>ERZ780168.1321-NODE-1321-length-26420-cov-10.730969_pt1 | contig 26420 bp, 28 predicted proteins | sample MGYA00510981_ERZ780168 | MGnify/ENA primary metagenome ERZ780168 (study PRJEB29588, sample SAMEA2158769) | human gut metagenome | biome: human gut; feature: human-associated habitat; material: faeces | place: Denmark | collected 2008/2010 ...
ATTATGTTTATAAATAAAAGAATGTATCATTATAGGATTCATAGTAATGGATATGCAGCTTGCACTATGGGAGTAGGTAGAATCTCCTGTTATTTGACATTAAGAAATATAGAAAAGCAATTTTTAAATAAATGTAATGCAGAAACGGAAGAGAATAACATGCTTGTAGATGTAACTGTCTGGACTAATTTAGAGAAGTTGTTAAAGAGCATTATTAATTCCAATTTATTATTGGGAAAAAAGCTTGAAATAATTCACGAAATTTATATAGATCCCAGAATTAAACAACTTAGAGAAGAATGTTGTAATTCAAAGATTCGAACAATTTTATCAACATATGCTGCATGGTATTTTATGAATATGGAAGGGGAGCAGGCTAAGGATCTACGTGATATTCTTATATTATTAGAGCCGGATATTTTTGTAAATATTACGGACAATACTTATGAGTGGATGAGTCAACAACAGGAATTAATGGCTTATATAATTATAGGAGAATTTGCTGGGGCAAAGGAATATGTGAGGCAGATTATTACAGAAAGTAATAAGAATTATATTTCAGAATTAATGCGGTGGATATAAAAGAAATTGCAATTAGAGAGGTATTTATGAAAAAAAATGTATTGTTATTTTCACACCAACTAAAAGTGGGTGGCGCTCCAACTGTATTATGTGAAATGGGAAAAATTTTAAAAAAAAAGTATAATGTAGTTGTGCTATCCCCATCAGATGGAGCAATGCGACAACAATTTGAAAAAAATGGCATGGAAGTTCTTATAAGTGGAGAGATAACAGATGCACTTAGAGATGTAATCGTCCAGAAATTTGATTTTGTAGTGGCAAATACAACATTGGCACTTCCTTTTGTTATAAAGTTTGCAGATAAGATAACTATATACTGGTGGATACATGAAAGTACACTTGTATATGAAGGGCGTCAGGGGATGAAGGAATACTATCAAATTGCATCAAAATATGCAAAAATTTTTTCTGCGGGACATATTGCAGCGGATAATTTCTATCATTTTTATAAGATAAAAACTGAAATTTTAGAATTTGGTCTGGCAGACAGCTATGTTGCGAAAAAGGATACCCAGAGGCATGAATATATCAATGTTATATGTCCATCTACTATCTGCGAATTGAAAGGACAGGATATATTGGTAGATGCAATTAAAAGAATGGATACGGAATTGCGAAAAAAATGTAAATTTATATTCTTAGGTGAGCCAAGAAATGACAATAGAAAAGAATGTGAAATGATAGAAAGATTGACAGAAGAATATGAAAATGTAAAGTTTGATCATTTGTTGGAAAGAGAAAAATTATTAGAATTGTATTATGATATGGATGTGGTAATAGCTCCTTCTAGAGAGGATGCCACACCTGCTACAATAGTAGAAGGACTTATGTATCATAAAATATGTGTTTGTTCAAGTGGTACGGGTGTATCTAGGTATTTGGAAGATGGGCGGAATGGCTTTGTGTTTGAAAATAAAAATGTGGATGATCTAAGTGATAAACTAGAATATATAGTTTGTAATTTTGAAAAATTAGGAAAACTTCGGGAACAGGGACGAAGTGTTTATGAGAAAATTTATAGTTATGAAATTTTTGAGAAGAATGTTTTGAAACTAATGGCATGATAAGGTTTAATATACGTAAAGTAGTACTGGAGGTAAAATATTGAAAACATGTATAATATAGCAATTATATATATGGGGGCATCGTATGAACAACAACTAAATATGATAAAGGCTCAAGAGATGCTGGGAAAAATAACAGTAATAGGAATTGGGTGTCAGGATGTAAGGGCAGGATATATAGATGGTTATCCGATATATTCTGTTGAGAAGGTATTGGGTATGCAATGGGACTATTTATTGATAGGAGGGCAAAAAGAGAACTTTTCTCAAATAAAGCAACTTCTTGTAAGTGTTGGTGTAGATAAAAATAAGATTTTTTCTCTTGAAATTTTTTCGTTGCCGTTATTCGATTTTGAACGCTATGTGCAGGTAATGGAGAAGAGAATAACGATTATATCAAATCATTGCTGGGGAGGTTATACATATCATTCGTTAAAGCAAGAATTTTTATCTCCTTTTATAAATATGTTTGTTACACAGGAAGATTATATTTTTTTATTGGAACATTTTGATGAATATATAGAAGAGGATATAATATACCTAAAGGATGCATACGAAGCAAATTTAAATAGAAATTTTCCGATTGGGGTGTTGGGGGAGAGTGGAATAAAACTTTGGTTTAATCATTATAAAACATTTGAAGAAGCAAGACAAAAATGGCAACAACGAAAAAAACGTATTAATAGAGATGCATTGTTTATAGAAATGCAAACGGATAATGAGAAAATACTAGAGCGGTTTGAGGCATTACCGTTTAAACATAAGATTGCGTTTGTCCCATTTGAAACTCCATTAAAATCAGCAATTTCACTAAACTGTTTTTCTGAACTGGAGAAAAAGGGAATTGGCAATATGGCAAATAGTTTGGCATCTGGATTGACAGGTTATTATAATTTATTGAAACTATTGAATGGAGAAGAAGATTTTTGCAGACTAAATTAATCACGTTTATTATATGTGTCAACAATGAAATGTATTACGAAGAATGTACATATTACATCAATAGACTTGTGCTCCCAAAGGGGTATGACATTGACATGATTGCAATTCGTGAGGCAGATTCTATGTGTGCCGCCTACAATGCGGGAATGCAGAGCAGTGATGCTAAATATAAGATTTATATGCACCAGGATGTGATGATCCGGGATATTCATTTTTTAGAACACATCATAGAACTATTTACACAGAATAAAAATGTTGGAATGATTGGCATGATAGGTGGAACTAAAATGCCAAAAACAGGCGTAACCTATCGTGCGTGGAATGTTGGAATGGTAGATTGCCGAGATCCGGATATGGCGTATTTTATGGCCGGTGCAAAAGATATGAAGAGGGAAGATACGGTTGTTGAGGCAGTAGATGGTTTATTGATTGCAACACAGTATGATGTGCCATGGCGTGAGGATTTATTTACACATTTTGATTTTTACGATGTTTCCCAGTCGTTTGAGATGCGCAGAGCCGGATATGATATTCTGGTGCCATATCAGGAAAAGCCATGGGTGATCCATGACAGCAGTTTTGCAAAGCTGACTTATTATGATGAAGCACGGAAGATATGTTTAAAAGAGTATCCAGAGTATTTATATGCAGATGGGGGATTTGAATTTATTTATGATAGGGAATGGAATGATTTAAGTGATCTGCTTGCAGAACAGATAAAAAGCCTTATGGAAAAAGGAGACTGGGATCAGATCGGGCTGATTATGGAATCTTATCGCAGTACAGGAAGAAAAAGCAGTACGCTGGAAATGCTGGGTGTATTATATGATATTTATAAAAAAGAAAAGATGTCTGGTGTAAAACATAGCTTTTTCGAGGACATGAGAGACTATTCCGATATCTATCACAAATACCTTTCTACTCGTTTCCTTTTAAGGAGAATGGAACTGGGGATGGAAGAAGAAACATATCAGGAACTCTTGGATGCAATCAGAAGTGAGTATATTTCATATGATGCATTAGAGGAAATGATTCTTTGCTCGGTTGTTGAAAAAAAGGCAGTGTTAGAAAAGCTGACTGTTATTTATGAGGAAGCAGGTATGTATGCCCAGAGTGCTTTATGTAAAAAGATATATCAGGTTATAAAAAAAAGACCACGATCTATTACTTATTGTCAGAAGGCATCATGTGGTCAGTAATGGACAAAGAGGAAAGTAAATGACATACATAAAAGATACAGAGTCGGTTAGCATCATATTACCGACTTATAATCGTGCTGATAGGGTAGGAAAAGCAATAGAGAGTGTTTTGGCACAGACATATACAGATTTTGAATTGCTGGTTATTGATGATGGATCTACGGATGAGACAGAACAGGTTGTAACCGGATACATGGATAAAAGGGTACACTATTATCGAATGGAAGAAAATGGGGGACAGTCAAAGGCAAGAAATTGTGGAATGCAGTTGGCACAGTATGATTATCTGGCGTTCGAGGATAGCGATGACCTGTGGCGACCGGGGAAACTTGAGATACAAATGGAAACTATGCAGGGCGCAGGGCAGGATGTAGGTATGGTTTATCATAAGTTTCGTTATGATCTGAGGGAAGGAAGGGGCATGGTACTTCCAGATGAAAACATACCGGTGGAAAAGAAAAGTGGCGATATTTATAAACAGCTCTTATGGGATAATCTGGTGGGAATGCCGACTATGTTGTTGAGAAAAGAGTGTGTAAATGTGGTCGGAGGATTGGATGAAACATTAAAATGTCTGGAAGATTATGATTTTGCACTTCGGATTGCGCAAAAGTATAAAGCAATTTTTATAAATGAAATTTATCTGGATGCAACCTATTCCATTTCCGGTGTTTCGGGAGGAGATACAGGTCAGTATCTGATTGCAAGCTGCCTTTTACTTGCAAAATACAAGGAAGATTATCTTGCAACCGATACTTTTAATCACAGAGTAGAAATAATTTTAAGAGATGCGGAAAAACTTGGTGTCACAGAAATGGTCGTGGGGCTGTTGGAAAAAGTACTGCAGCAGTAAAGGATTACTCTACACACCAGTCCTCTTTTTTATAAGGTGCTTTTGACACCGACCAGTCAAAGGGGACATCAGCACTGCAATAACGGCAGGATTCCATAGGCGTGATAAGGCGTTTCTGAATCTCCCAGCCATCAAGTCCTGTTTCATATAAGTCAATGCTTTCCTCTTCTGGAATGTTTTCCTGAAAATAATCATTAAAATAGTGAATAACAAATGGCTGACAGCAGGCAGCCATTTTTCCTTTGGCGAGAAAGGTACAGTTTCTGCGGATACAGTTTGGAAAGACCTGTTTTTTATCGGAATCGCCGCGAGGATTCAGGTATTTAGAAAAACATTCTTTTCCCTCACGCAGTTCGGCGGAAAGGGTATGCTTTTGAACAAAGGCAACAATTTTATCCCGGTCAAGACAAGTATATTCAGAAATACTGATGTGGACGCGATTTTCTTTTATTGTTTGGATTAAGTCGTCTTTTAAGGTCAAAAGGAGCAGGCCATTTGTTACAATGATGATCCTGGTGTATGGAAAGGCATGACGCACCGCCGTAATATAGTCGCCGATCTCAGGGTTGAGCAGAGGCTCTCCACCAAGCAGATAAAAGTTATGTATCTGTGAAAAATAGCCGGCTAATTGATGTAAATCGCGGATAAACTGTTCTTTATCCGGAAAGGTAGGGGTAGGAACCAGATTTGAAAAATGGCTGCAGCCCTTGCAGTTCAAGTTGCAGTGGTCTGCAAGATGAAACTCAATCTGCATCAGTTCTGGAAGAACATCCTTATATGGATGGAGAATGGGATCCCCATCCATGGATTCGGAAAGCTCAAGTTTGCGATATAATGTATTCGGAATAATATAGATATCCTTAATGCCAAGTTCGGTTAAAAGATTAAAATAATAGGGATTTTCACTTTGAATATTGACGATACCATCAATCTGGTGTGAGTGATAGAGTGCGGCTGTTTCTTCCAGTGTATAAGTAACAGGTGACGATGCAAACTGACCTAAATCGAGGCTGGATAAGCCACTGATAAGTACGTCAGGACGGTATGTTTGAAGTAGTTGGATGGCTGTATTCCAATTTAAAATATCACCAAATAAAATTAAGTTCATAAAAATCTCCATTCCTGCCTGATTTTCAGGGCATTTCAAGTTTGTGCGTAAGCATAACAAAGCCTTCCATAAATAGACTATAAATATATATCGGAAAAATACGTGAAATTATAAAGGATTTTTAGAATATAAAGGAAGAATAGCATAAGGTCGATATAAATATTAACATAGAAAATATATTTGACAATAAAACTGGAAGGAAAATAAAAATATGGAAACATATGAAAAGCGTTTGGAAAAAGAAGAGTGGGGAGAGTTATACAATAAAGAACAGTTAGAACAGGTCATAAATTCGATTATGACAGATCAGGTGTTTTGCTGGACAGAAGAATTGCTTAAAATTTCTTCAGAGGGGGATCGCATGTGTGAAGTGGGATGTGGCTCTGGGCAAAGTGCTGCATACTTGCAGAAACATGGAAGAAATGTGACCGCACTGGATTTCTCGAAAGAGTGCGTAGAGCTGGTTGATATGGTAAATCGCAAAATGGATCTTGGTATGCGTGTGGTTTGTGCAGATGCAACAAAGCCACTTCCGTTTGAAGAGAAAGAATTTGATTATATCTATCAGTGTGGACTGTTGGAACATTTTCATACAGAGGAAAGAATAGCGTTGCTTAAAAACTGGGGCAGATATACAAAACATATGATTTCCATGATCCCAAATGCGGCAAGTATTGCATATCGCACCGGTAAGAAGATGATGGAACAGCAGGGAGTCTGGTCATATGGATTAGAACTTCCACAATACAGTCTTGGAAGTGAATTTGAGCAGGCTGGCATTCATAATGTAAGGGAGTATACAATTGGTGTAGAACATGCACTTACATTTTTGCCACAGGAACATTATTTGAGAAAAGCATTGCAGCTTTGGTTATTGGAGAGCAGACAATTGGGAATGGATGATATCTGCGGACAGGGATATTTGTTGGTAACAATTGGTGATTGTGAGTAATACGACAGAAGCGGCTAAACAGCAAGGTACATGATCTACAGGAGAAATGTATCTGAAGTTGAAGGATAAAGTGAGTAGAAATTAAGAGGCAAATTTATGAAAAAAATAATTTCGAATTTTAAAAGTAAATTTATAAAATATGATAAGCGGGATCAATATTTGCTATTAAGTGAGATGGTAAAAAAAGTTGAACCAAAACAGGAAGAGTCGTTCTATCGTCCGATGCTGAATAAATTTGCCGTTATTATGAATGAAGTTTTGGATCAGATAGAAAAAGAAGTATTGACAGAACAAAAAATATAAACTTTGGAAAATATATATTTGGAATTGTTGGATGAAAGCGTAGAGGATGATGAAAAGACTAAAATTATTTTGATTGGCAGTACAGAGGAATGTGAGAATACGGAAAAATACATAAATACAGAAAAATGTCATATTGTAGGATATATGTATTCTGTAGAAGAAATTCTGCAAAGGAACGATATAGATTACTTTCTTGTATGCGGTGATTTGAAAAAGATAGATCAGCCGGATACAAGAATTATATGGAGGGACTTACTTCAGCATTGTTACTGGAGAATTAGCCCAGAAACAGCATATATGAGGCAAGGTTTAGATGATTACGTACTTACAATAGAAAAACTGAAGAATGAAAAAAATCTGCAAATTGATGACGAGGCATATGCTAAGGAGATTTTAAGACAGACAAGTTACTATTCATTAATTGGTGGATATAAAGATATCTTATTAAGGTTGAAAATGAAATAAAGTCACAAGCGTCTTACTATTTTACAGAGAAGTATGGTGAGAACCAAAAGGAATATCTTGATACCGCAAATTACAATTATGTAGGTAAGAAAAATCAGAGAGATATTGACCGTTTAATAAAAATTTTAGAAGGTTATGTTACAAAGCCAACAGACTACCATTACATAAATCATGCACAGAAAAAATATGGGAATGTTCCGTTATGGGTACTGAAAAATGCGCTAACATTTGGAAATATTTCTAAAATGTATATGTTGTTTCCGCAGGATATACAGATTAAGGTCAGTAGGAATTATCCGTGCATTAACGAAAGGCAAATGATTTCTATTTTGGCTGTGATGGTTAAATTCAGAAATGTTTGTGCACATGGTGAACGATTATTTACTTATAGAACTACAGATAGTATTCCAGATTTACCAATACATACGAAATTAAAAATTGCTCAAAAAGGTACACAATATGTGAATGGAAAAATGATTTGTTTTCAGTTGTGATTGCCTTAAAGTATATGCTGAACGATAGTTGGTACAAGGAATTTATAAAAGAGCTTAAGGTACTGATTGATAAATATCTGAAGAGACATGATAGTATTACAGAACAAGAATTATATGAAAAAATGGGTTTTCCAGAAAATTGGAGAAAAATAACCAGATATAGAAAAATTTAAATTGGTAAAATCAAGCCTCCAAGTCTATAACAGATTTGAAGGCTCTCTTCTGCCTAATTTTGTGTTATAATAAGCAAAATTGATAAAGAAAATTTTACCATCGGTAAAGTTAGAGGGAAGGCGTATGAATTTCGCAAATGATTTTTTTAAAAGGGAAGTACGGGATGGGTTTGAAATCTCTGAGATGATGAAACGTGCATGGGCAGCGCAGATGGAAGTATTGCAAGTGGTTGCCGATATATGTGAAAGGAATGGTCTGCAATATTTCGCAGATTGGGGGACCTTATTAGGTGCGGTCCGACATCAGGGATTTATTCCATGGGATGACGATATCGATATCTGTTTAAAGAGGGAAGATTATAATCGGTTGATCCAGATATTGCCTCAGGAGCTTCCGCATGGATTTGTGATGGCAGGAATGTATGCAGGAACGAAAAGACTGCAGATGGCTGCTGAAGTCCCACAGCTGCGGGTAATGGCAGATGAGACATTGTGGGATTTTAATGATTACATGAAATATTTTCATGGATTTCCTTATCAGCGGGCAGGAATCGATATTTTCCCACTGGATTATATTCCAGTGGAAGATGAACTGGCAGACATACAAAAGATTATGATGAAACAGGGAACGAATCTTTTGGAAAATTGGACAACGCTGGAAAACGCGGGCAGACTGGAAGAGAGTCTGCAGGAGTATGAAAAATTATGTAATGTCAGGATAGACAGACAGAGGGATGTAAAAAACTGGCTGTGGAAGCTGACAGATGCGATCGCTTCGCTCTATCATAAAGAAGAAGCAGAGTATATAACCAATTATACTTTCTGGATAGAGAAAGACGGTTATAAGATGAAAAAAGAATGGTATGATGAGGCGGTCATGCTCCCGTTTGAAAACATGCAGATTCCGGCTCCGGTAATGTATGATGAGGCATTAAGGGCACAATTCGGGGACTATATGGTACCGGTGCAGGGAGCCGCGGATCATGATTACCCGTTCTACGGACATATGGAAAACGAATTAAAAAAACAGATAAAAGCCGTTGGGTTTGATGGAAGTGTGGAGGAATTCTGTCAGGCAGTTTCAAGCGGCAGACTGCGGGTGTGAGGTAAGAAAAATGAATGAATGGAATAGAATCTGGGAAAATCGTTCATCGGATATTGTAATTTCTGATGATGTGTTTGATATGTTTTGCAAGTTAAAAAAAGCCGATGGATTTGATACACAGGATGTAGACGGATATTATGAAGCATTTTTTTCGCAATGGAAACATATGGTGGAACATATTACACAGAATGTTGGTGATATTTCAAGTGTATATGAAGTGGGGTGCGGAAGCGGTGTAAATCTGTATCTGTTTCAGCAGTTAAAGAAAGTAACACAGGTTGGTGGCTGCGATTATGCCCAGATGCAGATTGCTCTTGCAAAAAAGATATTAAATGCAAATGACCTGCAGTGTATGGAAGCGGATCAGATTGCTGTGGAACCTGTTTATGATGTAGTTCTGTCAGACAGTGTATTTCAGTATTTCCAGAGTCCGGAATATGGTATGCGTGTCGTGGAAAAGATGTGGAATAAAGCAAAAAAAATGGTTGTGATCACTGAAATCCACGATGAAGAAATGAAGGAAGAACATTTAAACCACAGAAGGCAGTGCGTGGAAAATTATGATGAAAAATATAAGGGACTGGATAAAACATTTTACACGAAAGAAATGTTTTTGCAGTTTGCGGACAGAGCTGGGGCAAAGTGTGAGTTTGTGAAACCGCAGAATGATCTGTACTGGAACAATAAATATGTTTTTGACTGTTATCTGACAAAATAAAGGAGATATGGCATGCAGGCGATTATCTTGGCAGCAGGAATGGGAAAACGTTTGGGAGAGTTGACGAAAAATAATACGAAATGTATGGTGGAAGTCGGTGGTGTGAGGCTGATTGAACGTGCGCTTCGTATACTTGACAGAAAAAAATTAAGCCGGATCATTCTGGTTGTCGGATACCAGCATAAAAATCTGGTTTCTTTTGTTGATTCTTTGTGTCTTAAAACACCGGTTGAGTATATTGTAAATGATGTATACCATAAGACGAACAATATTTTTTCGCTTTCTCTGGCAAAAGATCAGATGATGCAGGAAGATACGTTGTTATTGGAATCAGATCTGATTTTTGAAGAGAACCTGATCGATATGCTGTTAGAAGATGATCGGGATACGCTTGCATTGGTAGACAAATTCGAAAACTGGATGGATGGAACCTGCATCGTGGTCGATCAGGACGATAATATTACCGATTTCATTCCTGGAAAATTATTAAAATACCATGAGAAAGAACATTATTATAAAACAGTAAATATCTATAAGTTCGGAGCACAGTTTTCAAGAGATGTATATGTCCCATTTTTGGAAGCATATGCAAAGGTTATGGGAAATAATGAATATTATGAGACTGTGATCAAACTCATACTGATGCTGGATAAAAATACGATGAAGGCAAAAAGGCTAAACGGCGAATTGTGGTATGAGATTGATGACATACAGGATCTTGATATTGCACAGACATTATTTATCGAGGATGATGTGGAACGATATCATCATCTGATGCAACGGTACGGAGGATACTGGCGTTTCCCTCATTTACAGGATTATTGTTATCTGGTAAATCCATATTTTCCGACAAAACGCATGCAGGAGGAAATGGAATCTAATTTTGATGTGCTGGTTCGGCAGTACCCGTCTGGTATGACAGTTAATACGCTTCTTGCGGCAAAGAGTTTTGATGTGCATGAAGAACACATTGTGATTGGAAATGGTGCAGCAGAGCTGATCAAAGGATTATTGGAAGAACTGAACGGAAAACTTGGTGTGGTCCGCCCGACTTTTGAGGAGTATCCAAACCGCTGGGAGAAAGATGTTATTGCATACGACTGTACGGAAAATGATTTTTCATATACGGCCAGCCAGTTAATCCAATACTTTACAGAAAATCCGGTTGATACGCTTGTACTGATTAATCCGGACAATCCGACCGGTCATTGTATGAATGCAGACGAGATAAAACGGCTGCTGCAGTGGAGCAGGCAATGTGATATAAATCTGATCATAGATGAGAGTTTTCTTGATTTCGCAGATACAGAAGATTTATCATTATTATCGGAACAGGTGCTAAGAGAAAACCGGAATCTCTATGTGGTAAAAAGCATTTCAAAATCATACGGCGTTCCGGGACTCAGACTTGGAATCTTAGCGAGTGGAAATACGGATATGATCGGACGATTAAAGAAAGACGTATCAATATGGAATATCAATTCCATGGCAGAATTTTTCATGCAGATCCTGGACAAGTATAAAAGCGATTATACAGATTCCCTGCGGAAAATAAAGGAGGAAAGAAGTCGTTTTCTGATTGAACTTTGTGCGATCAAAAATCTAAAGGTCTATCCGTCACAGGCGAATTATTTCATGTGTGAGATTTTAGATGGAATCAGCAGCGAAGAACTGGCAGGAAGACTTTTAAAGGAAAATATCTTGATTAAAGACCTGACAGGAAAGATACATAATGGAAAGCAGTATATCAGAATTGCGATCCGGGGAGAAGAGGAGAACCGGATACTGGTGGAGAAATTGAAGGTATGTATGAAGCAGTAGAAGAGAGCTGGGGCCTGAAATATGGTTATTATAAAACAACTGCAAAGATAGTAGAAAATGCTTGCATAGAATGCACAATAATGTCACAATTGTAAATGCTATTGAAGTTCAAGAATGTATCGTGGTGATACATGGTAAAATACGTAACAAGAGGAGAAATATGGAAGAGAAAAGAGATGTGATATATCTTTCTTCCAGAGAGGCTTTTTTTAAAGTTTTGTGAATAGAGCGGAGGCTTGAAAATATGGCAAATGAAATTGTTATTGTTATTAGTTTCATTTTTACTATAGCTGCAATGTGTAAAGTATGGAATTTATATGCAATGAAAAAATATAGTGAATCCAAAGAAGAGAGGTTAGGATTGACATACGGATTTTATGTAGACAATATGCAATTTGTTGAAATTGAAGGAATAGGAAATGATGAAAATGGAGATTTTGATATTGCAAAGGCCATTAAGAAAATAGAAATGCCGGATGATGTAAGGATCAAAGCATAATGAATAAAATAGATTTTTTAGAATTTTATAATGGTGTAGTTAAAAAACTAGGGGTGCATTTGGAAAATGAGTATAGGCAATTTCATTTTTGCGATAATCCTGATTCATTGTATGAAGAATATCTCAATCAAAAGACCATGTTAAGAGTTTTATACCAAAAGAAAAATGGTGAAAGTAAAACTTTATTAGACAGGCATAAAGTATGTGCCTGTATGACCGCAGCAATCATTAAGGTAAGACTGGTAAGTGGAAATATCCAAACGGATGATAGTTTTTCTTTATCCGTTGCATCCAGGATTAACGAACAACTGGCTTTTATGAGTACGTGAGAGTTATTTTTAGGTTTCATAAGGCTTCACAAAGAAGAGACAGACAAAAAAAGATGGGCATATCAGATGTTAGATGATCTGGTATGCTTTTTTTATAATAGGGAGTGCCTCACAGCTGCTCCCAATACTCCTTAAACTTCACCTCCGTCATCCCTTCCCCGATCATCCGATACAGCTCCATCTGCTTCGGAATCAGAGCACTGTAAGTGGACTCCTCATAATCCGGCACCTCTGTAATCACCGTTTTTTCTAATTCTTTGTAGAAAGCATAGGAGGGTTTAAAATCCCGGAGTTTTGCAAAATACAGTGTCTCGTACAGATAGGTATGGAGAAAATATAGTTTGATTTCATCATAGTATTCTTTGAAAAATGGAGTTTTTTTCATGAAATTCCAGACAGCAAGCTGGACATCGGCATGCATTTTTAGGGTTTCTTCCTGTCTCATATCATTTCGCATGGTTCCAGAATTATTTTGTCTGTAATAATAGTAGGCATCGTTTAAGATTACGATTTTATTTGCAAAATATAAAAGCGGGTATACAAAAAGTGGCTCCTCATAAATGACATGTTCTGCGTAGGCTGTATGAGCCTCTTTCAGCAGAGTGTGGCGGTAAAGTTTATTCCAGCAGCCATAGGTAACTTTTTCTGAGATCAGAAATTTTTTTCGGTCACTGACAGAAGAAATTTCAATTACTTCCGGTGTAATGTTCCGACCGGAGTCCACGGCACCCAGACGGTCTGTATAATAAAAATATTCAAACTGGATGATATCAGCATCCGATTCTTTGGCTTTTTCATAAGTTTCCAACAGAAAATTTTCAGAGACAAAGTCATCAGCGTCAACAAATGCAATATATTCGCCTGTTGCATACTGCAGGGCAACATTTCTTGCACCGCCCTGGCGCATATTTTCCTCAAGTTTTAAGATCATAATGCTTTCCGGATAGGCGCGTTCAAATTCCTGCAGCATGTTCCAGGTAGCATCCTCATCTGTGGATGCATCGTCTACAAAGATCAGTTCGATCTGGTCAATTCCGATTGTCTGCTGTACAAGTGACATAAAGCATTTCGGAAGATATTTTGTTGCATTAAAACATGGGATGATGACACTTACTTTTTTCATAGATCGAAATTCTCCTGGTAAAAAGGTTACGTATGGTATAATAAACAAAAATGGTATATTATTAATTTATCACAACAAAAAGGAATGCACAATATCAGTCTGAAAAGCAGGGAGGTTACAATGTCTGGAAATATAGCGATCGGTATACAGGATTTTTCCACAATCATCCAGGGAAACTATTTTTATATAGATAAAACGCCTTTTATTAAAGAATGGTGGGATTGCGGGGACAGTGCGACTTTGATCACCCGTCCGCGTCGTTTTGGAAAGACACTTACAATGAGTATGGTGGAGCAGTTCTTTTCCATAGACTATGCCGGCAGGTCAGATTTGTTTGAACATCTGGCGATCTGGAAAGAAGAAAAATACCGTGAGCTGCAGGGAACTTATCCTGTCATCAGTCTGTCATTTGCGCGGATTAAAGAGAGAGATTATGAGAAAACAAAACAAAAGATGTGTGAGGTGTTAAGAAACATATATATAAAGTTTTGTTATATTAAAGACAGTGAAAAGCTTACAGATGCCGACAGAGCATATTATGAGCGTATGTTGGAGGAAAATATAAAAGAGACGGATGCGACATCTTCTTTATATCAGTTATCAGATTTCCTGTATAGATATTATGGAAAAAAAGTTATCATTTTGTTAGACGAATATGATACACCCATGCAGGAAGCATTTGTGGATGGTTACTGGGATGAACTTGTCGCATTCACCCGAAGCCTGTTTAATTCGACATTTAAGACAAATCCGGCACTGGAACGTGGAATTATGACGGGAATCACAAGAGTAAGTAAGGAATCCGTTTTTTCAGATTTGAATAACTTAAAGATAGTTACGACTACATCAAATGAATATGCTTCTGTATTTGGTTTTACAGAGAAGGAAGTCTTTGATGCATTGGAACAGTATGGTCTTGAGAAAGAAAAAAAAGAGGTAAAAAGATGGTACGATGGTTTCATTTTTGGGGAACACAAAGATATTTATAATCCATGGTCAATTTTAAATTATCTCGATACACAGTTATACAAAACATTTTGGGCAAATACAAGTGCAAATAGTCTGGTAGGAAAATTGATTCAGGAAGGAAACCGTACAATTAAGGAAAAATTTGAAAAATTATTGTGCGGAGAATACATCTGGTCAGAAATTGAAGAGCAGATTGTATACAATCAATTAAATGGAAATGAAAAAGCAGTTTGGAGTCTTTTGCTGGCGAGTGGATATTTGAAAGTATTATCTTATGAAACGTATCAGGATATTGAGGAGGGGAAGATGCCGAAATACCAGCTTGCGTTGACGAATCTGGAAGTAAAGTTAATGTTTCAGGGTATGGTACATGACTGGTTTGCTCCTGTACAACCAGATTACAATGATTTTGTAAGGGCAATGTTACTTGGTGATGTGGATGCGATGAATGAATACATGAATCGAATTGCTATACAGACATTTAGTTATTTCGACACCGGAGAGAGGGCATCTGGGGCAGAGCCTGAGCGTTTTTACCATGGTTTTATATTAGGTCTGCTTGTTGACCTGCGGGATAGATATTACCTTAAATCCAACCGTGAAAGTGGGTTTGGCAGATATGATGTAATGTTAGAACCGAAAAATTCAAAGGAATGCAAAGCAGTTATTTTAGAATTCAAAGTTCGAAATCCACGAAAGGAAAAAAGTATTCAAGAGACAGTTCTGTCTGCCTTAAAGCAGATCTGTGAGAAAAAATACGATGCAGACCTGCTTGATAAAGGAATCAGAAAGGAACAGATATATCATTATGGATTTGCATTTGAAGGCAAAAAAGTTTTGATTGGGACAGACAGGGAGGAGTGAATATGCCCACCAATATAGCGATCGGCACACAGGAGAACAACCACATGTTATCAGTCTGCATCATCACCAAAAATGAAGAACACAATCTGGCACGCTGCCTGAAATCATTCCAGAACACCGGATTTGAACTGGTCGTAGTAGATACCGGATCGACAGATCAGACAAAAAAAATCGCCGCAGAATATACGGAAAATATCTATGATTTCCCATGGTGCGATGATTTTTCGGCAGCAAAGAATTTTGCGGTTTCAAAAGCAACGAATCCATATGTGATGGTTATTGACAGCGATGAATATTTACAGCAGATTGATCGGGTACAGTTAGAGAAAATGATTGCCGAACATCCAGGTGAGGTTGGCAGGATCCGGAGAATCAATATTATTTCCGGAAAAGATGGAAAGCAGGAAAATAAAGAGTGGATCAACCGCATTTTTGCAAAAGAAAGTTTTCATTACACGGGAAGAATCCATGAGCAGGTAACTGCCTGTGACGAAAAGGAATATCGTACATACGAAGCACCGGTCGTCATCGGCCATACGGGTTATGATCTTCCGAAGAAAGAAAAAAAGGCAAAAGCGCTGCGCAACATAAGACTGTTAGAGCAGGAATTAAAGAATTCAGGATGGGATGAAAAAGTGCATGCCACGCAGTTAGATCAGAATATCGCAAAGCAGGATACGGATGCAGAGCAGAAATCTAAAATTACGGATGCAAAAAAAGAGCAGCAGATCCCGTATCTATTGTATCAGCTTGGAAAAAGCTATTACATGGCAGAAGATTATAACGAGGCATGCTTCTGGTTCGCCCATGGGCTCAGTTATGACCTTGAACCAAAGTTAGAATATGTCATCGATATGGTGGAAACCTACGGCTATGCCTTGATCAACAGCGGACGCGCCGGGGAAGCACTTTTCTTTGAAAACATTTACGAAGAATTTGGAAATAGTGCGGACTTTCAATTCCTGATGGGACTCATTTATATGAATAACGCTATGTTTGATGCAGCAGTTGGAGAATTTTTGAAAGCGGTCAAACACCGGGACTGCAGGATGGCGGGAGTAAATTCCTATGCAGCTTATTATAATGTTGGAGTTATTTATGAATGCCTGGAGAAAATCAGTGAGGCAAAGTATTATTATCAGAAGTGCGGTAATTATGAGCCGGCAAAAAAACGTTTAAGATTGATAAACAGTTAAATTTATTATAGTCAGCTTATTGGAGAAACAGAGTGAAAAATATAATTTTTCAAATGCAGAATGGAGATTAGAATGGGAATATATTTAAATCCGGGAAATGAAGAATTTCAGAAAGCACTTAATTCCAAGATATATGTGGATAAAACCATGTTGATTTCTGAAATGAATCAGAATCTGAATACCGAACATCAGAATATATGCGTAAGCAGACCTCGCCGTTTTGGAAAATCTATGACTGCAAATATGCTTGTAGCTTATTATAGCAAGGGATGTGATTCAAAAAACATGTTTGCGGATTATAAGATTGCACAGGATGAAAGTTTTGAGGCAAATCTGAATAAATATAATGTCCTTCATGTTAATATGCTTGACTTTCTTAACCGTGCACAGACAGTGGACGGAATGATCGATTACCTGCAAAAGAGGCTTTTGTGGGATATCAGGCGGGAATACGGAGATGTAGACTGTTTTGACCGGGAAGATCTTATTGATGTATTAGAGAACATCTATAGCCAGAAAAAACAGAAATTTATCATCATTATCGACGAGTGGGATTGCATATTTCGAAAGTATCCGGGGGATGATGAAGCGCAGAAAAAATATCTGGATTTCTTGCGCCTGTGGATGAAAGATAAGCCATATATTGCGTTGGCTTATATGACGGGAATACTGCCGATTAAAAAGTATGGCGAGCATTCAGCTCTCAATATGTTTGACGAATATTCCATGACCAATCAGCGTGAACTTGCTGAATTTACCGGTTTTACAGAAACGGAAGTTCAAAGTCTGTGTATGTCATATGGGATGTCTTATGACAGGATGAAGCAGTGGTACGATGGATATGATTTAAAGGGAATTCAGATTTATAATCCAAGATCGGTTGTTATGTCATTGCTGGGACATGATTTTGACAGTTATTGGACGAAGACGGAGACCTATGAGGCACTAAAAAAATATATCCAGATGGACATGTATCACTTGAAGGCGTTAATCACACAGCTTATATCAGGCAGCCGTATAAGGATTAATCCGGATAAGTTTCAGAACGATATGTCCACATTTGCGAGCGTAGATGATGTATTTACACTTTTAGTGCATTTGGGGTACCTGACCTACGATTTTGAGAACAAGACGGTTTCTATTCCAAACCAGGAGGTGCAGAAAGAGTTTATTAACTGCATAGAGGATGGCGGATGGGAACCGGTTATGGATGCGATTCGCAATTCAAAAGCAGTGCTTCAGGCAACCATAGATGGAAAAGAAGAATATGTTGCGGAAATGATCGAGCAGGTGCATCAGGAAAATATATCCATTTTAAAGTATAATGATGAAAACTCTATGTCATGTGTGCTTTCGCTGGCATATTATGCTGCAAGAAAAGATTATGTGATGTATCGGGAACTCGCCGGGGGAAAGGGATTTGCTGACATTGTGTTTGTCCCGAGAAAATTTAGAGATGTGCCAGCGATCGTGGTGGAATTAAAATGGGATAAATCGTCAGATGCAGCGATTGCACAGATAAAAAAGAAGCAGTACATGCAGAGCCTGAAAGATTATCATGGACAAGTGATCCTGGCTGGAATCAATTATGACAGCGCAGATCCCGCAAAGGATGATTATAAAAGGCATAGCTGCAGTATAGAAAAAATAAATCTATAAAAAGTACAGGAGACCACCATGCAGACAACCATCATCTACTTCACCGGTGTCTACGACACCCTCGACTTATTCACCCAGGAACTGAAAAATGCCTTTGAATCCATGGGATATGCTTCCTTTACCTATGATGCCCGTCTCGAAGAGGTGAGCAAGCAGGCGCTGATCGAATGTATCGGAGATGGTGCAAAAAAAGATCAGAGGTTTTTCTGTGTGACGTTTAATAACCTGGGATATAATCTGTCACTTCCGGCAGGCATGACCGGAACAGGGATGCTTTTGAAGCAGGACATTTTCCAAAGTACAGCAGGATCAAAAAGAGCAGGTTCTGCGGAAGAAGAGCCAAATCTCTGGGAAACTTACAATATTCCATATATCAATATCCTGATGGATCATCCGTTTCACTATGAAAAACCACTGCAGAATGCACCGGCAACATCTGTTGTGTTGTGCACGGACCGCAACCATGTCCGGTATATCCGCAGATATTTTAAAAATATCCGGTATACGGATTTTCTGCCACATGCCGGGGTGGAACTTGGCAGCAGGCATAAGCCGCTTGCGGAGCGTGGAATTGATGTTTTATATGCCGGGGCATTGCCGATCTACACAGTTGCGAAGATGATACCGGATCTGTCATCCATCCCGGAAGTGGACGGAGAGGAGATGGCACAGGCGGTATTGTCAGAACTGGTGCATCATCCGGACCGCACGACGGAGGATGTGATCGAAGAATATTTAAAATATAAGCGTAACGATATATCGGAGGAGCGCATTCATGAGATCATCGTGCAGATGCGTTTCATAGATTCCTATGCGACATCATTTTTCCGCGAACAGGCAGTCCGCATACTGGTGGAAAACGGAATACGGGTAACGGCATATGGAACAGGCTGGGATCAGTGTGAGTGGAGTGACAATCCGTATCTGGTGTATGGTGGAAAAGTACTTGCGCCGGAAATATTGCCACTGATGAACGATAGCAAGATTGTCCTGAATACGATGACCTGGTTTAAAGCCGGAGCACATGACCGTATTTTTAACGGAATGCTTGCCGGAGCAGCAGTGGTGACGGACGATTCCACCTATCTGCGCAGAGAATTTACGGATGGAAAAGAACTTGTCATGTTTTCAAGAAATGAGATCCGGACTTTGCCAGACCGTGTATTTGACCTGTTTGGCCACATGCAGTCCACACAAAAAATGGCAGACTGTGGATATCAGGCAGTAAAAGAACATCATACGTGGAAAAGCAGAGCGGAGTGGATCCGGGAAGCCTGGATGTAGAGCGGAGGTTCTCATTCCCTCCCTGCAACAGGTTTTACATACAGATGAAAACGTTATTTTGGCTGACACGGCACAGGAATGGAGATTATTATGCACATATTAATGTATCGCTGGAAAGCTTATAATTACAGAGACATAGAGCAGACTTTTTTATTACTGGGGCATACGGTGGATAATATCGAACAGCATCTTGGCAATTATGATATCGATCCGGAATTTGAAAAAATCATTGAAAACAAACTGCGGGAAACGCACTATGATATGGTATTTACGGTCAATTATTTTGCACTGATCTCGAATGTCTGCCAGAAAATGGGGATAAAATATGTATCCTGGAGCTGTGATAATCCGCTGATCAGCATGTATCATGAGTCTATTTTTCATCCGTGTAATTATATATTTACCTTTGATAAGACAAACTATCTGGAATTCCGGGAGATGGGAGTGGAACATATCTGGTATCTGCCACTTGCCGTGGATACGGACCGGATGGATACGGTAATTGCAAATTCACCGGAAATACAGAAATATAAAGGAGACATTGCGTTTGTCGGAAGTCTTTATGAACGGAACTCTTATGATAAGATAAAAAGCAGGCTGCCGGAATACCTGCGCGGATATTTTGATGCTGTAATCGAGGCACAGTTAAACATTAGCGGTGCCAATATAGTGGAACCTATGCTGACCACAGACATTTTAGAAAAACTGCAGGAATATTTTGAACTGGAAAAATCGGAGGGATCTTTTTCGGATCTGGGACTGATCTTTCAGACAACCGTGCTTGGGTTTAAAATTGCGGAGGTGGAGCGCAGGCGCGCTCTGATCGAACTGTCAAAACGTTATCATGTCAATGTGTACAGTAACAGTGATGTAAGTGACCTGCTGCGGATTCAGTACTGTGGTTCGGTTGATTACTGGAGTGAGCTGCCGCAGGTTTTTCGTATGTCAAAGATTAATCTGAATTTTACGATTCCGAATATCAAGAGCGGCATACCACTCAGGGTATGGGATGTGCTTGGGGCAGGAGGCTTTCTGATGACAAATTATCAGGCGGAAATACCATATTATTTTAAAGAGGGGGAAGACCTGGTATGCTTTGACGGAATCAATGATCTTTGTGAAAAAGCAGAATATTATCTGGCACATGAGGAAGAACGTCTGGCAATCGCAGAAAATGGTTATCGAAAAGTAAGGGAGCATCACAATTATATAGAGAGAATAAATACGATGCTGGATATTATAGAAGAAAATGAAAATCAGGAAAATGATATATAGTACATGATCAGTGCGAAAGATGCATAATCTGAAGTTGCATCTGGGATATTGGAATATTAAACGGACACTACAGAAAATCTGTAAGTGTCCGTTTAGCAATATCTGTCTAACATCATTCCGGAATAAACGGAGGTCAGGTAAGGGCAGGAAAAATTCTTATGACCTGGTTTTTTGTAAGTGATCATCGTTTTGCTTGCATAATTTAACGGGTCAACAGAGACGGTTCCGGCGGTCGTCCCGAGATCGTTTTTAAACTTATTTAATGTTGCAAAGCATTCTTTTGCATCCGCGGAAGTAACTGCATCCGTCAGAAGATGTGTATCGACCTTGATGGCACCGTCATCTGAAAGTTTTAATCCATACGACTCAAATTCATTGTAATAAGGTTTTACCACCTGTGTAAAATCGCGCCGCAGTTTATCTGCTTCCTGTGTGCTGTCATAGCGATAGCTTAACTGGATCAGATTGTTGTATACATTTACCAGAGACTGGACATTGTCTACAATGGAGTCAGCTGTTGTTTTAAAGCCGATCTGTACAGGGTTTGCCTGGGAGCTTGGTTTATTCAGTGTCAGTTCAAAAGCATTGTTGACAGTAAAAGTATTTGACAGAGATGCATGCTCCGTACCGTTTAATAAGAAAGAAGAATTACTCGCTGTCTGGGTAACACAATCAATACCGAGTGTCTGCATTGCTTTTTCGGATGCATGATCGGAACTTGGGGTAACTTCAAACAGATAGGACTGACCGTCTGCAAGACCGGTCTGACTTGAAGTTAAACGCAGGGCAATCTTGTTACTGGCATTTTTGGCAAGATCGGCATGAATCCCGGCACCTGAAGAATTGACCAGGCGTGCAAGCTTTTCAAGAATATGCTGGTTGTCATCATTTCTGCTTACGGTATACTGAAACTCATATGAACTTAAATCAGTTGATATATCGAATGTGTAAGTACCTGTTTTGAAATCGCATTCATCAGGGTAAAGAAACTTTCCGACATTGATCTGTGGGGCTGCAAGCTGTTTTACCTCCACATCAAAATGCAAAGAATTATCGAGACTCTGATCCTCACCAATGTAGGTAACATTGACAGAAGATTCGTCGGAAGACTTTGCAACTTTTTTGTTGAATACATTTTCAATCCCCTCGTCGTTGTCAGAAAGGGCAGCGATTACATTCTGGATCGAACGGGTATGTTCTTTCAGGTCAATCGCAAATTTTTTCACATCCGTGGAATCTGGAATTTTATACAGAGGAGTATCTTTATTTGTTTTTACAATCTGATTATAGACAGCACGAAGCTGACTCTTCTTATGGGTATCATAACGCGATACCTTCGAAGTGCCATAAGTGCTTAAATAATAATGATAGGCACTGTCAATAGCAGCCAAGAAAACCCCTCCTTTCTTCCATGAAATATATACATTTATCAGGTTATAGGACAGCATCCTTGCCGCCTGGCATGATAAATGTGGGGATTTTAATTATATTTTTAAAGATTCTTTAAAAGTATTTCGGTCTAACTATATAAAAATATTATACCATTTGAGAAAAAAATGTGAAATAGGAAAAAATAATCAAAAAGGTTTAAAAGGGTATAATATACAAAAAAAGATTGACGGAAACAAGTGGATATGATATAGTAGACAGGCGATGGAAGTAGGTCTTTTTTTTATGCCTTTTTTTAAGGACTGTCGCTGATCCTTAAAAAACGTCTCACTACGGAGACCGGGGCAGAAAAAAGCACAAAGAATTTTAATGGAGGTGGAAGTTGTGCGCACAAAAATAACATTGGCATGTACGGAATGCAAAAACCGTAACTACAACATGACAAAAGACAAAAAAGCTCATCCTGACAGGATGGAAACCAAAAAGTATTGCAGATTCTGCAAGACCCATACGTTACACAAAGAAACCAAATAAGACGCGCGTGGCAAAGGAGTGAAAAAATGGGAGAAACCGAGAAGTTAGACAAGGCTCCAAAAGAGAGCTGGTTTACCGGTCTTTCGGCTGAATTCAAAAAGATTATTTGGCCGGAGAAACAATCACTTGTAAGACAGACCACAGCGGTTATTGCTGTATCCGTTGTATTAGGTCTTATCATCGCGCTTTTGGATTTCGCAATTCAGTATGGCGTTGATTTCCTTGTTGGTTTTAATTTTTAATGGAGGCAGAGTGATTTATGGCAGAGGCACACTGGTATGTTGTTCATACCTACTCAGGATATGAGAATAAGGTAAAAGCGAACATTGACAAGACAATTGAAAACAGACATCTGGAAGATCAGATCTTAGAGGTCCGCGTTCCGATGCAGGATGTTGTCGAAATGAAAAATGGCGCAAAAAAATCCGTATCAAAGAAAATGTTTCCGGGATACGTTCTTATCAATATGGTTATGAATGACGACACATGGTATGTTGTCAGAAATACCCGTGGTGTTACCGGATTTGTTGGTCCGGGAAGCAAGCCGGTTCCGCTTACCGATATGGAAATGAAACCTTTGGGAATCAAGAAAGAGAACATTGAAGTTGACTTTACAGAGGGAGACACCGTTGTGGTTACCGGAGGTGTCTGGAAAGACACTATCGGAGTGATCCAGGCGATGAATCACGGAAAGCAGAGTGTGACGATCAATGTTGAATTGTTCGGCCGCGAGACGCCGGTAGAAATAAGTTTCGCAGATGTAAAACTTAACAATTAAAGCACAGACCAGGATCTGTGCGCAGGCATGAGATTATGCCTGAAACATTGGATTAAGGAGGCAATTCCAAATGGCAAAGAAAGTAGAAGGATATATCAAATTGCAGATTCCTGCTGGCAAGGCTACACCTGCTCCTCCAGTTGGACCTGCTCTTGGACAGCATGGCGTTAACATCGTTGAATTTACAAAACAGTTCAACGCAAGAACCGCTGATCAGGGAGATCTTATCATCCCTGTAGTTATTACAGTATACGCAGACAGAAGCTTCAGCTTCGTTACAAAGACACCACCTGCTCCTGTATTAATCAAGAAAGCCTGCAACATTAAATCTGGTTCTGCAACACCGAACAAGACAAAGGTTGCTACACTTTCCAAAGCAAAATTACAGGAAATCGCAGAATTAAAAATGCCTGACTTAAATGCAGCATCTTTAGAGGCAGCTATGAGCATGATCGCTGGTACTGCAAGAAGTATGGGTGTTACAGTGGAAGAATAGAATTTGCAAAAACAGCAAATTCATTGGAAGAATGCAAGAACGGCATTCTTCTGAGAAATTCTGCAAAAATTAACGATATTTATTAACGATTATGTGGGAGGGCCCTCTCCCGATAATACCACCAGGAGGTTTTTTTAGAATGAAAAGAGGAAAGAAATATCAGGAAGCTGTGAAAAGTTTTGATAAGGCTGCTCAGTACGATGTTGCTGAAGCAATCAGCCTGGTAAAGAAAAACGCAACAGCTAAATTTGATGAGACAATCGAACTTCACATCAGAACAGGTTGTGATGGACGTCATGCAGAACAGCAGATCCGTGGTGCGGTTGTATTACCACACGGAACAGGAAAAACTGTTAAAGTATTAGTATTCGCAAAGGGTACTAAATTAGATGAAGCACAGGCAGCTGGAGCTGACTACGTTGGTGGAGAGGAATTAATTCCAAAGATCCAGAACGAAGGATGGTTAGATTTCGACGTTGTTGTTGCTACACCTGATATGATGGGTGTTGTTGGACGTTTAGGACGTGTATTAGGACCTAAAGGTTTAATGCCAAACCCAAAAGCTGGAACAGTTACTATGGACGTTACAAAAGCTGTTAACGACATCAAAGCTGGTAAGATTGAATACAGATTGGACAAAACAAACATTATCCACGTGCCAGTTGGAAAAGCTTCTTTTACAGAAGAACAGTTAAGCGACAACTTCCAGACCCTTATGGGTGCGATCAACAAAGCAAAACCTGCAAGCTTAAAAGGTCAGTATGTTAAGAGTGCAACTCTTGCATCTACAATGGGACCTGGTGTAAGATTAAACGTAGTTAAAATTACACAGTAAAAGCAGAAAATTGTTGACAACCATAATATACAATGTTATAATGCATATCGTTGAGCCGGTTTTCCGGTACTCAGCGATTTGCATATATGCCGAAGACAGCAGGTGCCATGTGGCGTAAACGTAAGACGACCTGCCGAGGGGATCTTTATCAAGATTTTTTTGACCGTATCTCTCTGTCTTTGCAGGGAGTTTTTTATTGCAGATTTTAATCTGAATAAAGCGGTTTTATATACCTCAAGTCTTTTATGCAGCAGCAGTGAGAAAATCACTGTGATCCGGCGGATTATCCGTCGGCAAAATAATAAAAGGAGGTGCACGATTCGTGGCAAAAGTAGAACTCAAACAGCCTATCGTACAGGAAATTTCTGAAAACATCAAAGATGCACAGTCGGTCGTAGTAGTTGACTACCGTGGACTTACCGTAGCAGAAGATACTCAGTTACGTAAAGCATTAAGAGAAGCTGGTGTTACTTACAAAGTATACAAAAATACTTTAGTAAGCCGTGCAGTAGAAGGTACTCAGTTCGAAAGCTTAAGAGACGTTCTTGAAGGACCGAATGCTTTCGCTATCTCTACTGAGGACGCAACAGCTCCGGCAAGAGTTTTAGCTAAGTTCGCTAAAACAGCTCCTGCTCTTGAAATCAAAGCAGGTGTTGTTGAGGGTACTTATTATGATGAGGCAGGCATGAAGGCTGTCGCAGCAGTACCATCAAGAGAAGAACTTCTTTCCAAATTACTTGGAAGCTTACAGTCTCCGATTACCAACCTTGCTCGCGTTCTCAATCAGATCGCAGAAAAAGGCGGTGCGGCAGATGCAGCAGTAGAGGCTGCTCCGGCAGAAGAAACAGCAGCTGCAGAAGAACCAGCAGAGACACCGGCAGAGTAATCTATCCGGCGGCTGGATGAAACAGTATATGGGCACGGCAGGAGAGACTGACCGGTGCGACAATAAATTATAATGGAGGAAAATTATAATGGCAAAATTAACAACAGCAGAATTTATCGATGCTATCAAAGAGTTAAGCGTATTAGAGTTAAATGATTTAGTAAAAGCTTGTGAAGAAGAGTTCGGCGTATCTGCAGCAGCAGGCGTTGTAGTTGCAGCAGCAGGTGCTGGCGAGGGCGCAGCAGCAGAAGAGAAGACTGAGTTCGACGTAGAGTTAACAGAAGTTGGCCCGAACAAAGTTAAAGTTATCAAAGTTGTTCGTGAAGCTACAGGCTTAGGTTTAAAAGAAGCGAAAGACGTAGTAGACGGAGCTCCGAAAGTATTAAAAGAAGCAGCTGACAAAGCAACAGCTGAGGATATCAAAGCTAAACTTGAGGCTGAGGGAGCAAAAGTTACATTAAAATAATTGCGGGTGTTTTATACGCAGTGATTGTAACAGGGCGGCTGCCGGATAATTCCGGCAGC
>ERZ780168.1334-NODE-1334-length-26252-cov-10.130969_pt1 | contig 26252 bp, 26 predicted proteins | sample MGYA00510981_ERZ780168 | MGnify/ENA primary metagenome ERZ780168 (study PRJEB29588, sample SAMEA2158769) | human gut metagenome | biome: human gut; feature: human-associated habitat; material: faeces | place: Denmark | collected 2008/2010 ...
TCTCAATCCATATTGAAGAATAGTAACGGAATAATGGGCGGTTGTCTATCAAATTCTTGTGTGTTACTTTACCGCACATGAGCATTATCACTTGTGCTGATAGTATCCAGATAATTCTTTTCTTTTCCATTTGCAGTCAGATACTCAGAGAAGGAATAAGGATATATATTCATGATGACAAAACGGCCGCCCAGTGTAGAAGCAATTTCGCTGCTGAGCATTTTGCTGATACATCATGTAGGATTTGCCGGTTCTTCTGATGCCGACAAAACAATAGTTTATATTTTCTTCCAGAGGATAGTGTCTAACGATTATTGGGTTGTTTAGGTAAATATCCTTCGGCTGTCTTGTAAAGCATAAAATACAGACGTAGTGAAAAAATATGGTCGATTCAATACATTTTACGGTCGATTCATGACAATCCGTCCATTTGGAAAGAAATTCGTTGTACATTAGAAACAGGTAATCATGTACAACAAATTTTTTACGTTAAAAGCAAAGGAGAAAAAAGAATGAAAAAGTTGAACAAATGGATAGCAGGATTGCTGTGTATGATGCTTGTCATAACCATGGTTGCAGGACTGGGTGTGACGGAAGTGAAGGCAGATGATGCGGTAACAACAGTAAGTTCGTGGAATGAGTTAAAAAATGCAATAAGTAAAGGTGGTAATATTCAATTAGATAAGAATATTACAGCTGGAACAGGTGATTATAGGTTTAATGTAGACAAGAACGTGACCATTGATCTGAATGGATATACGATTGACCGTAACTTAAATGAACAACAAGACAATGTATTTAGTGTGATAGCAGGTGGAACTTTAATCATAAAAGATACGAGTGAAGGACAAAATGGAAAAATTACTGGTGGATGGGCAAATGAAGACTATGCTGGAGGCATTAATGTCAGAGAAGGAACGTTAATATTAGAATCCGGCAATATTGTTGGAAATCGTAGCAATAAAACTTTTACAAAACGCGGTGGTGGAGTTGCAGTTTTTTATAATGGAACTTTCATCATGAGAGGAGGTAAGATTTCAGGAAATGAGGCAGGATACGGCGCGGGAGTGGTTGTTCTTGATAATTGCAATTTTGAAATGACTGGTGGAGAAATCACAGATAATATTTGTGATTTTGGTGAATATCAAGATCAGGAAGGAGCAGGTGTCTTTGCATACCAGGGAGCGGATGTAACAATCGGAGGAAGTGCAAATATTTACGGAAATAAAAATTCAAAAGATGAAAATAGTAACTTATATATTTATCGTTACAAAAGTAGTGAAAAAATTAATCTGAGCACGACTGTTCCACTGACAACGGGTGCTAAAATAGGTGTAGGTTATTATCAGCCATATGGAAAAAACGAGATACCACTTGCAGATTCAGGAAAACAATTCAAAGATGCATTTTTCACTGACGATGATAAAAACTATGAAATTACAACAAAAGATGGAGTAGATGGTATTTTTTATTCTCCAAAAAATTCTTCGGGAGGCAGCTCCACACCATCCACGCCAACCTCTTACAAGCTAAGGGTAGGCGGAGTTGAAGTTACCAGTGCCAATACTTCCGGCACAGGATGGAGTTATGATAATCAGACAAATACACTGACCTTAGATGGATTTAATTATGAAGGTAATGGAAGCGGAATCGAAACCTCAAAAGACTTGAATATAATAATTAAAAATGAAAATAGGATAAAAAATATAAGCAGTTCTTACAGTGATAGTACAAATGGATGGAGTTGCGGAATATATGCTTTTGGAAATTTAACCATAACAGGAGATGGGACACTTGATGTAACAGGTGGAACAGCAGATACCAGTCATGGTATTAGTGTGCTAGGAAAACTGGAAATTGATAGTCAGGGTACAATTATTGCCAAAGCACAGGCAACAGCAGGTACAAGTGGCATATATGCATATGATGGTATTGTTATTAAAAATGGTAATATTACAGCATATGCTGCAGAAGCAGCTTACAGTAGCCGTGGTATTGAATGTGATGGCGATATAACGATTAGTGGAGGAACTGTGGTAGCTAAGGCAGAAAAAGGAGAGATTTCCAGCTATGGATTAGAAAGTGGTAAAAAAATAACGATATCTCCAAATGCAGTTGTCACAGCATCTGGAGTTACCGCAGCATTAAATAAAAAACCAGAAGGATATACTGGTGAGATTGGTACAACTTTCGTAAGTAATAATACCAATCCAAATCCAACACCGACACCAGAACCAACACCAGCACCAGAACCAACACCGACACCAAATGAACCATCAACAACGCAGGGTGAATCTACAACAACATCAACACCTGCTTCGACATCAACGGCAAGCACACAGGGCAGTCAGCAGGTTATACCAACCATTATTGAAGGTGCAGGCAGCAGCTATACGCAGGGAAGTGGAAATACAATTTATTTCCGTTCCAGTGATTCATTTGCAAACTTCCAGAAAGTTATGGTAGATAATGCAGAACTCAGTGCAGACTGCTATACGGCAACAGAAGGAAGTATCATTATCACTTTGAAACCGGAGTATTTAAGCACATTGGCAGCCGGAACACACAGTATTAGTATTGTTTCTGCAAATGGAGTTGCAACAGCAGACTTTGAAGTTCAGACAGCAGATACAACAGCAGTTTCACCGAAAACCGGAGATAACGGTCAGGCAGCTTTGTGGATCACGCTTCTCATTCTTTCCTGTGGAGCATTGACCGCAGTTGGAATCAGAAAAAAGTAAGATAAGCAAAAAATTAAAGTGAAATGAACGACAACATGAGCTATAAGAAAAACCTAGTACTCATCTGTCAATCAGCATGGTGAACTCAAAGATATTATCACTCTCTTTTTCTGTCAGGTACAGAGCATCGAGATTAGTTAAACCGATTAATTTTTTGATTTTTTCATTAACGCTTTGATTCTGAGAAATATTGATATTGGTTCCATCACCTTTGTCAACAGCCCTGAAGTCACGCATAAAATTTACAAGATCATAGGAACTGAGCTTGTTTTTGAAACATTTGATTTCCAGGATTCTTAAAAGAAACAAGCTAAGGCAGCAGATTAAAAAATGCCCTGCAAGGATATTAAATTTTCCAGTAAAATCAAGGTTTTTTAGGTATCTGCGCGATTTGAGATGTATGAGGAAATTTGAAAACATCGGAACTGTATGAAACCGATTGACATGAAAAAAAGTGTATTGTATAATCAGAATCGCTCATCGGAGGGCAACTTGTTCGTTTAGAAACAATAGCTGGATAAGATGGCAGATTGAAATATCTGCTTTTCTTATCCGGCTTTTTTTGTGTGACAGGAAATTACTGCCACAACCTATCATTTTCAGGAGGAATATATGGAAACAAACACATCATTTACAGAAGGAAAAATCTTAAAACCTTTGATCTTATTTGCATTTCCTGTCTTGCTGGCGTTATTTCTGCAGGCGATGTATGGCGCGGTAGACCTGCTCATAGTGGGAAAATTTGCTTCATCCGCAGATGTATCCGCGGTTTCGACAGGTTCTCAGATCATGACTACATTAACAAATCTGATCAGCAGTTTCGCAATGGGAACCACAATTTTGCTGGGACAGCAGATCGGAAGCGGAAAAAAAGAGGAAGGCGGACGAACCGTAGGAACAGCAATTGTCATGTTTGCGGCGATCGCAGTGGTCATGTCGATCATTATGGTTGTTTTTGCGCCTTCAATCAGTCAGATCATGAACGCGCCTGAGGAAGCATTTCAAAAGACCGTTGATTACATCAGAATTTGCGGCGGAGGTATGTTAGTCATTGTTGCCTACAATCTGATCGGCTGCATTTTCCGTGGACTGGGCGATTCTAAGACACCGCTTATCACAGTCGCGATTGCATGTGTTTTTAACATTGCGGGAGATCTGATCCTATGTGCAGGCTTTCACATGGGAACACAGGGCGCTGCGATTGCAACAGTGTTTGCGCAGATTGTGAGCGTGGTAGTTTCGTTTTTCCTGATCTGTAAAAAAGAGCTGCCTTTTACCGTAAAAAATAAAAATATTCGGATTCATAAAGTATATTTGAAGAAAATGGTTGGTTTTGGGGCGCCGATTGCATTGCAGGATCTGCTTGTGAGCATTTCATTTTTGATCATTCTGGCAATCGTAAATTCTATGGGAGTCATTGCCTCGGCAGGTGTCGGTGTCGCAGAAAAAGTGTGTGCATTTATCATGCTCATATCGTCTGCTTTCATGCAGTCCATGTCGGCATTTGTGGCACAAAACTATGGCGCAGGTCAGATTACAAGAGCCAGAAAAGCCTTGCATTACGGCATTGCCGTTTCTTTTTCCATTGGCGTGGTAATGTTTTTGATCACGTTTTTCCATGGAGATGCGCTGGCAGGAATTTTCTCCTCGGATGGGGAAGTGGTTTTTGCAGCGGCAGATTATCTCAAGGCATATGCGATCGACTGCCTGTTTACAGCTATTTTCTTCTGCTATACCGGATTTTACAATGGTATCGGTAAGACACGATTTGTCATGATCCAGGGAATCCTTGGCGCATTTTGCGTCAGAGTTCCGGTGTCTTATATTATGAGCATCCAGCCGGAAACATCGCTGTTTCATATCGGGCTGGCAACGCCGATGTCGTCAGCCTTGCAGTTGATTCTCTGCGTTGGATTCATGCTCTTTTTGAGAAAAAAGGGGATGTTAGACGATAAAAAAATTTAATCGTCTCTATTTTCTTTCCCATTGAAAATTCTGGATTGTTTTATGGTACAATGCGTTTAAACATTTGAACAAAGAAAGGAATTATATATGGATATCTTAGAGTTAATGAAGGAAAGACACAGGACATGAGGTTAAATAATGCAGTCGAAAGAGATAGAGCAGCTTGCTTCTGAGTTTGAAAAATGCCAGAGAATACTCATTGCGCTTGGCGATGAAAACAGGCTTCACATGATTCCGGAAAAGATGAATAAAACCGCATAAAGATGTGAAAAGACAGGGATTGATGACCATGATTTTGTATTGGTGATTGATTCCTGTTTTGTAATATTATGATAGGGCGAGTTTAAATTATTTCTTGACAATAGCGTTATAGAACCATATAATTACCAATGGTAATTAACAAAGGCAATTATATAGCACAATGTAAAAAAGGAACCGATAGTATGAACGAAGAAAAAATAAAGAGAATGTTGGATGCCTGCTATCTTGCAAAAAGGACGAGGGAACTGCTCCCGGAACTGCCGGAAGGAGTCACACCAGCGTATATACAGTACATGGATGTGATCCACAAGTTACAGGAGAAGAAAGAGAGAGTAAAAGTATCGGATATCAGTGACACATTAAAGCTGCCAAGACCGGGGGTGACAAGAACGGTCAAGGAAATGGAAAAAAAGGGCTATCTCACGAAATATGCGTCTGAGGAGGACGGTCGGATCACATATGTTTTCATTACAGAAAAAGGTGAGGAGTTATCGGATAAGTACGATAAAAATTATTACAGCCGGCTTTTGAAATATATGGATCATATTTCCGAAGAAGAAGCGGATTGTATGATTTCGACCATAGAAAAATTTTATAAAGTCATGAGCGAAAGGAGAGTTGACATTGAATAGTTCAAAATCAGATTTTACACAGGGAAGTATTTTAGGAAAGCTGCTGCCATTTATGCTGCCAATCTTAGGCGCATTAGTATTGCAGGCGGCTTACGGTGCAGTTGACCTTCTGGTCGTTGGAAGGTTTGGAACAACATCGGGGCTTTCAGCCGTATCAACAGGAAGCCAGGTGTTAAACTTAGTCACTTTTGTTATTACGCAGTTTGCAATGGGTATCACTGTTTTGATCGCACGGTATATCGGGGAGAAAAAACCGCAGTATATTGGAGCTTTGATCGGTGGAGCAACAATTATTTTTGCAATTGTTTCTGCGGTACTTTTTGTAGTTATGATCGGGTTTGCACAGCCGATTGCAGTGCTGATGCAGGCACCACAGGAGGCTGTGGAACTGACATCGTCTTATGTGCGTATCTGCGGTGGCGGAATTTTTTTCATTGTGGCGTACAATCTGCTCGCAGCTATTTTCAGAGGCTTAGGTGACAGCAAATCTCCATTATTATTCGTTGCAGTTGCATGTGTGGTAAATATCGCAGGAGACCTGATTTTAGTGGCAGGACTGCATTTAGACGCAGCCGGAGCTGCAATCGCAACTGTAACAGCACAGGCGGTCAGCGTCGTTTTTGCATTATTTTTACTGGTAAAAAGAGAACTTCCATTTAAAATCACCAGACAGGATTTTAAGATCAACACACATTGTATAAGAGCATTAAAAGTCGGTCTGCCGCTTGCTATGCAGGAGTTCTTGACACAGATCTCATTCCTTGCACTCTGCGCATTTGTCAACCGGCTTGGACTCGCAGCTTCCTCCGGATATGGTGTTGCCTGCAAGGTCGTTAACTTCGCAATGCTGATTCCAAGTTCTCTGATGCAGTCCATGGCATCCTTTGTATCGCAGAACGTGGGTGCCGGAAACGAAAAAAGAGCGAAAAAAGCAATGTTTACCGGCATGGGCGTTGGAATTGTGATCGGCTGCATTGTATTTGCATTTGTTATGTTTAAGGGAGATCTTCTGACCGGAATCTTCACAACAGACGCAGCCGTTGTGCAGAATGGTTATGATTATCTGAAAGGGTTTGCGTTGGAAACGATCGTGACAGCCGTTCTATTCAGTATGGTCGGTTATTTCAACGGACATGATAAAACGGTCTGGGTTATGGTTCAGGGACTCGTCCAGACGCTTCTTGTGCGTCTGCCGCTGGCATATTATATGAGTATCCAGCCAGATGCGAGCCTCACCAAGATCGGTTTTGCGGCTCCGGAAGCAACGATATTCGGAATTGTGCTGAATGTGATCTTCTATCTGTGGATGAACCGGAAACGGAATAATTTATAAGCAAAAGCCCTGAAGTTGCAGCTTCAGGGCTTTTTGCGATGTAGCGTTATCATCATAACATATAATGCGTATGTTAATACTTTTTATGGTATACTTCAGATATAAATTTAGGAAAGAAAAGAGGAACCAATAAATGAAAATTGTGATTATTAACGGAAGTGCAAGAAAAGGCAATACATTAACTGCAATTAATGCATTTATAAAAGGTGCATCTGGAAAAAATGAGATCGAAGTGATTCAGCCGGACAAGTTAGATATCAGCCCATGCAAAGGATGTGGCGTCTGTCAATGTAATAAAGGCTGCGTAGATCAGGATGATACCAATCCTACAATTGACAAAATTGTGGCAGCAGACATGATCCTTTTTACAACACCAGTGTATTGGTGGGGAATGTCCGCACAGTTAAAGCTGGTTATAGACAAATGTTATTGCAGAGGATTACAGATAAAAGGGAAAAAGGTTGGTGTTATTGTCGTAGGCGGATCACCGGTAGACAGTATACAATATGAACTGATTCAGAAACAGTTTGACTGCATGGCTCACTACCTGTCATGGGATATGCTTTTCCAGAAATCCTATTATGCAACTGCAAAAGATGAATTATCAAAAAATGCGGGTGCAATGGAAGACCTGGAAAAATTAGGCGCAGAGCTGGCATAGGGAAAAACCAGTCTATCATGAGATTTCAAAAGGAGAGCAGGAAAAATGACAGAAAAAGAGAAAATGACGGCAGGAAAAATTTACGATCCTTCCGATGAAGAACTTGTAAAATTAAGAACAAAAGCCTATAGATTAAGTAAAGAATATAATGAACTTCTTGAAACAGACGAGAAACGTTCCGAGATTCTGAAAGAAATGGGAATCATAGGTGATTCGTTTTACTTGCAGGGACCAGTACAGTTTGATTATGGCTGTCTGACATCTATCGGTGCAAATTCGTATGCGAACTTTAACTTTACGTGTGTGGATTGCTGTCCGGTTACAATTGGTGCAAATGTATTTATGGGACCAAATGAGTCACTTCTTACCCCGATGCATCCGCTCCGCTGGCAGGATCGCAACCAATATCAGAAACAGAATGGAACACTTACCGATAAGGAATACGCCAGACCGATTACCATTGGCGATAACTGCTGGATCGCAGGAAATGTTACAATCTGTGGTGGTGTTACGATCGGCGAGGGCTGTGTGATCGGTGCTGGAAGCGTCGTTACCAGAGATATTCCGGCAAATTCACTTGCAGTTGGTGTTCCATGCCGCGTGATCCGCGAGATTACGGAAGAAGATGCGCTGGAAAATCACCCGGAGTTGTTCTAAAAAAAATCAGCTATAATCAAAACCTATAACAAACCCAAGGAATCTTCTATAACAAAAACAATTGACAAAATAATATCAGATGATTATAATTCCCCATATAAAGTAATTCCTACATAACATATCAAATAAGTAGGAAATAAGAAAGGGGAAAATCATATGAAGACAAATACAATCGTAATGAACAAAAACCAGATGTGTTGCTGTTGTATGTGCTGTATGGATGAATACGGTTTTATTTTCATATGATTTATGCACCTGAGTGTTTTGGAAAAAGAAGAAGCAGGCAGTTGTGATAAACATATGACAACGACCTGCTTCTTTCTTTATGTGCACACTCTTTAGAATTAACGTATGAAAGTGTATGAGAGAAAGATGCTTAAAAATAGAAATAGATAATTGCGAAACTCGTGAAAGAAGAATAGGAGGAGTTTCACAATTTTCTAAAAAGTAGAAAAATGAAGAGGAGAAAACATTATGAAACAGAGTTTAGTAAAAAAATTAACAGCAGGAATTCTTACAGGAGCATTAGCAATCAGTGTAACAGCGTGCGGTGGAAATAGCGCAGATACAAATAATGCATCCACAAATGCAGACGTCAGTGCAGAAACAGAGAATAGTGGAGATGTCACCGTGATCAATGCAGTGACCGGAGGTTCGCCAAAGCCTTACATTTCCGTGGAGGAAGATGGAAGTTATTCAGGATATGATATCGAAGTATTACAGGCAGTATTTGACCGGCTTCCACAGTACAGTCTGAATTTGCAGACCGCAGAATTTGATGCGATTTTCTCAGGACTTACCGCTGGTAATTATCAGATTGCTGTCAATAATTTCAGCTACAACGAGAAGAGAGCGGAAAGTTACTACTATTCTTTCCCATATGACGAGATCAAATATGTATTTGTTCAGAGAGCAGATGATGAACCACTCACTTCTTTACAGGATGCCGCTGACAGAGGTTACAAGATTGAGGCAGGTGCCGGAGTGAATGTCACGAATGCCATTGAAAAATGGAATGAAGAAAATCCGGAATCACAGATTGAGATTATTTACACAGAGGCAGATCTCTCGGTTGTATTTGAACATATTCAGGACGGAACAAGCGATTTCAGGGTAGATGACCTTCCAATTTACAACAGCTACATCGAAGAGTTTGGTTTTGACGGATTACAGAAAACAGAACTATCTGCTGATGAGACAGCAAAGTTTTCAACCGCACTGGATGCGTACTTCTTATTCCCGTTAAATGACGAGGGGGCAGCGCTTCGGGAGGATGTTAATAAGGTATTGAAAGAGTTACAGGAGGATGGCACATTAGAAGAACTTTCACAGAAATATTTCGGGGCAGATCAGGTTCCATCCGCAGATAAATTTGAAACACCGATCAACTAAGAAGAACGAAAAGCAGGAGGCAGAAAAATGGCAGAATTTGATTATGAAGTAGTAAATGGAAGAAAGATCAGAGTCCGTCCGGTAGAGACAGTTTCAGAGGTTGATGAGAACGGATATTTTCACAGACAGCCAAATCATTTTACAAAAGGATTCGGACCGGGCGAAAATCCGGTAGAAAAAGGACGTTATCGTCTGGTCTGGGCAAAGCTGTGCCACTGGTCAAACCGCGCATCCATCGTGAGGGAGCTTCTGGGGCTGGAGGATGCCATCAGTGTCAATATGGTAGAACATGCGCCTCATGAAAAAAATCTCGGCTGGGAATTTGTATATGACGAGAACAACACAGATCCGGTTTTAAACATTCAGTTTTTGAGTGAGGCATATTACAAAGCAGATGATGATTATACCGGAAGAACGACAGTTCCGGCGCTGATCGATGTACAGACCGGAAAAGTAGTGAACAACGATTACAACAGACTGACCAACTATTTTGAGGTAAACTTCAGGGAATTTCATGGAGAGAATGCACCGGATCTTTATCCGGAAGAACTCAGGGAAGAAATTGATAAGTTAAATATCTGGTTATTCCATAATGTAAATAATGGTGTATACAAAACAGCATTTGCCCGCTCCAAAGAGGCATTCTGGGATGCTTACAATGCATTTTATGCTGCACTTGATATTCTGGAAGAAAGGCTTGGACATCAGAGATTTTTATTTGGAGATTATGTGACAGACAGTGATGTGAGACTTTATGTGACGCTGGCAAGACTTGATATCCGCTATGCATTCCAGCTTGGCCACACAAAACAGCGTCTCATTGATTACAAAAACCTGTGGGGATATGCAAGAGATCTTTACCAGATTCCAGCATTTAAGAACAACACGTACTTTAAAGATTTTGCAAATCCTTCCAATAAAAAAGCGGGACATCTCATGGAGACATTTAATGCAAGATTTTTAGATGAGATCAATTTTGATGCATACTGGGGAGCACCTGCAGACAGGGCACATTTAAGCAGTGATCCGGGTAATAAATTTAAAATTGGGAAGCGATAGGCAGGAGGCATATTATGGCAGAGTATATAGAAGTAAACGGCAGGCAGATCAGAGTCCGCCCGACAGAGACAGTAAGTGAAGTAGACAAATATGGCAATTTCCACAGACAGCCAAATCATTTTACAAAAGGATTCGGACCCGGGGAAAATCCGGTAGAGAAAGACCGGTACATTTTATTCTGGGCAAAAGGATGCCACTGGTCAAACCGTGCATCCATTACAAGGGAACTTCTTGGTTTACAGGATGCAATCAAAGTGGAAATCGTAGGCTGGGATGATGATGCTTACGAAAAACCTTTGGGCTGGGAATTTGTAAATTCGCCAGATCATATCAACCAGGAAACAGGAGCACAGTTTCTGAGTGAGCTTTATTACAATGCAGACCCGGAGTACACAGGCCGTGCAACAGTCCCTTCTTTTGTGGATTACAAAGAGAAAAAGGTAGTGAACAACGATTATCACAGGCTGACCAACTATCTGGAGGTTGATTTTAAGCCATTCCAAAAGCCGGATGCACCGGATCTTTATCCGGAAGAACTCAGAGAAGAGATCGACAAGTTAAACTGGTGGCTGTTTGAAAATGTTAACAATGCTGTTTACAGAGCACAGTTCGCACAATCCTTACAGGCTTTTTCCGATGCTTATGAGACATTTTTTGCAGGGTTAGATGCAATGGAAGAACGTTTAGAACAGCAGAGATTTCTGTTTGGAGATTACGTGACAGACAGTGATATCCGTTTATATGTGACACTGGCAAGATTCGATGTCGCTTATTCGAGAAACATTGGTCCATGCAAAAGGCGTCTCGTGGATTACAAGAATTTATGGGGATATGCAAGGGATTTATATCAGATTCCGGCATTTTACCACAACACGTATTTTAAAGATTTTGCAGCGAGTGTTGATCTTAGCAAGGCAGACCCGGATTACTGGGAGTCTACTTATTACGATATCGTGATTCCGGATACTGATTTTGATGCGATCTGGAAGACACCGTCCGGAAGAGAGCATTTAAGCAAAGATCCGGCAAATAAATTAAAAATTCCAAACGATTTTTATAAACCGTGGAACTAAGGGAGAAGCAAGGAGCGGAAGATGATGGAAGCAGTGCATGCAACAGAAGAATGGCAGAGAGCAGGAGTGCATTATATCAGAATACAGGCAATGTGTGTCGGGTTTGATATTCCACCCAGATACGAATTTGCGGATGACACAAAGGACAGTGAATACATTCTGGTTCACGAAAACGGATTTCCGGTGTCTACCTGCCGGGTACGGATCGATGAAGAAAATGCCGGTCATATCGAGCGTGTTGCCACATTGGAAGAGTACAGGGGAAAACATTACGGGGCACTTGGAATCAAGGCAGCAGAGCAGCTTTTGAAAGAGCGGGGTGTTACAAACATACGGATCAATTCCCGCGAGAAGGCACTTGGCTTTTATGAGAAGCTTGGATATACACCGGATTTTTCCACCCGCTCCGGTGAAGGAGAATTTGTGTGCATCATGACTTCAAAAACACTGTAAATTTCTACAAACAATTGTAGTGATAAAAACAGAAAACGAACGGAGAAAAAACTATGGAAAAGTTATTTGATTTTGAAGCGGTCTTAAGCCAGCTTCCGGAGATTTTAAAATATCTTCCGACAACCCTGATCCTTGCAGTCAGTTCCATGATCATTGCACTTATCATCGGAATGCTCCTGGCATTGATCAAAACCAAAAATATTCCTGTGTTAAAACAGATCGCAGGAGTGTACATCTCGCTGATCCGGGGAACACCAGTGATTGTGCAGTTGTATATTGCATACTTTGGAATCCCGATGATCACAAAATACATATACCAGCAGAATGGATGGAATTATCAGAGTTCGACAACATCCGGTTTTGTGTATGCGATCATCGCACTTTCCATCAATGAATCAGCGTATATCGCAGAGATTTTCCGGGGAGCTTTGGCATCTGTCAATGTCGGACAGATCGAGGCTGCAAGTGCGATCGGAATGACATATTTCCAGACGTTTCGCAGAATCATTTTCCCAGAAATGCTAAGCGTGGCGCTCCCGGGACTTGGAAATTCCTTTATTGGACTGATCAAGGGAACGTCTCTTGCGTTTGTCTGTGCAGTTGTTGAAATGACAGCACAGGGAAAAATCATTGGTGGAAGAACTTACCGTTATTTTGAAGTATATGTTTCACTTGCGATCATTTACTGGGTGATCACATTTGTGATCGAGCAGGGAATCAGGCTGATTGAGAAGAAAATGCAGATTCCGGATCAGGTGGCAAAAGTAGAGATATCCGAGGATGAGAGAGGGGTATAAAAATGTTAGAGATCAAAAACCTTTCCAAAAGTTTTCATGAGAATAAAGTATTAGACCATATTAATTTAAAAATTGAAAAAGGCGATGTTGTCGGAATTATCGGTCCTTCCGGTACAGGAAAATCAACCTTATTAAGATGTATCAACCAGTTGGAGATCCCGGAGGAGGGGGAGGCTGTTTTTGGTGGAAAAACGGTCGATCTTTCCAAAAAACACAAAGACAGTCTGGAATTCCGTAAGAGCACGGGCATGGTGTTCCAGAGATTTTATCTGTTTGAGAAAAAGACAGCGTTGGAAAATGTTATGGAAGGTCTTATGGTTGTTCAGAAAAAGAGCAAAGCGGATGCAAAAGCAATTGCTTTAAAAGAATTAGAGCGTGTTGGAATGGCATCATGGGCAAATCATTATCCAAAACATTTGTCCGGAGGACAGCAGCAGCGTGTCGCAATTGCCAGAGCACTTGCCCTAAAGCCGGAATTGCTCCTGCTCGACGAGCCGACTTCAGCCTTAGACCCGGAGCTTGTCGGTGAAGTACTTGAAACGATCAAAAATGTTGCGGCAGAAGGACATACGATGCTCTTAGTATCTCACGAAATGAACTTTGTAAGGCATGTTGCCAATAAAGTGATATTTTTAGATGGCGGTCATGTCGTGGAGTATGGAACGCCGAAGGAAGTATTTACCAATCCACAGAATGAACGGACAAAAGAATTCCTGAGAAAAATGCAGCTGCTGAATGAACCGGAATATGTAATATAATGAGCAGTGTTCATAATGTGAGGAATAAATTTGACTGCTTGCAGGCAATAATTTATTCCTTATATTATGAAGAGGGCGAATGCCCGACAGCCGGGAAAATCTGCGATTTTCCCGGCGTGCACTGCGGATTAGATTAAATTTAAATCAAATCAAACTAAATTAAATGCAGATTAAATAATTCGGAAAGAGGTATCTCATCATGGCATGGAAACAGAACATCATAGAAGATTTTAAACAACTGGTATCCTTTGATTCCATCAGTTTTCACGAGCGGAACACCGCAGACTGGCTGCTTGCCAGACTAAAAAGCATGGGATTTTCTGTGGAGGAAGATCAGGCAGGAGCTTATTATGGTGGCGACACCGGAAATATTTTTGCTGTCTTAGATGGAGAATTAGAAGGAGATCCGGTTATTTTTTGCGCACATATGGATGTTGTAGAACCTTGGAGCGGCAAAAAATCTGTTTTGGAAAAAGACGGAACAATACATTCTGCAGGGGATACTGTGCTTGGTGCAGATGACATCAGTGGTATTCTGGAAATCCTCTATTGTGTACAACTTGTTCTTGACAGTGGAAAACCTCATAAAAAAATTGAAATTCTGTTTACAATTGGTGAGGAATTATATGTCAAAGGTTCGGATGTTTTTGACTATTCGAAAGTAACCGCAAAACAGGCGTATGTGCTTGATCTGTCTGAAGAGACGACGTTTAATATCGGAACGATTCAGGGTGGAACAGCGACAAACATTGTGCCGGACTGCTGTGTGCTGACCGGAGAAATCAGAAGTTACGATCATGGGAAAGCGTTGGAGACAGTGCGTATGACGGAACGGATTTTCACAGAGGAGGCGCAGAAGATCAATGCCACGGCGGAGGTGACAAGCCAGATCCATCTGATTGCCTATGAGACATCACTTGAGAGCAAGTCAGTGACCGATTTTCAAAAAGCCTGTGAAATCTTAGGATTTTCCGGTGAACTTACAGGTACGTTCGGCGGAAGTGATAACAACAGTTTTGCAAAAAACGGAATAGAAGGGCTTGTTTTATCGAATGGAATGTATAATGCACATTCGACACGTGAATACACAACTGTCGACGATCTTTATAAAGGAGCAGAGCTGATCGGACAGCTTATTTTATTATAAAAAGAAATTTTGGTCGTATTCTGTTGAAGATTGTTGTTTTCGCATATAGCTATCTCGTGTAAGTTATGGTAAAATAGCCACAGAGAGCGTCACGGAGGACGCAATAGTGGGAGGTAGCTCTTATGGATAAGAACAGCGAAAAAAATGTCAGGTTCCGCATAAATATTACATTGTTAATTGCGGTAGTTTTACTGGTTGCAGATTTATATGCAATGATCAATATGCCTCAGAAATTTATTATTCTGGCGATCATTACAGCATTGTTTCTGGTTGCAATCTATTTTTTGGTAGATTCCATTTCGATTTATCTGATGGCAGAAAAGAATCGCAAAGAAGAACAGTATGATAGTATTTTTAAATCAGAAAAAGCGTCTTATCTTTTATTGAGGAAAACATTTGATGATCTGTATGAACTCATTGAAAAAGGAAACCAGTCCCGGAAAGCAAATGTGGAGGATATTATCCACGCACAGAAAGCAGTAGCAAAGGTTTCCATTGGAAGAAGTAAAGAGAATGCAGATGCACTGATGAATTCCAATGACCACATCATGGAAAAGATTTCGATGTTAGAGGCTGTTTTATCAGACAATGTTTCGCATCCGGCACCGGAAACTAATAAAAATGACAGCGCATATGCACAGAATATTTTAGACAATCAGAATAAAATATTACAGCAGCTGGAAGTTTTGCAGAATACATTGAATACGATCGGAGCTGATGCAAAGATAGCAGCAGAGTCTGCAAAACAGAACTTTTTTACCGAGGAACGTATCTTGGCAGAAGAGAATAAAATTGAAAAAGAAGAACCTTCTCTGATGGAGGAGACACCAATCGAAGAAGAACCATCCGTGATGGAGGAGACACCGATTGAAGAAGAACCGTCTGCAATGGAGGAGACACCGATCGAAGAAGAACCATCCGTGATGGAGGAGACACCGATCGAAGAAGAACCGTCCGTGATGAAGGAGACACCGATTGAAGAAGAACCGTCCGTGATGGAGGAGACACCGATCGAGGAAGTTCCATCTGATATGGAGGAACCATCAATTGGTAAAGAAGAAGTTTCTTCTCCGGAGGAAGATTTATCCAAGTATGATGATATAATGGTAGATACTTTGACGGATTCGGATGATAATGTTCCGGTCGAGAAGATTCCATTGGAAGATGAAACTGTTGTAGATGATGAGCCGGCAATGCCTGATCTGTCAGATCCGAATAAGGTTATGACACCGGATGAGATCGCAGCATTGATTGCAAACTTATAATAGAAGAAAGACTTCGGTGTAAAGTAAAAAATAATATTTAAGAGAATAAAAAATCTGTCATACAAATGCAATTTTTGTATGGCAGATTTTTTGTGTAACAGGAAAAACGTTCCCGATCATTATTCGGCAGTGATTTTTACGATTTCTTTGATAACCGAAACAGCGGTATCCATACCTTCTACACTGATATGTTCAAATGGTCCGTGGAAACCATAGCCGCCGGTTCCGAGGTTCGGACAAGGAAGTCCCATAAAACTTAATCTGGCGCCGTCTGTACCACCGCGGACTGGGCGGGAGACTGGTTCCAGACCAACGTTTTTGATTGCTTTTTTTGCAATTGCAACGACATATTCATTCTTTTCAATGACTTCCAGCATATTGCTATAGGAATGCTGAATGTTCAATTTTACAGTGTCTGCGTGATATTTTTCATTCATTTTTTGCTCAATGCCACGCAGGGTATCAAGACGTTTTTCAAAAGTGGCTTTGTCATGGTCACGCACGATATAATTCACTTTAGCGTGGGCGATGTCTCCGCTAAAATCAGTCAGATGATAAAATCCCTCTCTGCCTTCGGTGTGGGCAGGAGTCTCATTTTCAGGGAGAAGAGATGCAATCTCACAGCCGACAAGGGCAGCGTTGATCATAATATCTTTTGCCTCTCCAGGGTGGACATTGACGCCATTGATCTCAAAAGAAGCACTTGCGGCATTGAAGTTTTCATAGGCAACTTCGCCCTCGTAGTCGCCGTCAACGGTGTAGGCAAATCTGGCTTTAAAATAGTCAAGGTCAAATAAATCAGCACCGCTTCCGACTTCCTCGTCCGGTGTGAAGCCGATCCAGATGTCGCCGTGAGGTATTTTTTCTGTGATGATCTGTTCCACTGCCGTCATGATCTCGGAAACCCCGGCTTTATCGTCGGCGCCGAGCAGGGTTGTTCCATCTGTAGTGATCAGTGTGCGTCCTTTTAATGTTTTAAGTGTAGGAAAATCGGATACTTTCAGATAAGCGCCGCTTCCTTTTAAAAGAACATCATTGCCGTCATAATCCGGAATGATCTGTGGTTTGACATCTTTTCCGGAAAAATCAGGAGCAGTGTCCATATGGGAAATAAAACCGACAGCAGGCTTGTCAGCATATCCTTTCGTTGCCGGCAGCAGTCCGTAAACATAGCAGTGATCGGTTAAAGTGACTTTCTCTAAACCGAGATCGCGCAATTCCTGTTCTAACACTTTTCCTAACTCAAACTGTCTTTCCGAAGATGGAATCTGTCGGCATTCCTCGTCAGAAGTTGTCCAGTAAGAGACATATTTTAATAATCGTTCTTCAACACGCATGTGAAACCTCCTTATAAAATGGTGCCGTATTTATTTTGATATAAAATCAAGCCGGGCACACATAGTTATAAAATACCATAAAATAGTGAAATAGGAAATATTAGAAAAGGATTTCTTGACAATTGTGTATACATCAGTTACATTCAATATTGCAGATAGCAAAATCTTTTTTTCAAATAAGTGTTATAGTACGAGTTATTTCTGCCAGATCGGCATGAAATCCTAAAAAATTGTTAGATACAGATATTGAGGGCTTTCCGGAAACTTCGCAAAGAAAGAGAGGAAGGTTTGGGCGAGAAAGATACAACAGAAAAAATACTTGCAGATTATAATGATGTATTTGCAGACATCATAAATGGTCTGGTATTTAAAGGAGAACAGAAGGTAACACCAGAGTCCTTAGAAAATATAAGTACAAGATCTGTGTATAAAGGCAGGAAAAATAAACTGCATGAACAGGAAAGGGATATCGTCAAACTCTGGAAAGAGCGTGATATTGAATTTGCCATATATGGCATGGAAAATCAAACTTTACCGGAGAAATATATGCCGCTTCGTATATTAGGTTATGATGGTGCCACTTATCGCAGTCAATTGCAGAAGAAAAGAAAAAGACCAGTTGCAGTATTGACAATTGTTTTATATTTTGGTACAGATAAGATGTGGGATAAACCAACGCATTTAAAGGATGTGATATACATTCCGGAGGGTTTGGGAGAGTATGTTAATGACTATAAAATCACAGTTTTTAATATTGCATGGTTGACGGAAGAAGAGATTGCAAGATTTAAAAGCGATTTTAAAATTGTAGCCAATTTCTTTGTACACAAGAGAAAGAATAAAGATTATGTTTCAGATGACAAAACAGAAATTAAACATGTGGATGAAGTATTAAAATTATTATCTGCTATGACGGGGGATGAGCGTTATGAAGAAATTCTGGCAGAGAAGGAGAAAGGAGAGTACAATACTATGGATACAGTAGCAGAACATCTTGTAAATATGGGTGAGGCAAGACTAGGAAAACTTATAAATCTTTTATTGCAAAATAATAGAATAGAAGATGTAAAAAAGGCTTCTGTTGATAAAGAAGCCAGAAAGAAATTTTACAAAGAATTTGGAATTATTGATTAATGAGGAGGGACGGTTCGCAAGGACTGTCCCTTTGAAAAATATAAAATTAAAAATATAAAAACAGTACTCGACAAAATACGAAATAATTTATAAAAAAATAGTTGCATTTCTAAAAAAAGTATTATATAATAACATTCGTCGCTGAAAGACATGCGCCACTAGCTCAGCTGGCAGAGCACCTGACTCTTAATCAGGGTGTCCAGGGTTCGAACCCCTGGTGGCGCATTACGAAGTATCGGTTTTATAGCATAGGCTATGGGGTCGGTGCTTTTTTTATGTTTGAATTCAAATTTAAAATTTTGAAGAAAATCACAAAAAGTTCACAAAAAATTAGCACTCAACACTTGACAGTGCTAACGAACAGGTGTATAACGTAGTCAGAACAAAGGAAGAGGGAACAAAAGAGAAAGAAAGATTCCCAGAGTTCCTTAATCTGTTAGTTCCAAAGAAACAAGGTTAATGAGCATACGAATATCCACAAAAAAGTGGACAGATAGAAAAGGAGAGATGACTTATGTTGATGCCTAGTATTTTTGGAGAGAGTTTATTTGATGATTTTGACAATTTAATGAATTTTTCATTCCCAGATGTTGATAAAACATTGTATGGCAAACATGCAAAGAATATGATGAAGACAGATGTTAAGGAGAAAGATAATGGCTATGAAGTAGCAATTGATCTTCCGGGATTCAAGAAAGATGAGCTTCATCTTGAGTTGAATGATGGATACCTGACTATCAGTGCCGAGAAGGGACTCGATAAGGATGAGAAGGATAAGAATGACAAATACATCAGACGTGAACGTTATGCAGGCAGCATGAGCCGAAGCTTTTATGTTGGTGAGAACATGAAAGAGGAAGATATCCATGCGAAATACGAAAACGGTATCCTGACCTTGGACGTTCCGAAAGAACAGAAGAAAGCTGTTCCGGAAAAACGTTACATTGCAATTGAAGGATAAATAGAATGCCCGGTATCAATGGTGTAAAACCATTGGTATCGGGCGTTTTTTCTATCTCGATGCGATCAATTTACAGATCGGATTTCCCTTGGAAGAAAACTTTTCTTCATATTCCGTCATGACGTTTCCTTCGTTTAAGATAGGATCATGGTGTAAGTCTCTGGTGGAAGCGTCTAATTTCCAGCCGGCTTCCGGAACTTCCTCTAATGAAAATGTGAAAAGATCCTGATTATCAGTTTTAAATTCAAGGTGTCCATCTTTTTTCAAAATCAGGTCATAGCGCGCGAAAAACTGTCTGGAAGTGAGACGTCTCTTGGCGTGGCGGTCTTTCGGCCAGGGATCGGAGAAGTTTAAGTAAATACGGTCGACTTCGTCTTTGGCGAAAACCTCTGCAACATCGGCAGCGTCCATGCAGATAAACTTAATATTAGGAAGCGGATTCTGCTCCATTTTCTGTAAAGCACGTAAAAGTACGCTGGAGTAACGCTCGATACCGATGTAGTTAATATCTGGGTGCAGGGCAGCCATGTCCATAATAAAACGGCCTTTTCCCATCCCAATCTCGATATGAAGCGGCTGTGCTGTCTCAAAGCAATCCTGCCAGTGCCCTTTCTGCTCCTCTGGATTTTTGATGCAGTATTCACTATTTAAAATGGCATCATCCGCGCCAGGGATATTTCTTAATCTCATAAAACAACCTTTCTATATTATGTAAACTATAAATTTTTCCCTGAAATATATTTTCAGCAATTCGCGCAGCAAAGGCGCAAACCGTGAAACAATCGTTTATATTCTACAATAAGAAAACACCAATTTTCAAGTGTGCATTTGCAGATTCAGATGATAAAATCATGAAAAGTTGTTGCATGTATTTTTTTCAACGATTATACTAATAATGTTCATATGATATTGATAGATTATTGGAGTTTTTATGATGTTGAAAAATAGATGGAAAAAGGCAGCATGCCTGATCCTTACGATTATATCTACTGTCTGTCTTGGAAAAGTGGACGTCAAGGCGGCAGACTACTGGCCGGATGCACCGGAAACACTCTCACCGGGTGTTATTTTGATGGAAGAGTCCACAGGCACGATCCTTTATGAAAAAAACATGGATGAAGCGCATTACCCGGCGAGTATCACAAAGATTATGACCACGCTGCTGGCGTTGGAAAATGGTAATCTGAGTGACATGGTCACTTTTTCGGATGATGCGATCAACAACACGGAAGGATCGGGAATTGCCAGAGATTACGGCGAGCAGATGACCTTAGAGCAGTGTCTTTATGGTGTCATGCTAGAGTCGGCAAATGAATGTGCCTACGCTGTTGCAGAGCATGTGGGCGGCACGGTAGAAAATTTTGTGGACATGATGAATGCCAAGGCAAAAGAATTAGGATGTACTAACACACATTTTGCCAATCCGCACGGTCTGCAGGATGAAAATCATTATACGACCGCACATGATATGGCGTTGATCGCGCAGGCGGCTTATCAGAATGAAACGTTTCGTATTATTATCGGAACGAAGATGTATACAATCCCTCCAACCAATAAGCATGCGGAGGAGACGGTGTTAAGGAATCATCACGATATGCTGTGCACTTACCACAATGCGAACCGTAAGTATTTATATCCGTACTGTGTCGGCGGAAAGACCGGATACACGGCGACTGCAAACAGCACGCTTGTGACTTACGCGGAAAAAGATGGTATGACACTGATCTGTGTGGTAATGGACACACAGTCACCGAATCAGTTTATTGATACGGTAAATTTATTTGATTATGCATTTGACAATTTTCAGGTGCTGAATGTAGCAGAAAATGATACGGATTACAGCGCAGAAACAACGGTGGATAATGGCAATCTGGACAATATTGAACCATTTGTGGAGCTTGATAAAGATGCCGTCATTGTTCTGCCGAAAACAGCAGAATTTTCAGATACCTCATCTTCTGTGGAATATAACGATAGTGATCCGGAGATTGCAGGAAGCATCACATATACTTATGCGGGAAGAAATGTAGGAAAAGCAGATATTAAGACAACCGGCGTGGTGGTAGAGGGCTACGCATTTGACAATGAGTCGACCGAGGAGGAGGAACAGGAAGCAGTCTCCACGGTGCAGGTGAGACCGATTGTTGTGGTATTACTCATTGTTGCAGTGATTTTGCTTGGTGTACTTTTATTTTTCTTAAAACGTTTTTACGATAATTACTATATTATCAAACACAACAGAGCCGTTCGTAGAGACAGAAAAGATCAGAAACGAAGAATCAGAAAAAAACGTAGAAGACGCAGAAGATGGAGATAAAGCATGTCGGAGTCATATGCAGTCAGTGAAAAAAGAGAGTTGCTGTTAGACAAAGTAAAGAAGTTTATTCTGGATAATGGCGGAATTGTAAAAAAGAGCCAGCTTGCCGGGCTGGGGATCGATTATCGCAGAATCCTTGATTTTGTGGAAAAAGGGGATATTCTGCGCGTAAAAAGCGGTTATTATGCAGTTCATCTCAGTGATTTTACAGAGGAGGAGCTTGTGGCAAAGCTGTTTCCGGACTGCGTGCTGAATCTGGAAAATGCGTTATATGCGTATGGCTATATCAAAAAGAAACCGTATGGCTGGCGGCTTACGGTGGATAAGAATACTTCCAAATCACGGTTTAAAATGGATTATCCGAAGATCATTCCGATGTATGCAGAGCCGGATACTTTGGAGCTTGGAGTGACAGAAATACAGCTTTCCAATGTGACAGTCCGGATTTTTGAAAAGGAAAGACTGATCTGTGAATGCTTAAAATACGAAGACAAGATGGATCGGGAAAGATTCAAAGAAGGACTGATGGCTTACATAAAAGATCCGAAGAAGGATATTGCAAAACTGATGTATTATGCAAAAGAGCGTAAAGTTGTGAAAAAAGTTCAGAATATGATTGGAGTCTGGCTTTAAATGGAACAGAACCTACTTACGAAGAAGAAGTTAAAAGAAAAAAGCATAGAGTATCAAATCCCATTTGCAAATCTGCTGGAAGGATTTTTGCAGGAAACACTGATGTTCCAAATTCTGGAAACCGATTTTGCAAAGCGGTTATGGCTGAAAAACCGTGAGGCTTTTGACCTCGACAGTTATCGAAAGGAGTGGCAGAAGCCACTTCATTTTGTATACGGGCAGGATGATGGGAAAGAACAGCAGGTGTTGGACGAAAAGTGGATCACTGATTTTGCAGAGGCGATCTGCGCGAAACGGGAATATCATATCCGCTGGAATTATTCTGTGGAAAAAGAGGAACAGGACTATCTGGTTTACATAACTGGAGAATGGGAGGAAATGAAGGTTCCGCTTACCATCCGTATTAGTCCATTGGTATATGATGCAGCAAAGCCGGAAAAACAAAAGCTGCAGTCTGTATTTTTTGAGAAGAAATGTGCAGCGTATCAACATTTTCCGGTTGAAACATATCTGGCAGAACAACTTTTTACAATCCTCAAATATCTGGAACTGATTCCTTCTATGGAGGTATATGATACAACATTTCGTCTGCTGAAGCAGGAAACTGTCGATGGACGGCATATTTACGAGACACTCTCTTTTTTCTGCGAAAAAGAGGAAGTGATTCCACAGGAAAAAAGGATTGAAATGCTGGCATCTTATGAAACCTACACCTATATGAAAAAACGGTGGGAAAAATATATAAGGAAGCAGGGAACAGAGGATATTTCCTGGGAAACAGTATTGCACCGGATTGTTTTGTTTTTGAGACCTGTCTGGAATGCAATGTGCAGAGATGAGGTTTTCTTTGGAGACTGGATGCCGGATCTGGAACGATATTTATAAGAGGCTGCCTTCAGGCAGCCTTTATTTGTGATTTTATTGTCTGCCCAGATATTCCCGGAGGAATGTGACAATATTTTTTGGTTTGTTCAGATCAAAGACCGGAAGGGAAGTCTCTGCATGATATGGAAAATCAGCAAATACAGCGATCAGATCTTTTTCGTCAGATAACGGTGTTTCCGACCAGTATTTCCGCAGGATTTCAATTTTATTCGGCGCATCTGCTCCAAAATTTTCCGTCAGAACAAGGTCGGCACCGGAGAGCGACGAGGAGAGATTTTCCAGAGTCGGCTCAAAAAAGACGTTTTTGAATACGACAGAGGAATCTTCTTTGATGAGGTGAACGACTTTTAACCCCTCACGCTCTAATAAAGGAAGCAGCCGCTCAATGAGAGGTGTCATGATCGTTCCCGGTTTTGCCACAAAGGAGATCACCGGAGTTGTATGCAAAAATAAATCTCTGGTGTCTTTGAAATATTCGATCAGCGCCTGGGAAGAATCTGGCGGTACAATTCCGCTTAAAATACGAAGCGCATGATAATAATTGTCTCTGGTGTCCAGATTATAGTACTGGATATCGATCGGTGTCGGTGCAGCCTCGGAGATCGCAGCCTCAGTCACGTATCTGGTGCTGCATTTTTCCCGCAGCGTATTGAACGTGAGCTGGTGGAGCAGGAGACATTTTCCGATGGTTGTAATGCAATTTTTGGAGTAGGCAGCAGTTGCCGTTTCGAGATAGGAAGCCTTTCCCTCAAGTGTGCAGATATCGGCGTCACCGAGCTCTGAGAGCAGGGTAAGTCCTGTTTTCGGTTCCAGAAACGGGGTGTCCACGGACATAAAAAATGCACATTCCTCATCTATCATGGATAAGCCGGAAAAAATGCCGGACATTGGTCCCTGATTCGGATAGATATCCGGGATTTCAGTTACGGGAAGCTTCAGATGGGAGTAATCCCCCTTTATTTTTACCGAGAGATAGATCCTGGAAAAATACGGCTGAAATTTTCTGACAAGATATTCAATTAAACAGGTGTCCCCAAAAGGAAGAAGAGCCTTATCGGTTCCCATCCGTGTGCTGTTTCCGCCACAGAGGATCACAAGCGCATTTTCCATAATATACCTCCGGAATGTTATTGTTTGATCCGCAATCTAAAATACTATAGCATAGGAAATACTTTTTTTTCAAGAGTAATGAGTGGATGGTAATGCAAGTCATTGCTGAATCTGTGGGGAAAGTGTGTTATACTAAGGTATATCAGTATGTATCTGGTATTATATACTGATATGGATATCGAACATCAGGAGCAGGCTTACATGAAGTATTTGATAGATGATTTAGAGGAATATGCACATTCGGATTATTATCCGTTCCATATGCCGGGACATAAAAGAAAAAGTCTGTCGTTTCCCAATCCGTATGAGATTGATATCACGGAGATTGACGGATTTGACAATCTGCATCATGCGACCGGTATGATAAAGGAAGCCGAAGTGCGCGGAGCAGAGCTTTACCATTCAAAACGATGCTTTTTTCTTGTAAATGGAAGTACCTGTGGATTGCTGGCTGCCATCAGTGCTGCCACAAGGCGCGGGGACAAGGTATTAGTCGCAAGAAATTGTCACAAAGCAGTCTATCATGCATTATATATGAATGAACTGCAGGCAGAATATCTGTATCCTTCTATCACAAAAAATGGAATCCAGGGGCAGATCACAGCAGAGCAGGTGCAGGAATCGCTATATGAAAATCCGGATGCGGTGGCAGTGATCCTCACTTCCCCGACGTATGAGGGGATTGTTTCAGACGTGGCAAAGATTGCAGAGGTGTGCCATGAACATGGGATTCCGCTTATCGTGGATGAAGCCCACGGAGCACATTTTGGATTCGGAGGCGGTTTCCCGGAAAATGCCGTAAAACTTGGCGCAGACGCAGTGATTATGAGTTTACATAAGACATTGCCGTCGTTTACCCAGACAGCGTTGCTGCATCTGACGTCTGATCTCATTGATGAGAAGCGGGTGGAGCGGTATCTGTCCATTTACGAGACGAGTTCACCATCCTATATTTTTATGGCAGGAATGGATTCATGTATCCGGCTGATCGCAGAACATGGGCAGCAGCTCTTTGCAGAATACAGGAAGCGTCTGATGGATTTTTATGGGAAAACAGCCGGTTTAAAATACCTGCATGTCATGCAGGAGGAAGATCTGGACACCGGGGAAGCATTTGACTGGGATGATTCCAAACTGGTCATTTTTGCGGATAGAGCCGGGATGACAGGGGATGAGCTGCATCAGATCCTTTTGAAAAAATACCATTTACAGATGGAGATGGTTTCCGGTTATTATGTGCTGGGAATGACAAGTCTGATGGATGAGGACGAAGGATTGGAGCGTCTGGCAGGCGCATTGCATGAGATCGATGCAAAGGTGGCAGAGGACGTTTCAAATGGAAACAAAATTTTGAAGAATCCGACAAGTGATGAGAAGTATCATTCCTTTATTGAGAAAATATATCAGAAATATCCGCGTGAAATGCAGATTTATCAGGCGGAGGAGCTTCCTTATAAAGAAGTAACGTTAGAGGAAGCAGTCGGAAATATGTCTGCGGACACGATTTATCTGTATCCGCCGGGGATTCCGATGATCGTTCCGGGAGAGGTCATCACGAAGCGCCTGGCAGATAATATTGAGGAATGCTTATCACTTGGACTGCGTGTGGAACGAGTGAACAGTAACGAAAAAATTCTAAAGATTGTATATTTTTAAAGACTATATTATACTAAATGAGGCA
>ERZ780168.1346-NODE-1346-length-26128-cov-7.325701_pt1 | contig 26128 bp, 17 predicted proteins | sample MGYA00510981_ERZ780168 | MGnify/ENA primary metagenome ERZ780168 (study PRJEB29588, sample SAMEA2158769) | human gut metagenome | biome: human gut; feature: human-associated habitat; material: faeces | place: Denmark | collected 2008/2010 ...
TCAATAATCCTGAGAAAAATTTGTCTAACCATTATGAAGGTAAAGTATTGGGTGAAATTTGGGGATATCGGGTAGACGGTTTGTTTGCTTCGGACGAGGAGGCCGCCGAATATACATCGAAAATCAATCAAGATGCTGTAAATGAACGTATTTTGACCGATAAGGTAGATCCTTATTATCGCGCAGGAGATTTGAAATTCCGTGATTTGGACGGGGACAATGTTATTTCTAAGGGTGATGATACGGCGTATGATGCAGGCGATAGAGAGATTATCGGTAACGAGACACCTCGTTATATGTATAGCTTCCGTTTGGGAGCCGACTGGAACGGTTTCGATTTAGGTATCTTCTTTCAGGGGGTAGGTAAGAGAGATTGGTATCCCAATTATCTTTCTACCGGTTTCTGGGGACCTTATTCCCGGGCATTCACGAGTTTTATTCCCGAGAACTTTATGGATCAATGCTGGTCCGAAGAGAATCGTGACGGATATTTTCCCCGTTTCCGTGGTTACCAGACTTTTGCTGGCAGTCAATTAGGAGTGAATAATGACCGCTATTTGCAAGATGCATCGTATATCCGGTTAAAGAATCTCACAGTGGGTTATACATTGCCGGTTTTGAAAAAGGTCTTTACCAAATTGCGTGTCTATTTTACCGGTGAAAATCTTTGGTACTGGTCGCCGATGTTGAAACATACCAAATACATCGATCCCGAAGCTGCCGGAGGAAACGGCAATACCGGTATGGCTTACAACTATTCGAGAAATTTCTCGGTGGGTGTGGATATTACATTTTAACGATTAAAAACAGAACGACAATGAAAAAGTATTTATATATATTCTGTACGTTGACCGGAGCTGCTTTGATGGGTTGTACCGATTTGGACTTGATTCCAGAGGATACGATGGCTCCCGAAAATTATTTTTCCAGCGAAGAGGAGCTACGTCAATACACCAATGCCTATTATGGCATGCTTCCCGGCGCCGATGATTTGAATGACATCTGTGCTGACGATGTCATCAAAAATATCTTGGATAACGAGATTTTGGGTAACCGTTATCCATCTACCGAGAAAGCTTGGGATTGGGACGATTTGCGTGTGATCAATTATTATTTTGAGAATAGCGGGGCTTGTAAAGACCAAAATGCACGTAGACATTATGACGGTTTTTCATACTTTATGCGTGCTTACTTCTATTTCACGAAAGTACAACGTTACGGCGATGTGCCTTATTACGACGAAGTAATCGGATCGAAAGATGAAGAACTGTTGTATAAACCCCGTGATTCTCGTAAATATGTGATGCAGAAGGTTGTGGAAGATTTGGATAGTGCTATATACATGTTGCCCGAGACGAAGACTCCGTATGAAGTGAACAAATGGACGGCTTTGGCATTGAAATCCCGCGCTACATTGTTCGAAGGAACGTTCCGTAAATATCACAATTTGGGCGATTGGGAAGAAATGCTGCAACAATCGGCAGCCGCTTCGTTGGAATTGATTCAAAAAGGAGGATTCTCGCTTTATAAGACAGGTTCTACTCCATATCGCGATTTGTTCGCTCGTCTCGATGCTCCTGCCGAGGAAATCATCTTGGGTCGTCGTTACAGTACAGAGCTTTCTATCTTGCATAATTCTCAGTGCAATTCGATGGCAGGTAATCAACGGGTGTCATTCACCAAACGTTTCGTAGATCATTATTTGATGGCCGACGGTTCTCGTTATACCGATAAGCCCGGGCATGAAAAGAATGAGTTCGTAGCCGAAGTGACCGGTCGCGATCCCCGTTTGTCTCAGACGATTCTGACTCCCGGTTACGTACAGAAAGGCACGACGAAGGAGATGATCAATACCTTGTCTAAATATACGTTGACCGGTTATCAATATATCAAATATGTGATGGAACCAAAATACGACCAATCCAACAAATCGCCGATGTATTTCCCGTTGTTCCGTTTGGCGGAAGTTTATCTGAACTACGCCGAAGCTAAGGCTGAATTGGGAACGTTGACGCAGGACGATTTAGATATTTCGGTCAATCTGTTACGTGATCGGGCAGGAATGGAAGATGCTCATATCGATATGGACGAGGCGAATGCCAATCCTGATCCTTATTTGATGGCCGATGTGACCGGTTATCCCAATGTGACGAAAAGTGCGATGACCGGTGTGATATTGGAAATACGTCGCGAACGCACGGTAGAGCTTTGTCTCGAAGGTTTCCGTTTGTTCGATATAATTCGTTGGAAAGAGGGTAAACAGCTTACCAACGAGTATCATGGGGTCTATTTCCCCGGAGAAGGTAAGTACGACTTGAACGGAGACGGAAAGATGGAAACAGCTATTTACAAGGATCAGGCTCCGTCGGGTTTGGGATTGACCAAATACAAATTGGGTGTGGATTTCTTCCTGACCAATGATACCGAAGGATATATGTGGCCTCACAAAGATGTGAAACGGACTTGGAATGAGGAACGTGATTATCTGTGGCCGATACCGACCGAAGAACGTGTATTGAACCATAACTTGACTCAAAACCCGGGTTGGGAAGACGGCTTGTCTTATTAAACTATTTTGGGGAGAATGGAGGTGACTATCTCTATTCTCCTCGCTAAAATTAAATATTTACCAATAATCTAATCTAAAAAAGTAGTTATGAAAAGAAAATTTGTAAAAGTGATGTTCTTCGGGGCGTTGGCACTTTCTACTGTCACCTATGTAGGCTGTAAGGACTACGATGATGACATCGACAATCTGCAAACACAGATTGACGCAAACAAAGCTAGCATTGCCGAGTTACAGAATTTTGTGAAAGAGGGAAAATGGGTTACTGCCGTAGAATCAATTACTGGTGGATTTAAGATTACTTTTAATGATGGTAAGTCTTATTCTATTGTAAATGGTACTGATGGCTCTGACGGTGCGGCAGGTACGAAAATTGAGATTGATCCTACTACGAAGAATTGGATTATCGATGGGAAAGATACCGGTATTTGCTCTAAAGGTCAGAAAGGTGACCAGGGTGACAAAGGTGACCAAGGTGATAAAGGTGACCAGGGCGATAAGGGTGACAAAGGAGATAAAGGTGAAGATGGAAAATCGCCGCGTATATCTACTGATGGCTTTTGGGAAGTTTGGGATGCCGAATCTGGAGAATATAAGAAAACAGAATATGAAGCAGCTTCTCATATCTACGTAACGGCTGATCCTAAAAATTCATTAGTTTGGGTATTGAATGTTCTTAATAGCGAAACCAAAGAATGGGAAAAAGTTTCTATGCCGAAGGCTGCCCGTATTACTAGTATGCGTGCACTTGGGGGAATGAATGGTAATGTTGATTTAAATTCTGCTCAAGCTGAAGCTACTTTATTTTATGGAGTAGTGGAAGAAAAGGATGGTGTTAAATTCAATGGAAAAACTTATCCGGAAGGAACATTCTTATCCGCTAGAGGTAGCATGATTCATGCTATGATCAATCCGGTTAATTTGAAACTTGAAGATATCCAATCTTATGAAATCGGTTTGACTGATTCTAAAGGTAATACTAATTTTGTTATAGCTACTATTGATGCAAATACCAGTGAAGTAGCGTTGACTCGTGCTGAAAGTACAGTAAATAAGGGAATTTATGACCTGACTCTTGAATTTGCAGAAGGAGTAGATCCCCAAAAACTGAATAATGATATTGCTTATGCACTTACAACAAAGGATGCATGGGGCAATGAAATCATTTCCCAATACGATGTTAAAGTTACGACCGAAAAGACAGAAAAGAAACTCGAAGATGTAGATAAAAAACTACCTTTCAAGGTTGTTTATAATTTAGATGAATTAGTAGGCGATCAGTTGAATGATGTAGTTGATTATACTTATAGTGTCAATGCAGATGATGCAAAGAAAATTGAAGCAACATTTGACAAAGAGAATAAGACAATTATAGCAAATCAGGCAGGTGAACTGACTGTATCTGTTGATTATCTTACTACTGCTGGAAAGACATATAAGACTAACTTGAATTTGGTCTTTACTTATGCAGCCGAAGAAGCAGAAATCAAAGATATGACTTGGGTTGTAGATGGTAAGAAAGTTACAGTTACTTCAGAAATTGTAAGTCCTTCTGCTGCAATAATAAAAGCGCAAGTTTCTGATATTGAGACTGCTATTGCTTATACAGCAGGCAAGGTTGAAATCAACGGAGTGGAAAACTTGGAATATGAAGATGGTATTGCACTGAAATTACAAGGCTTGGATAAAGATGGAAAAGAAGTAGAGAATGCTAAGGCAACTAAATTTGTAATCAAAGCTACATTTACTCCTGCAACAGTTGCTGCTGTACCTCATAATGCAACGGTTAGATTCATTAATAATGCTTCGACTGATGAATTGAATGATAAAGTTTTGTATGAAACAACATTCAAAATTACAGTAGACCAACAGAATGATAAATTGTTTGTCTTTAGACGTGCGGATGCTTACTTTAGTGGTAATAATGCTACGGCTTATGGTAACGTAAATGATGCTGACGGTGTAATCACTTATAATCTTTATAAACTTTATCAAGAAGGTTATATTTCTGATGAGGCTAAGACGCTTATTTCATTTGATGAAGAGATACCGTTTAAAATGGAAAATAAGAATAAAGTATATGCTGATGCATGGTTAGGTGACGATAAGTCGAGCGATAAGATTACAGTACAACCTTATGATACATGGGGTGGTGCTTATGAAGGTCGCAATATCATAGTATCTTATGCTCCGTTTGGAAATGAGCGCATGAATGCTATTACTGACAAGTTCAATCTGACAGTGAAGTCGGAGATATTTGAAGGTACATTTAAGTATACAGGTAAATTAGGTACTGAAGCTAGTCCATTCCAAGTTGACGGTGGACATTCACAAGACCTTTTAGCTAAGGATTTTGAGAAAACAGATGCTTATGGTGTTTCTTATGAATTTAGCGATGAGAGAATTAAATCTGTCGTACTTGAATTGGCCGATCAGAATGCTAAAGATTATCTGTCATTAAACACTACTGATTTTACTACAGCAGAGGGCAACAAAGTTGTAATCTCTAAGAAGCTTTCTGAAACACCGATTGTTACTCCTCCGGTATGTAAGGTCAAGGTTATCATTACTGATAAGTGGGGCAGACAGACAATTGAAACTGTTTTTGTTAAAGTCTTGAAGTAATTCGGACTGAAAGAAATATACTGAAAGACAGGCTGAAGATTATGCTTGTGAAAGTATGTTTTTCTAATATTTGTCTTTCTGAAAGGGATACCTCCCTTATTTCCCACAGGTATCCCTTTACTTTGTCTCAAAACATCTTCTTTATGCGCTAGAAACAATTTGCTAGTCCCTTATTTCCTATAAATAAGGAGATGTTCTTGAGAATATAGAAATTCCGGGCTTGCGAAAGTCCGGGATTTTTATATTCTATTTATTGGGTTGAATCTGCTGCAAGTTTTCATCATACAGCCCCACAAGCAGACTTTGCCCTTTATCGTCTACTTTCAAACCGCCATATTTTGCATTTTGATAAAGGGTATCTTGTCCCTCTTCAAAGAAGAAAGATTCGGCACCGAGGAATATCCGGTTATCTACTATCTTGTATTTGATAACTACTTCGTTGTCATTCAAAGGTGTCAGAGTATTCTGCAAACGTATAAGTTGACCTATTTGATTGCTGTCTGTTTTAAGTATGGCATAACCACGTGTGGCAGTCTGCTCGTCTATCAGAACTGGTGAAGATGAAGTAGCTTCATAGTTGAGGCGCATATAATCACCTTGTATGAGAGAACGAGGGTCGACGGGAGCTAAATGTAAGAGTACTAATTGTCCGTCTTTCAAAGTCTGTTCTTTCTTTAAAACCGACCAGTTGAAATATCCCAGTAGTAATACAAGGTTCGCAAGAATCAATATCCGGCTATATTTTTTCATGTCTTGTTCTTTTTTGAGTGAAGAAATACCAAGCTGCAATAAACACGATTCCGATAAAGAATAGTGTGATGGACTTGATAAGTAAACTTATATTCAAATCATAATAGTATTTGGAAACAGCATAGATAAAGAGAAGGAGTGAGGTCGCACACTCTGCTTTATAGCCATAATGGAAACATACTAGAATCAACAATAGGCTGCCGGATAAATAAGGGGCGGATACGGTAGGCAGGCAGATGATGATGCAAAGAATGTAAATGCCGATTTGATGTATTGCATTATTCACTTGCATAACTTTCATAATCCGTTGAGCCATAATCAGAAGTCCTATCCACATGGAGACAGATAAGATGCAGGATATAGTCCAAGAATTTATTCCTGATGTCAGGTGATGGATTGATAATCCGCTTATTAAAATGACACAGGATACGAATAGTCCGGCATGGAACGGTCTGTATTTGGAAAGACTGTTGTTTTCTAATTGGCTATACAGTTTCACTTCGAAAAGATTGGTGAACAGGAATGCTGCCATAACAGGAACTACTGCAATTTGCAGAGGATAGGAAGAAGAAAAGATATGAGTTATTTCTCCAAAGAAAGATATAATAAACGCAATCACTGAAAGAAAGGGCAGAATGAAACCTTTCGACAGCCTGAAGGTGAGCATACTGATTACTATGAGTACAATGAAAAGTATATTCATATACTCACTAAGTCCAAAGCCGACCAATACGCATCCTGCAATATATAAAGTGATATTCATAGCATCCAGGAAAGACCGGATGACAAGACGGCTGATTGTTAATGTGGCAATAATTAATAAACTCCCAACTAACAGGCACGATATTTCGGAACGTATGATTCGGGCAAGTGCAAGAAATCCGAGAAAGAAGATAGCAGTCAGTATTCCACCGATGATGGATACGACTTGAATTGTAAGATTATGCTTCTGTACCATACCACTTCTTTTTAAGTTGAAGAATAATGTAGATAAGTAAGGTCGTTCCAGTGATAATCATAATCCCTGAGAAGAAGAATAGATTGACATCTCTTAGATTGCTGTGACATATAAATGCAGTCAATAGAATCATCAATGTCGCAAAAGGAATAACAGCCAGGTAGAACAGATTCTTTTCTTTCCACCCAAACCATAGTCCCGCAGAGAATATAAGAATAGTGCTTACGAGTGAAACGATTATAGCTTTTTCTTCGCAGATGGTTGCTATTGCAAGCGAGTTGGTATCTGATATCGCCAGCATCGTAAGAAAACTGGTGTGTACAATGGTAGCTAATGAAAGCAGGCTGACGAACCAGCGATTCTGTTTGTTCAGACTTCCTTTTATACTCATCCATTCTGTGATGACGGTTGCCGAGGCGCATATCCAGGTTACAGCATTGGCAAGCAAAGTCATTTCCCATGAGCCGCGAGTGGCAATTTGTATATTGTACAGCCATATAGTAGTACAAAGTAATCCGATGAAAGTCAGCCATAATGGCGCAAAGCGGATGGCAACCGTCCAAAGAATGGTGAACAGTGTCCAGCCTAGGAAAAGGTCATAGGCATCAGCTCCCGTCTGATAGATTTGTCCGAAGACGGCAAAGAGTGTACCTATCAGGAAAGTGGCTCCTGTAAGGAGAATCTTTTTGACGAGCATATTCCATCGGGTGAATACGGTGAGCAGGACAGAAGATACTAGCAGTACTTCCACAATTCCCAGCTTTGCAAATTTGGGCAGCTCGTCCCAGTTATAGGCAAAGAAAAAGATAATGCCCGATACTGTAAAACCAATGCCCGCAGCCAGTAAGAAAATGGACAGAAATCGGTTCCATTCCTTTTTATTGGCGTACAGGGATTGTCGTGACGAGGGTGAATAGTCAGACTTTTCCATGTGTTTTTACTTTTTGATGATTGCAAACATAAGAAAATAAAATGATTATCACCCTCTCCGGCAACTTAAAATACTTCCCGTATATGCTTATAGTTCGAATTGATAGTGTCAATAACTTCTTGTGAACGTCCATTGATTAATAGCTTATACATGGATTGGGCAAAGCCTACCATCTGTCCGAATTCGATTTTGGGCGGCATGGCAAGTGCGTTCGGGTCGGTCATGATATTCACCAGTACAGGGCCGTCCAGTTCGAAAGCATTGAATAAGGTAGGTAATACTTCTTCCGGATTGCTGACATTGAAACCTGTCATTCCCATTGCTTCAGCTACCTGTGCGAAATCGGGATTCAGCATATCCGTTTGCCAGTCCGGCAGACCGTCCACTTCCATTTCCAGTTTCACCATTCCCAGCGAACGGTTATTGAATACGATAATCTTAATCGGCAATTTATATTGGACGACAGTCTCCAAATCCCCCAAAGTCATTGACAGTCCTCCGTCTCCGCAAAGTGCAATCACTTGGCGTTCGGGACAAGCTAAAGCTGCACCGATAGCTTGCGGCAGGGCATTTGCCATGGAGCCGTGATTGAAAGAACCCAACATATGCCGTTTGCCTGTTGCTTGCAGATAACGTGCTCCCCACACGCAAGTCATTCCCGTATCTACAGTGAACACGGCATCGTCCGAAGCCAGTTTGTCAATTTCGGACATTACATATTCGGGATGAATCTTATTCACTTCTCCCTTATCTTCCGTATAGGCGGCAAGGTCTTTTTTCACCCCTTCATATCTTTTAAGTTGCTTCACAAGGAATGTATCATCCGTTTTCGGATTCAGCATACGGAGTAAAGCCTGGATACTCATCTTGACATCTCCGCAAAGTCCGATATCCACTTTGGCACGGCGTCCCAGGCGTTCGGGCTTGATATCTATCTGAGCTATCTTAATGTCATCCGGCAAAAATGCAGAATAAGGAAAATCCGTTCCGAGCATGAGAAGCACTTCTGCCTCGTGCATGCTGTAATATCCCGAAGGCATTCCTAAAAGTCCGGTCATACCTACTTCATACGGATTCTCATATTGTACTTCCATCTTTCCCTTGAAAGTATAAACTACCGGAGCATTCAGCTTTTCGGAAAGCGCGATTACTTCCTCATGCGCTCCCCGGCAGCCGATGCCGCAGAAAAGAGTGATACGTTTATGCTTGTTTAATAAGTCGGCCAGTTGTGCCAAATCTTCTTCTGCCGGACAGACTTCCGGTACGACAGGATAGTTCCGTACCGACGAATCGACAGAGACGGCAGAAGCCTTTGCCAAATCTCCCGGTAAGCCTATAACTGATACTCCCTTGCGGGTGATAGCCGTCTGAATGGCGGATTGAAGCATACGTGGAAATTGTGCAGGCGTAGTAGCTACTTCATTATAATAGCTGCAATCATTGAATAATTTGATTGTATTCGTCTCCTGGAAATATTCAGTACCGAACTCTCCGGTAGGGATAGTGGAAGCAATAGCGATCACCGGTGCACCCGAACGATGTGCGTCATACAGGCCGTTGATAAGATGGACATGGCCCGGCCCGCTACTTCCTGCGCAGCATCCCGGACGGCCGGTCAGTTGAGCTTCCGCTGCGGCGGCATATGCTCCGGTTTCTTCATGACGTACATGTATCCATTGTATCTTATTGTTCTTTCTGACAGCTTCGTTTACTTCGTTCAGACTGTCGCCGGTCACAGCGTAAATGCGTTCTACTCCAGACTCTGCTAAAGTATTAATAAGTTGTTCTGCAATTTTCTTTGCCATATTTGAAATTAGTTAAGGGTTGATTTTTAACTAATAACAGTTGCTTACAAAGAAAAGTTCTAATTTAACATATGCTAATAGCGGCTTTGTGTCGGAACACATCATGTTTTTTATGTTAAAAAGAATTTTGTAACAACTTTTTAGTAAGGTAGAATAAACAATTGCAATATCCTTTTGTTTTCTTTATAGGCGAAATCTTAACCTAATGTTTTAAACCTCTTAATAACTGTAGAAAATGAATAGAAGTGAAATCGGCGTGAATGCCGGTAAAGTTTGGCAACTGCTTAGCAATAACGAGAAGTGGGGCTATGGACTTTTGAAAAGAAAATCCGGACTGAAGGACAAAGAGTTGGGCGCTGCTTTGGGATGGTTGTCAAGAGAGAATAAGATAGAGTTCGATCAGTGTGAAGAAGAACTTTACGTGTATCTCTGTGTAAATGTTTACATTGGCTGAAGGAGCTTAGTACCTCGACAAGAACAAAAGAATCTCCGAAGTAACGACAGGATAGTCAATGCTTCGGGGATTTTTGTTTTTATGTCTGTTCCTTTCAGATGATATCTGGAAATAATTCTGTTACTTTGCAATCCAATTTAAAATGTAAGGAAACAATGAGAAGTTTTGCCTCTGATAATAATTCCGGTGTGCATCCGTTGGTGATGGAAGCGCTGAACCGGGCGAATATAGACCATGTGTTAGGTTATGGCGATGATAAATGGACGGAAGAAGCCGTAGCAAAGATTAAGGAAACCTTCACTCCGGACTGCGTTCCTTTATTTGTATTCAATGGAACAGGCAGCAATGTCGTGGCACTGCAATTAATGACCCGCCCGTATCATTCTATCTTTTGTGCGGAAACCGCCCATATCTATGTTGACGAATGTGGTTCGCCCGTGAAAATGACCGGTTGTCAGATTCGTCCGATTGCTACCCCGGACGGCAAACTTACCCCGGAATTGATGCAACCTTATCTTCACGGCTTTGGTGACCAGCATCATTCACAGCCCAAAGCTCTTTATATTTCCCAATGTACCGAACTTGGCACGATTTACACTCCCGAAGAACTGAAACGTCTTACTGACTTTGCCCATCTGAACGGTATGTACGTTCATATGGACGGAGCAAGAATTGCTAATGCCTGTGCCGCTTTAAATCTTTCTTTAAAAGAATTGACCGTAGATTGCGGAGTCGATATTCTTAGTTTCGGAGGAACGAAGAACGGATTGATGATGGGTGAGTGCGTTATCATATTCAATAAGGACTTGCAACCGGAAGCCCGTTTTATCCGTAAGCAATCCGCCCAACTGGCATCGAAGATGCGTTATCTTTCCTGCCAGTTCACGGCTTATCTGACAGATGGGCTTTGGCTGAAGAATGCGAGTCATGCCAATGCAATGGCTGCTAAACTCTACAATGAATTGAAAAAGCTTCCGGAGGTAACCTTCACTCAAAAAGCAGAGAGCAATCAGTTGTTCCTGACGATGCCCCGCCCGATAATCGACCGGATGCTGGAATCTTACTTCTTTTATTTTTGGAACGAGGATAACAACGAGATTCGTCTGGTAACTTCTTTTGATACCACAGAAGAAGATGTTGACGAATTTATACGAGTTTTGAAACGTTAAAAGAGAAATAAGGAACAACAAAATCCTGTGTAACGCTGTTGTAATAAGAAGTTTGAAACTAACTTTGTCCCCGAAGTTTTCAACTTCTTATTATATATGGATACTAGACAGAACAGGCTGATATTACTTGCGCTATTATTATTGACACAAACCTTTATTAGTGCGCAGACGCATTCTATTCAGATAGGAATGCCGGAAGATTCTGTATCTGTTACGGCTATTAATGATTCTGTTCCGCTAAAGCGCAGCTTTTTCAAGAAGTTTCTTGATTACTTCAATGATGCCAATAAGGAAAAAAAGAATAAAAAGTTCGATTTCAGTGTGATAGGAGGCCCTCACTATTCCAGTGATACGAAGTTCGGACTCGGACTGGTGGCGGCTGGTTTATATCGTACGGATTATAATGATACAATTCTTCCGCCTTCAAACGTATCTCTTTACGGAGATGTCTCTACGGTGGGATTCTATTTATTGGGAGTCCGCGGAACTCATCTGTTTCCACAGGATAAATACCGGTTGAACTATAATCTTTATTTTTATTCTTTTCCCAGTCTCTATTGGGGAAGAGGATACGATAACGGAGCAAATTCCGATAATGAAAGTGAATATAAACGTTTCCAAGCACAGGTGAAGGTGGACTTCATGTTCTGTATGGCAAAGAATTTCTATATCGGGCCGATGGCTGTATTCGATTACATCGACGGACGCGATTTTGAAAAGCCGGAGCTATGGGAAGGAATGGCGGCACGGACTACCAACATAAGTCTCGGGCTTTCTCTTCTCTACGACTCACGTGATTTTCTGACAAATGCTTACCGGGGGTACTATCTGCGGCTGGACCAGCGGTTCAGTCCTGCTTTTCTTGGTAATAAATATGCGTTCAGCAGTACCGAACTGACTACCAGTTACTATCACCCCGTATGGAAAGGCGGAGTGCTGGCAGGACAATTCCACACACTGCTGACTTACGGAGATACCCCGTGGGGATTGATGGCAACTTTAGGAAGCTCTTATTCGATGCGTGGGTACTACGAAGGGCGTTATCGCGATAAGTGTGCGATGGATGCGCAAATAGAACTGCGGCAACACGTTTGGAAACGAAATGGAGTGGCCGTATGGGTGGGAGCAGGGACTATCTTTCCGAAGTTCTCCGACTTTGCCCCGAAACATATTCTTCCCAACTATGGTTTCGGCTACCGTTGGGAGTTTAAAAAGAGAGTGAATGTACGTTTGGACTTAGGTTTTGGTAAACACCAGACCGGATTTATCTTTAATATAAATGAAGCTTTTTAAGAATATAAAGAATTGGTTGGAAAATCAGGAACACTTGTTTTATCTGTTTCTGTTTATCCTGATAGTGCCTAACATCGTCCTCTGTTTTACGGAGCCGCTGCCGGTGATGGCAAAAGTAACTAATGTATTGCTGCCTTTAGGAGGCTATTACCTGTTGATGACTTTATCGAGGAACTGTGGCAAAATGCTTTGGATTTTGTTCTTGTTTCTCTTTTTCGGAGCTTTCCAAATCGTATTGCTTTATCTGTTCGGACAGTCTATCATCGCTGTGGATATGTTCTTGAACCTGGTGACTACCAATTCGAGTGAAGCGCTCGAACTACTTGATAACCTGACACCTGCCATTATCGCCGTAGTCATACTGTATGTTCCCGCACTGATATTGGGAACGATTTCAATTATCCGCAAGCGGAAACTCTCGATAGAGTTTATCCGCAGAGAACGGAGGAGAGCACTCATCGTTTTGGGAATCTCCCTTCTCAGCCTTGCCGGAGCCTATGTGCAGGATTCAGGATATGAACTGAAATCGGATTTATATCCGCTGAACGTCTGTTATAATGTAGGTCTTGCCTTTCAGCGGACAGCCTTGACACAGAACTATCATCACACGTCGGAAGACTTTACCTTCCATGCCAAAACCACCCGTCCGAAAGAAAAACGGGAAGTATATGTGATGGTAGTAGGGGAGACGTCCCGTGCCCTGAACTGGCAATTATATGGTTATGAACGTGAAACGAATCCGTTGCTGTCTCGGCAAACCGGATTGATTGCTTTTCCGAAGGTACTGACTGAATCAAATACGACACACAAAAGTGTACCTATGCTGATGTCGGACGTCAATGCCTGCAACTACGACTCTATTTATCATCAAAAAGGGATTATCACCGCTTTTAAAGAAGCGGGTTTCCAAACTGCTTTCTTCTCCAATCAGCGTTATAACCATTCGTTTATCGATTTTTTCGGGATGGAAGCCGATACGTATGATTTTATAAAAGAAGATTCTATTGATTACAGTTACAACCCGTCTGACGACGAACTCTTGAAATTAGTGGAACAAGAACTGGAGAAAGGGGCTACGAAACAGTTTATCGTGCTCCATACCTACGGCTCTCATTTTAATTACCGCGAACGTTATCCTTTGGAAAACACGTTCTTCACACCGGATTATCCGGTTGACGCGGAAAGGAAGTACCGGAATAACTTGGTGAACGCTTACGATAATTCTATCCGTTACACGGATGCTTTCCTGTCAAGAATCATCCGTATGCTGGAAAAACAACAGGCAGACGCCGCCATGATTTATACTTCCGACCACGGAGAGGATATTTTCGACGATTCCCGTCATTTGTTCCTTCATGCTTCGCCTGTACCTTCTTACTATCAGCTTCATGTGCCGTTTCTTGTTTGGATGTCCGGCAGTTATCGCGAGACTTACCCTGAACACTGGGAAGCCGCAATGGATAATAGGGATAAGAATGTGTCTTCCAGCAGCTCTTTTTTTCCGACCATACTGGATTTGGGTGGAATAGAAACTCCTTACCGGGATAATTCACAATCCGTAATAGCTTCACTTTATCAAATGAAGCCGAGGGTCTATTTGAATGACCATAACGAACCCCGTCCGTTGGATGATTTGGGTATGAAAAAGCAGGATTTCCAAATGTTGGAGCAAAAGGAAATTGATTATTAGCCGGTTATTATAAATTGTGCTAAATTTTGAATCCAAAAGCGGGATTGGTGTGTTATTTGCCGTATGATGTATGAACGATTAAATTCATAAAACATGGCCTATATAGATTATTACAAGATTCTTGGAGTAGACAAAAGTGCTTCTCAGGACGATATCAAAAAGGCTTTTCGTAAGTTGGCCCGGAAATACCATCCTGACCTGAATCCCAATGACCCGAGTGCAAAGGATAAGTTTCAGGAAATCAACGAAGCCAATGAGGTACTGAGTGACCCTGAGAAACGTAAAAAGTATGATGAGTACGGAGAACATTGGAAGCATGCCGATGAATTCGAAGCACAGAAACGGGCGCAGCAACAAGCCGGTGGCTTTGGCGGTGCAGGAGGTTTCGGCGGATTTGGCGGTGGCGGACAGGGATTCTCTGACGGTAACGGAACATATTGGTACAGTTCCGACGGCGAAGGCTTCTCCGGCGGTAATGCCAGTGGCTTTTCCGATTTCTTCGAATCAATGTTCGGTGGACATCGGGGGGGAAGAGGACAAGGTTCTGCGGGATTCCGCGGACAGGACTTTAATGCCGAACTTCACCTGTCTCTTCGTGATGCTGCCCAGACGCATAAACAGATATTGACTGTCAATGGAAAACAAGTGCGTATCACTATCCCTGCCGGTGTAGCCGACGGACAAGTGATTAAACTGAAAGGCTACGGAGCCGAAGGTATCAACGGCGGACCTGCGGGCGACCTGTATATCACTTTCGTCATAGCCGAAGACCCGGTATTCAAGCGCCTGGGTGACGATTTGTACGTAGACGTGGAAGTAGACCTTTATACAGCCGTACTGGGTGGTGAAAAGGTTGTGGACACGTTGGACGGTAAAGTGAAACTGAAAATAAAACCGGAAACCCAAAACGGTACGAAAGTCCGTCTGAAAGGCAAGGGATTCCCGGTTTATAAGAAGGAAGGACAATTCGGTGACCTGATTGTGACCTATTCTGTCAAGATTCCTACGAACCTGACGGACAGACAGAAAGAGTTGTTCCGCGAGTTACAGAGTATGAACTAAAAAGAATGAGTGCTATGCAGACCGAATTAATTATTGTCAGTGAATACTGTCACAAATGTCATATTGAGCCTTCATTCATAGATATGCTGGAAGAGGGCGGTTTGATTAACGTACATACCGAGGGTAATGAACATTATCTGCTTGTGTCCGAACTTCCGAATGTGGAGCGATATAGCAGGATGTATTATGATTTGTCCATAAACATGGAAGGTATTGATGCCATTCATCATTTATTGGAAAGAATGGAGGAGATGAGGCATGAAATGAACTCACTCCGTAAGCAGCTTACGCTATACCGTGAACGGAAAATAGAAGAGATTGACTGGTAAGAAAAACAGAGCCTCTGTTTACACCAAACTGAGGCTCTATTTATAGCAAACAGAGGCTCTGATTTATCCAATCGGAGCCTCTGTTTTTTTGTATGATAACAGCACGGATGGAGTTATCCGATGTATGTACAGATTTCTTCCAGATAACGTGCGTCAACTGTATCGAAACTATCCAGTGTATCGCTGTCTATATCCAATACTCCGATTACTTCACCTTGTTTTAGTATCGGTACTACTATTTCCGATTTGGAATCCGAACTGCATGCTATATGTCCGGGAAACTGCTCTACATCAGGGACAATCAATGTACGTGCTTCTTTCCAGGCTGTTCCGCAAACTCCTCTGCCGAAACGGATACGTGTGCAAGCGATAGGCCCTTGGAACGGACCTAATACGAGTTCATCTCCTTTCACTATGTAAAAGCCTGCCCAAAAGAAACCGAAAGTCTGTTTTAGAGCCGCTGCAACATTGGCAAGGTTGGCTATGAAATCCGTTTCCGTGCTGACTAAAGCATGTAACTGTGGAAGTAACTCACGATATTTCTCTTCTTTGCTTCCTGTACTGATTGATAAATTTTCTGCCATATTGTTCTTATTTGATTTGATTCAGGATACTCGGGTCTTTTATCTTATCGTCTTTTGCGAAGAAGATAATCTTTGTCAATATCTCGGCAGTCTTCGGGTCTTCGTCTACAAAAGGCAGGAACAGGCGTCCGCGGCTCTGCGAATGTACCGGAAGAACTGCAATTTGCGCACCGCCTTCCTGATGAATCACACCACTGCCCAAATGAATGTTATATTTTCCCAGCTTGCCTTCGATATGAGCAAAGTTGCCTGCCACTTTCACATTGTTGAGATGGAATAATGGCATCGTCAGTTCCACCAATGCGCTGCGCATTTCGATGGTAGAGTGACTGGTTTCCGGATCGACACTTCCGGCATGGGCTACACTGACTGCCAAATCCACGTCTCTCATCACTTCGGAGAAGATAACGGGCGGAATCTCTGAAATATTCATCAGTTTGTAGTCCCTGCGGTTGTGGAAGCAGACATATTCCAGTGTCGGGGCTTCAATATCGGCAGGAGAGAACCAGTCTGCCATAGCGTAGATAGTGGCGATAATGTTCTCTTTGTAATATATCTTTTGAAGCCCGTCTTCATAATCGGCTACCCATCGGCGTCCTTTCAGGACGGCAACCGTTTTCTGAGGTTGAATCTGGTTTCCGGCATAGCGGCGGGATTGTGTGGCTTCTTCCTCTTCCGGAGTCGGTAGATACAGTTCGCGGAACACTTGTTTGAAAGGTTGGCGGATGGCTTTGTCGAACAGGAACTTCTGATACGTATGCCACTCGCCGCTCGTGTACAGGTCGGTAGGATGGGCGATGCGTAATTCGTCTTTTGGTTTCAGCGGGAGACAGACGGCATTCGCTGTCACCAGTAATCCATCGGTATAAAAACCTGTTTGTCCGTTACTGATAAAGACAAGATGCTTCAGTAGCGGCCAAATAACAGGATTCTGCATCAACTTGTGGAGCTCGTTTTCTTCAAAGCGCGTACAGTCTTCCATAGCCTGTTCCAGCATGATGCGGGAGCGGGCGTGTTGGTCTTTCAGTTTCTTGTGTACCGCTTTCAGCTCTTCTACATACGGATGCTTCTTCAATTTGGCTGGCATGCTGTTGAGTTCTTTTCCGGCTTTGACTTGTTTCATCTCCGCTTTGCCTTCGTCGTTGATTTGTACATAGACTTCCACACCGTCTATCTCTTTCGGGGACAGGTAGGGGAGAAGTTCTTTAATCAGTTCCGTTTCCATGCTCCAGGTCAGGCGGGTGACGTCACCGTAACCGGAGTTGAGAGCCAGGTTTTGCAAAGCGATAGCCACTGCTTTCTTTTCGCTTTCCTGTCTTTGTGCTCCGAAGTCCTTGCTTTCTTTCAGGAATTTTTGCAGGAATTGGTAGCGTTCCAACAGTTCTTTATCCGCTTTTTTCCCTAATGGGATAAGTCCGTAACTCATTAATAGGTCTTTGTTGCGTTTGGCCGAGATTTCTTTCTTTATATCTTCTGCTTTCACTGCACCGTTGGTGGCGTCGGCAAACTTGCGGGCACGGGTGTGGCTGTTGCTGCATGAGATATATTTGGCGGCATTGTAAACCACTTCAAAACGTTGTTTGCCAATCGTCTTGAAAGCATCTTTGAACCACCCGATGTCGAAAGCGCCTTCCCGAAGGTCTTCTACGTCAATCGGGGTATAACGGGCGATAATTGCCTTTTTCTTGTCATCGCAAGTCTCGTTGGTATGGGCGTGGAAATAGTATGCTGCGCTTGTCAGTCCTTTCCATCCTGTTGCCTGTTCGGCAAGTTCTATCCATTGGGGAGCGAACATGGCGGCTTCCACCAGCCGTTCGTCGCTGATTTCGGCTTGTTTCGCCAGTTTCTTGAGCTGGGCACTTGTGTCTGCCGGCAACGGGTAGCAAACGTGAAGCAGGCTGCTCAATACTCCCCGTTTCGTGTTCCGCCAATTGTAACTGTCGCGTATGAACGTATCTTTGCCGAACGCTTGCAGGATGCGGATGAATGTTTCGGCTCCATAGACGCAGGTCAGTTCTTCCGCCAGGCGGGTAACCTGCGTTTCAGAGTCTCCGCGTGATAGTTCTATATCCAGAATCCGGTCGACAGCCTTTTGCAATAATGGTCGGAATAAAGTGAAGTTGAAGTCTTTGATATAGGCGAACCGCTCTCTGTCCACTTCGTTGGGACGACGGTTTTCATTCAACGCAAGAGTGATATTCTTGATTTGTGTGGGGGAGTTGACACGTCCTGTCAGTTCGCGATATATTTCTTCTGCCGGTATCAGCCCCAGCATCCAGGCACGGGCAAAGTCTGCGGATTGCAGATAGGAATCGGTTTCTTCCAGTTCGGGCGTGTGCTCCATATAGTTGGTGAGCTTATATAGCTGATAGCGCACGGTGAAGTAACGGGTAAACAGGGCATCGTCTATCGGTCTGCAGGGGGTGTCAAGCCAGAATTGCACAAACTTGTTGTTGTGTATCGGATAAACAATGACCTTTTCTCCGTATTCCATTGAATCTCTGAGCCATGTATGCTTGTTTGTATATTGACGGAAGATATTCTCTGTATTGAGCAATGGTATTAGCAGGAGCAGCATATTGGCGGCCATTCGCTGATAAACCGTTTCGTCTCTGTACTCGTATGCCAGTGCATCGATGATGTCTTCCATTTGCTCATAATAGGGCAACTTCCGGAGTACTTTCTGTAATCCGCGGTAACTGAAGCCTGCATACATCTTGTTCACAAGTGGTTCAAAGCTATTGGCGGATTTAATATCGGCTTTTCTGTCTTCTTCATCCCCTTCGTCATAGTCATCGTTTTCTTGGGCGACACCTGTTGATGCAAGCATGAAACTCATCATCAATAGTTTTTCGTAGCTCCCGATTTCCCGTTCGTAGAAATCCATCCAAAGTTCCGGGAGTCCAAGACCGCTCAGTCCACCGTAGTTGCTCCATTTCATCAGTACGCTGTTACCTACCAGGCGTGCTTCTCCGTAGTCGTTTTTAAACTCATCGTTTTTGTGCGCGGCGATGTATTTGCTCAACCTTTCGAAAGTAAGTTTCGCTTTTCCGTAGCTGATAAACTCAAATGCTTTCTTGACATAGAACCCTTTATCCGGTGTGATTTCCGGCAGGCTGACTTCCAATGCAGGATTGTACAGACCGAAACCGTTTTCTTTGGTGTAGTGCTGTGTAGCTTTCTTTTCCGTTCCGTCACCAATCAAAGACGCTATCAATACCTTTTCTTTGGCATTTGGTTTTTGAATCTCTTTGATGGCAGGAAGAAGTTTCTGGTAGATGTCTTGCAGGAATTCTACGTTATGAATCGTCTTCATCATGTCCAGTCCCGCCAGGCGGCGTTCGGCAACCTTGTCTGTAACCAGCCGGCGGATACTGCCTGCCAGTTCTTCTTTCGGTTGCTTCATAAGCAGGTTGATGGCATTAATGCGCATTTCGCTGTATTTGAAACGCAGCAGTTCCTCTACTTTCAGGTTCTGTTCGGGCGATAAGGTCATTTCGGACAATACTTTGTATGCCTCGTTGCGTACGTCCAATGAGCGGTCGCCCAATGATTGGAGGATGTATTCTTCTTGCAGCGGACTGGTAGGCGGATTCAGGGCAATGCCGATATAGCTTGCCCGCATATAGGAATCAAGAGATGCCAGATAGCCGCAAAGGTCATCTTTCATGGCAGAATCATTCAGCATCCAGACGATATATGCCATTTTGAGGATAACTTCCGAACGGGTCAGTTGTGTGCTTTCCCAAGGGAAGATATAGGGAGCATAGGTTTCTTTGGCTGAGATGGAGTGGTAGATTTGTTTTAAATATCCGTAGTGGCGCACAGCTTCTTCCCTGTTCTCAAAGTAATCGGTGAGTTTGGGGTCTTCACGTCCGCCATATCGGCTGAGATAGAAATTTGTGAGATAGAGCGGGAGAATGGCTGCTACGACCGACGGGTCGTTATGCCATTTTTCGAAAGCTTCTTTACTGATGTAATAACTCATGCCGGAGTGTTGCGTACAGAGCAGGAAGTAAAGGAAAGTCTGTACTTGGTGCTTGGCCCCGTTTTTGAGAATTTCAGGTGCAAGTGCTTGGATGTCGTTTGTATTATAGAACCCGATACTCCATAAGGCCAGGTAGAGTTCGACGGTATCTTTGCTTTGAAGGGCTTTGCGTGCCTGTTGTTGGTTGTTCAGGAAGTGCAGGATTAGTTCTATGTATTTATTGGTGACACGTTCGCTGCTGTCCTGTTCTCCGATGCCTGTACTTACCGCGATACCACGTTTCACGGAAGCAAAACGTTGCAATCCGTTCTCATAAATTACCGTAAGCAGATGAAGATAGCTTTCGGGACATCCTTCGTCCATCGTTTCCACGATAGCTTGTCGGAGTCCTTCTTGTAGTTTTGCTGCCAGCAGCAATTTTCCTTCCAGTTCCAGCAACGGGCGGTATCCGCTCATTGCGATAGCCTTGAGATGTCCCTGGTTGAGGCGGTTGGCGTTATTTTCGCTGGTCAGCACGTTATGCAGGTATTCGATGACTGTTTTGTTGCCTTCTGCTATTTGGGCGGCTATCCAGTTCTCGCAGCTCATGCAGTCTTTGTATGCTTCTATTTCTTCCGGTGTATTTCCACCGTTCAATATGGCTTGTTCTGTAAAGCCGGTGGCGCGCAGTTTCAGGAATTGTGTCAATGCGTCTATGACGTGGTTGAAGTGCAGATAAGGGTTGGCGGCACGTTGTGAACGCCGTGAATAGCCGTGAGTGTACGGGCAATGTACTTTGAGTTTCAGATAGGTGTGGAACAGGCGGGCATATTCATCTCCCAATATGTAACGGAGCAGTTTGCTCAGTTTTCCATCGAAAAGATTGGCTACGCTTTTGATGTTTTCTTCTTTGATGACACTTATAATGCAAGGTTCCAGCTTGTCGTTATAGGTGCCGTACCGGGTATCCATATTAAAGTATAACATGAATATGTCAAACAAGGCGGCTGTCTTTTTGTCCAGGCTGCTTCTCTTTTGGGTCAGTTTCTCCAGATACGGAAGTACCCGTTTGTTTAATGCTTCATTATAAATAAGTCTCATGATTCTATTTGTTTTTAAGTGTTTGGTAGGATATAATAATTACCATAATCTTCCCGACAGCATAGCCAGCCGGATGAAGGTTAATGTGGAGTCTTCTTCCAGCAGGATGGGAGAGGATAAGTCTCCCGCTTCCATGTCATCAATGAAAATCCGGAAAATTCCGTCTTCGTAGGATTGCAGGGCATTGGTGATAGCTTCTGCTTCTGCGGCGGGTTTGCCGTTATAGTTGACTCCGAACCCTACTTTGCCTGAAGCTGCCTTATCTTCCACTTCTTCCTGAGTGAGGTATTTCAGCACTTCGCTCTGCTGTAAGCGTTCGTTGTATTCACTGACTTGCCAACTGACGATGGCTTCAATCAATTCCTGTACATGGGCAGGCGGAACAGGAAAATCAACGGGCATCTTTTCAATGCTGCACTTTCGCTTTCCTAATTGTTTGACTTGGATATAGACTCTCATATTCTCTTTATTTGGTTATCTGTATACTCGATACAATGGTATCTAAATCGGCGGCTGCTTCTTCATCGTAGAGAAGCATGACAATACTATATATTCTTTTATTCTTCTCCTGGAAATATTTAAATGAGATTTGTTGTATATCTTTTCCCGGTTCATCGGGAGCTCCGATATGCAGCGGGTTTGTTGTTTTTGTCATGGGCAGTCCGTTGATGTTGATGTCGTTTTGCTTATAATCTTCCGATGGCTGCCCCTTCTCATTCCGCGGGACAATGAGCGACAGTTTTTTCGTATGCTCAAATTCTTTCTGAGTATCGTAGGCGATGGAAACGACTGTCAGTTGGTTGGCTCCGTTGACAAGCTTGAGCAATGGCGGTGGGGCACTGGGAGTCAATCCTTTTGCTCCTGTTATTTTTCTCCAGTTGGTAGGATATTGGCAACTGAAATTGGTTTCTGCATCATAATAAGAAAGCCAGGTGTCATTATTGCCGATAGGAACATATGAAGGAAACTGCCTGTCGGAAGAGTTGCCGGGAGGGCTCATAACCGGATGATTCTCGTTTTCTTCTTCCAGTTCTCCATTAAGGTAGGCTTCCACGATGCCGCTTTCCCACTCTTGACGTATCTCCTGGTAGAGAGGCGGCACATTCTTGCAAAGCATAATGAAACTGAACAGGAATATGCAGAATATGCCAAGTTCTCCAATGATGGATACGGTTCGCTGCGCGTCGGGGTTCTTGAACTTATTACTGAATACATAAACAATTCCCAATAGGAAGCCGCTCAATAATCCGCCGATGTGTGCGGCATTGTCGATTCCTTCTTTCAGTCCGTAAATCAAATTATAGCCGACGAAAATAAGGATGCTGGTTAATAATGCCTTTCGTTCTTCTTTGGCGATGCCGTGGAACAGGAGGAAGGCGAGGAATATGCCGTAAAGTCCGAAGATTGCTCCGGAAGCTCCGGCACTAATTGTCTCGCCGTGCATATACAGACTGAATGCTGCCGAGCATAATCCGGTCAGAAAATAAGAAGCGAACATTCGTCGGCTTCCTATTAGCTGCTCCAGGAAAAGACCGACAAACATGAAAGCGTATATATTCATCGCAAGATGGAAACCGCCGATATGAATAAAATTACAGGTTACAGTACGCCACCAGTCACCTGTGAGAGTCAGTGGTCCGAAGTCGGCTCCCCACTTTAATAGTGGTAATGTATCGGGATTCAAGATTCCCACTCCCGAAGCGACCATCAGGATAAATACCAGAATATTGATATCGATAAGGATAGGTGTCGCTATGAATCCTTTGCGTGGTATGAAGAAAGATAGGATAGAGTTTTTTTTCATTTCCTCTTCTATATATGCTTTTTCTTCTTCTGTGAGCGGGCGGTTGAAATCTTCTTCCAGCTCATTTGCTTTTTGGGTCAGTTCTTCCGGGGAAAGGCTGTTTCTTGCCTCTTCCATTGCCTTTTGTAGTTTTTGGATATTCTTTCTGTTCTTGCCGTAATCTACAAATTGTATGGAAGAAGACTGGCTGCGGACGGATACTTCTCCGTCACTTCCCTGTTCTATGGTAAAGGTTATTTCCTCTCCGTGGGAATACATATTGAACGGGACTTGGAACAGGATGCCTTCCGGAGCTATTTTTTCAATCTTCCATTCAAGTTTCTGAGCAGCCTCGAGGGCTAATATTAGAATTTCCGTATTTGATAATCCTGATAAATGTAGTTTGTCGTCATATGAAGGTTTGAGTGGCATATTTCTTTCTCTATATCTGGTTCTTGATTAAAATTTACTTATCTCCTTGACAAATGTATAGAATAATAATGATAAATGACAGAATATGACAAATAAAAAAGCATCCGCTTCGAGAGAAGGGATGCTTTATTCTATTATTGACAGCTAATCTGTTACTTTTTGTAGAAAGCCAGGTCTTCTTTGTCGAAGTTTTCGATGAAGCTTGTATGCTTTTCTACTTCTGCTTCCGCATAATTCAAATATACATGGGCAGATTTAGAGAACAGATCAGGAGATTTGCTGGCATCTTGAATCAACAAGTGACACATGATAATGTCAGCAGCCATTTCCATCAGTCTGCGGGCAGTGAAGTCCAGTAATTCCTGGTCTTGTGCTTCTTTTACAGCGTTGGTGCTTGCTTCGAATTTGTCAGCCATCTTCTTCAGACGGGACATCAGCGGTTCCATTTCCGGTGAGCAGGGAATTGTTTCAAACTCGCGGATAGTGGCGATGTAAGAACCATTAGTTACGTAACGGATGGCAGCTACGGTCTGCAACTGAGTCGTTCCTTCGTAGATGCTGGTGATACGTGCATCACGGTAGATACGCTGGCAAGCATATTCCATCATGAAGCCCGAACCGCCGTGAATCTGGATACAGTCGTAAGCATTCTGATTAGCATATTCAGAGTTCATACCTTTGGCGAGCGGAGTGAAGCTGTCGGCCAGTTTTGCGTATTTCTTCTGTTCCTGACGTTCTTCCGGAGTCAGTTTACGTTCGCGGGCGATGTCATCCAATGCTTTGTAGATGTCTACGTAGCGTGCTGTCTGATACAGCAATGCACGTCCGGCATCCAGCTTGCCTTTCATGATAGCCAGCATGTCATATACTGCCGGGAATTCGATAATTGCTTTACCGAACTGCTTGCGGTCTTTGGCGTAAGCCAATCCTTCATTGTAAGCAGCCTGGCTCAAACCTACGGATTGTGCGGCAATACCCAGGCGGGCACCGTTCATCAAAGCCATTACATATTTAATCAAACCGAGTTTGCGGTCACCGCAAAGTTCGGCTTTTGCATTCTTATATACCAATTCGCAAGTAGGTGAACCGTGGATACCGAGTTTGTTCTCGATACGGCGTACGTTCACACCACCCTGACGTTTGTCATAGATGAACATGGAAAGACCACGACCGTCTCTTGTCCCTTCTTCCGAACGTGCCAGTACGAGGTGAATATCGGCATCACCGTTCGTAATGAAACGTTTCACACCGTTCAGCAACCAGCATCCGTCTTTTTCGCTGTAAGTAGCTTTCAGCATAACGGATTGAAGGTCGGAGCCTGCGTCCGGCTCAGTCAAGTCCATAGACATCGTTTCGCCCTGGCATACGCGGGGGATAAAACGGCTGTGCTGGTCGGTTGTACCGAATTCGTACAGAGTTTCGATACAGTCCTGCAAAGACCAGATGTTTCCGAAGCCTGCATCGGCGGCAGCTACGATTTCCGCACACATGGTGTACGGGGTGATCGGGAAGTTCAGACCGCCGAATTTGCGTGGCATGGTCATGCCGTTCAAGCCGGCTTTTACCATAGCGTCCAGGTTCTGTTTAGTTCCCGAAGCGTATTCTACACGTCCGTTGGCACAGTGGGGACCTTCTTCGTCCACGCCTTCTGCGTTGGCGGCTATGATTTCTCCGGTGATTTCTCCGGTAATCTCCAATACTTTGTCGTAAGAGTCTACAGCATCTTCGAAGTCCAGCGGAGCATAGTCGAACTCATCTTTATCTCTGTAATTGCGTTCTTTCAGTTCGCAAATACGTTTCATCATCGGATTGTTCAAGTGAAACTTGAGTTCCGGTATGTCTGTATAATAATTAGCCATCTTTCCTTACTTGCTATTTTGTTTATAATACTTAATCATCTTCGGCACAACTTCTTCGATAGTTCCGTTGATTACGTAATCGGCAATCGTGTTGATAGGAGCGTCCGGGTCGTTGTTGATGGAGATGATGATACCACTTTCCTGCATACCGGCGATATGCTGAATCTGTCCGGAAATACCACAAGCGATGTAGAGTTTCGGGCGAACCGTTACCCCCGTCTGGCCGATTTGACGGTCGTGCTCTGCGAAACCTGCGTCAACGGCAGCACGGCTGGCGCCTACTTCTGCGTGAAGTTCTTTAGCAAGGTCAAACAGCAGGTCGAAGTTTTCTTTCGAACCTACACCGTAACCACCGGCTACGATAATTGGAGAACCTTTCAGGTTGTTCTTTGCCTTTTCTACGTGGCGTTCGATTACTTTCACTATATAGTCCGTATCGGCTACATATTTCTTCACGTCGTGACGAATTACTTCTCCCTGATAAGTCGGAGAGAGGATTTCTTTCTTCATCACGCCTTCGCGGACAGTTGCCATTTGCGGGCGGTGTTCGGGGTTTACAATCGTAGCAACGATGTTACCGCCGAATGCCGGACGAATCTGGTACAACAGGTTCTTGTAAGTCTTGCCTTCTTTCTTGTCTTCATGGTCACCGATTTCGAGTGAAGTACAGTCGGCAGTCAGCCCGCTGGTTAAAGCAGAAGAAACGCGCGGACCGAGGTCACGACCGATAACGGTAGCACCCATCAGGCAGATTTGCGGTTGCTCTTCTT
>ERZ780168.1347-NODE-1347-length-26086-cov-5.840844_pt1 | contig 26086 bp, 21 predicted proteins | sample MGYA00510981_ERZ780168 | MGnify/ENA primary metagenome ERZ780168 (study PRJEB29588, sample SAMEA2158769) | human gut metagenome | biome: human gut; feature: human-associated habitat; material: faeces | place: Denmark | collected 2008/2010 ...
TTCTTTATTCATCATTCATATCGAAGCAAATATACGGAAAAACGGATGAATGTGACACGTTTAATGCCACTAATTTATCCGTTTATCCGCTATTTTGTGCAAAAACGACTATCCGGAGGAAAACTGCCATTTCGTGGGAAAACTGCTATCCGCGGAAAAACTACAACTCCAACCCCGTCTGCACCGGAAGCTGCGGGCGTATTGAATTTTCTTTGCGCTCTTCGGCCGAATACTCCACCACCCAATATTCCGTTATGTTGTTGGAGGTCTTTCGTGATTGGAAATGATTGCTTTCCAGTACCGTGACCAGCATTTTTTTCGTCTGTGTATTGGCCTGTGTGCGCCCGTTCATGCTCAATACCGACAGCAGGTAGGAGGCAGGATACCATTGCGCCTGAATATCATTCTGTCTGGCTGCCCGGAAATAGAAGAAAAGATTCTCCTCTATCGGATCTTTTTGGCGGAACGCCTCATTGCGGTTGTTGAGAAACGTAATCTCCTCGTTCTCATACCAGTACTGAAATCCCTGCCGGTAGAGTGCGTATGCCTGTGCGTATATCCCCTCATGATTGACAGGCGTGTGATAGTCTATGTTCAGAAGAGTGCTGAACAGGATACGCCTGTTTTCCTTGACATCCGGCATACAGTGCGGATTGTTGGTACTGGCAATGAACGATGCGCGGCGGATATACGTATAGTTCTGGATGTCATAGACCTTACGCTCGTTTACCACGTCTTGGGTGATAAGACTTTTCAGGTTCTGCATACGCTCGGGGGAGAGCGTGTCAAATTCATCCAAGTTGATGAGCAGGCAAGACGACAGTTGCAGCAAATGGTTATTGTTCTCGGGAATAATCATGCCATTACGATAATAATCCTTCAGTTCCGGCGGGAGGAGATGTCGGATAAAGGTACTCTTTCCTTTTCCCTGTGCGCCGTGTAATAGCATCAATTGGTGGTTTTGCACGTTGTCGTCGATGGCGCACGCTACCATTCCCACCAGCCAGCGTCGGAAACTGTCTTCGAAAAAAGCTTGGTCTGCCGCTTGTACAGTTTTCGTCATTTGTCCGATGAAGTCCGTTTTCCCGTTCCATGCCTTGCGGGAGGTGAAATAATGGACAAACGGGTTGAACGGCTTTGCGTAGTCCGAGTCTACAACAGCTTTCAAATCAGCTTGCGTACAGCAAATCTTATTTATATGTGCGTTGATATAGAATGTATTAATATCCTTTGTACGAACTGCGTTGAAAGGCGGCAACTCTGTTTCGGGCAGGGCGGGCATTATCTTCCGGAATTCGATTTGTTCTTTCACTACGTTTCTTCTGGTTTCGTAGTGTTCGTCCATAAATTTGATGACCTGGCATATTCTCGGTTGTTGGCTTTCTTCTTCTGCCTGGTCGGTCTTTGAGGTGTATTGGTAGGCATTGTGCAGGGGGAGAGTGAGGTCGAAGTCGGGTAGGTCGCCGAAATGACTGTGTGCCAGACTGACGGATTCCTCTTCCGTGATATGGCGGTGGTAGCACTGATTGCCGAGACAATAGAAGAAATTGTCCCGGTTGCCTATCTCGAGACGTTCTTTGCGTTTGGTGTACTCCAGCGCCTTGCGGAAGTCGAGTTGCACTTGCAGGTCGATGGGCGACGCATTCTCCTGCACGGGGAGGAGCGGGGATCGTTTTCCCGGATTCTTGCGCTTCTTGTTTTTACATTCTTCTTCAGTGGGCAGTGTCACTTTTACGGTCAGCGGCTTCACGTTTTCCAGTCGTTCGGGAGAGAGGAAAGCATCCGGATCGTGCGACACGAAGAATCCGCGTCCCGGATCGCTCCCGCTGGTGTCTACTTTGGTATTGAGCAGCTTTTCATATTGGCTGCTTGCCAGGGCGTACATGCGGTGGTGATAGCGTTCGAGGGGGGTGAAGTCTACGGTTCCCAATGCGTTCAGTTCGGTGCGTAAGGCTTCCGCCTCATTGCCGGTGAGGTAGACAAAGATCTTCAGCCCGTGCATCCGTGGGCTGACGAAACTGCCTAACGTGTCGGGGCAATCGTTCACCAGTTGGCGGAATTCCGGGATCTTTTCTGCCGGCATATCGTCACAGTCGAGCGTGATGATGTCCTGATACTTGTCCAGACTGTAAGCCAGCCTTTCCTTGGCGTAAGTAGCCGTGATGGTGCAGTAGGGCAGTTGCTTCTTCATGTGGTCTGCTTTCACCGTGTCTCCTGCATCCATTGCTTCCCGGAGTCTCCGGATTCTGTCGCGATAGACATCTCCCCGGATAAATTCGAACATTTGCCGGATACTGATACTTCCTGATACGAGTGATAATCCCCTGTATGTCGTTATTGAGATATTTTCCATTTTAATTGTTGATATGATTTTAAGTTGTGTCAATATTAACACGCTGCAAAGGACGGCTTTTCTTGTAGATAAAAAAAACTGCTTTTTGTACTCAAAAAGCAGTTTTTTAACAGTCGGTTCTTTAATGCTAATCGTCAAAAAGCGTTCTTTTCAGTCTTTGTATCTCACAATCAATCTCTTCCACGCTTAATGATTCGTCCGAATCGTTTGATTTCTTGAAATCAACAGCCAGATACAACAATTCTGCAAAGTATTTGGGACCTTTAATCTTAAAAGGGGAGTCATGGTCATAACAGAGATGGACAAAGGGAAGGAGAAACTTCTTGCGGTCGCGCGGACTTACCTCTATTCTGTTGACATACAAATTGTTGACAGTGCCAAGCATTTGCGTGATAAACTGGGATACTTGGGGAAACTCTTCCTTTTCGAGTGTTACAGCCTGTTTGTTCTGGTAAACGAAGCCTTCGGAAAAAATGTCTTTTTTCTCATGATTTTAAGTGTTATTTGATTACTGTTAAAAAATGTTGGTTTAAAAAGACGCAAAGGTACGTTTTATTTTGTTCCTGTCATTTACTTATGCTGTTTATTCTCTTTATAGATTTTATTTGATGGAAAAAGCGTGTAATTGAGGTGGAACCCCTCCACCTCAATTACAAGCTTTTTCTATATAAAAAGAATATTCTCTCGCGCCCGCGCACGTGTACATTATTATATAAGCTTCATTATAGCTAATTCTGATTTCATTATAGCTAATTTTATTTTCGTTATAGCTAATCAGCACTTGCCCTAAAGAGATTCATGGCTCATCGAGATACCTCACGATGAGTCGTACCTGTCTTGCGCTGTAAGCGTGGTCGTTCTTTCCTTCGCCGCCGCTATACATTGCGTCATATAATTCCTTGTTATTTCTGATCCACTCCCTCATTTTCCGCATGGCATACACCAACGGTACATAAGGATTGTATAGATGTGCCAGTTCCGACTTCAAATACGGTCGTATGACAAACGGCTCTTCTGCCGGTTCTTCCTTTTCTGCTTTCATATCTTCGGAAAATTGATTTTATCGTATTCCAAATATACGAAAAATCCCCCGGACAGCCAACAGTATAAGTAAAATAAAATCAATCCGGATTAAAGTAAATACACTCTGAATGAAACTGAATCAAAGTAAGACAAACGGAGACAAAGTACGTCATTTCACCACACTGTAATATAGTACCTTTGAGGTATCGAAAGAGAAAGAAACAGAGCTCGTTCATCTCTCCCGATACCCATTGCGACAACCGCAATCTGTAACATTTATTTTTCAATTTTTAATTCTCAATTTTTAATTTAAAAAATTTATCATGGCAATACCATTTAAAAGAATGGGTCGTAAAGACCCGAGAAAGGTTGACGGGGTGGTGAAGTTTCACCCGCAACTTGTGACGCAGGGACAGAGTGTAGACCTGGATAAACTCGCTTACACCATGAAGGACAAAAGTTCCTTGTCGCTGGGCGATATCCAGAGTGTGCTGACCAATCTTGTAGAAGCGATGCGTGCGGCACTGTTCGACGGCAAGTCCGTCAATATCCGTGATTTCGGTGTATTCAGCCTTTCCGCCACCACATTGGGAGCGGACACGAAGGACAAGTGCACGATGAAGAATATCAAGGCCGTGAATATCAACTTCCGTCCTTCGAGCAGTGTCCGTCCCAACTTGGCATCTACCCGTGCCGATGAGAAAATCGAGTTTCTCGACCTCGACGCGCCCAAGAAAAAGAAAACCGAGGGTGAGGGCAACCCCGACGACGGTGGCAGTGAGAATCCCGGTGGCGGCGGAGACGATGGCGGTGAAACTCCCGATCCGGATCCGGCAGCATAAGTAATTGCCGACTGGCAGTAGACAATTGACATTTAGTTATGCTATGAGAAAGATTGATTTGATTGTGATTCACTGTTCCGCCACACGCGAAGACCGTTCGCTTACCCCGGATGACTTGGAAACGATGCACCGCCGCCGCGGATTCAACGGCACGGGCTATCACTACTACATCCGCAAGGACGGCACGGTTCACCTCACCCGTCCGGTCGACCGTATCGGGGCACACGCCCGAGGTTTCAATGCTCACTCGATAGGCATCTGCTACGAAGGTGGTCTGGACTGCCGGGGATGTCCGGCGGACACGCGGACACCGGAACAGAGGGCATCGCTCAAACTTTTGGCGCATCAGTTGGGAGAACGTTTTCCCGGCTGCCGCGTGTGCGGCCATCGCGACCTCTCGCCCGACCGCAACGGAAACGGGGAAATCGAACCGGAAGAGTGGATCAAGGCGTGCCCGTGCTTTGAGGTGAAAGACGAGTTTTCAGGAAAAGAGTAACTAAGGGAAAAAGTAACCAAAGAAAAAAGGTAACAAAGAAAAGGGTAACAAAGAACAAGAGTAACTAATCATTTAAAGAGTCGGAAAGGAGGTGTGTAAAATTATGGCAATGAAAAGTTCCCTTTGGGATACTATTTTGAAGGTAGTCATCGCGGTGGCTTCGGCAGTGCTCGGTGCGCTGGGCGGTAATGCGATGAATCTGTAAAAAGAAAGTTCATGAACAGGGCGGGAGACAGTCTATCGTTTCCCGCTTTCTTATTTTATTCTATTTATACAATTTTATTATTCAACCAAAGATGGCAAAACAATGAAAAGAAAAGCAATCTTACAATTAGGAGGCTCTTTGATATGTCTCCTTCTATTGGCTATGCCGATATGTGCGCAAGATAATATACCAGCGTTTATTCCTGCTTCCACACACGATCCGTCTGTACAATCTCCCCAACTGGCAGCTATAAAACGTCATGATAACCTACCGGTAGATTTAAACACGGGAGGGATAAGCTTGGAAATTCCCTTAGTCAGTTGGAATGACCAAGATTTTGAATGTCCCGTATCTCTTTCGTACAGTTCGGCCGGTTTCCGACCGAGAGAACAAGACAACTACGTGGGGCGGAACTGGATGTTGAACGTAGGAGGAGTCGTCTATCGAAAAGTGAATGGCGTGCCGGACGACATCAACTGGGGGTTGATACCCATAGCGGGGGATGCAGGACCGTCGAATTATCAATACGCCAACGGCTTTCTCAATATGCTGGGAAAACATCAGTTCAACCGCGACGAAATGTCGCAGAACTATCGCACAAATCCCTATAAATATGCTGCTTATAAAGATGATGTATCTTGCTTGCCTTTCATTCCCGGAACGAAGGACGTTGAAGTATCGGCAGACATATTCTATTTTTCTGTAGGCAAACATTCCGGCAAGTTTATGGTTAATTTTGACGGTAGCGTGAGCGTGTCAGGCAACAATGGCGGTAAATACAAAGTAGACCTGAGCGATATGGCGATATTTGATTCTACCACGTCCCGGGAAACCCGGATACGCATCATGACCGATGACGGATATATCTATACTTTCGGTGGAGGAGGATATTCTTCACTGGAATACAATGCACTCGCTTGGAAAGATCATATTTCCTCTGTAAACATCCAGCCTCAATATAGCCGGAATGAAATCAGCGCTTATTATCTGACAGAGATACAGGCTCCCAACGGACGGAAACTAACTATTAAATATAAGGATGATATTAATCAAGAATATCATAAAAAGCCGGAGATGCTGAGCACTTTATACGAAAAGCCAATTTCCGAGATAAAAAGAACAGCTCTGCAATATTCACTGTCGGGCATGTCGAAGAGCCAATCTTATCGAAGTGCGCCACATAACTTTGATGAAAACCAGGCTTTTGAACCGGAACTTCCCAGAAGTTACGCACTCACCAAAGTGGCTTTGATTGACCGTATATCAACAACTGATTGCGAAATAAGCTTCACTTATTCTGCCCGTGAAAGGTACACGGACTATGGGAGGGGAAGCTTGACTCAGGAAAGCTTTCCATATATGTGCGGAGCTAAATTGGACGAGGTGAATCTCTTATGCCGGTCTTATTCGGAGAAAGCACAACTGTCTTATACCTATGAGTTTGGCGACCGGATGTTTCTCCGCAGCGTGAAAAACAATGAAGGGAGATATGATTTTCAATATAAAGTTGTCGGCATTGTCTCTCCGCCGACTCCGCTGACTTACAACATTGACCATTGGGGATTCTGGAGAGGATTGCAAAACAACTCGGGTATCATCCCCCGCATGAAACCGGGTACACTTTTCGATCAGGATTACATCATTACTAGCAACGACCGGGATGCCACAGGAGAATGCTATGACTACACCCTCTTACAGGAGATGACGTACCCTACCGGAGGCTATACCCGTTTCGAATATGAACCGCACCGGTATTCCATCGTCCCCCGACCGTCATTTAACAGTAGTTACTACATCAAATCGGAGTATCCGGATGGGGTGCAAGACGCACCTGCAGGTGGAGCACGTGTGAAATCCGTTACCCATTACGAGCAAAACAAAGCTGTGAAAAAGGTCATTTATACCTACGGTTACACTGCGTGTATGGGAGAACTTACATACATGCCCTATTATAGATATCTTGCCCATTTAATCAATAGGAAAGGAGAGAATGTAATTAGCTACATCAGTTTAGACAGTGAGGGAATTACCGATATTCCTTACCCATCGGTACATATTCGCTATCCGGAGGTAACGGAACACTATGTGGATCCTGCTGCTAAAGACTTGTCTGAGAAGCACCCTTATAAAACTACGGAATTTGTACACAACCTGGCAAGTATCAACAACTACGAGGATGATTTTTCATATGTCACTGCTCCGAATATTTTCGGTCTCGATCCTGATGATACATTCAAATACGAAGACATAAAGCTTTATAATCGCAATCTATTGGCACATCCAACCGTCGATGTCTCCCTGAAATACGGCAAAGTTCAGAAAGAGAGTTTTTATAATGACGAAAAGAAACTGGTGGCACGGACAGAGTACGAATACAACTATCTGAATAGAGATAAAGGTGCGCTCCGAATCTATACACCGGCGCCTCATTTTGGCCTGAAAACAGGGTTGTATAGTCACATCATCAACGAGCCCTTTTACGAGTATGCATTACTGAAAAAGACGACTTCACGCTATATGCCGGACAACGATATCAAAGCCCTGCGAACACCGGAATGGTATGAATATGACAAAGACGGATATTTATCCCGCCACTCCGTTTTAAAAAGTGACGGAGACTCGCTTGTAGATAGCTATACCCGTATTCATCGAAATACCGGCTATGGCATACAAGTACTTCCTTCCGAATATTCCCACCGCATGACCGGTTCGGACAAGAATATCTTGCTGAAGCGAGACACCGTCAGTTACAGTGTCTGTCAGTCTGCCAACGCTTCGGATAGGTGGTACGTGCCACAAGTTGTCACCTCTTTTGACGGAAGCGGAAAGGTTCAAAACATGAAAGAATACCTTCACCGTGACGTTTATGGCAATCCGACAGAGATAGTGACCAATCATTCGGAGCATATCATTTATCTGTGGGGATACTACGGAAAACATCCGGTGGCACAGATAAAAAATGCGACTTATAGCGAAGTGGGGAGTGCGTTGGGCAAGACTCCTGAGAGTTTGTCCCAGCTATATTCTTCCGATTCATCTGTTGCAGATCTGCAAGCACGTTTGCCTAAAGCAGAGGTGACTACCTATACTTATCATCCGTATGCGGGGATAAGCAGCGAAACCACTCCCGATGGAAAAACCACTTATTATGATTATGACGCAAAGGGACGGCTTATAAAATCTTATCGTATCGGTGAAAACGGCAAGCAAGAGATTCTTCAACTGAACAATTACCATATTATTAATGAATAAATATCTATCCGAAACATGAAAACAACATTTTCAAGATTGATACTGGCATTTGCCTTTCTGTTGGCGGCAAGCGCAACTTCGGCAGAAGAAACAGACCTCAAAGAACTGCGTTATATATACGAAAACCATATAGAAACCAATGATGTTTCAACAGAATACCTTTTCCACCTGGAGTATCCGATGGTAGTGACGGTCAATCATGCCGGAACTTTGGCAGATAGCACTTCTCTTTGTTTATGGAAGAGGGCGGAAGAAGGGACAGCTTATGCTTTGATAACGGAAGCTCATGATTATAGTCGCGCTAAACGCACCGCCAGTTTATGGGCCAGCACTGATGCCGCAGGCAAAGTAAGAGGGGATACATTGAATCTGACAGATGCACAAGCATTCGTTTGTATGTCATTACCGGCGGGATACTACAAACTGACCGGAACAAGAAAAGGAGAAAAGCTCCATTCGGACTGTCTGCCGGAACTAAAAACAAATATTTATGCGCAAGCTGCGTCGGCTTCACAGAATGCTCCGATAGTGATTCCGTTATATCAGTCGGTGATTTCCAATTGGAATGCAGCATATCGGGGAAAACGAACATTATACTATCAACTTTCCGTGGAATGTAATATGACCATTGACATAGAAGCATATGAAACCGGAAGCAGCACACTGATTTTGAAGGATGAAAAAGGCGGGATGATAGCGCAAAGCGTAGAAAGTAAGATAACACAACAGGTATTGGCTCCCGGCAAATATATGGTAAGCGTTCCTGTGGAAGACGGATACTGCAATGCGAACATAAGAATCACTGTGGCGGATCAGATGGGCAATACGATAGATAATCCTATTCCAATAGACAAAAACGGATCTATCTATATCAGCACCGATATATCTCAACTGGCTGATACATACGGCGAAAAGGAAAAAGACATTTTCTATTCTTTCAATTTGGAAATGAGCTCATGGTGTCATTTCTATGTTTATTATTCATCTCGACCCGAGAAAAGTCGGGTTTTCATGACCTTGCTTAATGAAAGAAAAGAGGTGATAATGAAGGCTCCCTTCCGTATGTATAGTACTGAACTGTACTGCGACCTTGAACCGGGCATATATTATCTGTTTTGCGAAGGGGGAGAAGGACTTGACGGAGCTTTAGTTTTAAATGGGTTCATCCATCCGGAGCCCGATCCGGAACCTGAACCAACGCCAGAACCTGATCCGGAACCAAAACCTGAACCTGAACCTGAAATCCCCGAGCAGCCGGAAAGTTATATTCCTTCCGCCACCCGAAACTACATTCAAACGATTGCCCCGACTATCGGCAGTGACTCCGTAGCCAATTTCTCCTACTTGAGCAAAGCCCGGCATCAGATTCGATATTACGACCATTTGGGAAGACCTGTTCAGGAGATTGAATATAAAGCCTCGCCTGTGAGAAAGGATTTGATAACGTATCGCGAATATGACGAACTGGGACGTGACAGTCGCCAATGGCTACCTGCCGAGCGTGCCGGGAACACATCGGGAGTATGGATGCAACCGGAAGACTTCATTTCGAATGCCGGCAAACTATATGGTGATAACTATGCCTGTAACTCTACTGTTTATGACGGTTCGTCATTAAACCTCATAAAGGAAGAATACGGCCCCGGAGAAAAATGGCAAACTTCCGGACACGGCATCAAGCATGATTACCGTGTCAACACATCCGACGACCATTGCCTATGGTTGAGCAGCGGGGGAGCAAGGGAGCTTCCCCGGCTCCTACAGCATGGCACATATCCTGCCTATGAACTAAAAACAGAGTCGGCGGAAGATGAAGACGGACATACGGCCTACAGCTTCACCGACAAGCAAGGACATGTCATTTTAAACCGAAACATCGCTGATAATGATACACTGGACACCTACCATGTGTATGACGACTACGGTAACTTGTACTTCGTCCTGCCGCCCGTAGCTACCGATAATTTCTCGTCACTTCTTCAGACGGGAGAACTACCGGCTGGCGAAGCTTGCCGGACTATGTTAGATAAATACGCCTATCAGTATTGTTACGACTATCGCAACCGCTGCATCGCAAAGAAGCTTCCGGGCTGTGACTGGCAGGAAATGATCTATGACACCACCGACCGCTTGCTTTTCACCCGCGACGGCAATCAAAGGAAACGTGATGAATGGAGTTTCCAACTTTCAGACTTGTCGGAACGGTCTGTATTATCGGGTATCTATCACGGAACATTAAACGCCTCTCATTATGACGCATTAAACGTATACGCCAGTTTTGAACCGGAAAACACTTCGGCTCTCTACGGCTACGTGCTTCATTATCCGTCGGGAATCAATCCGGACAGCCTTGAAGTTCTGAAAGCGAATTATTATGATGCATATGATTTTAAAGGGTATTTGCCAGGCTTCAATGCTTCGCTGGACTATGTGGAGGATGAGAATTACGGCAAGCAATATGCAGACAATTCCAATCTGCATTGCAAAGGCTTGCTTACCGGAAGCATGACCCGCACGCTGGAAAGCGGTGAAGAATTATACGGTTGTTATTATTACGATTACAACCGAAATTTAATCCAGTCACGCCATACTACTTTGAACGGCATTACTTTGGTGAAAAAGTCTTTCTTTAACTTTAGCGGAAATCCTACTGCTGTTTGTGAAGAATATGGTGGTGATATCGCTTTAAGCAAGAACTACACTTATGACCATTCGGGAAGGCTGACCCGTGAGAATCATGTATGTGGAAACGATACCATCGGCTTCCTCTACTCTTTCGATGAAATCGGCAGAATGAAAAGGCTTACCCGCATCAACGGAAAAGATTCTCTGACCACTACCAACTGCTACAACATTCGTGATTGGTTGACGGCTATCGACAGCCCCGTTTTTAAACAGTCGCTTCACTATACGGATGGTACGGGCACTCCTTGCTACAACGGTGATGTCAGCAGCATGACCTGGCAGACGGATACATTGACAACATATGGTTATAAATTCTCCTACGATGGCCTTTCACGATTGAAAGACGCCGTTTACGGTGAAGGAGCTTCTTTGACCGATAACTCAAACCGGTTTAATGAGCAGGTGACGGCATATGACAAGATGGGAAATATCCTTGGTTTGAAACGATACGGACAGACCGCTTCTTCTGTATATGGCTTGATTGATGATTTGTCTTTGTCTTATAATGGTAATCAATTGCAAGTTGTAAATGACAACTCTGTGAGTTCGGTGTGTGCCAATGGCTTCGATTTCAAAGACGGGGCAAAGCATGATGTGGAATACTCTTATGATGCCAATGGTAATTTAACACAAGATTTAAACAAAAAGATTACTGGTATTCAGTATAATTGTTTAAATTTACCCAGTCGGATACAGTTTGAGGATGGGAATAGCATTTCTTATCTTTATGATGCAAACGGAACAAAACTTCGTACTACACACATAATAGATGGAAACACGACTACCACCAACTACTGTGACAATGCGATCTATGAAAATGGAATGCTTGACAAGTTGTTGACCGGACAAGGATACATCACTCTTTCGGATACTGTCTATCATTACTTCTTACAAGATCATCAAGGAAACAATCGTGTAGTTATTGACCAAAACGGGCTAGTGGAAGAGGTGAATCATTACTATCCGTTCGGTGGGTTGATGGCTTCTTCTTTTGGTTCAGTTCAGGACTATAAATATAATGGTAAGGAACTAGACAGAAAGAACGGGTTGGATTGGCATGATTACGGAGCAAGAATGTATGATGCAGCGATAGGAAGATGGCATGTAGTAGATCCTTCGGCTGAAAAGTTTCCTTCATTAAGTGCATACAATTATTGTTTGGATAACCCAATTAAACATGTCGATCCGGATGGGAATCAACCAAGACCTACAAGACCACCTGTAAGAAGAGGATATAGGAATGCGGGCAGACCTAATCCTTATGCATTTTATCCAAGAGGTGTGAGACCGCAGTCTTATACGCAAAAGACTTCTGTGTCTTATCGTGGGAAAGGAACAAGGCAAATAGTAGCAATGGAACCACCTATTCTTTTACAAACAGTCAATACTCCTGGGGGAAATGAGGTGCAGATGAGTAATAATAATGAGTGGGGAATGAAAATCTCTGGCGGCATAGATCTTGTAAATAGCTATAAGGATTTCAAAGAATTGCTGATTAGTCTCGTTAGTACTGTACGTTATGGAGAAAATGGCGTCGTTCAAAACAGTACAGAGATAGTAATTGATGACCCTCGATTGGCTATGCAACAGCTTGAGTATGAAGCAGAAGCAAGAGATATCGAAAAGGAATTGGGAGAAGTCGATTTTACAGGTAAATCAATGATAGAAATTATTGAAATGCTTGCCGAACGTAAACAAGTCATACAAGATAGACTCGGCTTATCTCCAAAAGAAATTATACAGACTGAATTTTATATTCATCCCGAAAGATTTCAGCCTGGAGTAACAGTAAGACGGGTTTTGCCGACAATTATTCAACATTAATATATTTATGAGGAAAAGAAAGAAAAAATGGACGACTAAGAACACCCATATTGAAAGGAAGAAAAAACAAGAATATTATGATAAAGACTTCACCGGATGGGTAGCAAAAATAGGATCATGGATGATACTTATTGCAGCAATTATTTTTATAATTGTTGTCGCATTTAATAATCATATTGTAGGCTATGACCACTTTATCGGTATACCTCGTGAATGGATACATTCTTTATTAAAGTAGCAGTTATCCACCCTGATATAAGTTGAACTAAAAACAACTTATATCAGGGTTCATACTTATCCTTTGAAATATATTTCTCTGATTTTGAATAAAAAGTGTTATTATCCAATAAATTTATTCTACCTTTACGATACAAAACTAATCTCCAGGATAGAAAGCACTCAACACTGCAATATACCCTCTTGATTGATAGTAAAATAAGAATGTTGAGTTTAACTAATATACTATTATACTATGGCACACAAACTTTTTATAGCAGGATTAATAATATTCTGTCTTGTCTCATGCAAATCCGAGAGTGAATGGGAAGAATTTGATGCCCAGATATTTATTACTTATCTTCATGAACATTATGATATTCCTATTACAGAAAATGGACATATCGACTTGAACGACGAAACTACATTAAGAGCCCTGGGGGAGATTAAATCTTTAAATCTTTAAATCTTGATGAGGTACAATGCATAAGTCTGACAGGTATTAATAATCTGGTCAGTCTCACTCGATTATCTTGTAACGGCAACCGATTGACATCTCTTGATGTTAGTTATCTACGAAACCTTCGCCAGTTTTATTGCTCAAATAATTATTTGAAAACCATTAATGCAAGTGGATGTGCTAATTTAGGGATACTTTGTTGCTCAAACAATCAAATTCAGAATTTAAAACTTAGAGAATGTACAGAGATGATACATATAGATTGCAGAAACAATCGAATCAAAGAATTGGATATGCGAGATTGTAACAAACTTAATATTTTATACTTCGACCCGCAAACTGACAATGAGAATAATATTCAAGAACTAACTATCTTAATGCCTCTCGAATTGAAAAAAAGATGGGAAAATGAAGGATGGGGGAAGCAGAATCCTAATGTGATAGCTATTTTTTTCTAATAAGAACATATGAAAGACGAAGGTTGTCACATCTTATACATCAACCTTATGTCAGGGGGGATATGAATATTAAATGTTTGTATTTGTATAAAATAAGCCTTTTTTAGTTTGCTCGAATGTAATAAGTTGGTGGTTCTGTTAAGTGGCTTTCAGAAAAAGACGCAAAAGACCCCACCCGAAGAAATAAAAAGAGCCGAACGACTTATGACCAGTTTATATCAGGGTAATTCTTTTGGTTTTCTATAATTAGCCGAAAAGTATGCCATGAAATAGTTATATTTATATGAAAAGTGTATTTTATCAGTCTTAATATTATTCGAAAAGTGTATATTTGTGGCCTGATAAATTATAGAAAAGTGTAATATGCTATATCGTAAGATTGAAAGTTATATCGAGAACTATTTGCAGACGGACTCTAACAAAGTATTGATCGTCGATGGGGCACGGCAGATAGGTAAGTCTTTTATTATCCGTCATGCCGGACAGAAACTCTATAAGAACTATATAGAGGTAAACATGGAAGAGGATAAATTGGGAGATAGAATCTTTGCGGATGCCAAGACTGTGAATGATTTCTACCTGGCATTGAGTGTAGTGGCGGGTGACAGGATGAAAGAGCGTATGGATACGCTTGTTTTTATTGATGAGATTCAGGCTTATGACCATCTGCTCACCTTGTTGAAGTTCTTGAAGGCGGACAACCGATTTACCTATATAGCGAGTGGTTCATTATTAGGTGTAACATTGAAAAATACATCTTCTATTCCTTTAGGAAGTATTGAGATTAAACACATGTATCCTATGGATTTTGAGGAGTTTATCATTGCCAATGGTATAGGTGAACTTGCTATTTCTACTATGAGGACTCAGTTTCTGCAATGCCAGTCCTTACCTGATTCTCTACATGCTAAAATGCTCGACTTATTCAAGAAATATTTGATTGTAGGCGGATTGCCTGATGCTGTGAAGACATTTGTTGAAGAGAAGAATGTGATGGCTATCCGTAAAATACAGGAAGATATTCTCACCCTTTATGGCGTAGATGCTTCAAAGTATGAAAAAGACCATGCAAAATTGAAGATACAGCGTGTGTATAGCTTGGTTCCATCCAATTTGGAGAACAAGAAAAAACGTATGGTGGCGAAGGATATTGAAGGGAAGAAAGGTAAGCGAATGGCAGATTATGAGGAAGAATTTGATTATCTCATCTCTGCCGGAGTAGTTCTGGAAGTGAAAGCTATCAGTGCTCCCAGTTATCCCTTAGTGGAGAACTGTGGCAAGAACTTGCTCAAACTCTATTTGAATGATGTGGGGTTACTCACGGGTTTGTTCTTTAAGAATAATATACAGGCTATTATGCAGGACGTACAAAGCATAAATCTAGGTTCGGTTTATGAAACGGTTGTTGCTCAAGAGTTGCGTGCACATGGATTTAATTTGTATTACTATGATAATAAAAATAATGGAGAAGTCGATTTCTTGATAGATGATGCTGATAATCTTAGTGTGATACCTTTGGAAATCAAATCAGGCAAAGACTACACTGTTCATAGTGCGCTCACTAAGTTCTTGAAAGTAGAAACATATAACATTCACCAAGCGTTTGTCCTGTCTAATGAGCAGAAGGTTTATCAGAAAAGCGGAGTTACTTATATTCCTATTTATTATATTATGTTTTTTGAGCCTGATGATGCGGTAATTGGAACGTTTTAAAGAGATTATTTGCCCTGATATAGGCTGATTAAACTCAACCGATATCAGGGTAATTCTTTTCTTCTTATTTCTTATAAACCAACTTGCTCGGCACACCGTCTCCAAACAAACTATCGCCCAGCGTTGTAATCTTGTCTCCCGTAGCCAACACATAACGCAGATTATCGCATCCCATAAATGCCCCGAACTCAATAGCTGTCACACTAGCCGGCAGTTCCAAAGTACCGCACAGGCGACCGCAGTTGCTGAACACGCGCTGTCCGATAGACTTCAGATTATGAGGCAATTTCATATTCAGCAGATACTTCTTTTGCGCGAAAGTAAAATCGGGGATAGCCGTTGCATTTGTTTTGGAAATATCGACCGATACCAGATTCGGCATATAATCGCGGATTAGTTTGAAATCGGCATTGTCCAGTTTACCTTCAACGGTCAGGAAGTTGATGTCGCGGGGTTGAAGACCTGCTTTCAGAATCTCTTCTTCCAGTTTGCCCATAAGTCCTACTTGCAAAGTAGCTTCTACCGGTTCACCTTCGATGAAAGCAAAGTTCTGCCATCTGTCCTTGTAGCGGTAAGAGTCGCTGCTACCCAGCGGGACGAAGATAGCGGTAACGCTGTCTGCTAATGCTTCCGGCAACAGGTTGGGAGCTGTCTTTTTGCGAATCTGGCATATTTTCAGATTCTCGCAGCCTTTGAAAGCGGCGTCTTCGATATTCTTGGTCTTTTCGGAGAGGATTACTTTTTCTAAAGTTTGTTTGCCTTTGGTCACTCCGTCCACTACGTTGGAGAAGGCATAGGCAGGGATAAAGTTTGGCATATAAATGTAGAACTTACCGTTGGGATAGGTTCCCGATTTCCCGCTGTACATCTTTATTTCGGCATTCGAAATATCCAGCACTTTCAGGTTATCGAACTCATCACGCAGGTGTCTGAAGTCTTCGGCGTTCAATTTTCCGGTCAGGGTGAGGTGGGTGACGGCGTTTGCTTCGTCCTCAGTCATCATGGAAATCAGTGTTCCCGGTTTGCTCACATAATACGTTTTACTCACTTGCGCTGTGGCTCCTAATGAGTTGGCAGCCAATAAGAAGCTTATCAATAGTAGTTTAAATTTCATAATTTTGCGGATTTGTTCTGACAAATATAGGAAAAATAGAGATTACATGATGTTTTTTTATGTTTTATATCTAATTTTGTAGCCGGATTAACAAATTGTAAAAATGACGGCAGACAACATCGTAGAGAAGAAAGAGCCTAAGAGACTCCCTGTATGGGTATGCATCCCACTGTTCATTGTGGTGTTTTTGGTATTTATGGGATTGTATGGTATATTGGCTCAAGGGTTCTTGTCGTTGGTGCTTGGTGTGGAAGCACGTCATCCGGGGATGGTGGGATATATTCTGCTGGAAGGCAGTATGCTGCTGGCTGTTCTTATTGCTGCTGTCATTATGCTCCGGTTGGAGCGGCGTCCGTTCTCCGATTTGGGATTGTCCGTCAAGGGGCACGCCAAAGGGTTGTGGTATGGATTTCTGATAGCTGCTTTGCTGTATCTGGTAGGTTTTGGGTTGTCTCTGGTCATGGGAGAAGTGGAAGTGACCGGGTTTCAGTTCAAACCGTTGGATTTACTGGGGGCGTTGCTGTTTTTTCTGTTAGTCGCGCTGTTTGAAGAGATTCTGATGCGCGGGTATATCCTGGGGCATCTGCTGCATACCCGTTTAAATAAATTCCTGTCGCTGTTCATTTCGGCGGCGTTGTTCGCATTCCTGCATATCTTTAATCCGGAGATAGACTTCCTGCCGATGATAAATCTTGTGCTGGCAGGCATGTTGCTGGGAGCTTCCTATTTATATACCCGGAATCTTTGTTTCCCCATTTCACTGCATCTTTTCTGGAACTGGATACAAGGCCCGATTTTGGGCTACCAGGTGAGCGGAAACGATTTCATGTCTACGATGCTGAAACTGCATATGCCCGAAGAAAATGTGCTGAATGGCGGAGCCTTCGGTTTTGAAGGCTCGCTCATTTGCACAGTACTTATGATTGTATTAACGATTCTGATAGTCTGGTGGGGAGAGAAGAGAGAGGCAATCAGTCTTGCGGTACCCCGATCATGCTGAGTTGAATCCGTTTCCGGTCGGTATCTATGTTCATCACTCTCACCATGACTTGCTGATGGATGGATACAACGTCCGTCGGGTCGGAGATGAAACGTTCGGCTAGTTGGGAGAGATGTACGAGTCCGTTCTCCTTGATTCCTATATCGACGAAAGCGCCGAAATTGGTGATATTGCCGACAATACCCGGAAGAATCATGCCTTCGCGCAAATCGGCTATGGTGCGCACGTTCTTGTCAAATTCGAATACCTTGATAGCTTTACGCGGGTCACGTCCCGGTTTGTCAAGCTCTTGCAGGATATCCTGTAAGGTGGGCAGACCGACGGTGGGAGTGATATAGTCGGAGATGTTAATCTTCTGGCGAAGTTCCTTGTCGGCTATCAGTTCGTCGACAGTACATTTCAAGTCTTTTGCCATCTGCTCTACGATGTGGTAGCTTTCGGGATGCACGGCTGTGTTGTCCAGCGGGTTCTTTGCTCCGGGGATACGTAAGAATCCTGCACACTGCTCGAAGGCTTTTGCGCCCATGCGCGGGACTTTCATCAATTCCTTACGTGAGCCGAAGGCACCGTTTTCTGCCCGGTAGTTGACGATGTTTTGCGCCAGTTGCGGGCCTAAACCGGAAATATAGGTCAGCAGATGGCTGCTTGCCGTGTTCAGGTTGACTCCAACGAGGTTCACGCAGTTCTCTACGGTCTGGTCGAGCGCTTTCTTCAGTTTCGTCTGGTCTACATCGTGCTGGTACTGACCGACTCCGATGGATTTTGGGTCTATCTTGACTAATTCCGCCAACGGGTCCATCAGCCGGCGTCCGATGGAAACAGCTCCTCTGACCGTCACGTCATATTCGGGAAATTCGTCACGGGCGATTTTGGAAGCCGAATAGATGGAAGCTCCCTGCTCGCTGACTACAAATACGGGAATCTGGCGGTCGAAACTTTGGCGGCTGATGAAGTCTTCCGTTTCGCGGCTTGCCGTTCCGTTGCCGATGGAGATGGCTTCTATCTGATAGGCTTCGACCATCTTACGGAGTTTTGATGTCGCCTCACTGGTTTTGTTGACCGGCGGATGCGGGTAGATATTTTCGTTATGCAGCAGGTTTCCTTGTGCGTCGAGACAGACGACCTTGCATCCGGTACGGAATCCGGGGTCGATGGCGAGCACCCGTTTTTGTCCCAAGGGAGCTGCGAGAAGTAGTTGGCGAAGGTTCTCGGTGAATACACGGATGGCTTCATCGTCCGCCTTCTCTTTCGATTGGGCGGCAAATTCTGTTTCGATGGAAGGTTTGAGCAGGCGTTTGTAAGCATCAATGGTGGCTTCGTTCACTTGCCGGCTACATTCGTTGTTGCCGCGTACGAACTGGCGTTCCAGGCGTTCGATGCATGCTTCGTCGTCCGGGGTGATGGAGACTTTCAGCAGCCCTTCCGATTCTGCCCGGCGGATGGCCAGCAGGCGGTGGGAAGTGCAGCGTTTCAGCGGTTCGGAGAAGTCGAAATAATCACGGTACTTGGCGGCTTCTTCCTCTTTGCCTTTCACTACTTTGGCGCTGATTTCAGCCTGGCGGCCGAATTGGTTACGTACGGCATTACGGGCACGTTCGTCTTCGTTTACTTGTTCGGCGACGATGTCACGGGCTCCTTTCAGAGCGTCTTCCACGTCTTTCACTTCACCTTTCACGAAAGATGCGGCACGGGCGTCGAGGTTGTTTTCTCTTTGTAACATCAGGATAGTGGCAAGCGGTTCCAGTCCTTTCTGGCGGGCTGCTTCGGCACGTGTCTTCCGTTTGGGCTTGTAGGGGAGATAGATGTCTTCCAGTTCCGTCGGATTCCAGGTGTCGTTGATACGTTTTTCCAGTTCGGCGGTCAGCTTCCCCTGTTCGGTGATGGTGCTGAGAATCGTCTCTTTCCGTTTGGCTATGTCGCACAACTTATCGTGTTGTTCCTTGATTTGCTCTATCTGGACTTCATCCAGCCCGCCCGTAACTTCTTTACGGTAGCGGCTGATAAAAGGAATCGTAGCACCTTCACCCAAAAGGCGGAGTGTGCTGCTTATTTGTTTTTCCGGTATTCCCAGTAGTCCGGAAATCATTTTGTGAAATAATTCCATAAACAATTTTTTGAAAATGAATGAGCGACAAAAATACATATAAATCTCATAAACCCGACAAGTTTTATTATATTTGCGGTTTAAATAAATGAATTGACACATCAAAACTGCATTATTATGCTAAGATATTCCGGGCATCTTTTTATCTTTTTCATTTGGCTTCTACAGTCAATGGAAGTTTTTGCTGTCTCTAAAGATAAGAATCCGATTCTGATTATCTGTTCTTATAATCCGGCTGCGCACCAGACTTCGGTGACGATTTCAGATTATATGGAAGAGTATAAGAAGTTGGATGGAAAGCGGGATATTATCATCGAGAACATGAACTGTAAAAGTTTCTCCGAGTCTCCTTTGTGGAGCGATATGATGACGCAGATTCTTTCTAAATATAAGGGGGAGAGCCGTCCGGCTCAGATTATTTTGTTGGGACAGGAAGCATGGGCGGCTTATTTGTCGCAGAGGGATTCGATGCAGGTGAAAGTTCCTGTGATGTGTAGCCTGGTCAGCAGCAATGTGGTGATATTGCCGAAGGATGCGATGGCGGACCTCGATAGCTGGATGCCCGAATCGGTCGATATCTTTGACGACCATCTGAATATCCCCGAACTGAAATCGGGCTTTATCAACCATTATAATATAGAGGATAATATCCGCATGATTCAGGCGTTTTATCCGAAGACGAAGCATATCGCTTTTATCTCGGACAATACCTATGGCGGAGTGACCATGCAGGCATTGGTGCGAAGGGAGATGAAGAAATTCCCCGATCTGGACTTGATTCTGATGGACGGGCGGAAACATATGATTTATACTATTGTCGAGGAACTGAGGCATCTGCCGGAAAATACGGTGATTATGGTGGGAACTTGGCGGGTGGATATGAACGAGGGATATTTCATGCGGAACGCCACGTATGCGATGATGGAAGCGACTCCCACTATTCCGGCGTTTACGCCTTCGTCGGTGAGTCTGGGGTATTGGTCTATCGGCGGCGTGCTGCCGGATTATCGGAAGGTGGGCAGAGAAATGGCTATGGAATCCGTCCGGCTGGATAATCAAGCGGGCGATGTGGAGAAACATCTGGAGATTATCGGTTGTAAGGCGGTGCTCGATAGCCGGAAAGTCAAAGAGTGGGGGCTGAATCCGAATGTGTTGCCTTTTGATGTGCAGCTTGTCAATCAGCCGGTTTCGTTTTATCAGCAATATATGTATCAGATATGGTCGGCGTGTGCTTTGTTTGTGATAGTGACGTTGGGACTGTTTATTTCTCTTTTCTTTTATTTCCGCACCAAGCGTCTGAAAGATGAACTGTTGAAATCGGATAAGGATTTGCGCGTGGCGAAGGACAGGGCGGAAGAGTCCAATCGCTTGAAAAGTGCTTTCCTGGCTAATATGAGTCATGAGATAAGGACTCCGTTGAACTCGATTGTGGGATTCTCGGATGTGCTGGCGGTAGGCGGAAGTAGCGAAGAGGAACAGCAGTCTTATTATCAGATTATCAAAACGAACTCGGACTTGCTGCTTCGTCTGATTAATGATATTCTCGACCTTTCGCGCCTGGAAGCCAACCGGGTGACTTTGACTTGGGAAGAGTGCGACGTGGTGCAGTTGTGCAGGCAGGTTGTCGCGTCGGTCAGTTTCTCGCGGCAGTCGTCGGACAACCAGTTCCTGTTTACTTCGGATTTTGAGACTTACCGCATGGTGACGGACGTGCAGCGTATGCAGCAGGTGATAATCAACCTGATGTCGAATGCCGATAAGTTCACGAAAAAAGGAAAGATTACGTTGGACTTTTCGATAGATGAGGAGAAGCAAATGGCTGTTTTCTCAGTGACGGACACGGGATGCGGCATCCCGAAAGAGAAGCAGGGACTTGTGTTCGAACGTTTTGAGAAGCTGAACGAATATGCCCAGGGAACAGGTCTGGGGTTGTCTATCTGCAAATTGATTGTTTATAAATGGAAGGGTGCTATATGGATTGATTCCGACTATACCGGTGGGGCTCGCTTCGTATTCTCGCATCCGCTAAAAATAGAAAAAGAATGAAACGGATTACATTGATTTATTTCTGGCTTCTATGCCTGGTGCTGTCGGTGGCAGCGCAGGAAAAAGTTGTGAAGCTGAAGATTGTAGAAACAAGCGACGTGCACGGCAATTATTATCCTTACAATTTTATCACCCGCCAGGAGTGGAAAGGCAGTCTGGCGCGCATCTACTCGTTTGTGCAGAAAGAGCGGCAGCAGTATAAGGACAACTTGATATTGTTGGATAACGGGGATATTCTGCAAGGGCAGCCTACCGCTTATTATTATAATTACATTGATACCGTGTCTCCGCATCTTTGCGCGGAAATGATGAATTATATGAAGTATGATGCCGGCAACATGGGTAACCATGATGTGGAAACGGGACGCGCGGTATTCGACCGTTGGATTGGTACTTGTGACTTTCCTGTATTGGGTGCCAATATCATGGATACTTCTACGGGAAAGACGCATCTTCCGCCTTATAAGGTGTTGGAACGTGACGGTGTGAAGATTGTTGTTCTTGGAATGATTACGCCCGCTATCCCGGCATGGCTTTCTGAAAATCTGTGGAAGGGGTTGCGTTTCGACGATATGGAAGAGACGGCACGCAAGTGGATGAAGATTATCCGTGAAACGGAAAAGCCGGACTTGGTAATCGGACTGTTCCATGCGGGACAGGAAGCGTTCAAGATGTCGGGAAAATATAATGAGAATGCATCTTTGAATGTGGCGAAGAATGTACCGGGTTTTGATATGGTGTTGATGGGACACGACCATGCCCGTGAATGTAAGAAAGTGGTGAATGTTGCCGGAGATTCGGTGCTGGTTATCGACCCGGCAAGCAATGGGGTTGTTTTGTCCAATATTGACGTAACTGTAAGGATGAAAGACGGCAAGGTAGTGGGCAAGGATATTCAGGGAGTACTGACGGCTACGAAGGATTATGGTGTCAGCGAGGACTTTATGAAGCGTTTCGCTCCGCAGTATGAGGCGGTGCAGAAGTTCGTTTCCAAGAAGATCGGCACGTTTACCGAGGATATTTCTACGCATCCTTCTTTCTTCGGCCCTTCTGCTTTTATCGACTTGATTCATACGTTGCAGCTCGATATTACGGGGGCTGAGATTTCCTTTGCCGCTCCGCTTTCGTTCGATGCGGAGATAAAGAAGGGGGATGTGTACGTCAGCGATATGTTCAACTTATATAAGTATGAGAATATGTTGTATGTGATGACATTGTCGGGAAAGGAAATCAAGGACTTTCTGGAAATGTCGTATTATATGTGGACTAACCAAATGAAATCGCCAGACGACCATCTGCTCTGGTTCAAGGAGAAACGTCGTGAGGGTGCAGAAGACAGGGCTTCTTTCCAGAATTTCAGCTTTAACTTTGATTCGGCTTCGGGCATTATTTATACGGTAGATGTCACGAAACCGCAAGGGGAGAAGGTGACGATTGTCAGTATGGCGGATGGTTCTCCTTTCCATTTGGATAAGATTTACAGGGTAGCGCTGAACTCTTACCGGGGTAACGGCGGCGGAGAATTGTTGACGAAAGGGTCGGGGATTCCTCAGGAGAAGTTGAAGGAGCGCATCGTTTTTTCTACGGATAAGGACCTTCGTTTCTATCTGATGAATTACATCGAGAAAAAGGGAGTGATGGACCCGAAAGCGTTGAATCAGTGGAAATTTGTTCCGGAAGAGTGGACGGTGCCTGCTGTCAAACGTGATTCGGAGTATTTATTCGGGGTGGTCAATAAGTAGCCAAAAATGGTCGTTTTGTCCTGTAATATCCTATCTTGACTTGTATGTCTGATTTATTGCTGGTATATTTGTCGTAAAAAAGAGAGAGTATGGATATTCAAAGTGTTCCGAAGATTGGTATTTCTTCGGTGGTTCAATCTAAGCATCTAGATTCAAACTGCATTGATGTTATTGATAATGATATAGCGCTCTTCGATACGGAGAGCGTTGTTTCCTTATATGATGGTCTCAGTAAAATGGAAGTGTTGACGGTGGGGCTTTGTCTGGAAGGAGAAGGGGCTTTAAATATCAGTTTGCGCGAGTATCAACTGTCTCCGGGGGTGATGATGGTGGCGTTGCCGAATCAGATTATTGAACGGCGATACTTCAGCTCTAATTATAGGGGCATATTCTTTGCTGTGTCGAAGAATATATTGGAGACATTGCCCAAAGCGGGGAATATGCTTTCGCTGTTTTTTTATTTGAAGGATTACCCGTGTTTTAGTCTTACTCCGCATGAGCAGGAAGTGGTGAAAGAGTATCATGCATTTGTGAGGAAGCGGCTGAGGGACAAAGAGGGTGCATACCGCAAGGAAGCCGTGATGGGATTGATGCAGGGCTTTTTCTTCGAACTTTGTAATATCTTTAACAGTCACGCTCCTGCGGCTGCTGCTGCGTCGAAAACTAAGAGCAGAAAGGAGTATATCTTCGAACGTTTTTATGAGTCTTTGGTTGAGTCTTACCAGTCTGAGCGTAGTGTGAGGTTTTATGCGGATCAGCTTTGTCTGACACCGAAGCATCTGTCGGGTGTGGTGAAAGAGGTCAGTGGAAAAACCGTGGGAGAGTGGATTGACGAATTTGTAGTTCTGGAAGCGAAAGCGTTGCTGAATTCTTCAAGTATGAATATACAGGAGATTGCGGACCGGTTGAACTTTGCGAACCAGTCGTTCTTCGGGAAGTATTTCAAGCATTATACAGGTATGTCTCCCAAGGAATACCGCAAAAGCCGATAACGGGCAGTTCTGTTATCGTTATTGAGGGCAGTTTTTATAAAACGCCGGAGCGTACGCGACTTAATGTTTCGGGTGTCATCAGCAGGTATGAGGCTATGTATGCCAAAGGAGCCCGTTTGATGATTTCAGGGTGTGTCTCGAGCAAGAGGTTGTAGCGTTCGCGGGCGGATTCGAAGCGCCAGGAGTCTGCTTTTATCTGTGATACGATGAGGGAGTATTCCAATATTTTCTGATAGAACATATTGATTTCCCAGTTCTCTCTTGCCAGTTTCTGTATCATGTCCCGGGGGAAGAGGTAGATTATGGAAGGTTCCAGAGTTTCTACTATCAGCCGTGTAGGCACTTGCTTCAGAAAGCTCTCGATGCACATGACGATGCAACCTTCATAGGAGAAATGTTCGGTGACGTCTTTCCCATTTTTATAGTAGTATTGTCTGAGCATTCCTTTGCCGACAAATACGATTTCATGAGCTACTTCTCCTTCATTCAGCGCGATGGCGCCTTTAGGGAATTCTTCACGAATCAGTATGCTTTCTATCTGCCGCCTTCCTTCTATACTCATCTCGGGAAAACGGGAGTTTACAACGGCATTTACGGTATCTCTTAATAGTGTATCCATGTCTTTTCTGTCTTGATGTGTGCAAAAATACTAAAAACGGTTGACATAAATCAAGTGTGCTGCAAAAAAGATGTATATTTGTTCTCTAAATCAAGATGTAAGACGATAATGAATAAGATTATAGGATTGGCAGTGTTACTGCTGTGTTTTTGTGGTTGTACGAGGGATAATGATGCTATATATTATCCGGTAGGCAATGTGGATGTTGAGAATGGCGGTCCGGCTATGGAAGACGGAAAGGGTGAATTGGTTGCCCGGAGTTATAATACTGAAGATTATGTGCTGGATACGGTAGCGCAATATCCGGGGGATCCTACCCTCGGCAAACTGACGTTTATGGTGAATCTGAAAAATCAGTTGGCTGATGGTCAGGTAGCCGACGGGTTTAATGGAATCGGTAAGTCGGGATTGACGATGAGTCTCGGCTATAAGGATGGCAATTATCCGGAAGAAAGCCAGGTTCCTATCTATACCTCGCCGGATGTGACTACGGCTTATGCGGTCAAGCTTCGCTTGAAAGGCGAATTGGCCTTGTCGGGAGATGAATGGATGATCGACTTTGTTTATGCCCAACTGGCGAGCTTATTCCAACCGTATCCACCTACATCTTTCCCGGAAGTCTTCATGTGTAAAGGCGGGGAGCAATCATTTGCCTATTTCGACTCTTTCCGCAGAATCTGGACGTTCGATATAGAATATGATCGTTCCAACCTTTCTTTCAGCCAGCTATATTTCAACTTATTCGTGAATCTGGCAGGGCAGAAACGGGAAGATAGAATTCGGCTAAGGATTGATAAGGAGTCTTTCTTTGAGATATATAAATTAGAAGAGGGAATGTAGTTAGAACTACAATTGACATTTTTTCTTTTGAAGATACCCGTTTATAATGGCTCAGTTGTAATTCTTGGGGGATTAAGTTTTGTTAATTCCGTTCATGCATAT
>ERZ780168.1354-NODE-1354-length-25956-cov-5.141385_pt1 | contig 25956 bp, 14 predicted proteins | sample MGYA00510981_ERZ780168 | MGnify/ENA primary metagenome ERZ780168 (study PRJEB29588, sample SAMEA2158769) | human gut metagenome | biome: human gut; feature: human-associated habitat; material: faeces | place: Denmark | collected 2008/2010 ...
TCCGGGCGCAGTCGTTTTCCCGTTTTGGGGTCATTTTGGGGTCAAAGTTACCAGCTTGTTACCAATTTTGCCATAATGCAGAAAAAAGCTCGTTGAAACTTGTCGTTTCAACGAGCTTTTGTTGGTTGCGGAGACAGGACTTGAACCTGCGACCTCCGGGTTATGAGAAATCTAAAATTTGTGCGTTACCGTGCTGTTTTGTTGGGTTTGGTGGTATTGCGTACCAAGGCTCAGAACGGATTTTGTCCCATGTGTACAAAGAAGTGCCATATGGTACTGACCCGTTCCAAACCCTTTTGGGGGCAGTTTTGGGGGCAAATCTGCGAGACAGATTCAGACTCGCACCAATCAAATAAATGCGCAGCTTTGGTCTCATTGAGAAATGCGGATACCTACATTACGGGGTTCACGCAAATGAAAATCCCAACGAGCCAGTATATAAGTTTTACTCTCTAGCAAGAAGTTGTACGAAAATCACTTTCACACCATCCTCGCGCACTGCGTCGGCGCAGTTCCTGCCCAGCCAAATACCGCCCTTTTCCCCCCTCTTTGGGTGAGTATACATAAAGCGCAGTTAGGCACAGCTCAACTATTTTACGGCATCCTGTTAGACGGGGGCAAACAGCAATGAAAAAATGAATGGTTGCGAGTCGAAAGATCAATCGTCATTTATTTTTTTCATTGATCCCATATGTGTCGAATACCGGTTGATAATATTCCAATAAAGATGTAAACTCACCCATTCCCACTAAGCAGGAGCAAATCGTCGTGCCTCAAAATAGTTTGTTCGTGCTTATTCAATCAAGATACTCTTTTCTTTGCATCTTTTAGGGTTTATTTATTATGATTTTCCATAAAAAATAAAAAAGGAAACCGGACGCATCCGATTTCCTTAGGTAAGCTCCGTAGAATCTTACCGCAATTCACATTAATAGTATACCATATCCATTGCAAAAATGCAAGAAAAAACGATATGTTTTGTTAACTTCAAATAAATTTTCGTAGAGCCACAACTTTACTACTATTATCCGTCCGTATAATTTGACTATACACATTCGCAGGGATTGCTTTTCGTAGTCGCTCCGTACACTCTATATAAGAAGAAATCAATCGTTTGCTGTCATTCTTTGAAATACGCAACAACGAAAGAAGATAAACAATCAGCACCAAGTAATCTGTTATCGTTTCAAAGTTCAAGTTTGGAACATTTGTTGCATTTGAAATCGCATTACAGACCTGCCTGTCTATTTTATTAGTTCGGAATCTCGTGTCAAAAACAACATCATTATGTGCAATTGCATTGCGTAAATCTTTGATCACATATATCAATCGTTGCGGTAGCAATGCATTGCTATCATCAGATGCCCTAATTCCAAGCTTGCTAGAGATTGCTTGGCGACAAGGAAAATTCAAGCAAGAGACAAAATGACCAAACTCTCCCAAACTGAGCAACTCATAAATTGCCCAAATTGGTAAGTTCATATCATTATTCAAATAGTGTTCTGCAATTTTATTTCCATTCCCAAACGCGTCCGTCTGTACCTTATAAATCCTATTTCGAAGATCCAAACGTCGTTTAAGTTCATATTTAAATTTATCCTCTGCCTTTTTGCGTTGCTTAAAGTCTGAATAGACGCTCCCTGCTGTCGAAAAGGCCTTATAATTATCTAAAAGCTTATTATAGACATCTATAAAACTATCTGAATTGACTTGTGAAACTACCACTTCAAGAACGTAACTTTTAAGTGCTGTCTCTATTTGCATGACATAAGGATAGAATAGTGCCTTTAATTGTGCATCGAATTCATATACCGCCATCAGTTCATCAAAATTTGTATAGTGAATTGAATTTGACGCTTTACCTATATAGCGATACCCCTTATAGCCATGATAATAGCCTATATTCATTAGTTTTCTCTTTTGAGAAGAACCACTAATTGATATTCCTTTTTCTTCACGCAAATACCGCATTAGCGCATCCGTCGTTTTAGGGCGCTTCTTTGTCATCGATACACCCCTCCCTTATAAAATATATATTACTATACGAAAGCAACCTCGTCAACACCACATATAAAGTTTCTTGTTTGCTTATTTTTCGCTATGCCTATCTCACATTTCTGACCGCTCATATTTTTACCTGCCAGTTCCGCAAGATTCATCCACAAAAAGTACCCCAGATGTTGAGAATCTCAGCATCTGGGGCGCAGTCATTTTCTCGTTTTGGGGGCAAATCGGTGAGACGAATTCTCACTAGCACCGCTCAAATAAATGCGCAGCTTTGGTCTCATTGAGAAATACAAATACCCACATCACAGGGTTCACACAAGTGAAAAGCCCAACGAACTAATAATGAAGTTTTACCCTCTATGCAGAAGTTGTACGCGACCCCACTCCGCACCGTCCCCGCGCACTGCCCCTGTCGCCGCGAGAAACACGCCTGTTTGGGCGCGTTTACAGCGCATCGACGCGGTAGCCGCCCAGCCAAATACTGCCCTAAAATCCCCGCTTTCCGGGGATTTTTTATTTTACCACAAAGGCATTTACCTAGACGGGATTTTCCTGTACAGGTAAATCCAACGCAAATAAATAACTAAATAAATAAAATACTAAGATACTATCGTATCCTATCCGTAAAACCTCAAAAAATCGGATTTTACCACTTTGGTTTTGCGGCAACGCGTACAACTTAACACTAGAGAGTACAACTTACGATTGCGCTTAGACTCTTCCGTGCGGTATAATTTGTTTATCCGCTATACCCATTGCATACTGCTTCGGGGTCGCGCCGACGAGCTTGCGGAAGATGCGGGAGAAATACTGTTCATCGGCGGCAAAGCCGACGGTTTCAGCCAGCTTTGTCATTTTTAGGGTGGGGTCTATCGTCAGCAGATGGCGGGCGATCTCGATGCGGTCGGCAATCAGGCGGGTGGCAAACTTATCCCCGGTCATCTTTTCGATTTTACGGCTTAAATAGTCCGGGTTCATAAACAGGATTTCCCGCGCGAACCACTGCATAGTGAAGTTTTTTTCGGGCAGATAGGCGTAAAATTCCCGCAGAATCATCTGCTCGGTGCGGGTGGCTTTGCCTATCGGCTCATCGCCGGTGCGGTGCTGCCAGATGTTGTCCACCAGATAAATCAGCAGCTCCGCATGGGTGGAGGCTGTCGTGGTCGGCGCACTGCCGCAGATGTAGCGCACCGCCCGCATACAGAAATCGCGCTGCACGGCGGGGGAAATCTCCTGCATCTGCATCGAAACCAGAATATCACAACAGGCAAAGCAGAGCGCCGCATAGCTGTCCGCATTGCGCAGCGTATCGTAGTTCATCAGGTGGGCGGCGGCGTGCTGCTCGGCGTTCAGGCGTTCCAGCAGGGTCAGCGTATTTTCCGGTGCGGCGGCCTGCAGGCGGCGTGCCTGCTCGTACAGTTCGGCCATCTGCGCCGCCGTGCCGCGCGCGCTGCCTGTAACCGTCAGCAGCCCGGCGCGAAACCGCGCAAATTCATCACAAAGCCGCTCCACAGCCGGGGGGAGTTGGTCATACAGACCGGCATCCACCAGCAGGCAGACATCCTGCGAAACCGAGGTATCCCCCAGCAAGCCGCCCTCCGGCAGCAATTCGGCCATCATGTTGGTGATGGCGTACTGCTCCAGATGGTCAATGCCCTCTTTGGTGTGCAGCAGCAATAACAGCAGCTTTCTGTCCAAGCCGCCCAGGTCATCTGCAATGCCGGGCAGGTGGGTCAGCGTTTCGCGCCCCAGCAGCAGGTCGCGCAGGGCCTTTTCCCGCGCCATTGGTGCCATACGCCGGACAGTGTTCTCCATCTCGGTCGTCTTTTGGGCCTTGCTGCGGCGCTCGTGCAGTTCGGCGCGGGCCTGCTCCAGCACGGGCAGGATCTTCGCTTCATCGCAGGGCTTCAAGATATAATGCCGTATCCCTAACTGCATGGCTTGGCTCGTATATTCGTAATCGCCGTAGCCGGACAGCACGACAAAGACCGTGTCAACATGCTGTTCCTGCGCGGCGCGGATCATGGCAAGACCGTCCATGACCGGCATTTTGATGTCGGTTATCACGATATCGGGCTGTTTTTCCTGTATCAGCGCCAGACCGCGCTTGCCGTTGATGGCTGTACCGACCAGCTCATAGCCGTAGCTCGGCCAGTCGATGAGCTCGGCCATGCCGTCCAGCTCGATTTCCTCATCGTCAACGATCAGCAGTTTCTCCATGCGGTTGTTCCTCCTTTGCGTCCTGCCGATTGAGAAGTATTTGTACCGTTGTTCCGTCCGTTTCCGTGCTGTCCACCGTAAAGGCGAACGTCTTGTACAGCATGGAAAGGCGCTCGTAGATATTTTTCAGCCCAATTCCGTGTCCCTGCGGCTTTACGGTAAAATTGCGAATTTCCGCCAGCCGCGCCGTGTCGATGGGTGTACCGGTGTTATGTACGGCCAGCAGCAGGGTGTCGGCCTCGGCGTGGGCGGTCACGGTGATTTCGCAGACATCCTCGCTCTCCTCCACGCCGTACTTGATGGCGTTTTCGACCAGTGGCTGCAAGGTGAAGTGGGGCAGATACCAGCTTTCCAGCGCACCGTCCGCGTCCAGCGTAAAGACTGCGCGGCGCTTATAGCGCAGCTGCTGGATCTCAATATAGCTGCGCACCAGCTGCACGTCAGCGGCGGCGGTGGTGTTCTGCTTGGGCGAGAGCGCCGCCCGCAGCATATCGCCCAAGTTAATGATGAGCCGCCCGGCGTCCTCGTTCTTGCCGGCACGCACAAGCCAGCTCAGCGTGCTTAACGTGTTGTACAAAAAGTGCGGATTGATCTGGGCTTGCAGCATCTTATAGCGGGTATCCTGCAAAAGCAGCTGCTTTTCGTAGTTTTCGTGGATCAGCGTGTCGATTTGGCCGAGCATCGCGTCCACATCGCGGGTCAGCGTACCGATCTCATCGGCGGCGGGTGTGTTGGGCAGCATCGCGCGGGCGGTGGTAAAGTCGCCGCCCTCCACGCTCTTGACGGCCTCGCTTAAAGTATGCACGGGGCGGGTGACAAGGCGCGCCATCCGCAGCATGACCCAGCCAAACAGCACAAGGATAGCGCAGCCGCCCAGCAGCAGCGCCCAGCGTGCGCGGGGGGTCTGGCCGTAAATTTCCGAGTAGTTGAACACGCTGCACAGCCGCAGCCCGCTGACGCCGGAAGTCAGCCAGCAGACAAACACCTTTTGCCCGTTCATGGTCTGCACGGCATAGCCCTGGCGGGTGTCCGGCAGTGTAAAATCCGCCGCCGTCTCGCCGCTTTGGTAGACGAGCGCTTCCTTATTATAAAGGTAGAGTTCTGACGGCTTGTTGGACAGTGCGTCGATTTGGTTGTTCAGCAGCTTTTCAATATCCACGGTGACAAGGACTGTGCCCAGCCGCTGCATACTCATATTCTGGCTGCGCAGCACATCGCGCCCGCAGATAAAATAGGGGTAATCGGCATCCGGCGGCAGCAGGGCAAAGCTGCCGGGGGTGCGGTTCAGGGCATCGGCCAACTGTATGCGGCGCTCCTCGCCGGGGTCGGGGAAGGACTGCCCCACCACAATGGCGTTGCCGTTCAAATCGACAAATTGCAGCGCGTCCGCCTGCCCGCTCATATAGAGCTTTTCCAGCAGCAGCGGGCGCACGCCGGTCAGCAGATAGTAATACTGTGCGGTTTCGGGGTCTGCCGCCGTCAGCTGGGCCAGTTGGCTTTGAATTGTGGTATCCACCGCAATGCTGCGGGTCAGCACGTCCATCTGCTGCAAATCGTCATCAATGCTCTGGACGAAGAAGTCCAGCTCTTGCAGGGATTTCTCGTAGAGCTTTTCCTCAAAAACGCTCAGACCCAGATGCAGCGCACCGACCATAACGGCACAGCTGAGCAGCGTCATCACCGCAAAGATGCTGACGAATTTCTGCGATATAGGCAGGTCAAGAAATCGTTTTTTGAGGCGGGTGAGCATGAGGAGAGACTCCTTTGGAAAATATCGTTGCATGGGTGTGGGGGCGGCAAATGGCTTCCCCCTTGGGGGAAGGCAAGAGATTTCACTCCCCCCACCGCTGCTCCATCAGCAGCCAGAGGTCGTCATCGCCGGGGTGGGGCTCGGTGTTCAGGATCAGCATGATGCGGCGCTCGTCCTCGGGGTCGCCGAACTCGCGCATCCACGCATAGTAGTGCGGTCCTTCGCCGAGGGTGCGGGCAAAGCTCATCAGGTATCCGCACACCTGCACCGTCTGGCGCACGTCGGTCTGGCACTCGTTGGCGTAGTAGCCCACCCACTTGCCGTGTTCGCAATCCTGCATGGCGCGGTAGGCCAGCGCGTACAGCCGTTTGGCACAGCCGGCATAGTAGAAGCAGTGCTGCCAGTCCGCGGTAAATCCGGCGTCCAGCGCCTTGCAGACAAACGCTGCGCCCTGCGCCCACAGGTCATACAGCTGCGCCTGCAAAAGTATGTTGTCCATAAACAGCACGCGCGGGCGGCCGGTCAGCTCGGCCAGCACCTTTTCACATTCGCGCCGGTAGGCTGCATAGCTTTGGACTGCCTTGTCAAAGACGGCGGTGCAGTGCTGCAGCTGCCCGGCAAGGGTCGGCTGCTCACACAGCCAGCGCAGGTCGTCGGCGGGCGCGGTGCGGTCTTGGACAAACTGCGAAATCAGCATACGCGGCACATGGTTATAGAACTGGTCGCCCGCGCGGTCGTCGGCGTTAGAACCGTAGGGGACGGCAAACTGTGCGTAATCCACAAGGCACTGCGCAATCTCGCAGCGGTGCAAAAGACCGTAATAGGCCGCCGTGTAGGCGATGCACTGCTGCCCGGCGTCCACCGTGCCGTCCCGCCAGCAGCGGGCGATCAGATCCAGCAAAAAGGCGTGGGGCTTGACGTTGGAGCAGTTCACAAGCCAGTAATCGTCCGCGCCGTGCGCCATCACGTCGGCCAGCTCCCGCGCCACAAACTCGGTGGAATTGGGCAGCATCGTGATATGGCTGGCCGCCTGCAAATCATAGAACGACGCGTGATAATAAATGCCGTGCGCGCTGGTATCTCCGCGCGGCGGCAGGGCAGGCACGCGGGGATTGCTGTTGCCCTGACGGCGGCTGACCATCTTGCCGTAGCCGTTGTCCGCCCAGATTTTAATAACATCCTCCGGCAGGTGCAAAAAGCCGTCCTTGTACAGCTCCATCGTCTCGCCGTACAGGTTGGTGCAGCAGACGGCGTGCTTGTCGTTGGCTTTGACGAGGTCATACTGTTCTTTTATCAGCGCGGAAATCAACGCGCCGCGCTTTTCCGGCGTGTCGTATTGGGGGTCGTCGTCCCAGAAAGGCTTGTCGCCCTGCCCACGGAAACCGATGTTCCAAATCACACGCATATCTTTCTGCGCGTCAATACCCGCCTGCCACAAGGCGCGGAATTTCTCTGGGTACTTGCTGTACATCGGCTCTAAGTCGGGGTAGGCTTGGGCAAACATCTCCGCGCCCAGCGGCTCGGCGTGGTGGTGGGTGATGATAAGCCCCATATCGGCAGCCGTCCGGCGGTACAGCACGGCGTTTTTGCCCGTGCCGGGGATTACCATGTTGCCGCCCAGCCGCAGCAGCGTCTCAAACGCCATAACAAACGGCAGATTGGCGCGGCGCTCGACTTTCCAGTGGGAGAGCAGCGTCTCGTCGTTGACGAACCAGCCGCGGTATTTTACTTTGTAGGACTTGGACTCCACCACCGTTCCGACGGGGATTTTCTCACCCTCCCGCACAGTAAACGGCTGGTCGTTCCAGAACCAGAACGGCTGCACGCCCAAAAAGCGGCGGCTGATTTCAAACAAACCGTAGACAAAGCCGAGGTCATCGGCAGCCGAGAGCAGCAGCGTGTCGGCATCCACCGTCAGCGTGTACTGCTCGGCGGGGAGCGTGTCGTTGATGGTCAGCAGGATGCGCCCGCCCGGTGCGGCGGTATCTGTAAAAACGCGGTCAAAATCGCGGCGCAGCGCTTTCAGTGCGTACTGCACCGGCTTGGCCGCAGGCGCGGCGGGGAGGATGGTGTTGCGGTTGAGAATCATAACAAATGCCCCTCTAGGGAACGCATTGTAGGGGCGAGCATTGCTCGCCCGCCCTTTCCCGTGGTAAACACTTTCCGAGAAAGCGTCGCGCGTTCCATTGGCGGGCGGTCAATGACCGCCCCTACAATTTGGTTTCCTATATTATATTATTTTAACCCTTAATGCCGTCGGTGGCAATACCCTCTACCAGATATTTCTGGAACTTGATAAAGATAAGAATAACAGGCAGCAGCGAGATGACCGACATCGCGAACAGGCCGCCGTAGTTGTTGTAGCTGTTGGGATCGGTGTACAGTTTCAGCGCCAGAGGAATCGTGAAGTTCTTCGGGTTCGAGACGAAGATCAGCGGCTGGAAGAAGTCCTGCCAGATCCAGTAGAACGCGAAGATGGACGCCGTGACGATGGAAGGCTGTACGACAGGCACCAGAATCTTGAACAGCACGCCGATCTTGGAGCAGCCGTCCAGCATGGCGGCCTCGTCCAGATCGCGGGGGATGCCGCGCATATACTGCACGATCAGGAAGATAAAGAACGCATAACCGAAGATCCACGGCAGCGTCATGGACACCAGCGTATCGGACAGGCCGACCTTTTTCAGGATGATGTACTGGGGCACGACCATGACCTGCGAGGGGATCATCATCGTCATAACGATGCAGCCAAACCAGAAGTTCGCGCCCTTGAACTCGACGCGGGATACGGCGTAAGCCGCCAGCAGCGAGCAGAAGATAGAGCCGGCCACCGAGGCCACCGTGACGATGGCAGAGTTCTTGAAGAACGTCCAGAACGAGATGCCCGCGATGCCCTTAAAGCCGGAGGCGTAGTTCTGGATGATGTCCCACTTTTCGGGAATGAGGCTGAACGCATTGTGGAACATCGTGTCATTGGACTTGAACGAACTCATCAGCAGCCAGAGCAGCGGATAAATCATGATAAAGCCAAGTGCGCAGGAAAAAACGTGGAAGAACACAGACTGTGCCTTGGAGCTCTTTTGACCAACCATAGTTGTATTTCCTCCTTAACCCTCGTAGTGGACCCAGGCATCCTGGCTCTTGAAGAGGATTGCGGTCGCAATGCCGATGATGACGACCAGAATCCACGCCAGTGCGCAGGAGTAACCCATGTGGAAGTTGGTGAATGCGGAGCGGTACAGGTACAGCACGTAGGTCAGGGTGCTGTCCATCGGGCCGCCATTGGTGATGACATAGCTCTCGGTAAAGACGCGGAAGCTGGTGATGATCTGCTGCACCATGTTGAAGAAGATGGTGGGGGTCAGCATCGGCATCGTGATCTTCCAGAACTGCTTCATCGGGGAAGCACCGTCGATGGCGGCGGACTCATACAGAGAGTTTGGGATCTGCTTCAGGCCGGAGAGGAAGATCAGCATGCAGGAGCCGAACTGCCACACGCCCATCAGCACGATGACGAACAGCGCCGTCTTGGGGTTGCCCAGCAGGGACATCTTCTGCTCGATGCCGATCGCGCCCAGCAGCGTCATAAAAACGCCCTTGTTGCCGAAAATCTGCTTCCAGACAACGGCAACCGCAATAGAGCCGCCGACGATGGACGGGATGTAGTACAGAACGCGGTAGACCGCCATGCCCTTGTGCTTTTTGTTCAAAAGCGTTGCCACAAACAGGGCAAACGCCAGACGCAGCGGCACAACCATGAAAACATAGCTGAAGGTGACGATCATTGCCTGCTTGAAGTTTTTGTCGTTGGTGAAAATCGTGATGTAGTTTTTCAGCCCCACAAAGTTCGGGGCGGACAGCAGGTTATAGTCTGTCAAGGAGTAGTAGATGGACATAGCAGCCGGGATCAGCCACATAAAGAAGAAGCCGAACAGCCACGGTGCCAGCAGAAGATAGCCGGTCACGTTGTCCTTCATCTTATAGTACTTCTTGGCCGGTGCTGCGGTTTTCAGTGCGGGCATGGGTAAAAATCCCCCTTTTCCTTGGATTGACTTGGATTTTTGGCATAAGAAAGGGAGAGGGTCAGGGTTTGACCCTCCCCCGTTTCTGCTCACATGATATAAGGAGAAAAACTTTTAGGAGAAAGCTTATGAAAAAGAAGAAGAAAACACTTTTTAGAAGAAGAAACTTCAGGAGATTTTGTGATTAGTTGTTAGCTTCGAGAACTGCGTTGACCTCAGTGCGGAACTGGGCAGCAGCGTCGGCCGGGGTGGTCTGGCCGTAGAAGACGGCATAACCGATGTTCTTGAAGATGGTGTTGATCTCGCTGATGCCAGCGGGGTCAGCTGCGGGGGTGTCACCGCAGTAAGCAGCGGCCGTGTCAACAAAGTTGAACATATCGGTCTGCTGGGCGCTCAGCTTGCCGGAGTTGATCAGGTGCTCACGAGCGGTAGCGGAAGCAGGCGTGCCGCGCTCGCCCATCATGATGTCGTTGGCCTCGTCGGAGTTCAGGAACCAGTTGATGAACTCGGCAGCCTCTTTCTTGACGGAAGAGGTCTCGGCAACGGAGAAGAACATACCAGGCTTGTACCACAGTGCCTTGGTGTTGGTGGTGTTGGTCGGCGGAGCAACCAGCTTCAGGGTATCGTTGCCAGCGTTGGCACCGATGGTGGTGAAGTTGTTCCAGCTCTGGTGGAAGGCTGCATCGTTGGTGATGACGGGGTTCGCGTCGTTGCCCAGGGTAGCAATCTGCTCGTACTCATCGGGGTTGGGCACAGCACCGGCATCGATCAGGTCGAGCCAGTAGGTGAAGAAATCCTCGGTGATCTTGTCGTCATCGTAACCCAGGCTCTTGTTGTCGTCGGCGAACAGCTTCTCGCCGTAACCGCGCACCCAGTAATTGAACAGGTTGGTATCGATGACCGGGGAGGTGGACATACCGTACTTGCCGGTCTTTTCCTTCACCGTCTTGGCGGCGGTGGCGAAGTCGTCCCAGGTCCAGTCGTCGGTGGGAACATCCACACCGGCCTCCTCCAGAACGGAGGGGTTGTAGGTGAAGGCGACCAAAGAGGTGGACAAGGGGATGCCGACGGTCTTGCCGCCGATGTTGGAGGCGTTCATCAGGGCCTCGTCAATGCCGGAGGCATCAATCGTGCCGTTGTTGATGTACTCGCTCAGGTCGGCCAGAGAGCCGTTCTGTGCGTAGGTGGAGATGTACATATAGTCCATCTGCACGATGTCGGGCATACCGCCGGTGGCAGTGTCGGTGGCCAGCTTCTCAAAGTAGCCGTCCCAGCCGGAGGGAACAGCCTCGAAGGTGACGTTGGGATGCTCGCTGGTGTAGAGATCGAGCACCTGCTGCGTCAGGTCGTGGCGGGTCTGACCGCCCCACCAGGTGATGCGGATGGTAACAGGCTCGTCGGTGCTTTCGGCAGTGGCCTCGGTGGAGGCGGCAGTGGAAGTGCTCTCGGCTGCGGTGCTGTCAGCAGTGCTGGAAGCGGAACCGCCGCAGGCTGCGAGAGAACCGGCCATCAGGACGGCCATCGCCGCGCTCATAATGCGCTTGTTTTTCATTTGGATTTTCCTCCTTCATTGTGGGGCTTTGTCTTGTGCCCCTTGCGTTGTCTTTATGATACACGCTTTTTGTTGGTTTGAAAATGGACAAATCCGACTTAAACCTTGAACAAATCCGACTTTATTCGGATTTTTACGGATTCCTGCCGGGAAGTCGGAAACGTTCAAGCAAAAAGTCGGATTTGTCTCTTGGCATCTAAAAATGCGGTTGCTATACTCTTTTATACAATGATGAGAGGAGCGATTTCGCATGGAATGCACACAGTTGGTCGATCTTATCTTCTTTATGGGGCAAAGCAACATGGCCGGGCGCGGGGATGCCGCCCTTGCCCCCGCTGTTACCCCCGGCATGGGGTTTGAGTACCGCGCCGTGACCGACCCCGCGCAGCTGCACCCGCTGGCCGAGCCGTTCGGCGTGAACGAGAACGACCCCACCGGCGTCAACGAGCCGGGCATGAAAACCGGGTCGATGGTTTCCGCCTTTGTCAATGCCTGCACGGCCAAGACCGGGGTTGCCATCGTGGGCGTATCCTGCGCCAAGGGCGGTTCTTCCATTACCGAGTGGCTGCCCGGCATGCCGTTTTTTGAGGATGCCGTGCGCCGCGCCCGCAAGGCGCACGCCTTTTTGCAGGCAAACGGCTATACCATCCGCCACAGCGCGATGGTCTGGTGCCAGGGCTGCACCGACGGCGACCTGCACACCTTAAAAGCCGTGTATAAGCTGGACACCGACCGCGTCATCCACGAGTTTATGACCGATGCCGGGCTGGAGACCTGTTTTTTGATCCAGATCGGCAACCAGCGCGACGAGCCGGAGCTGTACGTGCCGATCCAGCAGGCACAGGAGGAACTGGCTGCAGCCTACGATGATATTGTCATGGTCAGCCGCAGCTTCAAGACCTTTGCCGCCAAAGGCTTGATGAAAGACCGCTTCCACTATTTGCAGCCCGCCTACAACGAAGTTGGTGAGGAAGCCGGGAAAAATGTGGCTGCCTACTGGGCTGAAAAGTAGGATTTGAACAAGAACGACCTAATTTCAAAAAACGAGTCGGATTTGTTCAAGGAAAAAGTCGGATTTGTCCATTTCACAAATTTTGTTTCTCTGTTACCCTGTAAGTAGCTCTAGCAAACCAATTCTACGAAGAAGGAGTAACGTATGAGAAACAAACGCACCCTGCAGCGCGGGCTCGCGCTTCTGCTGGCGGGCGGTATGGCACTTTCTAACCTCGGTGCCGCGCCGGTTTTGGCAGAAGAGTACGGCACCGCAACCGAAGTCACGCAAGCTGCCCCGGATGGGGAAGCCGCAACGGACACGACCACAAACGGGGACACCGACCTCTCCGAAGGCTCTGAGAGCGCCTCCCCTACTGAGGAAAAAGTTGATTCTTCCGGCTCTGCCGCCGAGGACACCCCCGCCGCAGAGTCCGACCATGAGGAGGCCCCTGCCGAGGAAAAGACCGACGCAGAGACCCCCGCCGACAAAGCGCCCGACACCGACAACGAGGACCCCACTGACGAAGAAGTCCCCGCAGGGGATGCCGACAGCGACGACAAGGAAAGCGCCAACGAAGATACCGTGGAGGACGCCGACGCAGATTATAGCGCCGACGTATTCAATGTGGACGAAATCAATGAAATTGCCACCTATGCGGCAGACACCACGAAAACAGTTGCCGATGGGATGACGCAGCTTTTGCATGAGGATTTCAGCAACTGCACTGATAACTTCGGATTTTCCAGCAAGGCTGCCGTGACGAACGAGGCTCTTGTGCTGACAAACAACAGCACCGGCCAGACGGTCATCAAACAGTTTGATAAAACTGTGGAAGGACAGTCCAAGGTACAGCTGAGCTATGACTGGAAAATAAGCCTTGGGAATCAATCGACCAAAGCGGGCATTGAATACCGTGATACCTATGGCCGCCTTGTTTTTGTTGTGATGGGCAGCCGCTCAGACAAAGGCGAATACAAGCTGCGTTATGCTACCGAGGGTGTGGATTCCGTATCGTCCAGCTGCGGCAACTCCAACAATGACCCCCACTGGCAGTATGCAGATTTGAAGAATAATACGGTTTACCATATTGATGCCACTGCTGACTTTACCGCTGGCACGCTACAGCTGAAAATCACTGACAGCGATGGCGCGGAAGTTGTCAACGTAGCCAATGCTTCCATCACCGCCCACAATCTGGCCAAAATGGTAAACTGCAGCTACTATTGCGGCGCATCTGCCACGCAGACGGTAGATAACTTCCAGCTCTACGGCTCCAACAATGCGGGCGAGTTCCCGCTGGCCGGCAAAACCATTGTGGCCTTCGGCGACAGCATCGTGGCCGGCCACAAGTATACGGCTGCCAGCTTTGTCAATTTCGTGGCTGAAAAAGAGGGCATGACCGTTCTGCAAAAGAACGCTGTCAACGGCGCAACCATCATGGATGCGAACTACTCCGGCGGCCGCATCTTGACGCAAATTCAGAATACCGGCAACTCGACCCCGGATTACGTCATTTTTGACGGCGGCACGAACGACGCCGAGTATCTTACCAAGCACACCGACGTTCAAATCGGCGACGCAACTTCTACGGATGAAGCCACCTTTGCCGGGTCTTTCCGCGCTACCATCCAGAAGTTGAAGGAGAAATATCCAAACGCCAAGCTGGTTTATGTGGCCGTCCACAAGCTGGGTTCGCGCGAAACCACCATGCAGGAAAATCTGCGTAAAGTGGAGCTGGCTATCTGCGAGGAGTTGGGCGTGACCGTGTCCGACGTCTACACAAGCGGGTTGGATACCACCGACGCGAACATGAAGAACACGTATACCTTCGATAATACAACCAGCGCAGGTGTACCCGGTACAAACGGCAGCGGCACGCACCCCAACTTTGCGGCAATCGAGAAATACTACGTTCCCACCGTCTCTGCCACACTGCGCACCGCCCAGAATACCACCCCCACCGAGCCGGAAGGACCCACAGTCGAGTACACCCCCTCCATCGACTTTGCGAAGGTCGCAGACCTGAACGATGACACCCAGATGCACGGCTGGACTTACTCTAACGGCGGCGGCACTACCGAACTTGTCACCGATGCCGAAATGGGGCAGGTACTCAAGATGAGCCGCACCTCTGACGGCGGCGAGACTGCTCTGATTTACGATGGCCTGAACATCACCGAGAGCGATACCCGCTATGTCACCGTCACCGCCGAGATGAAGCTGGACAAGAACGGCTATGCCCACCAGTACAGCATTCCCTATATCTTCAACAACAGCGGCGCGGTTGCATACAGCCTGTTCACCAACGACAGCGCCACCAAGTACCAGTCCCATGTGAACGGCAAAAACACAACCGATGCCGGAGCGCTGACCACCGACACATGGCAGACCGTCCGCATGGACATTGATATGCAGAGCGATACCTTCCGTGTATCCGTAGACGGCGTGATGTCTCTGCGCAACGCCAAGGCACGCACCTCCACCGACAATCTGCAAAAAATCAAGTTCTACGCCGACAGCTGGAACCGCGGCACACTCTACATCAAGTCTGTTTCCGTGACTGCCAGCAACACCGACCCCTTTGCGCCGCACACCACAGCTGCCACTTACTACGTCAGCCCCAACGGCGACGACAGCAAAGACGGCAAAACCGAACAAACCGCATGGAAAACCATCGCCCGCGTGAATCAGGACACCTATATTCCCGGCGACAAGATCCTGTTTGAGCGCGGCGGCGAGTGGGAGAACACCACGCTGCAGCCCCAGGGCAGCGGCAGCGCCGATGCCCACATCACAATCGGCGCCTACGGCGACGAAACCAAACATATGCCCCGCATCGCTGCCAACGGCAAGGTCAACGATGCCCTGTACCTGTACAATCAGGAATACTGGGAGATCTGCAATCTGGACATTTCCAACACCGTGGACGGCTGCAAGATGGTTGCCGGCGACACAAACCCCACCGGCAATGTGACCGCCCGCGATAACAGCGAGGGTGAAAAGCTCGGCGACTACCGCGGCATACACATTGCAGGCCGCGATGTTCCGAGCCTGCAGGGCTTCAACATCCACAATGTCCGCGTACATGATGTTTCCGGCATTGTGACCTGGATCGGCGATACCGGCGTGCGCGATGCCGGCATCGGCAACAACTACGGCTTCGATGGCTCCAAGCGCACCGGCGGCATCCTGATCGAAAGCCTTGCGACCACAACCAACACCCCCACCATTTTCAGCAATATTACGATCGCTGACAGCGAGTTTGTCAACAACTCCTTCGGCGGCATCACAATCAAGCAGTGGAACAACGGCAAAGGCCGCGACGGCAGCACCGGCTGGGCCAACCGCAACAGTGCGGGCGGCGCACCCGATTACTATGACCCCAACTGGAAGCCCCACACCAACATCCTCATCACCGGCAACTACATCAATCAGGGCGCTTCTGCCTACGCCTGCAACGGCATCTACCTGTGCGGCGTCAAGGATTCTGTTGTTGAGAAGAACCTACTGGAGCATATCGGCACCTGCGGCATTGAGCTGTTCTTTGCCGACAATGTTGCTATCCAGTACAACGAGGTCTTTGATGTCCGCCACAAGGGCGGTGGTCAGGACTCCAACGCCATCGACCCCGACTGGCGCGCCACCAACATCCTGATCCAGTACAATTATGTCCATGACTGCGGCGAGGGTCTGCTGCTCTGCGGCATGAAATTCAACTCCGGCATCATCCGCTACAACCTGATTCAGGACTGCCTGTACTCCTATGTCCATTACTCGATGGGCGGCGGTTACTTCCAGTTCAGCAACAATGTCTTTTACCGCAGCAAGGACGGCAATGGCACCTCCAACTTTGACCCGTGGGGCGGCGGCACGGCCTCCTATGTCAACAATGTGTTCTACGACGGCAAGGGCACAGGCTTCGGCTTCAGCGGCGGAACCAGCTTCTCCTACAAAAACAATGCCTACTACGGCACGCCCGCCTGCTGGAAGGATTCCAGCCCCATCATGCTGAGCGAGGATCCGTTTGTCGGCACTGCCCCCAGCATGAGCCGCCTTGGCAATGCCGCCACCGGCGCACTGCTGGAGGCCAACGGCCTGATGCCCAAGACCGGCTCCGCACTGGTTGCCGCCGGTGCCAGCACAGACGCCACCGGCACTGCGCTGACGGATGGCCTGTTTGCCAAGGCGCTGCACTTTGTGTTCTTTGCCTTCGGCCCCTCTACCGCAGGCACCATCTACGCCTTCGGCTATACGCTGCTCACCGGCGTGCTGCTGAACTTTGTGTTCGGTGTGTTCGCTACCCGTGTTATGATCCGCGGCGCAGCCGCCATCAAGGCACTGCGCAATCCGTGGCTGTACGGCGCTGCAAAGCCCGGGCAGGAGAAGGCCGAAAAGAAGCCGGTGGATTTCGTATCCCTGCGCAAAAAATTCCTGACCTTCTCTGCCTGCCTGATGGCAGTTATCCTGCTGTGCGCCGCGGTGTTCGGTGTGCATCTGGATACTGAGTTCACCGGCGGTGCTATGATCACCCTGTCCTACGAGGGCAGCTTTGACCAAGCCGCTGTGCAAAAGACCGCTGCTGCGGCGCTGGAAAACACCGGCCTGACCCTGCAGACCGGTGAGAACGTGGCCACCGGCGACCAGACCCTGAAGATCTCCATGCCCGGCACCGAGACCGTGACCACCGAGCAGGTGGAGAACCTGCTGGATTCCTTGAATGAGAACTACCCGGACAACCAGTTTGCCCAGCTGTCCCTGAGCAATGTCAGCGCGGCCATGGGCACCAAGTTCCTGCAGAAGAGTCTGGTAGCTGTGGTGTTTGCACTGGTGCTCATTCTGCTGTATATCGCCCTGCGCTTCAAGAACATCGGCGGTCTGACCGGCGGTATGATGGCAGTGCTGGCGCTGGTCAACGACCTGATGGTGGGGTTTGGCACCTTTGTGCTGCTGCGCACCGCACTGGACGGCAACTTTATCGCCGCCATGCTCACCATCCTCGGCTACTCCATCAACGATACCGTTGTGGTGTACGACCGTATCCGTGAGAACCGCGCTCTCATGGGCAAAAAGGGCAGCTTTGAGGAGCTGGTCAACCAGTCGGTCAATCAGTCTGCCCGCCGTACCCTGATCACCACCATCACCACCGTGATGGCACTGGGTGTGATGTGCATCGTGGCAAAGCTCTACGGTCTGGACAGCATCTTTACCTTTGCATTCCCGCTGATGATGGGTATGATCAGCGGTGTGTACACCTCTCTGTGCGTTTCCACCTCGGCATGGGTGCTGTGGAGCGAACGCAGCAAAAAGAAAAACTGAGGCGGAGGAACAAGAGATGAAGTGCCCTTATTGCGGCGCGGAGGAATCCAAGGTGATCGACTCCCGCCCCACGGAAGATAACGAGCGCATCCGCCGCCGCCGCGAGTGCCTGAACTGCCACATGCGCTTTACCACCTACGAGGTAGTGGAAACGGTGCCGCTGGTGGTCATCAAAAAGGATAACTCCCGCGAACCCTTTGACCGGCAGAAGCTGTTCAACGCCATGCTGCGCGCCTGTGCCAAGCGTCCTGTCAGCTACGAAACGCTGGAACGTGCTGTCAGCAGCATTGAGCAGGCTTTGTTCAGCTCCTACGACCGCGAGATCCCCAGTGTGCGCATCGGCGAGCTGACCATGGAGGAACTGAAAAAGATCGATGAGGTGGCCTATATCCGCTTTGCCTCGGTCTACCGCCAGTTTGCGGACGTGGAAAGCTTCCTTGACGAACTGAAAAAGCTTGTGGGCGACCGCAAGGAAAATCAGTAAACTATCATGAAAAAAAGGACACTGCACGAAACACTGTGCAGTGTCCTTTTTTGCTCATCTTATACCAGCCGCCGGGCAAGCCATTCCAGCCGCTCCACCTCCACCTGTGCACGGCGCAACTCACCCAGCGCATCCTCTGTGGCTTGCTGCTCAAGGTATCCGTCTGCCGCCCGCAGTGCAGCTTCCAGCTCCGTGTAGTCGGCCGTGCGCAGCAGATGGCTCATAGTTTCCCGCATGGTATCGCACAGTTCTGCACCCTCGGCAAGCGCCTGCCGCGCGGTGGGGAAGTCCTTCTGCCGTACGGCCTCAAGGGCACAGTCCAAATCGGCTGAAATATCCTGTGCAAAGCCCTGCACCCGTCCGCTGCTGTAAAGGGATACTGCCAGCAGCGCCGCCACAATCAGGATACACGCATAGATCCGCTTCATCGCTTTCCTCCCGGCTGGCGGCCTTCCTTCTTGGCGAATTCGGCGCACAGCTCCTTGGCACGCTCGAACTGTTTGTCGTTTTTCACTTCTGAACTATATACTCCTGATATTGAACGTATGACGGCTTTGTAACGGCCTACCACCACTTCGCAGGCGTCGGAAATCTCGCCCAGCGAAGCGCGTACCTTGGCGGCTTCGACGGCCAGCTCCAGCAGGTTGCCCTGCTTGGTCTTCACGCACTCGGTGATCGCTGCGAGGGCCTTCTTCACGGCGGCCTCGTCGCGCGAAGCGCGCAGCTCCTGCAGACGCTTGATCTGGCTCTCGCGCACGGCGGTGTTGTCTACGGCCAGGATGTCGATCGGGGCCTCTTTCTCCAGGCGGTATTCGTTGATGCCGATGATCTTCTCCTCGCCGGAGTCGATGCGTGCCTGCTTGCGGGCCGCAGCCTCCTCGATGCGCATCTTCGGAATACCGGTCTCGATAGCCTTGGCCATACCGCCCAGTTTCTCGACTTCCTGGATACGCTCCCATGCCTTGTGGGCGATCTCGTTGGTGAGCGACTCCACGTAGTAGGAGCCTGCCCACGGGTCGACCTCGCGGCAGATATTGGTTTCCTCCTGGATGTAGATCTGCGTATTACGGGCGATACGTGCCGAGAAGTCGGTCGGCAGGGCGATGGCCTCGTCCAAAGCGTTGGTGTGCAGCGACTGGGTGTGTCCCAGGGCGGCGCCCATGGCCTCGATGGCGGTACGTGCCACGTTGTTGAACGGATCCTGCTCCGTAAGCGACCAGCCCGAGGTCTGCGAGTGGGTGCGCAGCGCCAGCGACTTGGGGTTCTTGGGCTCGAACTGCTTGACGATCTTGGCCCACAGCATACGTGCCGCGCGCATCTTGGCGATCTCCATGAAGTGGTTCATGCCGATCGCCCAGAAGAACGACAGGCGGGGGGCGAAGGCGTCCACCGACATGCCTGCGTTGATACCTGCGCGCAGGTACTCCAGTCCGTCGGCCAGCGTGTAGGCCAGCTCGATGTCGTTCGTGGCGCCCGCCTCCTGCATGTGGTAACCCGAAATCGAGATCGAGTTGAACTTGGGCATGTTCTTCGAGGTGTACTCGAAGATGTCGGCGATGATGCGCATCGAGAACTCGGGCGGATAAATATAGGTGTTGCGCACCATGAACTCCTTGAGGATGTCGTTCTGGATCGTACCGGCCAGCTGGTCGAGCGTGCAGCCCTGCTCCAGACCCGTCACGATGTAGAATGCCAGGATGGGCAGCACGGCGCCGTTCATGGTCATCGACACCGACATCTTGTCGAGCGGAATGCCGTTGAACAGTACCTTCATGTCCTCGACCGAGCAGATCGACACGCCGGCTTTGCCCACGTCGCCCACCACGCGCGGGTGGTCGGCGTCGTAGCCGCGGTGCGTAGCAAGGTCGAATGCCACCGACAGACCCTTCTGCCCGGCGGCCAGGTTGCGGCGGTAGAATGCGTTGGACTCCTCGGCGGTCGAGAAACCCGCATACTGGCGGATGGTCCACGGACGCATCACGTACATCGTCGAGTAGGGGCCGCGCAGGAACGGGGCGATACCTGCCGCATAGTTCAGGTGCTCCATGCCTTCGAGGTCTTGGGCCGTATAGGCGCCCTTGACGGGAATACCCTCGGCCGTCAGCCACGGCTCGACCTGTCCGCAGCCTTTCGAGGCGCAGCAACTTTTCTGCTGGCCTGCGTCGTATGTCAGTTCTGAAAATTTAGCTCTCATGATTAGATTCCCATCTCTTTAAGGTAGAACTTAAGTGTTTCCAAGACGTTGGACTTCACGTTTATGAAGTTCGTGATGCCCTGCGCTTCCAGTTCGGGTGCGCAGGCCGGTGCCCCGGCAACCACCAGGATCGCCTTGCCGCCGAGCAGCTCCTTGACTTTCGGGGCTGCCTCCGCATAGTCGTCGTCGCTTGCGCAGACCACGACGATTTGCGCCTTGGATTCGAGTGCGGCCTTCGCGCCCTCTTCGATCGACTTGAAATAAGTGTTGTCGATCACCTTGATGCCGGCGCATGCGAAGAAATTGCACGAGAACTGCGAGCGGGCGCGGGCCATGCCCAGGTTGCCGCACGTCAGCATGAATGCCTTGGGCTCCTTGCCGCTGCGATCCACCTGCAGGCGCATCTCTTCGAACGCCATGGCACCGCGGTAGGGGACGAGTACATTGCCCTCGGCCTGCTTGCGCGTAACGGACTCGTCGGTGATCTCCTTGCCGGCGACCTCCGTAAAGTTGGGATATTGGTTGGCGCCGAGCAGCGTCTGGCGGCGCGTAGCGATGTTCTTGTCCTTGGCTGCGGCCGACGCTTTGATACGCTCGACGATCAGGCCGGCCTTGTAAGCCTCGGTGTAGCCTCCCTTCTGCTCGATTTCGAGGAAAAGCTTCCAGGCTTCGGCTGCGATCGACTGCGTGAGGTTCTCGACATAGTACGAGCCTCCTGCCGGGTCGACGACCTGGTCGAAATGCGACTCGTTCTTGAGCAGCAGCTCGACATTGCGGGCGATGCGCTTCGAGAACTCGGTCGGGTTTTCGAACGAGGTGTCGAACGGCGTTACTTCCAGCGAATGTACGCCGGCGATCGTGGCCGACATGGCCTCGGTCGTGCCGCGAAGCATGTTCACATAGGGGTCGTAGACGGTCTGGTTCCACCGCGAGGTCTCGGCGTGGATGTGCATCTTGCAGGCGCAGTTCTTCGCCGGGCCGTAGCCCTTGACGATGTTGGCCCACAGCATACGTGCCGCGCGGAATTTGGCGATCTCCATGAAATAGTTGGAACTTACCGAGAACGAGAAGCGCAGTTTGCGTGCGGCCTGGTCGACGTCCAGCCCTGCGTCCATCAGGCGTACGAGGTAGTCGTGGCCTGCCGAAAGGGTGAATGCCAGCTCCTCGACGATGGTCGAACCCGAGTTGCCGAACGTTTGCCCCGCAACAGTTACGATGCGCACGTGCTTGTACTCCTTGGTCTTGTGGATCAGCTCGACGATGCGGGCGATGCACTTTTCACCGTTGGGCGAGCAGAAATCGCCTTTCGACGAAAGCCCTTTTACCAGCGGGTCGATGCAGAATGCGATGCGGACATCCTCCTTGGCGATGCCCTCCTTTTCGACTTTGGCCAGGACGAGCTCGGCGACATGGGCCGTCTTCTCTCCGCAGAAGGTGATTTCGACAGCCTCAATACAGATGTCCTTGAGCAGCGTGTCGAGGTCTGCGGCTGAGAAATCCGCCGACGCGATGCAGAAGCCGAGCGAGTCGACGCCTGCGTTGAGGATTTTCAGTGCCTCGGCGTTTGCCTCCTTGGGGCATACGACGCTCACGGTCTGGTGTACGCGCCAGCGGTTGTGCGCGTGCGTACCGCGTACGTAAGGGAACTCGCCTGCCTGCGAGCCCAGGAACTTGATGCCCTCGAGGTTCTCGGCGCGGTAGTAGGGCCGGACGTTGAAACCTTCGCCCGTTTTCCATACCAGCTTGCGCTCGTAATCAGCACCTTTCAGGTCGGCCGTAATCACCTCCTCCCACTTCTCGGTCGGAACCGGCGGGAATTCGGTGAACAGCTTTTCACTTTTGGTATTTGCCATAACTATTTAGAGATTAGTATAAGTGTAGTTTCAAAATTGCACGTAAAGGTACAAAATTATTAGTGATTGAAACAAGAAATTGTTAATAAAATAACACTATATAATTTCTTTTTATAATATAGGTGATTTCGTTTGCTTTCGGCAACCGCCGGAAGAAGTTTTTTAGTTGTGGTGAAATAGTTTAATATTGTTCTTAATAGCCATGATAATTACGAAAAACTAAAAATGTGAAAATTCGGGGATATGACGAAAATTTAAGGGTGTTTTTCGGAAAATTGCATTGAAATTCGGCGGTTTTATGGAAAAATGCATATAATTTTTCGGAAAATGCTGAAAAAATAGGGTGTTTTTCGAAAAAATGCCGATTTTGTGAAAACAACATAACTGAAAAAATATTACATTTGCAAGCGAGATCGATACATACGGCGGCAGGGGTGAAGCCGCGGGTTAGTCAGGTTGGGCGGAGTATGCCGCGAGGCAGTTGCCCTCCGGAATTTTAGGTTAGGTTTTAGTTCAGCAATTATTCGGCTTCCGCCCCTGCGCGTATGTTTTTAATGGAATGCTAATCCAATTCAATTACATCTATGTCATCATTGCTCAGATTCAAGATGGTCGATGCGGCCATAAACCACACCGCCGTCGAGGTGAAGGCTCCCGAAGGACGTCCTTCGGACTATTTCGGGAAACGGGTATTCGGGCGCGCAGCCATGCGCAAGTATTTGAACAAGGCTACTTACGACGCCCTTGTCGATACGATGGAGAACGGTACGCCCCTCACGCGAGAGGTTGCCGACGGTATCGCGGCAGGCATGCGCCAGTGGGCGCTGGAGCACGGTGCCGACCACTATACCCATTGGTTCCAGCCCCTGACGGGAGGTACGGCCGAGAAGCACGATGCGTTTGCCGACCCGGACGGCTTGGGCGGGGTTCTGGAGGAGTTCTCCGGCAAACTGCTCGTCCAGCAGGAGCCCGATGCGTCGTCGTTCCCCAACGGAGGCATCCGCAATACGTTCGAGGCTCGCGGTTATTCGGCCTGGGATCCGACCTCGCCGGCCTTCATCGTCGACACGACGCTCTGTATCCCGACCGTCTTCATCGCCTATACGGGCGAGGCGCTCGATTACAAGGTGCCGCTGCTGCGCTCGATCTCGGCGGTGAACAAGGCCGCGACCGAGGTGTGCCACTATTTCGACAAAAACGTGCAGCGGGTCATCTCGTATCTGGGCTGGGAGCAGGAGTATTTCCTCGTGGACGAAAGCCTCTGGGCCGTACGTCCCGACCTGATGCTCACCGGGCGTACGCTGATGGGGCATGAATCGGCCAAGAACCAGCAGTTGGAAGACCACTATTTCGGTGCGATCCCGACCCGTGTGATGGCCTTCATGAAAGACCTCGAATACGAGTGCCTGAAACTGGGCATCCCCGTCAAAACCCGCCACAACGAGGTGGCGCCCAACCAGTTCGAACTGGCGCCGGTCTACGAGGAGGCCAACCTTGCCAACGACCACAACCAACTGCTGATGACCGTGATGGACAAGATCGCCCGCCGTCACAAGTTCCGGGTGCTGTTGCACGAAAAGCCCTTCAAGGGGATCAACGGTTCGGGCAAACACAACAACTGGTCGCTGGGGACGGATACGGGCGTGAACCTGCTGGGGCCTGGCAAGACCGCTTCGGAGAACCTGCAGTTCATCACCTTCCTGGTGAATGCCATTTCGGCCGTACACAAGCACAACGGCCTGCTCAAGGCGGCGATCATGAGCGCCACGAACGCACACCGCCTGGGAGCCAACGAGGCGCCCCCGGCAATCATCTCGACCTTCCTCGGGACGCAGGTGTCGGCCGTGCTGGACAAACTGGCGGCCAGCAAGGGCGACGACGCGATCCGCTTCGATGCCAAGAACGTGTTCAAGATGAGCGGGATTTCGCATATCCCGACGCTGCTGCTCGACAATACCGACCGTAACCGCACCTCGCCGTTCGCGTTTACGGGCAACCGGTTCGAGTTCCGCGCCGTAGGTTCTTCGGACAACTGTGCCGAGGCGATGATCGTGCTCAATGCGGCGATGGCGCACGAACTGGCCGAGTTCAAGCAGAACGTCGATGCCAAGATCGAGGCCGGCATGAAGAAAGAGAAGGCCATCTACGAGGTGCTCAAACAGATGATCAAGGCCTGCAAGGCCATCCGTTTCGACGGCAACGGCTATTCCGACGAGTGGAAGGCCGAGGCGCGCAAACGCGGCCTGGACTGCGAAACCTCGACGCCGCTGATCTTCGACCGTTACCTCGACAAGCAGACGCTCCGGATGTTCGGCGACACGGGCGTCTTCTCGAAGGTCGAGCTCGAAGCCCGCACCGAGGTGAAGTGGGAGACCTACACCAAGAAAATCCAGATCGAGGGGCGCGTGCTGGGCGATCTGGCGATGAACCATATCGTGCCGATCGCTTCGAAGTACGAGGCATTGCTGCTCGACAAGGTCTACAAGATGTCGCAGATCCCGGGGCTGAACGCCTCGGCCGATATCGCGCTCATCAAGAAGATCCAGTACCATACGGCCGAAATACAGCGGCTCACGGCCGGGATGGTCGACGCCCGCAAGGTGGCCAATAGGATCGAAGATCAGCGCGAGAAGGCGATCGCCTACCATGATACTGTAGCCGCATGTTTCGACGAGATCCGCCGCCACATCGACAAGCTGGAGGAGATCGTCGACGACCAGATGTGGCCGCTGCCCAAATACCGCGAGCTGCTTTTCCTGCGCTGATCGCGTTGCATGGCGCCAAAATAGTATTTAAAGGGGTAATCCGGCTTTTCGAAGCCGGATTATTTTTCTATCTTTGTCGACATGAAAATCATTGCAGACAGCGGATCTACAAAATGTGCGTGGCTCCTGACCGACGGCGTGCATACCTCGGAATACCGGACGCGGGGAATCAATGCCGTGCAGCACTCCCCGGAGCAAATACGCGAAGCGCTTGCTGAACTGCCGCCGTGCGATCCCGTCGAGGCCGTCTATTTCTACGGCGCAGGGTGCGGGGGCACCTTTCCCGAAGCGACGGAGAAGATGGTGCGGGAACTCCGCGCGCATTTCGGTGCGGGACATATCGAGGCTCAGACCGACCTGCTGGGGGCTGCGCGGGCGTTGTTCGGCCGTGGCGAAGGCGTGGCCTGCATCCTCGGCACGGGCTCCAATTCGTGCTGGTGCCGGGGCGGTGAAATCGTGGAAAACGTCCCGCCGCTGGGTTATGTCCTCGGCGACGAGGGCAGCGGTGCGGCGATGGGGCGCAACCTGGTGAACGGTATTTTCAAAGGGCATATCCCCCTGCGGGAGGAATTCCTCGCGGCGCATGGGCTGACCTATGAGGAGATCATCCGCCGGGTCTACCGCGAGCCGTATGCCAACCGTTTCCTGGCGTCGTTCGCGCCGTTCGTACATGCGCACCTGGATTGCCCCGAGGTGCGGGCTATGGTGGCGGGAACCTTCGCCGATTTCGCCCAACGCAACCTGAGCCGCTATCCCGTGCATCTGACGGTCGCCTGCATCGGCGGCGTTGCCGCCACAT
>ERZ780168.1357-NODE-1357-length-25892-cov-62.934396_pt1 | contig 25892 bp, 23 predicted proteins | sample MGYA00510981_ERZ780168 | MGnify/ENA primary metagenome ERZ780168 (study PRJEB29588, sample SAMEA2158769) | human gut metagenome | biome: human gut; feature: human-associated habitat; material: faeces | place: Denmark | collected 2008/2010 ...
AGATTCTTTTCGCTTCTGTATCATATTAGGCGCGTAGTTGCGGATTTGAGGATATGCAAATAATTTTTTAGATTATTTTTTGAAAAAATTTTTATTTTTTATATTTCAAATATTTAACATTCTATATGTCAGTAGATTATTTTATAAATTCATCAGTTTCATTTTTGTTACAAAATAATATTTGATTTTGTAACATATGTTACTATCCAAATACAAATGTCACACAGTAACGCAATTGTAACAAAACCAGCACATTGCGTGCAACAGTTCTCCGCAATAAGAATGCATTCGATACGTAATCTATTTGTAACAGACATGCAACCACACGACAGCAACCGTGACACAGTCGGAACACAACGCCGACACGCCCCGGCCCCACGTAAGCCATTATCCGCGAAAAAAAATGCACACAACCACTCATATACAGCCAAAATTTGCACAATTTAATCGAATCTTAAGATTATTTTTTAATAATGTATAAGATGATGTTGGAAAATATTGTAATTTTGTGCCGTTATTTGCAAATATAATAATGGACCAGCAACAAAAACAGGAGATACTTGACAGCCGCTACCTGCGTATGGCTAAAATATGGGCGGAAAACTCGTATTGCCGCCGACGTCGCGTCGGAGCCATCATAGTCAAGGACTCGATGATAATATCCGACGGATTCAACGGGACACCCTCAGGATTCGAAAATGTATGCGAAGATGAAAGCGGCAACACAAAAGCCTACGTGTTGCACGCCGAAGCCAACGCGATAACCAAAGTCGCGCGCAGCAACAACTCAAGCGACGGCGCCACACTTTACGTCACCGCATCACCATGCATAGAATGCGCCAAACTCATCATACAGTCAGGCATCAAGCGCGTGGTATTTGACGAGATGTACCGGCTATGCGACGGCATCGACCTTCTGCGCCGCGCAGGAGTCGAGACCATCCACCTCAGCATATCAGCCGGACAGGAACCGTAAATCAAGCAATATCATTCCCGCCGCAAATAAATCCGGCGCCATCCGGTCCGGGAGTGTCATGCGGCACCCCTCCGGCAACCGAACCCGAAATACGAGAATAACGAAAAGGGAAGGTACAATTTCCATAATACTATAATTAATGAAGAGACTCACAAAAGGATATATCTGGATACCGCTCGTAGCAGCCATGGCATTTGTAGGCGGCATCCTCGCCGGCATCCTCCTCCACGACCAGGGCGGACGTTCGGACGGCGAAAAGAAACTCAGCAACCTGCTCAACCTCATAGGCAACGAATATGTCGATGTAGTCGACACCGACTCCCTGATTGAAAAATCGCTCCCCCACCTGCTCTCAAGCCTCGACCCCCATTCAGTCTACATCCCGGCAAAAGACCTGCAGATGGTCAACGAAGAGCTCGACGGCTCGTTCAGCGGTGTCGGAGTGCATTTCACAATCAACAACGACACAATCAACGTGCTTGAAGCCACAAGCGGAGGACCCGCCGAACGCGTAGGCATAAAAGCCGGCGACCGCATCATAGCCGTCGACGGCAAAAACGTAGCAGGCACCGGCATAACCAACGAAGAAGTGTTCAAACTGCTGCGCGGAGAGCGCGGCTCAAACGTAAAACTGACCGTCAAGCGCAACAGCACACCCGCCCCCATAGAGTTTGAAGTGACACGCGGCGACATATCCGTCACCTCAATCGACGCCAACTATATCGTAGCCGACAGCATCGGCTACATCAGAGTCAACAAATTCGGCCGCACCACCTACGACGAGTTCTTCCAGTCACTCTTCGCACTTCGCGATGCCGGAGCCAAAGACTATATCGTCGACCTCCGGGGCAATACAGGCGGCCTGCTTGAGACATCAGTGCTGATGGCCAACGAATTTCTCCCCCGCGGACAAAAGATTGTCGAAACCAAAGGCCGTCGCCCACAGGAAAACTCGACAGTAGTCAGCGACGGATACGGCGCATTCAAAGACAGCCGCATCACCGTGCTCATCGACGAGACATCGGCAAGTTCAAGCGAAATTTTCGCAGGCGCCATACAGGACAACGACCGCGGCCTCATAATCGGACGCCGCTCATTCGGCAAAGGACTGGTGCAAAACCAGATCGACCTGCCCGACGGCTCGGCCGTGCGCCTCACCGTAGCACGTTATTACACACCTTCCGGGCGCTGCATACAAAAGGATTATTCCGATGCAGAATCATACGAAAACGACCTCTTCGACCGCTACTCCCGCGGAGAAGCATTCGAAGCCGACTCCATAAAATTTGACGACACAAAGCAATTCGTCACCATGCACGGACGCACAGTCTACGGCGGAGGCGGAATCACACCCGACATCTTCGTGCCAAACGACACCACCGGCATCACTAAATACTACATCAACGTATTCAACCAGGGACTGCTCCAGAAATATTCCCTCGAATACGTCGACAACAACCGCACCCAACTCGAAGAAGCATTCGACGTCAACGAACTCATGTCAATGCTGCCATCCGACCTTCAGCTCATACAGCAGTTCGTCAAATTCACCAAAGCGCACGGCATCAACACACAGTGGTCCTACATCAACAATTCCGCACCGTTGATTGTTAATCAACTGAAAGCACTGATTGCCCGCGACATTCTCGGATTGAGCGCCTATTACGAAATCACCAACCTGATGGACACCACCGTAATGTCAGCCATCGAGCAACTGCGTGCGGGAAAAGCCGATTTCCCCATTACAGCCGACAGCAAAGAAGCGGCAGAAACAGTGGTCAAACAATAGAAACCAAGCTGATACGGCATCTCAGCTTAAAATGCCATAGACGATGAAAAAAGAGGATATAAGGCGCAAAATAAAAGCGCGCAAATGCATGCTTACCGACAGCGAAGCCCTCGAAGCCGCCGACAAAGTATTCACACAGCTGGAACACAGCGCCGCATTCATGCTTGCCGACAAAATTTTACTTTACCATTCGCTGCCCGACGAACTGTCGACACGCGCATTCCTCGACCGATGGCACTCACGCAAACAATTCTTCCTGCCGAGAGTCAACGGCGTCAACCTCGACATCCTACCCTACGACAGCACACGCCTGCACATAGGGGCATTCAACATCGAGGAACCCACCGGCAACGACGTCACCGACATCAGCGAGATAGAACTGATGGTAGTGCCCGGCATCGCCTACGACCGTAATGGCAACCGCGTCGGACGCGGCAAAGGCTACTATGATCGCCTGCTTGCCGAGACACACGCCGTGAAAATCGGAGTAGGATACGACTTCCAGCTGATTGATGAAGACATCGAAACCGAACCCCACGACGTGCAGGTCGACATCATAATCACCGAAAGCCGCCACATCCCCGTCAAGCGCCGAACACGATAACAGCCCCGGCAATGCAACAAAATATTGCAGCCTACACGCAATACCGGCAAGTCACGCACACTGACGCACAGTAATAATCGCACACATAGGAATAATACGGCAAGGAGGCAACGACTGTCTCTATTCTCGGCTTATGCTAAAGTCACAAATAAAAATAACCGAACACCTCAATTTACGAGGCATGACACTGCATAACTCAATTTTATCACACCCGATTAAAAATCATAGCTATTATCGCCCCAATCAGCCAGCCGTATATATTATTATAACGCTGTAAAGCATGTACCATTCGCACGATTGAGATGTATTGTTTTCTTTAATACTTTTAATTAACTTTGCATCGTTATTCATATTAATATATATCTTACCAATTCATCACTAAAATGATTATAAAAAAAATAATAGACAAAATACAGAAAATCAGGAGAGAGCGCTCAAGTGAAGCCTATATCAACTGGCTGAGATCAAAAGGGATGAGAATAGGCAAAGATACATATATTGTCAATACCAAAGATATTGTTATTGATATAAGCCGTCCGGAACTTATTGAGATTGGAGAGAAAGTTCGCCTGAATAAAGGAACTCAGATACTATCGCACGATTGGGCATCATATCTGTTTGTCAATGCTTATGGCGACTATATTCCGGCTCACGACAAAGTGACTATCGGATCTAATGTCTGGACAGGACGTGACGTAACAATACTTAGGGGCGTTACTATCGGAAATAATGTACTGATTGGCAACGGTTCTATTGTCACAAAAAATATTCCTGACAATAGTGTGGCAGTTGGGCGACCGGCAAAAGTTATAATGAGCCTGTCGGATTACTATGAAAAACGCAAGTCGCAATATGTTGACGAATCCATACGATGCGCCATCGCTATTTTTGCCAATGGTCGTGAACCTGTTCCGGAGGATTTCTTCGACGATTATCCTGCATTTGTCGATGCCCGCAACTACAAGGAGTATAGCTTCAATTACAGCCGACAATTCCCTGAAAAATCCCAATTTGAAAAATGGCTTGAAGTTCACAAGGCTCCATTCTTTGGTTTTGATGAATTCATGGCTCACGTCAGAAACGTTATGGAAATTTCAGATAATACGAAACAAAACCATTGAGTACTCGAATTTATGGAACAGAAATGCTCGAGCCGCAATTATATACTTTCTGACGCTGACACTCCCCGCGACTTTGTAGATGCTGTATCAAATGCCACACAGCAGCAATGGAACGTCATAGAACACATAGTGCCTATGTCAAGAGCCAAAATCAAACGAATACTTGGCTTCTACCTTACTCCGTTGATATTTATGCTGAAACATCCAAAAGCGCGTAATATAATTGCCTGGCAACAGTTTTTCGGCATATTGGCTGCATTTTTCAACCGTTATATTTTCCACCGCCGCAATCTCTCGATTACTATAATGACTTTCATATACAAACCCAAAGGCGGTTTGACGGGCAAATTGTTCTATAAGATGATCAACAGCGCAATAACTTCAAAATGTGTCAAAAACATAATCGTTTTTGCCCAAAACGAAGTTGAACATTACGAAAAAATTTTCCCGAAAGCAAAAGGTAAATTTCATTTTATAAAATTGGGTATACCGGTCGATACCTGTGATTATCTCGATAATAATCTCGCAAATCAAAACTATTTTTTTGCAACAGGCGTGAGCAACAGAGACTACGACTTCCTCATTGAAGTATTTTCCGGCATAAAATTCAATCTAAAAATAGCATGCCCGAATATTCCGGTCTCCGGACAAAAGAATATAGAAATTTTAAACAACTGCTTCAAAGAAGATATGAAACGCTATCTGTATAACTGCAAAGCAGTTGTAATTCCTCTTAAAGACTTAAACGTATCGTCAGGACAACTTGTATTCATTCAGGCCATGCAATTCGGTAAACCTATTGTCATTACCGACAGTGGCTCGACACGCAGCTATCTTGTCGACGGCATTGATGCAATTATTAGATCTAACGATGTGGGATTATGGCGAAATGCGATAAAGAGTCTTGAAGACGACAAGACTCTTTATGAAACGATGTCGACCCACAACCGCAATCGAGCGCTCACCGACTTTTCAATAGCCGGATTGGGAGAAAAAATCGGAAAGAAAGTACGCGCTACTATGAACTGAGCACACCTTATTTCTCCACTTTCCACCATTCTCCGATTATACCGTCCCACTTTGCGGGTTTAAAGGGTACGTTGCCTGAAAAATGGGCAAATGTCAGTTCTCCGAAATAAATTTTCCCATTGACATTATACAGGTCAACCCTTACCTGACTCAATCCTTTCGACAATTGTCGGGCAATCTCTACCATCTGCTCAAAATTACGCGGCTTTTCAATCGCTTTCTCCGCATTCGGATGCCCCTGCGTGAACGGCAGATGATTAAAATCAATATCGAAAAAATCAAAACGTGTATCGAATGGACGGTCAGTAGCGATAAACAGCATCTTCGGCTCTCCGTCAAAACAAAAGAATTTATAATCCTTCAGTTCCGTTCCGCTCTCGTCAACCATGTATTTCTCTGCTATAATACGTGGCTTTACTCCTTTATACGGCCATTCTCTATGCTCCAGATAATAATTGTTTGCCAGACTTTTTTCAAGTTTCTTTCGTGCCTCTTCCACGTCGAGAGCCGATTTGTCCCTGCATATTACCACACCACCGCTGTCGTGCGTTGTCTTAAGCACAAATTCATTCGGGAGCTTGTCAAAATCTATATCATCGAAACTGTCCCACACGCCAAGAGTAGGAATGATTATGTCATCATTCCCCATTACCTCTGAAATATATTCCTTTACTGCTGCCTTATCGACAAGACGCGTATATAAAGGATTCCTGTCATAGAGTTTCGCCCATTGGAGTTTTTCATTATATGTACGCGGATTTTTAAGATTCAACCGCTTTTTCATTCCCAAAAAATATTCCCATTTTAGATAGAGTTCATCATTGGATATATGTTTTGAAAATTTTCTTCTTAGAATTACTCCAAAAGCCCAGAAAGGATCATGGCAGAAATATTTCAATCGTCCCCATTTGCTTTTGTCGAGAGCGAGTTGTTTAGTCTTGCGTTTCATGACTTCTTGAAATATCAGTATTTTTTAATTATGCACTTGATCGTTTTTTTCAGATTGAATACGGGAAAGAGTATTTTATACGAAATGTCATCTATCAGTTTCTGATTATAAAAAGGCGACATTCTATATTGACTGACCCACTCGTTCCATCTGGCGGTAAATTCCCTCCAGGGTTTAGCTCCTGCATAATGTATTATTACCGGACTTTCCGATGCATTTTTGACATCTTCGGGTGTCGCCAGCCCCATAGAAATGAACTGTTTTTTTATTTCAGGTCGGAGAATACCGATATAATTGAATTTAAGAGGCAGAAAATCTATGCGACCCCGACATGTTATATTCAATATATCCTGATCCTGAAAACTATATTGTTTATCAATATGGCTTAAAAAAACCGGCTTATAATTCTCCTCCCGCAAAAGCCTGGAGTTAAATATCAGTATACCGGCATTGATATATTCGCGGTAATCCAATCCGTTACCGCTTATTTCTTTACGTATTTTTCTGTTGGTAGAGAAACCGGGCGTCCGCACGCCTCCGATAAGTTTATCTGATTTCAACGGATAATCATATAACTCCGAGATGTCACCTGTCACTATTATATCTCCGTCAAGATAAATCACTTTATCCTTGTCCGGAATTATCCACGGTATGAGCAGCCTGAAATAAGTAGCCTTTGTTATTCCTCTTACGCAAAAAGTATTGTCAAAGATATTTCCTACGGATATAAAAACAATCCCGGCATCATATCGTGAGCACAACTCACGCAATAATGACTTGTCTTCGTCAGTGACATCTTCGGCAACAAGCAGATACACTTCACACCGACGTGAGGCATTTGCCAGCATTGAAGATATTGCCACGTATGTCGGCATTATGAAATTATGGTCGGTGGAAAATACGACTGGTATCATCTGATTATTGTTTTATATTGATGATGAAATTAGTTTAGCCCTTCTTCAAACTAATCAATAACACAGCTAAAAAGTTTAACAGCACTCTTTTTTTCCTTTGCAAAAAATACACTCCCTTGATTAGCTTATATTTCATACCGGCTTGAAATTCAAACAGACTTCTATCCTGAAGCAGGTTATTATATTCCTCGTCCTGTATGATTTTTTTGAATATCTTATATTTTTGCTGCAAGGGAATACGCGCCTTCATTATCGAAAATCTCATCAGGAAATAAACCTGACAGAATGCATAGGCATTTCCTACATTATTATACTGCGTACCATCATAGAATTCATTTATGACTCGGGCTGTTGCCAATATTTTTGAAAACGTCTGTTCATTATAATTTCGTGACAGGCTCTTGGCATTGAACATATAATTATATAGAACCGAAGGTACGTACGAAAAACTCCGGCACCTACACATAAACATGTAGGTAAACACCAAATCTTCCGACATACACACACGCTCGCTGACAAACTTGAAATCTATCAATTCACGCCTGTAAACGCCATGCCATACACCGAAATGCAGATGTTTTTGGCTGAAATCCATAATAAAGCGCCGGGCAAGTCCGGCTACGGCAGCACCACGATATACTTTTTTATCCATCTCCAGAACATCTACGAAGCGTAAAGACGGGAGCTGCTGACGGAATCCGCAATACACGCAATCCACATCATTAACGGTCGCCTCTTTCATAAGTAGACTATACATATCCTTATCAAGCCAATCATCCGGGTCAACAAACGCTACATAATCACCTGTAGCAATTTCAAGACCTGAATTTCGCGCGAACCCTGCTCCTGCATTCTCCTTATGTATTACTTTTATTCTATCGTCATGTGCTGCCCACTCATCGCATTTAGCCGGGCAATTGTCAGGCGACCCGTCATCGACCAATATTATTTCCAAATTGGAATATGTCTGCGACACAATGCTCCTTAAACATCGGTCAAGATACGGCTCTACATTATATATTGCGACTATTACACTCAATAGTCTTTCATCTTTATGCTCCATATAATACTTTAAACTATATCCCATACGAATGCACTTCCGAACAGACCGGGCTTTCCAACCTGCATGAAGAACTTCACATAATACGCTAAGAAAAATAGTCCGATAAGTGCCCAGTCAGTTAACTTGTATTTCTTTTCTGGAGTAAGCATACCGCCTATTATGATTGGTTCCATAGGTAGCAACCACCACGCCATACGGCCGATAAGCTCAATATTGCCTCCTACCACACCTATTATTATTGCAATGTAACTCCCATAATAAGCTATAGCGAAACGCCGGTCGCGGCGACACACTGCAAAACCGAACCATATTATCGCACAGTTACACAAAAAATCGGTAATTTCTCGGACCGCACTGTTTTCTATACCCTGCGCTTTATCAAGATCCCCCTCTTCGGTAAACCATTTGTCACTATTATCCACATACCCTTCAAAATTAGTATTCTCAAATGAATCGACCGATTGTAAGGAATCGGCGAAACTATCGAGATTTGTAATATCCCAAACTACAGTCAGTAAAAGGAAACCGCCCAATAACGGCAATGCCGATTTCAAATATTTCGTAAAATCAACATACACGCACACAAGGAATACTCCGATAGCGAACAGACCGCTGAGATGTATGAACGGTATTATCAAGAGCATCACATACATATTTTTGATTTTATGCTCAAGATAATAATAGTATGCATAAAATATAAATGAAATGGCAATGAACTGACGGATAAAATTTTCCGATGCATCAAGAGTAAAAAAATAAAAAATCGGCACCATCCAGAAAGCATATTTGTGGAATTTCTTCACCACAAACATAAATCCCGTTATAAGTAAACCGCTATAAAACATAAACGCGAAATAAAACGGTATCTTTAAATTACGCACCGTTATGACAAAAATATCATACAGAAATTCTCGTGTGATATTATCGCCGGCATAAATGTCATATTCAAGTTCATCCGCATAATGAGGATAATCTACACCACGGTCAAAACGCAACCCCTGTATCAATGTGTAGAATACTATTATAGGCAATGCATAATACCAATAATAATTATTATCCCGGTTCTTATATGTGATGCCCCAGCTGCAGAACACTATCACAGCTACCAAAAACAGCCGTAATGCCCAGAAGGTAGAGACACTCTCCATCAATATTTCCTTACAGAGTATCATCGCAACAATTTTTTAATCGGTAACAATTCTATCACACGCCGCATGAACGCACGCATTTCCGGCGCTACAAGCCACAATAGAAATCCTTCAAAAAACACAAAAACTGACACAGTTATGACGGCATTGATTGCGAATTTTGCGAAATTATCTGCATCAAGCAATATTTCCTTAAGTCCTACTGTCGTGAAATAAGCGACAAAGGCAAACACCGCAACATGCTTAGCATACAACTTAACGTAGGTGAGTAGCGACACTTTCATTCCCCATCGGAAAAGATATATCGGTTTCCATGTCCCGACAATCAGCACAAGAGAAATCAGCACGCCTGACAAGATGCCTGTAATGCCGAAAAAATAACCGAGCAGTATCGACAGCGATATATTGAGCACAGCCTCGGTGATTGGCGCCCAGATATCGGCAAACATGCCGTAACCCTGTATGAAATTGTCGACCACCGTACGCATCAGCTGCATATACATGATGGCGATTATGACAAGCGACGTTTTTGTCTCAAGAAGATAACCGGGACCAATCCACAGGTTGACAAACTGGTCGGCAAGCATATAAAGGCAATAACAGAATGTAGTGGCAATCAGAAAGCGTGACGTAAAAATCTCTTTGAACACGCGGAGGGTGTGGTCGCGGTCGCCATGCGCAATCAGGTCGCCGACTCCCGCAGCTACCCCGTTGAATACCGATTGCATAAGCATTGTGATACCCAGCACAATCAGCATGTAGTTGCCGTAAATCGCCACAAGGGTAAGATTGGCATACGCATAAATGATAAGGGGCGACGTCTGCGACAGAACATATCCTGCCACCTTATGAAAAAACAATTGCTTTATCTTGGTAATGATTACCGCATATTTCCTGCGCAGCTCCTTGCTCACCTTAGTCGTTACGTCAGCAAGAAACGGGAATGTGCGGTTGACCATACGCTGGAGGCTTATTGTTGCAATCGTACTGAATACTACCTGAAGCACAAGCCACCACACATAGCCCTCAGGCAAGAATATCATAGCAAGTATCTGCGCCAGACTACGGGCAAGCATTACCGATTTGTAACTGTACGATATCTTGTATTCCTGCTGCGAGGCCGTCAGTATCACCTGCTTGTAATTGAAAAAATAGGTCAGTAAGGCAGTATACAGCAATACTCCGAACGATGCATACGCATACCATAGCGGCAAATCCATCTTCTTGAAGAAGATAGGGAAAAAGACCATCAGCACTATCGCCCCGGCTGCAACAATAAGAGCAATCCTCCGATATAGCCAGCCCTGAATACTTATGATTTCCGATATGGCTTGCCGGTTATCATCGGCAAGCGGCTTATAAAGAGAGAATGCCACAGCAGTACCTATGCCCAATTCTGCCAGATTAAGGAACTGAAGCAGATTGTTGGCGGTAGTGTTCAGTCCTAATACATCAGCACCGATATAACGTATGAAGACAGTGCGCGACACAAAGCCCAATGCCATCTCCAACACATAAAACAAAAGTGCTACTTTACTATTTTTTAAGCCCTTTGTAGTTCTTGACATACCGAATACTATGTTCTCTTTCTTGTAAAGCCATTTAAGAGAGAGTTTGGATTTAAATCAAATTAAGACTGAGAGGATTTTTTGAGGGAATTCCGCGAGTTGAAGAAGGAGCATAGCGAGCTATGCGACTGATGAAACCTGGCGGAATAAACCAAAAAAGACCTCAGGATTAATTTGAAGTTTTTCCTTGCATTCTCTTCTATTGTTTATACGGTTTAAATTCAAACACTCTCTAAGAGCAGCTGACCGGCTGCATGTAAAACTCCCGCGCAAAGTGGTGACGCGACATATCGTAAATAGACATTTTATGCCGCGTCAGCCCGATAGATTTACTATGATTTTGAGCCCTTGCTACCGCTATTGCTGCCGTAGCCATAGCCGTAACCATAGCCATAGCCGTAAGATGCTTTTGACGATACTCCCTCGACAGCGTTAAGCACCGTAGTGAGATTGGTGTAACGCTTGCCCTCGTAATAATCCTGAAGTGTATCGAGGAAGTCTCGTTTAAGATTACCCACTCTGACAACATAGACTGTACGGTCTACTGTGCGTGTGATGACGAGAGAGTCAGTGACAGGCTCCGTCGGAGGACAGTCAAGCAATACCACGTCATATCGTTTCTTAAGTTCATTAATCAGCTCGATAAAACGCTGGCTGTCGATAAGTTCCGCCGGATCCGGCGGAATTGCGCCCGCAGGCACTACATCGAGATACTCCATGCCGGATGCCTTTGTTACTATAATATCGTCAAGTGTCGCGGTACCGGAAAGATAGGAAGTGACACCGCGGTGAGGCGCTCCGAAACTCTTTGACAATGTGGCTTTACGAAGGTCAACGTCAACAACCGCTACTTTTATCTTCTTCAGGGCGTAAGCTGCGGCAAGGTTGAGCGACACGAATGTTTTTCCGGAACCGGGTATTGCCGAGGTTACCATGGTGACGATGCTCTTGTCTTCACGTCCGGCTGCTATACGCGAATTCATGAGCTCGAGATTGCTTCGTATCATACGGAATGCCTCATTGACGGCCGAACCGTTGCCATGCTTGACAACAATCTCGCTCGCACTGTCCTCACGACTCTTTTTCTTAAATAAATTTTTCAGTCTCGACGGTTTCTTGCCACAGAACGGAATACTCCCGAGGAACGGAGCCTTGACTCGGTCATCAAGGTCGGCACGCGAACGCACAAGTGTATCCATATTATAGCGGATGAATATCAGGCCGGTCGGAACCGCCATTGCAAAAATAAATGCAAACATCAGCGACTTCATACCGCGCGGAGCTACCGGCTTGTCAGCACCCATCGGGGGAGTAATGACACGCGTATTGTACGCTGTAAACGTTTTTGACAGATCGTTCTCCTCTTTTTTCTCCAGAAGATACAGATAAAGCGATTCCTTTACTTTCTGCTGGCGCTCCACGCCCAGAAGGTCGTTGGCTTGAGTCGGACTGTTGGCTATGCGTCCTGACGTCCGCGCGCGCTCGGCTTCCAGATCATTCAGGGCGGTACGCAACTGCTGTGTCTGAGTGCTGACCGACTGCACAATCGCCTTGCGCATTCCATCGAGACGGCGGTCAAAATCCTTCACCAGCGGATTGCTCATCGAATTGGCCGATACCAGACGGTTACGCTCCATCAATGCCGTGTTATATTCTATTATCTCACTATTTGCCGCTCCGCTCGTGGCAAGTCCTGTTATCGACATGCTCGGCAACACCTTGTCATAATTATCGGGATTGGAAATAAACTCCTGCAAATGCTTGGCCATTGTATATTGGCTTTGCAATTCCAGTATTTTCTTCTCCGTCTCTGACTGTTTGGCAAGATCTACGGTAACTATGGCCTGAAGGTCAGGAAGCGCATTTTTTGATTTATAGTTGGTAATTTCACGGTCTACATCAAGAAGTTCGTTTTTGATTATGTCAAGACGCTGCCCTATGAAATCAGCGGTTGCATCAGTCATTCGGTTTTTATCTTCAATCCACTTCTCATTGTATACATCAATGACCGTATTAAGAATATCGGCAGCCCTTTCTCGCGAGTGGTCGGCAATCGAAAGGTTTATTACCGAGGCCTTTCTGCTGGCGAGCACAGCGTTCAAACTGTTTGTATACCCTTGCACTCTCCATGTCGTCGGCGTATGGTAGACATTTATTTTCATTGCCTCCTTGATTTCAGCACCATTATATTTCGGATTGGGCGAAATAATAAGAGTTCCGACAGGAGTAGCTACGGAGTCAATACCTTTGCCCAGGTCGAGGGTATATGTATCGGTGAATTTCTGTTTCACCGTTCCGCGCTGTTCTATTTTATTGATTATAAATTTTTTATCCGTTTCAAAATCGCCTGTCACTGAAAATGACGATTCTGCATCGTGATTTGCAAAAGTAAGCACAAATGGCTGGTTGGATCCATAGAGTGTCTGCTCGCGCAATCCGCCTATCTTCTTATAGTTGGTATTAAGGCCCAGATGCTCAATAACCTCCAGCATCACTGCCGGCGACTGTATGGCTTCAAGTTCATTGTCGACACTCGACATCGGAGTAAAACCGCCGAGATCGCCAAGCGCGGCGGCCATATTTCCGAATCCGCCACCTTTGGTTTCTTCTTTTATAAGTATGGTTGCGGTCCGCATATACGTAGGCTCCGTACTCACAAGTTTATACATGGTATAACCCATGACTATAATCAGTGAAATGGCATACCATTTCCAATGCGACAAGCACATTCTTAACATTTCCACAAAAGGTATTCCCTTTGATTTTTTTGCCTTTGGGTCCGTATCGACTAATAGTGACATGATTTTATCGTTGAAAAGCTACGTCTTTTTTTACTGTTTCTGTTTTGGAGAAAGAGATGACGGCAACGCGCCTATTTGAATATAAGCACTGCTACGGATGTCAGCACTGAAGCTATTGAAATCCAGAATGATGTCGAGATAAGGTTATTACCGTTGACTGTCGACATACGACCGCGTGCGGGATTGGGCGTGACGTAAATCATGTCGTCCTGCTGTATGATGAAAGCGGGCGATTTCGTCACTTTTTCCGCATCGGTCAGATCGAGATTGTAAGTCTTGAGAATACCGTTTTCGCGGCGGAGCACTTTGACTCCGATGCGGTCGCCGTAGATGGTTAGGTCGCCGGCGTTGGCAAGAGCGTCAAGCACCGTCATGCGGTCACGGTCTATCGGGAAACGCCCGGGCTTGGCTACTTCACCTGTCACGCCATAGAATACATTGACAAAACTTACCGAAACAACCGGGTCATCAAGCAGTTTCTGCGCTATGAGCTCATTCTGTATTTTATCTGAGATTTCAGACCTCGTAAGCCCTTCTACTTTTATCTGACCAAGTATCGGGAAATTTATATCGCCATCCTTATTTACCGTATAGGTAGCCACCTGCTGGTTGTAGGCCTGCGAACTTCCGCGGCCGGCAAGAGTGGTGACCAGAGGTAAGTTGAATATGGCCGCCAATTCAGGATTCTGACATGTGACGATTATCGAAAGTTCATCGTTCGGTTTTGCCACAATACTGTTATTATGGTCGATTTCAAGCACTTTTTCCGTCTCAAGGTCCTGGAAATAAACTATATTCTTCGGCATTCCGCACGATGTCAGCAGCAATAGCGACGGCAGGAATATCTTTAAGATTTTTTTCTTTATCATGATTGATTTTTTGATTATATCATTACCTTAACGTATGACAGGTATGCTTTATTATATTTTATTAAGAAATTTTCGCATAAGACAATCTTATCTCCGGGTGTTCAGGTTATCATGCCCAACCGGCCCGCCGAGGCTGCATGTCCGCGGATATATGCTTTTTTATTGTCCGACATTTTCATCATAACGCGACAGTTCGACAAGTGCATTGTAATATTGGCGCTGAAGCTCGGTATACTGCACTCCCGCCTCCACAAAATAATTTATATCGAGCACAAGCTCAGTGAGAGTGATGGCGCCTGAATCATAAGCGCGTCGCAGTAATCCGGCATTATCGCTGGCAGTCAGCGCTTTGCCGCATTGTTCTAAGGCTTCTTTGAGACTGAGAGCCCTGCGGTACGTCGCCTCTATGCTCTTTTCAAGTTTTATCTCTTCGGCCTTTTCTCCGAACATCGCCGAAATTTCCTCCGAAGCAGCAGCCCGGCGCTCTTTCGTGGCCCTCCACACCGGCACACTCACACCGACAGTGAATCCGTTGAACAGTTCGCCACCCTCATGCGAAAGGCGGTACCCTGCGCTGAATCCCGGCAAAACGCTTTGCGAAGCCACTTTTTTACGGGCTTTTGCCACAAGTGTCGCGTTCCTTGCCTCACACAACGAGGGGTCTGCGGCTTTGGCATCATCGATATATTGCTCCAAAGTCCTCAGCCCGATAAGCGGGAAATTATCCAGCGTATCACACTGTGCCATTATCCCGTCAGCGCTCTCAGCCGTTGCCGTCAGTTCTCCCATAAGCGCCTCTTTTGCAGTTGCCGCCTCTGAGAGTTTCAGTTTGAAACCGGCAAGTTCAATCCTAATTTTGTTTACTTCGAGAATGCTTACATCACCGCGCATATAATCGGCCTCAAGGGTATCAAGCAACTTGTCGCAACCGTCGACAGCCTCCGACATCTGCCCGATGACGCGATTTGCGGCTATGATGTCAACAAGCAATGCGCGCAATTTCATACGCTGCGTGTTGCGCTCCGTTTCATTTCTCAATTTCAAGCCGCTACGCTCATATTCAATCTGTCTGCTCCGGGCACCGTATACTCCGGGCCACTCAAACGGCTGCGACACCGACAGATTGAATTTCTGCTCTCCGCTTCCACTCCTGAGATATTCAAACTCAGCCTCGGGGTCGGGCAGCACATTGCCGACTCCAAGCGCCGCCGACTCCGCATCAGTCTTGAGGGCCGACAACTCCAGTTGCCTGTCTTTTGTAAGTAATGTCTCCACAATCCCGTCAAAATCGTTGGCATCGGCATACAGGCCGGCCATACCGAGCAATGAGATGGCAGCTACATTTTTTACATAGCTTGTTCTATTTTTTTTCAAGTGGTTATCCTTTAATTAATAGTTTGGCGGAGCACAAGCCTCATGACTATACATACAATCGGCATAGCTGTTTGCGACCGCAAAGTTACACAAAATGTCGGTATTGACAAAACGACACCGATATTTCCAATCTATTTAAAGTTTGTCTAAATTTATATGATGCAGATTTTGAGAGGAATTGTCAGATGAATTTTAGACAAGCTCTTAATGTCTATTCACACTCTTTCGCGATGCTGTTTTCGTCATCGACCGCATTATCTACCTTTTTCCGGCGCGAAATTGCCAAATAAAGTATCGGCACGATGAAAAGATTGAGAAATGTCGACGAAGCAAGTCCGCCGAGTATCACCGTGGCAAGCGGCGACTGTATCTCGTTGCCCGGGTCCCCGCCGCGCAACGCGAGGGGAATGAGGGCAAGCGCCGATGTCAGTGCCGTCATTATTATCGGCGTCAGGCGGTCAAGCGAACCCTTCATCACGGCTTCCGACGGCGTCATTCCGCCGCGTGTGAGCGCGTTGTAGCGTGATATAAGCAGCATGCCGTTACGCGTGGCGATACCGAGCAACGCTATGAATCCGATTATAGCCGGTATATCGAGACTGCCACCCGTAAGCTGCAATATGAATATTCCGCCTATCATGGCAAGAGGTATGTTGATTAATATGACGAGCGACTGCCTCATATTCTTGAATTCGAAATACAGAAGGCCCAATATTGCCAGCAATGCAAGAGCCGAAGCCGACAGAAGGCGCATCGACGCCTCTTTAGCCTTGGCCGACTGTCCCGCATCCTCTATGATATATCCTTCCGGAAGCTCTATCCCGTCGTCACTCCTACGCTTGATTTCCTCCACGGCCGACGTCACATCACGTCCTTCGATATTGGCCGACACGATTATACGGCGCCGGCTGTTCTCGCGGTTTATCGTGTTCTGGCTTTCGGTATATCTCACCTCGGCAATATCTCCAAGCGTGACTTTGCCGCGTGGCGTATCCACTGTTATTCCGGAAAGCCTGTCGACAAGCTGCTCCTCGGGAATGTCATAACGTAATGTTATATCGCGCGGATAGCCGTCAAGATATACCTGCGACACTACAATCCCCGACATTGCGGCCCGGAGCGCGTCATTGAGCATGGCCGGTGTCACACCGTACCGCGCCATCAGCTGACGGCGCGGCGTGACCGAAAGTTCCGGACGCGCCATCTGCTGCTCTATCGCCACGTCACGCAACCCTTCCGTGCCCTCCATGACTGCCTTAAGCTCCCCGGCGATATGATTGAGCTGCTCGAAATCATCACCGTAAATCTTGAACACAATCGGCGATTCCGACCCCGACAGCATAGCGTCGATACGGTGCGATATCGGCTGCCCTATCTCGATGTTGACTCCCGGTATCACGGCGAGCCGGCGACGCAGGTCATCGGCAATCTCGCCGCGGCTCCTCTCGCCGAGCGTATAGGGAGCCTCAATTTCCGATACGTTGGTGCCCAGCGAATGCTCGTCAAGTTCCGCCCTGCCCGTCTTGCGAGCCACGGTCTCGATTTCCGGCACTTCAAGGATTATTTTTTCGGCGAGGCGCCCTATCCTGTCGCTTTCGTCAAGCGATATGCCCGGAAGCGCACTGATATTGATAGTGAACGACCCTTCGTTGAACGGAGGCAGGAATCCGCGCCCCATATTGGCAAACAGCGCCAGTGCAGCCGCAAACAGCACACCGGTCGCCACGAGCAGCGCAGTACGGTGATGCAACGCCCGTTTCAGGCTGTTGCCGTACACCGTTTTCAGCCAACGCATAGTTACCGGTTCACGCGTCATAGCCGCCTGCGACTTCTTTGTGCCGAGAAGGTAGCTGCATACTACCGGAGTTACCGTAAGAGCCACTATCGTCGACGCGCCAAGCGCGATAATGAACGCTATGCCGAGCGGCACCAGCATCCTCCCCTCCACACCCGACAGGAAAAACAGCGGCATGAATCCGGCTATTATTATCAGCGACGAATTGAAGATGGGCATACGCACCTCTTTCGATGCCTCAAACACCACTTTCACCATGCTTTTGCGCTCATCGGGCGGAAGCTGGCGGTTAGCCCTGAGGCGACGGCTGACATTCTCCACATCGACTATCGCGTCATCCACCAGCGAGCCTATGGCTATGGCTATGCCCCCGAGAGTCATTGTGTTGACCGTGATGCCGAGCAGATGGAGTATAAGCACGGTTATTATAATTGACATGGGAAGAGCTATCAGCGATACCGCCGTAGCCCTCACGTTCATCATGAAGAAAAACAGCACCACCACAACCATTATCGCGCCCTCGAAAAGCGATGACGACAGATTGGAAATCGAGCGGTCGATGAAATCGCGCTGAGCGAATATGTCGGTAGCGATATTCAGTTCAGCCGGCAACGATTTCCGTGCCTCGTCAATGACATTGAGCAACTGTTCGGTCAGGTCTATCGTACCCGCTCCGGGTTGTTTCGTGACGGTCATGATTACTGCCGGAGTCCCGCGATACGACGCAAGTCCTACGCGCGGCGATTTACCGCCGCGGCCTATACGAGCTATATCATTGACCGTGATGATGCTTCCCCCGTCGGCACGCACCACCGTACTTCCTATCTCAACGGGGTCGATGGTAGCGACATCGGCCTTGACCACATATTCGTTGCCGTATCCCTGTACTATGCCTCCGGCACTGTTGGCGTTGACATCGCGCAAAGCATCGGCGACTTCTGCAAGCGTCACGCCGAGATAACGCATCTTCCCCTCATCGAGCGAAATCCGGTATTCCTCCTCTATTCCCCCGATAACCGAGACCGACGATACTCCCGACACAGCCTGAAGCATCGGACGCAGACGCCGGTCGGCTATCGTGCGCAGATCGTCAGTACCGAGACTGTCGGAAGTGAGAGCCACTATCAGGATTTCGCCCAATATCGATGATTGCGGTCCGATTACCGGAGTTTCGGCCATCGGCGGCAACCGGCTCTCTACCCTTGTCAGACATTCAGCTATGGCCTGACGCGCCACAAGCGGCTCCGTATCTCCCGTAAACTGTATATTCACCACCGAGAAACCTGTTGACGACGACGAGCGCACACTCTCTACCCCCTGCGCCCCTGCCACGGCAGTCTCAATCGGATATGTAACCATCTTCTCCACCTCCTCTGTCGCCATGCCCGGAGCCTCGGTCATGACAGTCACGGTCGGAGCATTTAGATCGGGAAAGATGTCGACCTCCGTGCGAAGCAGCGTCAACATGCCCGCAAGCAGTATCACCGCCGACAATACAAGTATGATCAGACGGTTATCAAGCGAAAATTTTATTATTCTGTTAAGCATCTTGCACCGTTATTAATGATTGTGAGAATGTCCCGGAGGAGTCACACCGGAGTTTTCCGCGAGACGAACAAATGTAACGCCCTCGGTGACAACCGAATCTCCGGGCTGTATGCCCGTCACCTCCACCAATTGGCCGTCGCTCATACCGACAGTCACCGGCACGCGCCGGTAATGTGTGCTGCCGGGCTCTTTCACATATACCATCTTCTGCCCCATACGGTCCGTGAGCGCCGACAGCGGCACTACCGTTGCCTTTCTGACATCGGATGTCGGAAGATATACCTCTGCATAACTTCCGGCCACCACATTATTCATAGCGGGAAGCGAAAAATACAGGCTCATATATCCCGGAGCCGACGACGAACTGCTCTTGCCCGACATGGCCGTGGCCTCTACGACATCATCGAGATGCGGGAATTTTACCTTCACACTCTTCACATCGGCCACACCCGGACTTTCGCGTGCCGGCACATCGACACGCAGCGTCATGCCTCCGTCACCGGCTATCTGCCCTATTACATCTCCGGCATTTACATAACCGCCCTCTCCCGCAGTGAGGTCGGATATAACTCCGGTCATCGGGGCTGTTATCACACTGCCGGTGCCTCCCGACAGACTGTTTTTAGCCCGTTCGAGATTGGCAAGCGCCTGATTGTATTCGCCTACGGTAATTATGCCGTCGCTCCGGAGAGGAGCCAGACGCTCCACCTCTTTTTTTGCTGCCTCATATTCTATTCTGGCCGCCTGCAACTGGTCGCCGCCCGCCATTCCGGCCGTTGATATACGCCCTATACGCATTCCTTTCGACACTTTCACTCCTGCCGAAATTCCTTTGTCAAAACTTATCTTACCGGCCATCGGAGCCGAAATAACCCCGCGGTTCGATGTATTATAGAGCACTTCACCCGAAGCCGTCAACGGCGCGGCGAAGTCCGCAGCAGTAACTTCGCTGACTTTAATGCCGAGTTCCTCGGCCTGATGGTCATCTATTTCAATTTCGCCGTCATGCCGGTCGGCAGTTTGCGGCTCGGCATCGACATGCTCGTCGCCATGCATGTCGTGACTGTGGTCTCCGTTATTTCCACATCCGGCAATAACGAGGACCGACAACAGGATAAAAAGACTTAAATATTTCATTTTAATGTTAGATTTTGTTTCATTACAGTTTTATAGATTTATAACTTGATTATGTCCGAGACAGACCTGCAATATCACATGACATTACAAATCCGATGCGTGAGATTAGAAAACCGCCTCTCATATCCTTTAAGAAGCAGTTTCTTATGCCACAAAAATAAATGTAATTTTATGCAACCCGGTGTCAAAATCAGGCGCACGGAGGTCCGCGCAACAGATTCGCATGACCGTATCCCGCAGTCACTAATCCGAAGTCGGGAGCCACCTGCCACATATCACTGCATGAACCGTCCTCAACGGAAAATTCAAACAGACAATCTACTATTGCACAGAATAGTAAATCCACATTCCCGATGTGCGTATCAGCTTTCCCGATTGTCATAGCTTCGGTAAGATGCATTCCGCAATCCGACGTCCCGTCGCCTTGCGGCTCTCCGCAGTCATGACTGTGACAATCGCCATGCTGCAATCCTGATGTGACTTCCTCGTCACCGTAAGCGAGAAAGAACGCATGTCCGGCAGCATCATGATGATGGCATTGAAACACCGTCACGCAGACTATCAACACCAATAAAAATACCGATACTATGCTCTTTATTCTTTCCATCTCCACAAAAATAATAATTTTTCATATCATACCCAATCGCCTTAACATATTTTATCCACATTATCGCACGCAATTGCCCGATTTATCGAACTTTTTAGATGTCCATGATGTTTTACCGACAAACCATAAAATTAAAATCTTATGACTTATACACAACCTCAACTGCCTTATGCCTCCGACTCTCTCGCTCCGGCAATTTCTCAGGAGACAATCGACTTCCACTACGGCAAGCATGAAAAAGCTTATATCGACAATCTCAACAAGCTGATAAAGGGTACCGAGTTTGACAACGAAGAACTTGAAGAAGTCATACGCCGTGCCGACGGACCGCTTTTCAACAATGCTTCGCAGGCATGGAACCATATATTCTACTTCTTCTCCTTCTCACCCGACGGAGGAGGCGAGCCATCCGGCGAACTTGCCGACGCAATCCGCCGCGACTTCGGTTCGTTCGAAAAATTCAAGGAAGAATTTGAAAAAGCCGGAGTATCGCTGTTCGGTTCCGGCTGGGTATGGCTGTCGCGTGACCAGGACGGCCACCTTTTCATTACTCAGGAGCCCAATGCCGGGAACCCGTTACGCAAAGGTCTCACACCGCTGCTGACATTCGATGTATGGGAACACGCCTATTATCTCGACTATCAGAACCGCCGTGCAGATGCCCTCAAGAGCCTTTGGGACATCATTGACTGGGACATGGTCGAGTCACGATATTAGAATAAATCATTTTACTTTTTCATACTAAAATCAAGATTTAAAAGATAAATAGCACTTAATTGTAAGCATAATGTGATGAATGGAGAGAGAGGCACGCGTGAGCGCCCCTCTTTTTCTTTTATACTATTTAATAATATAAATGACCTATGGCTCGTAATCCGACAGTCCATTTTACCGAGGTCATAGCGGGGATTACGGAAAAATAACTGCAACATTACAGACAAATACTTATCCAAATCAAACTTTATTGATTATTTTTTCAATTTTTGCATCAAAATTATAAGGAGCAGTTAACGGACTTTTATTAACTTTGTGAAGTCAATTAAAACATAACACGTAAAACACATTATATCATGAAAGAAAAAATCCAGGAAGAGTTCAAAAAACATTTCGGTGGCGAAGGCACCCTCTATGCATCGGCAGGACGTATCAACCTTATCGGCGAACATACCGACTACAACGGCGGATACGTATTCCCCGGAGCCATCGACAAAGTCATAATGGCTGAAATACGCCCCAACGAAACCGATAAAGTACGCGTATATTCTATTGACATCGACGACACCGCCGAATTCGGTCTCAACGAAGAGGACGCTCCCAAGCAGCAATGGGCCCGCTACATCTTCGGCATATGCCGCGAAATCATCAAACGCGGCGGCGTAGTCAAAGGTTTTGATGCCGTTTTCGCTGGCAACGTGCCCCTCGGTGCAGGCCTCAGCTCATCGGCCGCTCTCGAAAGCTGCTTCGCTTTCGCACTCAACGACCTCTTCAACGGCAATACTATCGACAAGTTCGAACTCGCCCGCATAGGCCAGTCGACCGAGCATAACTACTGCGGCGTCAACTGCGGCATCATGGACCAGTTCGCTTCTGTATTCGGCAAGAAAGGCAACCTCATGCGTCTCGACTGCCGCTCTATGGAATTTGAATATTTCCCCTTCAATCCTCAGGGCTACAAACTTGTGCTCGTTGACTCAGTAGTGAAACACGAACTCGTCGATTCACCCTACAACAAACGTCGCCAGTCATGCGAACGCGTGGCTAAACGTCTCGGCGTGGAGACCCTCCGCGACGCTACCAAGGAAGCCCTTGACGCAGCCAAGTCCGACATCTCGGCCGAAGACTATTCACGTGCGAAATTCGTCATCGAGGAGAAAGAGCGTGTGCTCGACGTGTGCGACGCCCTCAACCGCGGCGACTACGAGACTGTAGGCCGGCTCATGTATGCCACCCACAACGGTCTGTCGAAAGACTATGAGGTAAGCTGCGAGGAGCTTGACTTCCTCAACGACATCGCCAAGGAATGCGGCGTAACCGGTTCGCGTATCATGGGCGGCGGTTTCGGCGGCTGCACCATCAACCTCGTTGCCGACGACAAATATGAGCATTTCATCGACGAAGCAAAAAAACGCTTCAACGAGAAATACGGCCACGAGCCCAAAATCTACGACGTTGTAATCAGCGACGGAGCACGCAAAGTAACAGAATAACAACAATTTAAAATATTCCCATGAATATCTCAAAAGAGAGTGTGATGTCGCCCAAGGGTGACATTACACTCTATACTTTAACCAACAAGTCGGGAGCGCAGGTCGTACTCTCCTCGCTCGGAGCCGGCATCAATAAAATCATAGTTCCCGACAAGGACGGCAACATGGCCGACGTAATCCTCGGTTACGAAAATCCCTGTGACTACGACAACGACGGACCCTGCTCCGGCAAGACTCCCGGCCGCTATGCCAACCGCATCAAACACGGCAGAATAGTCTTGGAAGGCAAGGAATACAGCCTCCCGGTCAACAACGGTCCCAATCACCTGCACGGCGGTCCCGAAGGCTTCCAGAACAAGATATGGGATTCCGAAATACAAGGCGACAGCGTTGTGTTCACCCGCATCAGCCCCGACGGAGAAATGGGATATCCCGGCGAACTGAAGGCCAAAGTGACCTACACATGGGACGATGACAACCGTCTTACCATCGGCTACGAGGCCGTCACCGACACCGCAACCTACGTCAACCTCACCAATCACGCCTATTTCAATCTCAAGGGACACAATAAAGGCAACGTACTCGACCAGGTGCTTCAGCTCAACTGCTCGCAATACCTGCCCACCGATCCATCCGAAGCCCCGCTCGGCAACATCGAGCCGGTAGCCGGCACCCCGATGGACTTCACATCGCCGAAAGCCATAGGCAAAGACATCAACGAGGACTTCGAGCCCCTGCACATCGGTAAAGGCTACGACCATTGCTACGTCGTCGACGGCTGGGTGAAAGGAGAACTTAAGGAAGTCGGCACACTGACCGACCCTGCAAGCGGCCGCAAGCTCACCATATCGTCGACACAGCCCGGCGCGCAGGTCTACACCGGCAACTGGCTGACAGGTTCACCCAAAGGCAAGGACGGAATGGAATATCACGACTACGACCTCGTGGCCATAGAGTGCCAGGGATTCCCCGACGCTCCCAACCAGCCCGCATTCCCCTCCCAGCTCCTCGTCCCGGGCGAAACCTACCGTCAGACCATCATCTACAAATTCGACGCCTAAAAGGATTTCACATGCCGCATGGTTATTGCGGAAACAGATGTCCGCAGGACATCGATTTAGTAGTAACCGTATACACCGTAGCGCAGCGGAGGTGTGCACGGGTTACATAACCATTTACAGGGGCGTCCGTCAGGACGCCGATTTACATGACAATCAACTAACTCAAATAAACTAACAAGAAAATGAAACCGACATTATTTGTACTTGCAGCAGGAATGGGAAGCCGCTACGGCGGCCTCAAACAGCTCGATCCGCTTGGCCCCAACGGAGAGACAATCATGGACTACTCAATCTATGATGCAATCCGTGCCGGATTCGGAAAAATAGTTTTCGTTATACGTAAAGATTTCGAGCAGGATTTCCGTGAGAAAGTTCTCGCCAAATATGAAGGCCATGTGCCCGTGGAAGTAGTGTTCCAGTCAATCGACAAACTTCCCGAAGGCTATACCTGTCCCGCCGACCGCACCAAGCCCTGGGGTACCAACCACGCCGTACTGATGGGCAAAGATGTAATCAACGAACCGTTTGCCGTAATCAACGCCGACGACTTCTATGGCCGCGACGCATTCGCCGTAATCGCCAAAGAACTCATGCGTCCGCGCGACCGCAAAGGCGATTACTGCATGGTAGGCTTCCGCGTAGGCAACACCATGACCGAAAACGGTTCGGTAGCCCGTGGCGTATGCTCCACAAGCGACGAAGGCCTGCTCACCTCAGTTGTAGAGCGCACTGCCATCTCCTACGACAAAGACCACAATATCGTGTTCACCGACGAAAACGGCGTAGAACAGACTCTCGAACCCAACACTCCCGTATCGATGAACCTCTGGGGCTTCACACCCGACTACTTCGAATATTCCGATCGCGAATTCAAAAAATTCCTCGACAAGGACCTCAACACTCCCAAAGCCGAATTTTTCATCCCCCTCTGCATCGACACCCTCATCAACTCCGGCGAAGCCACAGTCAAAGTTCTTGACACCGACTCACGCTGGTTTGGCGTAACCTACGCAGCCGACCGTCCCGGAGTAGTAGAAAAATTCGCCGCCCTCCACGCCTCCGGCGAATACCCCACCCCCCTCTTCGGCTAATCCCCGAAATCCCCGGCAACATAGAGGGGATGTGTCAAAATTAGATATTTCATTCCGCAGTCAATCATCGCCTTTGGCGATTTGCCCTGCAAAGGAACCGCGGCTACTACCGTCTTGATTATCAAATCGGTTGACATAGTAGCCGCGTTTTTTTTAACGCGGAATGAATAATTTTGTAACTATAGTAATTTAATACTTCGTTAAATTTATAGCTAATCCGTTGATAACAAATAAGTTTATT
>ERZ780168.1359-NODE-1359-length-25865-cov-59.042464_pt1 | contig 25865 bp, 17 predicted proteins | sample MGYA00510981_ERZ780168 | MGnify/ENA primary metagenome ERZ780168 (study PRJEB29588, sample SAMEA2158769) | human gut metagenome | biome: human gut; feature: human-associated habitat; material: faeces | place: Denmark | collected 2008/2010 ...
AACGGGCTTTCAGCCCTCCTTTGGCGAACTATATTCCTTATTTGAACCGCATTGCCCGGTCGGTGCATCCCTACTGGTGACTGCGTCATAATTAGCTGCTTATGAGATTAATATAAGCGCTTATATCAAAAACGGCACATTATTTCCATTACGAGCTTGTCGTGGTCGGAAACGGGGATTATGGCATTATCGTGATAAAAATATTTCTCATAGTTGACGCGCAACTCGATGTAGCGCGCTGTGCCGAATCGCAGGGTCGTGCCGAGTGTCATGCGGTGGCGTTCGGGCTGTGTGGCTTCGAGCAATCCGTCGGAGTTCTTAATGCCGTCGGAGTGCTCTCCCATGTAATCGTAACGGCCGAGAGCCGCTATCGATGTCAGTTTATGGCGCAACGGGAAACGACGCGATATGAATGAGTTGACGATATTGAGCCCGTCAAATGCCCCGTGCCTGTAATTTTTACGTAGATACTCGGCCTCGGCCTGCCACAGGCCGTCGTCATATCCGACAGCTCCGTTCCACATCATGATGCTGACATCCTCGGGGCGCGACTTCTGGCAGCTCGCCTCAAGCGTAAGCACCCGGGCTATGCAAGTTGAGGCCTTCAACGAGAAGTTGAATGTCTTTGTCCAGTAATCCTTCTGATTGGTAAGTCCCGAGCCGTTGAACACGCCTCCCTGCAAAGTCAGCGGCATGTTGCCTTTTACGGTATACTGAAGGGCGAGTCCCACGTCACGCACATTGCCTCCATATTTGGCCACAAAAGAACGATTGGCAAACAGATGCTGGTGAGGGGCGCGGTGCGCGTCGATTGTGAAAGGCACGCGCATCTGTCCGACAGTAGCCGTAAACGGGATTGCCTCCGGCACATAACGCACATAGGTGTCGAGCATCTTGATTTTACCTTCGTCGCACAGGTCGATTTCGGCTTTGTACTCGAATTCGGGCACAACGGTCCCCGACAGGCTGACACGCGCATTCCTTACGCGAAACCGGCTCGCGCCGTTGTCGGTGTCAAGCTCATAGTCGGTGCGTATCGTACCGTTGACCTTGGGAAACCATTCAGGCAACCGGAATGCAGGCCGCAGTTCGGCAGCCGGCACCGTCGTCGCACAACTGTCGGCCGGCGTTGTCGCTGCCACCGACAGCGCCAATGCAGCCATCACACCCGTTATTATTTTTCTCATTACCGCTATATCTCCTTCTATTTTATTTATATGTGTCGGCGATGCGGTATATTTCCTCGAATATGCGGCGGTCGGCGTCGGTGAGCTGTTTGTGGCGGCGCGCCATCACACGTTCGGCGATGTCGAAGAATTTAGAGAGCTGCACGTCGTTGAATCCGGCGGCACCCCCTTCGCTGAACGACGGGATGAACGTGCGCGGGAATCCGGCACCGTGGATATTGCATCCCACTCCTACCACAGTGGCCGTATTGAACATGGTGTTGATGCCGGCCTTGGAGTGGTCGCCCATGATAAGGCCGCAGAACTGCAGGTCGGTACGCTGGAAACGGTGCGTAGGATAGTTCCACACACGCACTTTCGAGTAATCGTTCTTAAGATTTGACGCCACGCAGTCGGCTCCGAGATTGCACCATTCGCCTACGACGGCATTGCCTAAGAATCCGTCGTGCGCCTTGTTGCTGAATCCGAATATCACGGCGTTGTTGAGCTCGCCGCCCATCTTGCTCCATGGGCCGACAGTAGTGGCCGGATATACCTTCGTGCCCATGTTGAACACAGCATGCTCGCACAACGCCACAGGGCCGCGCAGACAGCACCCTTCCATCACCTCGGCATCCGGGCCGATATACACCGGGCCGTTCTTTACATTGATAATCGCCCCCTCTACCACGGCACCGGGAGCTATATAGATGCGCTGACGTCCGTCGGCATCCTTGGCGTCGCCGATAAGCGTATTTGACGGCGAAAGAGCGCAATTGTCGCTCAGGTCAAGCATGGCGAAGTCTTTCTCTATCTGAACGCCGTTGTTCAGGAACACATCGTATACGTAATTTATTTCAGTAAGGGAGCCGTTCCACTCCTTGCGTGCGGCAAATTCACTATTTCTTAATGCATCGGCCGTGCCGTGGAAAGCCACGAGAGTCCCGTTGCAGAAAAGAGCCTCGTTGCCGCCGAGCGACGTAACCGCATCTTTGAACGCGTCGGAATAGTCGGGCACCACATGGCCGGCCACAAACAGATTGTCGCCGCCGGCATCAACCGCCGCGGGATATTTTTCCGAGAGATAACCGACGGTGAGATAAGAGTAACTCCCGGGGACAACTTTTTCCCATTTCTCACGTATGGTGGTAATGCCGACACGAAAATCGGCGACAGGGCGCGTAAACGACAGCGGAAGCAGATTCTCCCTCACTTCCGGCGTATCAAAAAGTATTATATTCATATAACGGAATTAGTTGTAAACAAGAGGAGATGCTGACGATGCATATTTTTATATATCCTCTCTTTATTTTTTTGACAAAATTACTTAATTTTGCCAAAAAATTCAACAGTATCATGCAATTTATAAAGCAAAAAATCGAGGGCGTGTGGGTGATAGAACCGAAGCGTTTCGGCGACGCACGCGGATATTTCTCGGAAGTATTCAAACTTGAAGAATTTGCCGCACACGCAGGCGATGTGAAGTTCATACAGGACAATGAGTCGTTCTCGTCGCGCGGAGTGTTGCGCGGACTGCATTTCCAGAAAGGGGAATTCTCGCAGGCCAAACTCGTGAGGGTGTCGCAGGGCACCGTGCTCGACGTGGCCGTCGACCTGCGCAAGGACTCGCCGACATTCGGCGAACACATCGCGGTGGAACTCTCCCATGAGAACGGACGCCAGCTTTTCATACCCCGCGGATTTGCCCACGGTTTCGTGGTACTCAGCGATGTAGCTCAGTTCCAGTACAAGGTAGACAACGTGTATGCACCCCAGTCGGAGGCCACACTGCGTTTCGACGACCCCAAGCTCGCCATCGACTGGCGCATAGAGCCGTCGCAGATGCTCTTGTCGGAGAAAGACATGCGCGGCTACAGCTTCGATGAAGTAGCCGAGAAATACAGTTTCTGATTCTGCTGTCATTACCTATATAATAATATATGAGCCTCCGCCATCTGACACCGGCCGAAACCGACACACTTGAACGCCAGGGGTGCCGCTGCGCATGCTGGGATAGAGTCAAGGTGGACGACCCGTTTATCACCTCGTCCTACCGCAATGTCACCTTTGCCGGCGACATCGAGCTGTATCCCGCCGAGGGGACGGTCGACTGCGGCTCAATGACTTTCGATGCCGGGATATATGACGCCACGGTCGCCGACTGCGTGATAGGCCGCGGGGCGCATGTATCCAACATACGCAACCGCATGTCGCGATGCCACGTCGGCGCGAAAGCATTCGTCAGAAACGTCGCCACAATAGATTGTAGCGCCCCGTCAAGCCACGGCGCGGGAACGGTGGTCGACGTGCTCAGCGAGACAGGCGGCCGCGAAGTGCATATATACTACGGTCTCACCGCGCAGGAAGCATGGATAACGGCTATGTGCCGCCACGACATGGAGGCCGTCAACCGTCTGAAATCCGTGATTGGCGAAAAAACGGCTGCCGCACATTGCACATATTCTATTATTGGCGAAGAAGCCGTAGTGACCGACTGCGGTTGCCTCGACCGCATCGACATCAGACCGAATGCCACGGTAAGCGGAGCATCGCGTCTTGTCAACGGCACCGTAGGCGAAGGCGCATTTGTCGGCACCGATGTCATTGCCACCGATTTTATCCTTGCACGCGGCGCTACAGCCGACACAGCTGCGCGCCTCGACCACGTGTTCACGGGCGAAGGGAGCCGTGTGGCCAACGGGTTCAGCGCCCATCATTCGCTGATTTTCTCCAACTGCATACTCGAGAACGGCGAGGCTGTGGCACTTTTTGCCGGGCCGTACACCGTGTCGATGCACAAATCAACGCTCCTGATCGGAGGGATGACGTCGATGTTCAATGCCGGGTCGGGAGCCAACCAGAGCAACCATCTCTACAAGACGGGACCGTGCCACCACGGCATTTTCGAACGCGGAGTGAAACTGGCATCGGATGCCTACGTGATGTGGCCTGCACGCATCGGAGCGTTCTCGATAGTGATGGGCCGTCATAAATCGCACCCCGACACCTCAGCCCTCCCCTTTTCCTATGTTGTGGAACATGCCGGAGCTACACAGGCAATCCCCGCCGTCGCACTCGGCAATATCGGCGTGGCGCGCGACGCCGACAAGTGGCCGCGACGTGACCGCCGACCCGACCGTCCGGCCGACATAATCACATTCCGGCTTTTCAACCCCTATATCGCGCAAAGCATCGAGGAGGGCATAGCGCTGCTCACAGGTCTTATTTCCTCACAACCCGACGCCGACACATTGACAGGCAGCGGATACACCATAAAGAGGCCGCATGCCGAGCGGGCATTGACCCTGTACCGCATGGCGCTACGTCACTACATGCTCGGCATCATGTTGCAGCGCATAGCCGACGGACTTACACTCGCATCCGACAACGGCATCGGCACAGACCGGTGGACAGACGTCGCCGGAATGACTGTACCCGCAACTCTCGTCGCCGACGGTCTCCCCGACGCACAGACATGGGACAACGTCTACCGCAGCCTCGAATGGGAGTGGGTAGCATCACGCCTCGCCGCTGAACCCGGCATCGACCTGACGCACCCCGACACAAACGCCATCGCGGCACTGCTCGACGAATGGCTGCACACCGACAGCCTGTTCACCGACATGCTCCGCCGCGACGCCGAAAAGGAATTTGCCGCCGGTAATCCCGCCGCGACCGCAGGCTTCGGACTGCTCGGCTCCGCAACCGCCGATTTCCGCAGCGTAAGAGGCTCCCTCGACACTAATTCCGTCAACAGCCTCATCACCGCCCGCATCACCCGCGCCAAATCCCTCGCCGCATCCGTCACACTCCACCTTAATCTCCAATAAGAGGAAACTGTTCCAAAACTCAAAAAGCGGGAGGGGGTGGCAAAACCCAAACAACTTTGTAGGGACGCGATGAATCGCGTCCCAATGCTGTTTACTTAAAGGTGTCAATATCGGGGGTATCCGACAGGATACCGATTTAGCCGTAACCGGGTACACCGAAGCATCGCGAAGGTGTGCCCGGTAGGCTGATACACGGTGACGGCGCCCGAAGGCCGCCGATTTAAATCACATCTGTCTCGGTGACAGACAGGAAGTTATAATTAAATCGGCGGCCTTCGGGCGCCGCTGAGTCACTGCATCTTTTCCGGGCACATCTCCGCTATGCTCCGATGTACCCGGTTACTGCTAAATCGGCGACCTGACGGGCGCCTTTATCCTTAAGTAAATAGCATTGGGACACGATTCATCGCATCCGCACTATAATAGTGATAATTAATACGTTACACTATTCGGGTGCGGACGCAATGAATCGCGTCCCTACAATTTCGTTGGTATATCTTGAGTTTTGCAGCCCCTTCCTTACCAATGGCTGCATATTATACATGTTTTTTAACATTGTATTAATATTTTTGAAAAAACCATGAAACGTTACCTTTATACTTTCGCTGTCGAAATCAATAACAGTATTGACAGTGAAAAAAGTAATTACATCTATCATGGCCGTGCTCTCTGCCGGCATGGCTATTCAAGCAGCAGAAAGCCCTGAAACAGGATTGCTTAAGGGGCGTATTCTTGACGATGAAAAAAATCCCCTGCCCGGAGCAGTGGTAATTCTTGATGATAATTCCCGCTCGGCGATAACAGATGTCGACGGCTTTTATTCCTTTTCAGAACTGACGGCAGGCAATCATCGGGTGAAAGTGACTTATATCGGCTACCTTCCGTCGGATAAAGTCGTGTCACTGACCGACGGCAGCACTACCCAGAACTTTGTCATGTCGGACAAGTCAAAAGAACTTGATGAAGTAGTGGTCACGGGAGTGTTTTCAGGCCAGCAGCGTGCAATCAACGCACAAAAAAACAATGTCAACATCACCAATGTGGTATCAGCCGACCAGATAGGCAAGTTTCCCGATTCCAATATCGGCGACGCGCTTAAACGCATCAGCGGCATCAATGTGCAGTATGACCAGGGCGAGGCTCGATTCGGACAGGTGCGCGGCACACCCGCCGACTTCAGTTCAGTCTCCATCAACGGCTCCAGAATTCCGTCGGCCGAGGGCGACATACGCAACGTGCAGCTCGACCTTATACCCTCCGACATGATTCAGACAATCGAGGTCAACAAAACTCTTATGCCTGACCAGGACGGCGATGCAATCGGAGGCTCAATCAACCTTATCACCAAAAACTCACCGCAGCGGTTCTCACTCAACGCCGTGGCCGGGACAGGCTACAACTGGGTAAGCCGCAAAGCGCAGATGAATTTCGGACTTACCGTAGGCAACCGTTTCCTCAACGACAGATTAGGGCTGATGTTATCGGTGTCATACAACAATGCGCCGTCGGGCTCGTATGACACTGAATTTCTGTGGGAGAAGGATGACGACGGCAATCTCTATATCAGCGATTATCAGATGCGCCAGTATTTCGTCACACGCGAGCGTCAGAGCTACGCCCTCTCGCTCGACTACAAGTTCGACGATTTCAATAAAATATGGTTCAAGGGCATATTCAACAACCGCAACGACTGGGAAAACCGTTACCGCACGACGCTTAAGGACATAACGCCCAAAGGCGTGGCCGATGTGAGAATACAGACCAAAGGCGGCTCGGGCGACCAACGCGACGCACGTCTGGAACGCCAGCGCACAATGGATTTCACCCTCGGCGGTGAGAACAAACTCGGCCCGATAGAAGCAGACTGGAAAATCGGTTATGCAAGAGCCTCGGAAGAACGTCCTAACGAACGATATATCGACTACCGCCTGCGCAAACAGCATTTCACCTTTGACCTCTCCGACCCGCGTACACCCTTTGCCACGCCCGACGAAGGCTCCACGATGGAGTTCAACGACAAATTCTCGCTCAAAGACCTTACCCAGCAACAGGAGGACATCGTAGAGCAGGATTTCAAGATAGCCCTCGATTTCAAGACCCGCCTGAGCGAGCGTTCAAAAATCAAATTCGGATTTAAATTTGTCAACAAGACAAAGGATAAGGAAATCGATTTCTACGAATATTCGCCTCTTGACGAAGACCGTTTCGACTCAGATGCGTTTGCCAGTGCGGTAAACTGGACCACCGACAGGTTTATGCCGTCGCCGCGCTATAAAGTCGGTTCGTTCGTGTCAAAAGAATTTCTCAGCTCTCTCGATCTTGACAATGCGTCGCTCTACGAAAAATCCCAGGTGCCCGAAGAACTTGCAGGCGACTACAGCGCGCGTGAAAATGTGACATCAGTGTATGCCCGCATCGATTCCCGCCTTTCCGACAAACTTAATTTCACCGGCGGCCTGCGTGTCGAGAACACCGCGCTCCGCTATATCGGACGCATATATGACGATGAATCCAACACGGTATCCCCTACTGACCCGGAGAAATCAAGCTACATCAATTTCCTTCCGTCACTTTTGCTTAAATGGGATGTCAACAAGGACTTCATAGTGCGCACAGGCTACAACCAGTCAATATCACGCCCGAAATATTCGGCACTCGTGCCCGGCATGAACATAAAGCGAGGTGACAACGAGATTGTGATAGGCAATCCCGGACTGGAGGCCACGACATCCCACAATATCGACCTGACCGGAGAATACTACTGGAAATCAATCGGACTGGTATCGGCAGGAGTGTTCTATAAACGTATCAACGGATTTATTGTCGACGAGGTGGCGTTCAACCGCGAATATGAAGGGCATGTATGGACCAAACTGACCCAACCTAAAAACGGAGGCAATGCCAATATCTTTGGCGCCGAATTTGCCTGGCAGCGCGATTTCAGCTTCATCAATCCGGCGTTGAGATGTATCGGACTCTACGGCACGTACACCTACACACATTCACGCGTGACCGACTTCAACTTCGAAGGTCGCGAGAAAGAGAAAGGCCTGAGTCTGCCCGGCTCACCCGAACACACAGCCAATCTCTCGGTATATTTTGAAAAATACGGCATCTCGGCCCGCATGTCATTCAACTACGCCTCGGCATTCATCGATGAGATGGGCGCAAGCAAATTCTATGACAGATATTATGACAACGTGAAATACATGGACTTCAATATCAGCTATACATTCGGAAAGGAAACGAAATTCACCGTCTATGCCGACCTCACAAACCTTCTTAACCAGCCTCTCCGCTACTATCAGGGAAGCAAAGACTTCACCATGCAGCAGGAATATTACGGAGTGAAATTCAACGGAGGCGTCAAAATGACATTCTGAATAAATGACAAGGAAAATATTAACGGCAAATACTAAATACATTACAGATATGATACGAAAATTCTTTATTACAGCAATCGCCCTCACGGCTGCAATCGGAGCATCGGCCGGCTCAGGACTTACCAAAGGCGACATCAATCTGATTGTCGCATCCGACCTCGGCCGCAACGGATATTACGAACAGAAAAAAGTGGCCGGAACCATGGGAGAAATTGCCGACAGCGTAGGCCCCGAGGCCGTCCTCGCACTTGGCGACACCCACCACTATGAAGGGGTGCAAAGCATATCCGACCCTCTCTGGATGACCAACTACGAACTGATTTATTCACATCCCGAACTGATGGTCGACTGGTATGCGGTATGCGGCAACCACGAATACCGCGGCAACACTCAGGCAGTCATCGACTATTCCGACGTGTCACGCCGCTGGGCAATGCCGGCACGCTACTATACAAAGACGTTCGAGGATAAAGGCACCACGCTTAAAGTAGTATTCATCGATACCACCCCGCTGATCAACAAATACCGTAAAAACAGCGATGAATACCCCGACGCAGTGGCACAAGACATGGATGCGCAGCTCAAGTGGCTTGACAGCACCCTCTCCGATGCCCGTGAGGATTGGGTAGTGGTAGTGGGACACCATCCGATATTTGCCTTCACCGACAAGTCGGAATCGGAAAGGACCGATATGCAGAAGCGAGTAGACTCAATTCTCCGCAAGCATAACGTCGACATGTATATATGCGGCCATCTCCACAATTACCAGCATCTGCGCCGTCGCGACAGCACGATTGACTACATCGTCAACACTTCCGGCTCACGCACCCGTGTACCGGAAAAAACCGAAGGGACCGTATTCTGCAGCGAAGCCCCCGGCTTCTCAGTACTGACTGTCGACAAAAAATCGCTCAACCTCAACATGCTCGACAGCGACGGCAATGTAATCCACACCGTTACCCGCACGAAATAACCCCACCTGAAAAATCCACCTGACATACTTCACACCACAACTTGGGGCTGTTGCAAAATTATTCATTACGTGGTTAAGAGACACCCTCTAAAAGCTGCGGCTACTATGCCAACCGATTTGACAATCAGAGCAGTAGTAGCCGCGGTTTCTTTGCAGAGCAAAGCGCCAAAGGCAATGACCAGCCACGGAATGAAATATCCAATTCCCGCCTCATCTACATACACTTGAAATTCACACGCCGGCCGTGATAGTGTCGACGACAATTGCACGGACGGCAATATCCATGTCCATGTCTAAGTTTTGCGGGAGAATTTTGCGGAATAATAATTATTTATTAAATTTGCATCGGAAATATGAGGGACGCAGGCTCGCCTACCGCAGAATATTTCATGCGGGAAGCCTTGCCGGCAGCAACAATTGCCCGTCATGAAAGGGCATCCGCTTAAATTACGCATTATATTTTCATCCGGCCGCATATTATCACGCATCGGTTCGAAATAAAACAAAAGACCAAGGCCGTCTGTTATATATCCGGAGCGTCATATTTCCAAATCCAGAAACAGAATTACGGAACCTATGACTTACCGGCACGGTTTTGTATGGTTTTGGCAGGTTTCATCAGATTTCGTCTTTGACAATAATCGTTTTATCTTTCCTGCATCAGAATATCATATCTTTCACCACCTCTCCACTGACCAGTACCGATATGCCTGCACAATAAATGTGCCCGGATTGTGAAAGAGCAGGTCAAGCGGCGGCTACATGAAAAATCTATGCTTCACGCCGCAGCATGACTACCTGAAAAAAACTACATTCATCAGCGGCACGTGGCCGCAAATATATCACCGGCGCCATTTGAACGGCGCAACGACATACTGATTAAGAACTTCTTAACTTATCATATTATATAAATAGCATGTATAATATTCATGAACTTTCAGCTATGGACGATAACCAGCTTCGTCAGGTAGCTGAGTCGATGGGAATAAAAAAATTCAACCCCGAGAACCGACAAAATATTATCTACGATATTCTTGACAATCAAGCTATAAATGTAGCTTCGACTTCAGCGGGCAACCTTCCTGAGAAAAAGCGCCGCCAGCCACGCGAGAAACGCGCCGAGAAGACTCCGCGCAAAACAAAGGACACAGACGACACCCCTCAGGCCGAAGCTAATGCCGACAGCGCTAACGAAACAGTTGCCGACAGCAACGATACTCCGCGCCGACGCGGAGGACGCAAGCCCAAATCCGACGACAGCGCACAGCCTCAGGAGGAAACTCAGGCTCAGCAAACGGCTACCGATGAAACTGCCGCACAGCCTGCGCAGCAGCGACGCGGACGCAAGCCGAAGGCTAAGACTGCCGAAGATGCCACACCGGAAACCGTCAATGAACCGGCTGAGAGCCGCGCCGATGCCGTGCCGGTCGAATCCCTGTCGCCGACGGCTACCGACCGACAGCTTCCGGAAGCCGAGCCGGCACCTGCCTCCTACACTGCGGATGCTCCGCGTGAAACCTCCGCAACCGATAACAATGCACCTGAAGCTACCGACAACCGCGAGCAGCCGCAACAACAGCAACAGCAGCAGCCCCGCCAGCAGCCGCAGTCATCGTTCGGATCATTCTTCCCCCGCGCCGGAGGCAAGACTTTCGCACCCCGTTCGCAGAAAGAGCGCGAGGAAGCCGCAGCAGCTGCCGCCGCCGCTCCCATCATAATCTACGAGCCGGGCAACGAGGCGCAGGCACCCCAGCAACAGCAGGGCAAAAAGAACAAAAAGAACCGCAACAAGCAGCAGCAACAGCAGCAGCCCATGCGTCAGGAACACCGCTACAACTTCGACGGTCTCATCCAGGCACAGGGCGTGCTTGAGGTGATGCCCGAAGGATACGGATTCCTCCGCTCGAGCGACTACAACTATCTCGCATCGCCCGACGACATCTACGTCACCCAGCAGCAGATCAAGCAATACGCGCTGCGTCCGGGCGACGTGGTGGAGTGCACCATACGTCCGCCCCATGAAGGGGACAAATACTTCCCCATGAGCGAAGCACTGATGATCAACGGCCGCACACCCGAATTTATCCGCGACCGCACTCTCTTCGAGCACCTTACTCCGCTCTTCCCCGACGAGAAGTTCGACCTTACCTCAGGCCGTTCATGCAACATCTCGACACGCGTGGTTGACATGTTCTCACCCATCGGCAAGGGACAGCGCGGACTTATCGTCGCTCCGCCCAAAACCGGTAAGACTCTTCTTCTCAAGGATATAGCCAACGCCATAGCCGAAAACCATCCCGAGACCTACATCATGATACTTCTCATCGATGAGCGTCCCGAGGAGGTGACCGACATGATGCGTTCGGTCAACGCCGAAGTCATAGCCTCGACATTCGACGAACCCGCCGACCGTCATGTCAAAATCGCAAGCATAGTGCTTGAAAAGGCAAAACGAATGGTTGAATGCGGACACGACGTAGTGATACTTCTCGACTCGATCACCCGTCTGGCACGCGCCTACAATACCGTAAGCCCCGCTTCGGGCAAAATCCTCTCCGGAGGTGTCGACGCCAACGCGTTGCAGAAACCGAAACGCTTCTTCGGCGCCGCCCGTAATATCGAGGGTGGCGGCTCGCTCACCATCATCGCCACCGCGCTGACCGAAACAAGCTCAAAGATGGACGAAGTCATCTTCGAGGAGTTCAAGGGTACAGGCAACATGGAGCTTCAGCTCGACCGCAAGCTCTCCAACAAACGCATATTCCCCGCCGTCGACATTACCGCGTCGAGCACACGCCGCGACGACCTGCTGCTGCGCACCGAGACGCTCAACCGCATGTGGATACTGCGCCGTTTCCTCTCCGACCGCAACTCAATCGAGGCGATGGAATTCATCAAGGACCGCATGGAGCGCACACGCGACAACGACGAACTGCTCCGCACCATGGGCGACTGATTAAGGGTGTCTCATAACAAAAACGGTTAAGACATGCGCAACGAAGAACAACTCGAAGGGGTTACACTCCTGGGCAACACCGGAGTGAAATACCCCACGCAATACGCTCCCGAGGTGCTTGAGACATTTGTCAACAAGCACCCCGGCAACGAATATCTCGTCACTTTCACCTGTCCGGAATTCACATCGCTGTGTCCCAAGACAGGGCAGCCCGATTTCGCCAAAATCATAATCAACTACATACCGCGCGAACGGATGGTCGAGAGCAAGAGCCTGAAACTCTATCTGTTCAGCTTCCGCAACCACGGCGACTTTCATGAGGACTGCGTCAACATCATCATGAAGGACCTGTGCCGGCTCATGGACCCGCGCTATATCGAAGTGAAAGGTATCTTCACCCCACGCGGAGGCATAGCCATCTACCCCTTTGCCAACTACGGCGACGAAGAGCACCAATGGCTGGTGAAAAAACGTCTCGAAGCCTCGTTTACCGACTCGTTTTAACTTAATGCTAAAAGTAGGAACGCACGGTCTGTGCGTCCGTGAAATATGTATTGATTATTTTATGAAACAATCACTGATAGTATATTCCGGAGGACTCGATTCCACCACGCTTCTGTGGGAGTATGCCGCCGACATCGCCCTGGCCGTCAACTTCAACTACGGCTCCAACCACAACGCCCGCGAGGCCGAGTGCGCGCGCCGCAACTGTGCGAAGCTGGGAATAAAACTCATGGAAATCGACCTTGGTTTTATGGCTAAATACTTCAAAAGCTCGCTGCTCGAAGGCGCCGACGCCGTGCCGTCGGGCAACTACGACGACGAGAACATGCGGTCGACCGTCGTGCCATTCCGCAACGGCATAATGCTGTCGGTAGCGGCAGGTCTCGCCGAGAGCTACAACCTGTCGACAATACTCATAGCCAACCATGCGGGCGACCATGCCATCTATCCCGACTGTCGCCCGGGATTCGTCGACGCAATGGGCAAAGCCGTCAGCGAAGGCACCTACGAGGGGATAAAACTGTCGGCTCCCTACACCATGCTCACCAAGGCGCAGATTGTGGAACGCGGCGCACGCATCGGCGTGGACTACAACGAGACCTACAGCTGCTACCGCGGAGGCGAACATCACTGCGGCACATGCGGCACATGCCGCGAACGCGCCGAAGCATTCGCACTGGCCGGCGTCCCCGACCCCACCGTTTACGATAATATACTCTAATTTATGACAGAAGTATTGTTTTCCGACGAATTCAAGGCGCTCGCTCCCGACTACCGCATGCTCCAGATTGAAGCTGACGTAGAGGGTGGCGATACTCCGCAGGAGCTTACCGACGAAATCAACCGGTTGGCCGACTCGATGCGCCAGGTGATGGAGATAGCCGACATAAACCGCCGTCCCGGCATCGCGGCCACGCGTGCCGCCTACAAACGCTTCGGCAAGGACCCCAACCGCTACCGTCCGTCGCAGGAACAGATGTCGCGCCGCATACTCAAGCAGCTCGGCCTCTATGTGGTCAACAACCTTGCCGACGCCGGCAATCTGCTTTCACTGAAATGCGGCTGTTCGTTGGGCGTATTCGACCGCGACAAAATCGAGGGAACCACAATCACTCTCGGACGCGGCCGTCACGACGAACCCTACACCGGCATAGGGCGCGGCGAACTCAACATCGAGAATCTTCCCGTAATACGCGACGCTGCCGGAGGAATAGGCACCCCGACTTCCGACAACGAGCGCACCGCAGTCGACGCCTCGACGCGCCGTATACTGATAACCGTCAATATCTACGGCGATGCCGACATGGCCGATGCCGAAATCGACGCCGAAGCGCGCCGTCTGCTGACCCGATACTGCTCGGCCTCCGGCATAGAGTCGCGCATCATACGCATTAACGGCTGAAATGAAGCTTCAGGATGAAGAAGTAATTCTGCTAAAATTCTCACCTGAAAAATTCAAACAGATGACAGACATACTTATAATAATCGCACTCATATTGCTCAACGGCGTATTTTCGATGTCGGAAATAGCCCTCGTGTCAGCCCGCAAATCAAAACTTTCGGCTGAAGCCAGAAAGGGCAACCGCGGAGCAAAAACGGCATTGCGCCTCATCGAGAATCCCGACAGGTTTCTCTCGACCGTACAGATAGGCATAACGCTCATAGGCATACTCACCGGTCTGTTTTCGGGCGCGGCGTTCGCTGCTCAGCTCGGCGACAGGTTCAGCGACCTCGGACTTCCCGACGCCACAGCCCACCGCCTCGCGCAGATACTCATCGTGGCCGTTGTGACCTACCTCTCAATCGTCATAGGCGAACTTATCCCCAAACGTATAGGCATAGCCATGTCCGACAGGATATCGATATGGATAGCGCCGCTGATGCATCTGCTGTCGGTGGTGACGATGCCTGTGATATGGCTGCTTTCGGTATCGACCAATCTTGTGGTAAGGCTTCTCGGACTTCGTGGCAAGACGGCCGTCGTGACCGAGGACGAGATACGCTCGCTGATACAGGAGGGTACTGAAGCGGGGCAGGTACAGGAAGTGGAGCAGGACATCATGGAACGGGCACTCGTGATGGGCGACCAGACCGTGAGCAGCATCATGACCAACCGTTCCGACATCGTGAACCTCAACTGCCGCATGTCGGTGCAGGATATAAAAGACATCGTTTTCACCCATCTGCACCGTGGCTACCCGCTCTATTGTGAAAAGGGTAAGGAGGTCACCGGCATAGTGCTTGCCTCCGGACTGCTTAGGGCACTCGACCAAGGGGATGTGGATTTGAAAAAGATTGCCGCAGAACCGGTGTACTTTCCCGAAAGCATGACCGTGTACGACGCGCTTGCCGTACTGAAAAGCGGCGAAGTGGAATGCGCGCTCGTATGCGATGAGTTCGGCGACATGCAGGGCATCGTGACACTCCGCGATGTGCTTGAAGGTCTCGTCGGTATGATCAATGACCCGGCCGACAATCCGCAGATAAGGCCGCTCGCCGACAACGCCGCCGAACTCATAGTCGACGGACAGTACCGGTGGTACGACTTCCTGTCATATCTTGAAGCGGAAGACCTCTACCGTCCGGCGGCCTATTCGACCGTGGCCGGATGGTTTCTCGAGACATACCGCCATCTTCCCCGCGAGGGAGAAACTGTGGAATGGCAGGGCATACGGTTCAAAATCCTCGATATGGACGGAGCGCGTATCGACAAATTTCTTGTAAGCAGAATAAACACCGGCCGACTATGACAACCGACGATAGCAAAACCCGTAAAGTGACTGCGCTGACGCTGATAATGACGCTCGGCATAGTTTTCGGCGACATAGGTACGTCGCCCCTCTACGTCATGAAGACAATCCTTCATGTCAACCCGCACTTCGACGCCAACTATGTGATAGGTGCCGTGTCATGCGTGATATGGACTCTTACATTACAGACCACACTGAAATATGTAGTCATTGCGCTGCGTGCCGACAACAAAGGCGAAGGGGGCATTCTCGCGCTCTTCTCGCTGCTGCGCCGGTGCAAGCCGCGCTGGCTCTACATAGCCGCCATAGTCGGAGCGAGCGCCCTGGTGGCCGACGGCGTCATAACCCCGGCCATCACCGTGACTACCGCAATCGAAGGGCTCAACACCTTCAGCGCGTCGGCTCCCGTAATACCCATCGTACTCGCCATCGTCACGTTCATATTCATCCTCCAGTATTTCGGGACAAAGACCATAGGCAACCTTTTCGGTCCCGTGATGCTCGCGTGGTTCCTGATGCTCGGTGTGCTTGGAGCGGTGGCGCTCACGTCATGTCCGGCGATACTCAAGGCGTTCAATCCCGTCTACGCCGTCAGGCTGCTTGTCGATTATCCGGGATGGTTTCTGGTGCTCGGCGCCGTGTTCCTGTGCACCACGGGAGCGGAGGCTCTCTATTCCGACCTCGGCCACTGCGGACGCCGCAACATATCCATCACATGGGGATTCGTCAAGATAATGCTCATACTCAACTACCTCGGGCAGGGAGCATGGATACTCTCGGGCACCGCCGATGTCGCGCTGTCGGTCAATCCGTTCTACGGCATAATGCCGCAATGGTTCACCGGCATAGGCATAGTCATGTCGACGCTTGCCGCCATCATCGCGAGCCAGGCGCTGCTAAGCGGTTCGTTCACACTGTTCAGCGAGGCTATCGGACTCGACTTCTTCCCGCGCGTACGCATCAAGTATCCCACCGATGTCAAAGGGCAGCTGTTCATCCCGATGGTCAATATCTTCCTCTATTTCGGCTGTATATTCACGGTACTGATATTCCGTAGTTCGGCTCACATGGAGGCTGCCTACGGTCTTGCCATCACCATAACGATGCTCATGACGACGATGCTGCTTTGCGTATGGATGCATATGCATAAGATACATATGTGGCTGATACTCGCGTTCGGCATTACGTTTTTCACGCTCGAGAGCGTATTTTTCATCGCCAACGCCACCAAATTCGTACACGGCGGATGGTACACGGTGCTAATAGCGGGCTTCGTGTTCGCGGTGATGTACATCTGGCACAGAGCCGAGACGATACGCAACAAATTTGTCGACATGAGGAGTATGTCGTCAGTCATTCCCGTAATCAGGGACATCAAGGCTGACAAGGAGATACCGCTGTATGCCTCCAACGTGGTGTATCTGAGTCGTGCGGCCGATGAAAGCGAGGTGGAGAGCAAACTCGTCTACTCGATTGTCAACAAGCATCCCAAGCGTGCCGACCACTACTGGCTCATACATATCGACGACACCGACCGTCCCGACACCCTCGAATATGACTACACCATACTCGTGCCAGACACCCTTTACCGCATAAACCTGCATCTGGGATTCAGGGTAAGGTCGCAGCTCAACGTATATTTCCGTCAGATAGTCGAGGATCTGCGTGACAAAGGCCTTGTCGATATAACCTCGACCTACGCTTCGCTGAGCCGGCACGGCATCCCGGGTAATTTCCGCTTTGTGATTTTGCGGCACCTGTTCTCGCCCGACAGCTCATGCAAAGGTTCCGACCGCGTCATGATGCGTCTGCATGCCCTCCTGCGCCGCATGGCGCTCCCCAAGGAAGCGGCACTCGGCCTCGACACCAGCAATGTCGATGTCGAAAACGTGCCCCTTATCATCAATACGCGTCCGTCGCAGCGCATCACCCTGCGCTCCGGGCAGGATACAACCGATTAGACAATATCAATAAAAAAATACAGCAATGAAATCTCTCCGCATCTACACCGGAAACATCAACATGCGTTTCATCGATGAAGCCGTAGAGGCACTCGAAGACGGACGCCCGATTATCTATCCCACCGACACGCTCTATGCCATCGGCTGCGACGCGACCAACCAGCGCGCCATCGAGCATGTGTGCCGCATCAAGGGAATAGACCCGCGGCGGCAGAATCTCGCCATCATGTGCGCCGACCTTAGCCAGGCCGCCCGCTTCGCCCGCATTGACAACCGCGCGTTCGACATCATGCGCCGCAACCTCCCCGGCCCGTTCACATTCATACTTCCACCCGCCACCACCTTGCCTAAGGCATTCAAAGGGCGCAAGGAGGTCGGCGTCCGCATCCCCGACGACGATGTGGCCCGCTGCCTCGCCGAATCCCTCGGCCGTCCGCTCCTTACCACCTCTATTATCACCGGCAGCAGCAACAGCGACGACTACCACACAACGATGATGGAAATAGCCGACAGCTACAAATCCGACATCCCCCTCCTCATCGACTCCGGCGCTCGCGACTGCATCCCCTCCGCCATAATCGACATAATGAACCCCGGCTCCCCCTCCATCCTCCGCCAAGGTCCCCGTCCATTGCAATAACTTTACTCTTTTTTCAAAAGACATATATCATAAAAACAACGCATCATGGAATATACACCTGAAAACATAAAGACATTAAAGCCGAATGAAATATTCGTTTTCGGCAGCAATCTTGCCGGAGCACATGGAGGAGGCGCCGCGAGAATCGCTCTCAGAAATTTTGGCGCAATATGGGGACAAGGAGTCGGATTGCAGGGACAATCATACGCTATACCGACAATGCAGGGAGGCACCGAGACCATCAGACCCTACGTCGAGCAATTCATTGAATTTGCAGAAACCCGTCCAGACCTGAAATTTTACGTGACGCGTATCGGCTGCGGCATCGCCGGATTTTCACCCGCCGAAATCGCCCCGTTATTCAAAAACGCAACAGGCAAACCCAACATCGTCCTTCCCCGCGACTTCGTGCAAATAATTTCCCGTAAACCTGAATAATGGGTAATTCCCAATAACACCAAAGCAACAAACTACTATCAATCAACAGCCTAAATTCATAAAATAATTGTTACAATAATCATTTTGCGCAAACAATCATTGTAATAATCATTTTGTATATTAGTCGAATCATTGCCAGGTCCCGGATATATTGTCCCGTGGAGATTCAGAGGCGGGAGTAGGCGGGGGTGAAGGTGTCGCCGGCTGTGGAGAGGCCGGTGTCGAAGCCGCGTTTGAACCAGCGGACGCGCTGTTCGGAGCGGCCGTGGTTGAAGCTTTCGGGCATTTCACGGCCGTAGGCTTTGCGCTGGAGGTAGTCGTCGCCTATTTTGGATGCTACGTCGAGCGCCACTTCAAGGTCGCCGGGTTCGAGCGAGCCGAACATGGCATTATCGTGGTAGGCCCATACGCCGGCATAGTAGTCGGCCTGCAGCTCCAGACGCACACTGATTTTGTTGGCTTCGGTCTCCGAAAGACGCGCCATCTGATTATGCGCGTCATCGAGAGTGCCGAGCAGATACTGCACGTGGTGCCCTACTTCGTGGGCTATGACATAGGCGTAGGCGAAATCGCCGCCGCCACCGATTGTCGACTGCATGTCGCGGAAGAAATCCAGATCTATATAGACTGTCCGGTCGGCCGAACAGTAGAATGGGCCGGTCTGCGCGGTACCCTGACCGCAACCTGTCTGCACGGCGTCCTTGTAGATGACAAGTTTCGGCTCGCGGTATTCACCCCAGCCATTCTTGCGGAATTCCTCGCGCCACACGTCCTCGGTGCCGGCAAATACTTTCGACGACAGGTCGAAGAGATATGCGTCGGTCTCATCCTCTACGTATTCGGGGTATGAACCTCCGCCACCCAGACCCTGCGAAGCAGCATTGCTTATGGCGGTACCTATGTCGCCGCCGCTCATCAGTGTGATTATCACTGCCACAATGGCACCGACGATACCGCCGCCGGCCGCGATTGATTTTCCCGACACACGGCGCCGGTCGTCTACGTTGTCGCTTCTGCGTCGGCCGTCAAGTCTCATAATTCCGTAGTTTTATAGTAAATTTTATTTTTAATTTCCTATGGTATCACACAACGAATATTGATTGCTTTGCGGCTGCACCGGGGTGCAGCCCTACATCCTAACCTCTCAATCTCTGCAACACGGGCTTTACTTATAGTCGATTTCTTTCACTTTGAGGCGCTCGCCGGCATCCTTCACGATTGAACGGTAGTAGCGTTCGTCGTAGCCGGGGAACGAGGGATAGGCCGGCATGCCGTATTCATTGCGCTTGAACTTGCCGTTTTCCTCATTCTTCACATTGCCGTCCATATATTTAACAAACAAATAGTCGCCAAGTTCTTTGTAGCGGTCGGTAGCTTTCTTGGCCCAGATGTCGGCGAGGTTCTGAAGCAGTTCCTTAGCGTCCTCTGTCTCAAAATAGGGCACCTGGTCGATAGCCACATTCACATCTACGACGATGGCGTCCTCAAGTTCCGACTGCACTTTGCGGATGTCGGGTATCATCTGCGAGTAGCGGTTGTAGGCCTGATTGGCCACATAGTTGTTGACCCAGAAATTGGAAGTCCACGACAGAGTGTTCATGTCGCCGTTGCCTACTGCCACTTCGTGGGGGGCATGGTCGACCGAGCAGAATATCGGGAGATAGACGCAGGTGTTGGCATCGTCGGTACCAAACCACAGCAATCCCTTCATGTAGTCGGGCAGATGGCCGCGCATCTGGGCCACGAAAGAGAAACCGGTCTGCTGCGTGGCGATGGCGCGTTCGTTGGTGTATTCCACCGAGTCGACCTCAAACGTCATCGGACGCCAGCGGTAGGGCACGTGGTACGGACCGGCACCTATGTCATGCGTCATATCGTAGGGCGTGCCCTCGAAGTGGTCGCGCATCATCGCTTTCATATCGGCGGCGGTAACGGTGGTACGTGGTTTGACCCAAAGCGGGAGAGGCTCACCCTCGGCACGGTCAATCCAGGGGAGATACTTGTCCATGCCGTCGGCGTGACGGTTGAAGAATGCCCACACGCGGGCATCGCAGCCGCGGAGTGCGCCGAAATCGGTGACGGCGTAGGCTTTCGAGAAGTCAAATTCCTCATCCTTGCCTTTGAAATAGCCCTGCTTGCGGGCAAACGAAATCACATCCTTGCTGTAAAGGGTCTCGGGGTCGTCGAGGGGAAAGGTATGGATACGCGCATGGTTGGCGTGGCCGGAGATATACCCGTCGGGCACACGGCGTGCCACCCATACGGCGCCTTTGTCCTTGGCTCCCTTGCCTATCATCTCCATAATCCATACCTCGTCGGGGTCGGCAATCGAGAATGATTCGCCTTCGCTCGCATAGCCGTATTTATCAACAAGGTCGGTCATTATCTTCACAGCCTCGCGTGCGGTTTTGGCGCGCTGCAGGGTGATGTATATGAGCGAGCCGTAGTCGATAATGCCGCTTCCGGCAAGCTCGTGACGGCCGCCCCAGGTGCTTTCGGCAATAGTGAGGCCGTGCTCGTTCATGTTGCCGATGGTGGCGTAGGTATGTTCCACCTCGGGAATTTCTCCGAGCGGTTTAGCCGTGTCCCATTCCACCACTTTGCGCATTGCACCTTTGGGGTGGTCGGCTGCAGGCTGGTTGTAGAGTTCGCCGTAGAGGCTGTGGGAGTCGGCGGCGTAGGTTATGAACACACTTTTATCCTCGCCGGCGCCTTTTGCCACGATAAGGCTCGTGCATGCCAGGGCGGGGACGGTCGCTGCTATCGCAGCGGTAAGTATAGCTGTAAGTCTTTTCATCGATTGATTGTTTTTTTGGGAGAGTTATCGGAGAACTCCGAGGACTCCGAGAGCTCCGATAAATCGGACCGTTCAGACAGGTCGGACGAGTCGGACATGTCTGACCGGTCGGCAATTATGAATTATGTTATCGCTTTAGCGCTTGCGTAGCAAGAATTGTGAATTATTTAAGTTGCTCGAGGAGGTGTGCTACGGCACCTTCGAGCTGGGCGTCCTTGCCGCGGTCGAGGTCGCCGGGATTGTTGTAGATGAGCACGTCGGGGTCAAGCTGCTTGTTCTCGAGGGTGGTCTTGCCGTAGAGTTTGTTGGTGACCTGCGGAATACCGAATATCAGCGACGGGTCAATCTGGGTTTCCCACCACACGGCAGTCATGGTGCCGGGTATGGGCGAGCCGACGACATCGCCGATGCCGAGAGCCTTGTACGCCTCCGGAGTACCCGAAGCGTCGGAATAGTTGCCCTCGTTGACAAGCATTACCGACGGCTTGTTCCACTGCGCCCAAGGCTCGGAACCTACGTAGCGTCCGCGCGGCACATACTGCATGTATTCCTTGCCCGACAAAAGTATGAGCAGGTCGTTGTGGAGCCAGCCTCCGCCGTTGAAACGGGTGTCGACCACCACGCCCTCACGGTTGCGGTAACGGCCGAGGAGGTCCTGGTACACGCGGCGATAGCTCTCGGAATCCATGCCTTCCACATGGACGTAGGCCAGACGGCCGCCCGACAGTGAGTCGACGAGCGCCTGATTGTGCTCCACCCAACGCTCATAGAGCAGGTCGGATATATTGCCCTGCGATGTGGCCTTCACCTCCACGCGGCGTACGGCGGAACCGTCGGCCGGCTTGATGTCGAGCTTCACTTTCTTGCCTGTTTTTCCATCGAGCAGCGGATAATAGTCGTCGCCCGCTTTTACCTCGACGCCGTCGATGGCCATGATGATGTCGCCCTTGCCTATATTGGCCTGACGCGTGGAGAGCGGACCGCGAGCTATCACTTCGGCCACTTTAAGTCCGTCGCCGTCGTAGCTCTCGTCGAAGAATGCGCCGAGCGACGCCGTCGACAGAGCCGGACCGTTGCCGTTATAGCGTCCGCCGGTGTGCGATGCATTGAGTTCGCCGAGGATTTCGCTCATGAGGGTAGCGAAATCGCGGTTGTTGCCGATATACGGGAGGAACTTGCGGTAGTCCTCGCCGTAGCCGCGCCAATCGACGCCGTGGAGATTTTCATCGTAGAATTTTGCCTCAACCTGACTGAGCATGTGGTCGAAGATGTATTCGCGTTCGGCCGAGGGTGTACGCGTATATAGCGCGCTGAATTCAATATCCTCCTTCGAGCCGTCGGACAGTGACAGTTTGCTCAGACCCGTTCCCGAGATTATGAAAAGGTTTTCCCCTTCCTTGTCGGGCACGAAACCGCCGCTTACATCGGAGGCGAACATCGAGGTCTCCCCTTTCTTGAGGTCTTTTTTCATAAGATTGGCCTTACCGTCGGGAGCGCTTACGGTATAATACAGGTTGTTGCCCTTCTTGTCAAGATAATAGTCGCCGATAAATCCGGAGTTGGAAGTAAGGCGGCGCGTGCGGTAACGGCGGTTGTCGAGGTCAAACACGAGCGGCTTGACGGCATCGTCGGCCTCATCCACATCCTTGTCCCCTTTCTTCTTTTTCTTTTTATCCTTTTTCTTCTTGTCGGCGGAGTCATCCTTTGCCGTTTCGTCATCTTTCGCATTTTCCTCGGCCAGTTCAGCCTCCTCCTTGGTGCGGTTGAGTATGTCCCAGCCTTCGCCGTCGAGCATCATCAGCAGGATGTCGGTCTGTTCGCCCCACGATGCCTGGTTCTTGTAGCCGTAGCGGCCCGACTCGTATGTGAAGCCCTTGCCGTCGAGCGCCCAGCGGGGATTGCTCTCGGCATATCCGCTCTCGGTCAGGTCGACCACCTTCGAGCCATCGGCGCTCACGAGGGCTATATCGGAATTGTTCCATCCGCCTTCGCCGATATACGAGGCGAGAAGCCAGCGCGAATCGGGACTCCAGCGGAAACCGACATCGCCGTCGGCATACGAATAGTTCCACTTGCCGTCGAGCGCCGTAACCGTTTCCTTAGTCTTGAGGTCGATGACGCGTATCGCGGTACGGTCCTCAAGGAAAGCCACCTTCTTGCCGTCGGGGCTGAATTCGGGCTGCTGCGCGGTTGTGGCGCAACTGTAGAGCGGCTCCTCCACTATCTCGTCGGCGTAGGTGAACAGTTTGTCCTTGTCACCCTTGATTTTGGCTGTAAAGAGCTGCCACTTGCCGTCGCGCTCGCTGTCGTAGACGAGGGTCTTGCCGTCGGGAGAGAAACTGATGCAGCGTTCCTGCCCCGGAGTGTCGGTGATGCGGCGGGTGGTCTTGTATTTGGTCGAAGTCACATACACGTCGCCGCGTATGATGAAAGCCACCTCCTTACCGTCGGGCGACACATCGAGAGCTGTAGCTCCCGAGCCGGTGAAATATTTCACATTGTCGGCGTCATAAAGGTCGGTAGCGATATTTACCTCGACCTTACGCGGCTGCTCGCCGGGACGCAGCGTGTAGAGCTCGCCGTTCCATGAGTAAGCGAGAATTTTGCCTGCGGCATCGGCCGAGAGGGAGCGCACGGGATGGCGTTCGTAATCGGTCAGACGGCGGCGTCCCGTTCCGTCGACATTGCGGGTGTAGATATTGAGGGTGTTGTTGTCCTCCTCGCTGACGTAGTAGAACTGCTCCCCTTCGCCCCATACGGGGTCGATGTCGTGGCCGTTGAACGATGTCAGACGCGTGAATTTGCCGTCGCGCACGAGCCATATGTCGCCTGTGCCCGACGAGCGCTCATGCTTGCGGAGAGGGTCTTCGTAGCCCTTGCGGTCACGGTAGAGGATGTCGCCGCGTGAATTGACGCTCATGGCGAGCGTAGGCACCGACATGAGCAGTTTCGGACGTCCGCCGCGGGTCGACACCGTATAGGTCTGGTTCTGGAAACTGCCGGTAGCCGCTTCGACCCCGGGCATCAGTCGGGTATCGAAAACTATCGTCGAATCGTTGAGAAACGCGCGCGGAGTCTCGGTGCCGCTGTTGGTGGTGAGACGGCGCGGCGTGCCGCCGGCTGCGTCGACGATAAATATGTCGTCACTGCCGCGACGGTCGCTGCAGAATGCGAGCGTACGTGAGTCGGGGCTCCACACGGGAGCTGTATTGTAGCCCTCGGTTGTGATGCGTGTGGCATTGCCGCCGTTCACACCCACGGTGTAGATGTCGCCCTTGTAGGTAAAGGCAATTGTCGAGCCGTCGGGCGATATCGCACTGTTCCGCAGCCACAACGGTGATGTATCCGATGCCACAGACCCGCCTGCGGCCATTGCCGCCATGACAGCGGCAAGCATTATCTTTTTCATTGCAATGAAATTAAGTGATATTTTTATACGGTAAAGATAGTGAAAGTTTTTGAAATAACGGCAAACAGCCATATCAACCGTAAGCAAAACAGGGCTTACGGTTGATAGCTGTAACAAAATTATCACATTTTTTCATTTAGTTAAAAAAAATCTTGCTTAATCAGAATTTAGTATTTATTTTTGCAACGTAAGATAAAAATACTTGTAAGCAAACGCATCAAGTAAATTTTTTATATCAATAAAATATAAGCTAATCTCTAAGATTCACTGGAAAAAATACCGATATTGTTATTTACAGCGTAAACTCATTGATTTTCTTTTTTATTAAATTTTTTAATCGAGCCGCTCAGAGGAGCACCAGCCCAAAAAAAGTCTATAAAAAATTTCAATTACAATATCACACCTCAGATGATTTATTATGCCGGATATAGAATGAAGTCCTATGCCGGACTTCATTCTATGCCGACAACGATTGCCACATAGCAGCAATCCATACCCATACATCACATGTTGTGTCAACGCATAGGCGCAACTGAGATATTGTCGCCGTAAGCAAATCATCCAAGGTAATAAAGCTCAAAATGTATCAAATCACCATAAAAGAATATAGTTTTGTTAGATTGGAATCGTCGGTCAAAACCGTGAGGCCATGTAGCCGCCGATATAAGTATCTTTCTTTGAAAGATATAGGTAATAGTGATAATTAAAGATTAAACCCGTTTATTAATAGAGACCGGTTTGCACTACCGGATCCCTAATCTATGGATGTCCGTAACAAGTGATTGCTGCGGACATTCGCTGTTTAGAAACCTCTTTTAAGAGAGCGTTCGGTTTTTTAATCATAAGAGAGTGTTTGAATCTAAACCGTATTAACAATAGAAGAGAATGCAAGGAAAAACTTCAAATTAATCCTGAGGCCTTTTTTGGTTAATTCCGCCAGGTTTCATCAGTCGCATAGCTCGCTATGCTCCTTCTTCAACTTGCGGAATTACCTCAAAAAATCATAACTATTCAGTGAATATGTACGATGTAAGGTGTTCATTATCAGTGTAGGGCTG
>ERZ780168.1372-NODE-1372-length-25718-cov-65.983205_pt1 | contig 25718 bp, 19 predicted proteins | sample MGYA00510981_ERZ780168 | MGnify/ENA primary metagenome ERZ780168 (study PRJEB29588, sample SAMEA2158769) | human gut metagenome | biome: human gut; feature: human-associated habitat; material: faeces | place: Denmark | collected 2008/2010 ...
AAACACGAAAGTAGGAGATAAACACCTGCAATTAGTGTTTACCTCCTACTCGATTTATGATTCTTTTGACGGGAATTAGCCGTTGACTTTCTTCATGTGAGCGATGAGGTCGAGAACTTTGTTAGAGTAACCGATTTCATTGTCATACCAAGAAACTACCTTAACGAATGTCGGAGTCAGCTGGATACCGGCCTTAGCGTCGAAGATAGAGGTGAGGGGGCAGCCGAGGAAGTCAGAAGAAACGACAGCGTCTTCGGTGTAGCCGAGGATGCCTTTGAGTTCGCCTTCAGAAGCTTCTTTCATAGCGGCGCAGATTTCCTCGTAAGTAGCGGGTTTAGCGAGGTTAACGGTGAGGTCAACAACAGAAACGTCGAGGGTGGGGACGCGCATTGACATACCGGTAAGTTTGCCGTTGAGTTCGGGGATAACTTTACCTACAGCCTTAGCAGCACCGGTAGAAGAGGGGATGATGTTGCCGGAAGCAGCACGGCCACCGCGCCAGTCCTTCATAGAGGGACCGTCAACAGTCTTCTGAGTAGCGGTAGTAGAGTGAACGGTAGTCATAAGACCTTCTACGACGCCGAATTTGTCGTTGAGGACCTTGGTGATGGGAGCCAAGCAGTTGGTGGTGCAGGAAGCGTTAGAAACGAACTGAGTGCCCTTAACGTATTTGTCCTGGTTAACACCGCAAACGAACATGGGGGTGTCGTCCTTAGAGGGAGCAGACATAACCACATATTTAGCGCCGGCTTCGATGTGAGCCTGAGCTTTTTCTTTAGTGAGGAAGAGACCGGTAGACTCAACAACGTATTCAGCACCTACAGCGCCCCAGCCGATTTCAGCGGGATTCTTGCAAGCTGTAACGCGGATAGCCTTGCCGTTGACGATGAGAAGAGATTTCTCGAGGTCGAAGTCAACAGTGCCGTCGAACTGGCCGTGCATGGTGTCATATTTGAGCATGTAAGCCATGTAGTCAACGGGAAGAAGGTCGTTGATAGCAACTACTTCGATGTCATCACGTTTTGTAGAAGCACGGAACACGAAACGTCCGATGCGGCCGAAGCCATTAATACCTATTTTTGTCATAGTTGTAAAAAATATTGGGTTTTAGCAATTTTCACCTTAGTACCATCGGCATATAGCTTAAGGCGATGCAAAGTTAATCATTTTTTTTGAAATTGGATAAGTAAATTAATTAAAGTAAATAAATTATGTTAAAGGGGAGGGGATTTTTTTCGGGGTGTAATATTTTGACGTGTTTTTGCGGGAAAAATTAGTAAATTTGAAAGCTGAGCGGGGGTAATAATGGGGTATTACCAAAGAGGGGATTATTCGGCTTACGCCTCATCACTTGGCTGAAATACCGGGCTGCGGCTCAAAATCGGGGCGTGGCGGTAGAGACCTCGGGATGCAGCGGGGTGACTGTCAAAGGGAATAAGATCAGCGGCAACCATGACGCCGAGCCGTACAAGATAGGAAAATGACAATCGCCAAAAACTTGTAAAAATGCGTCAAAACCCGCCGGATGAAGTAAATTTGACCGATTATGGAGGGATAATTGCAAGAAATGATGCATTTTGATGATAACTTTGCAGGGGTGGGGAATGAGTCGAATAAGATTTATAAGACTTATAAGATTTATAAGACTCATAGCTGAGTAGCTTAATAGCTTACTGAGATAGCCGTGTAGCGAAACAAACCAATTATTAACACTAACTATAAAATACTTGTCCATGAAAAAATTACTTTTAATGGCAACGATAGCATCGACAGTGCTGTCGGCCGGAGCTGAGGTGTCGAGCCGCGAGATAAACGACGGCTGGCGTTTCAGACAATGGCGGTCGGAAAACTGGTACCCCGCCACGGTGCCGGGCACGGTGCATACCGACCTTATGGCCAACGAAATCATCGAGGACCCGTTTTTCCGCCTGAATGAGCGCTCGGTGCAGTGGGTCGACAAGGAGGACTGGATGTATGAGACTCATCTGGTCGCCACTCCCGAAGAGGTAGCGGCTCAGAACCAGGAGCTTGTGTTCAACGGCCTTGACACTTACGCTACCGTGTATCTCAACCATGAACGCATACTTCAGGCCAACAACATGCACCGCACGTGGCGCGTGAATGTCAAAGGCATACTCAAGGAGGGGGACAACCTGCTCGAGGTGCTATTCGACTCGCCCATCAAGGTCGACCTTCCCAAATATGACCAGTTCGACTATACGTTCAACACCGGTCCCGACCAGGCGCAGAACGGCGGTCTGTTCAACAAGACGCTGAGTATCTTCGCGCGCAAGGCCGGTTACCATTACGGCTGGGACTGGGGTCCCCGACTGGTTACTTCGGGCATCTGGCGTCCCATCGAACTGCAGACGTGGAGCGGCGAGCGCATCAACAACGTGCAGTTCATACAGAAAGATGTGACAGCGAAGCGCGCCAACCTGTCGACCGTGGTCGAGGTGCTTGCCGACGAGGCTGCTCCCGAGGCTGAAATCACCATCACCGCCGACGGCAAGAAAGTGGCATCGAAGACCGTAAGCCTCGAAAAGGGTATGAACAAAGTGACGCTCGACTATACAATCAAAAATCCGCGCCTGTGGTGGAGCAACGGTTTAGGTGAGCCTTATCTGACAAAGTTCGCCACTACGCTCAACGTAGGGGGCAAGAAGGTGGAGACCGAGGATACACGTCTTGGCATCCGTTCGCTCAAACTGATACACAAGCCCGACGACCAGGGCCACTGCCTCTATTTCGAGCTCAACGGCAAGCCGGTGTTCGCCAAAGGGGCGTGCATGGTGCCGATGGACAACTTCCTGCCGCGCATCACCACCGAGAAGTATCTCAAGCATGTGACCGACGCAAAGGATGTGAACATGAACATGATACGCATATGGGGCGGCGGCGTCTACGAGGATGACCGTCTGTATGATTTCTGCGACGAGAACGGTATCATGATATGGCAGGACTTCATGTTTGCCTGCTCGACCTATCCCGCCGACTCGGCATTCCTCGCCAACATACGCCAGGAGGCCATCGACAATGTGCGCCGTCTGCGCAACCACTGCTCGATAGCCGTGTGGTGCGGCAACAACGAGTGCCAGGATGTGTACTACGGCTGGGGCGGCCGCCAGAAATATTACAAGGAGAAAGGCGTGGAGGAGCTGACTACGAAGCAGTTTGAGGACATGTATTTCCGTGTATTGCCCGAAGTGGTCGAGGAATATGCCGGCGGTGTGGCTTACCGTCCGTCGTCGCCCTTCGCGTTCCGCACCACGGCGTCCGACGGTATCAACGGCGACGACCACTACTGGGGCGTATGGCACGGCCGCGACTCAATCGGCCACTACAACGTGAAGAAAGCCCGCTTCTTCTCGGAATACGGCTTCCAGTCGTTCCCCGAATTCGAATCGGTCAAGATATATGCTCCCAAAGAAAGTGACTGGCGCTACAACTCCGACGCCATGATGGATCACCAGCGCGCCGGGTCTTACGCCAACGGACTGATACGCGATTATATGCGCGACGAGTACCGTGTGCCCGAGGATTTCCCCACGTTCCTCTATGTGGGCGGCATACTCCAAGGCGACGCCATCAAGACGGCTTTCGAGGCACATCGCCGCGATATGCCGCACTGCATGGGTTCGCTCGTATGGCAGCACAACGACTGCTGGCCCGTGGCATCGTGGGCAGCGCGCGACTACTACGGCCGCTGGAAAGCGCAGCAGTATTTCTCGAAATATGCTCTTGACGATGTGCTTGTGTCACCGCTCTTTACGGGTGACACGCTTACGGTCTCGGTAGTCAATGACCGCCGTTCGGCAGTCAAAGGGAAGATGACACTTCGCGTGATGGACCTCAAGGGTAATGTCGTGGCTACGAAAGAGGTGAAGCACAATGCACAGCCGCTGTCGTCGAAGGTGGTCTACACCGAGGATGTCAAGAATCTTATCGGCGACGCTTTCAAGGGGGATTATATCTTCGTGACGGACTATGAGACGCCCGACCGCACATACCACAATATCGGTTATGCGATACGCCAGAAATACATGAACTACGAGCGCCCGAACATCGACATCAAGGTAACGGCAGCCGGCGACGGCTACGATGTGGCGATGACGAGCGATGTGTTTGCCCGCGGCGTATTCCTGTCGCTCGACGGAATCGACAATTTCTTCTCCGACAACTATATCGATATTCTGCCCGGCGCGACGCGTACTATCCATGTCACTACGCCGCTCGGCGAGAAGGATTTCCGCAATCAGCTGAAACTGACGTCGATGGGTCATGCATACGCCAATGTCAAGGCCGAGGAGTCAGGCACAAGCATCGGCAAGGGTGGCGAATATCGTCCGCTCGGAGGCGATTGAGGTCAATTCATAATGCATAATTCATAATTCATAATTGAGGCTGCGCCGGGTGTTTTTAGACCGGGGCAGCCTCAAATTTTTTTAAGGTCATTAGGGACTTTAAGGTCTCTAATGATTGGGGGAGGTGGGGGTGTCGGAGGGCTCGGAGTTCTCGGAGGACTCGGAGGGCGTTCCTGAGTAAACAGCATTGGGTAGCGAGGATGCCTGCGGCATCTTTTGGCTCGGGTCAGATGGATTTTTTGTAGGCGCGGCGGCGTTTGTGCTGTTCGCGCTCGAAGTATTCCCACTGTTTCTGGACGTTTTCGTTGCCTTCAAGCTCTACGTTGCTTTCGGCCTGGCGGTAGCCGGTCTTGATGTAGCGGGGGATGAGGTCGGCGAAGAGCAGGGCGTTGACGCCTTTGCTCTGGTATTCGGGCTTGACGGCGATGAGTAGCAGGTCGACGGTGTCGACTTTGCCGCGAAGGGGCTTGAGCAGGTGCCACCAGCCGAAGGGGAATATGCGTCCGCGGCTCTTGCGCAGGGCGTTGGAGAAACTTGCCATCGATATGCCTACGGCCACGAGTTTGTTGTCGGCATCGACGATTACCGAGATGTCATCGAGGCGGAGTATGCCGAGGTAGAGGTCGATGTAGTGGTTGATCTGGCGCGGGGTAAGGGGCGAGTAGCCGTATAGGCCGTTGTAGGCCTCGTTGATGAGGTCGAAGAGGGCGCGGCCGTATTCATCCTTGATTTTCTTGCGTGACTTGAAGCGCAGTATCTTCAGGCCATATTTGCGCTGCACGATGTCAGCGATACGCTGGTGCTTTTCGGGGATGCCGTCGGGTATTTTGATGAGGTATTCTACCCAGTCGACATCTTTTTCGAAGCCCATACGCTCCATGTGCTTTGGATAGTAGGGGTAGTTGTAGATTGTGGCCATTGTGCCGAGGCGGTCGAAGCCTTCGATGAGCATCCCTTCGTGGTCGAGGTCGGAAAATCCCATCGGACCGGTGATTTTCTTCATGCCGCGCTCTTTGCCCCAGCGTATGGCGGCGTCGAAAAGGGCGTCGACCACTTCGTTGTCGTCGATGAACTCGACGAAGCCGAAGCGCATGTTTTTCTCGCCGGTGCGTTCATTGACCTGATTGTTGATGATGGCGGTGATGCGTCCTACGGGCACGTTGTCGCGGTAGGCCATGAAGGATTGCGCCTCGCAGAATTCAAATGCGGGATTCTTGTCGGGCCGGAGGGTGTTGACATCGTCCATGACAAGCGGCGGCACGAAGCAGTCGTTGCCCTTGTAATGGGCGATACCGAATTTCACAAACTTCTTGAGTTCTTTCTTTACTGGCTCTACAGCTCTGATTTCTACAACCATATCTGTGTATATTATTGACCGACTGCCACGGTGCTGCCGGGGTTGGCCACGAGCCACCCGAGCAGGGCAATCATGATTATTAAAAATGTTATTATTATGATGTAAAGACGATGGTTCGAACGGTTGGAAAGCGCCATCTTGAGGTCGCGTATGTCGTGGTAGCGCTTCCGCGGATCGGGATTGAGGCAACGAGCCGCCACGCGCTGCAGGTGGCTGTGGCGTTCGGGCAGCCTGTCGAGCACCTCCTTGAGCACGACTCCGAAGTCGTGGATGTCGCGCGAGGTGTCGTCGTGGCTCAGGTGGTCGAGCTGGTCGAAGCCGACGTCGATGAGCTTTAGGTTGCCGATATTTTCGGTGAAGATTATTGTCTCGGGGCGTATGCTGTGGTGCACGATGTGGTTGGTCTGGATATATTCCAGGGCGTCGACGAGCGATGTGCATACCTTGCGGAGGGTCGATTCGTCGACCTTGCCGCTGTCGAGGAGCTTGCGGAGAGAGTCGCCGTAGACGTCGTCGGTGATGATGCACATCCCGATGCCGGGCACCTCCTCGAAGTCGTTGATCATGACGATGTTGGGATGTGCCAGATTGTAGCGGACGTCAAATTCCTTCTCAATCATGGCGCGATATGTGTCGTTGTCGCGGTATTGCGGCTTGAGGGTCTTGAGCATCAGCCATTTGCCGAATTTTTTGGCGGTGTATACGTCGTAGAACAGCTCGTCCCATTCGGGAAGCAGCTCGATTTCAGTCCATTTAGGTATGATTTTCTCGTTGTCGCTCATCTGTTGCGTCACGGTTTATTCTGTTTATACTGGTCGTGGAGAGTATTGTCGAAGTAGAGGATATGCTCGCGGGAGCTTGTGGGGAACGTGATTTTGACGGCGTCGAGCTGTCCGATTTTCGAACGGTCGATGATTTCGCCTACGTTGAGTATGTCCTTAAGTATCACCATCATGTCGCCCTCGGAGATGACTTTGAACGGGAGTTCGCGGCGTATGCCGGTGCCCGATGCGAGGATGGTGCCTATGAGCATTTCGAGGCGCTGGCGTATGTTGAGGTATGAGTCGAGGTTGCCCTTGAGGTGGATCTGCGGCATGAGCTTGATTACGTTGATAAGCACCGGCAGCGAGACGGGAGCCTCGGCGGCTTTCTCTACGCTGATTTCGTATGCCCGGGCGTAGTCCTCTATGTTGATGGCGTCTTCGATTTCGGGGAAAGTGAGGTCGGGGTCGTAGTCGATGGTGGCGGCATAGCCGTAGTATACGGTGGCCATTTCGTCGAGACGCAGTGTGGTGTCGGCGTGCATGTAGCGGTCCATCAGCTCGCGGTAATGTTCGGGATTCATGGTGACATTGACTTTTATCAGGTTGAGGTCAACGTCAATACGGTCGTTTTCCTGGGCGCGTGCGCCGGTGAAAGCGAAGAGAGTGAGGAAAGCAAGTAAGATTCGTTGTTTTAATTTCATCTTATTATTTCAATCAGTTTGTTATATCGGTCGGTGTGTCGGCACGTTTTTATCATCTGTTCGCTGCGGGTGTTATGCCTGCTGCTTTCAGTATCTTTTGGGGTACGTCGGTGTTGTCGTTGAGTCCGGAGAAAAGCCCGGCTCCGTTTCCGATAGCGAACAGGGGGACGAAGTTGCCTGAGTGGGCGAGAGATGTCCAGCCTGCTCCGGCTTTCTCGTTCAGCATTTCAAACACTTCGACGGCGAATTGGTTGAAGTTGGAGTAGAGGGTTTCCTGGCGTCGGGCCTGTCCGTCGATGAACGTGGATGTGAACACGTCTTTCAGACGGTTTTCGCGGTGCTCGCTTAACGGAACGGTGGTGAAAAATCCGAAATTGTCGGAGAGGTATTGTTTCATTTCGTTCCAGTCGGGCTTTTCGGAGCCTTTCATCAGGTCGTCGCAGTATCTTGAGAATATCTCTTTGGACACCTTTTGCGGCACGAGGTATTCGGGATGAGCCATATAGCCGGTGTAGTTGTTGCCTACGCTCAGGCCGCCTGTCTCGTGGTCGGCGGTGATGACGATAAGAGTCTCGTCGGGGTGGCTGTTATAGAAATCCATCGCAGTAGCTATGGCCTTGTCGAAAGCAAGAACTTCCTTGACCACCGCTCCGGCGTCGTTGGCGTGGGCCGCATGGTCTATGCTGCCGCATTCCACCATCATGAAAAACCTGTCGGGAGTGTGGCGGCTCAGATGGTTTATAGCCAGGACAGTCATGTCGTCGACGGTCATTTCACCGGGGATGTTGTCGACATTGTAGCCCATGTCCCAGTCCCACATAGATGTATCGGGCGTGAGGATGATGCGGCGTGAGGATGATGATGCGGCTGCTTCGGGCGAGGTGAGCAGTTCGACACCCTGTGATGCTATGTAGTCGGCGAGTCCGGTTGACTTTCCGTCCTTGTTCAGACCACGGAGGGCAGCTCCTGTGATGAGTTCGTAGCCCGATTCGGCGGCCTGCCGCCCTATTTCATAGTATTGGCCGCGGTTGGCGACATGGGCGTAGAAAGCGCCGGGGGTGGCATCGTCGGCTGCCGAGTTGGTCATAAGCGCCACGCCGTAACCGTTGTCGTGCAGATATTTTGCGATTGAGGTAACGGGCACAGTGTCGGGCCCCATGCCGAGCATGGAGTTTCTGGTCTTGGTGCCGGTGGATAGCGCGGTCCCGGCTGCGGCGGAGTCGGTGACCGGCGACGATGCGGAGTAGGTGGTCTGCAATGACTGTACCGGGAGCTGCAACATGTTGAGCGGCAGCGAATCGCCGAGTGCGAGACGCTTGTATGTGTCGGTCATCATCACGTGACCTGGTCCCATGCCGTCGCCGATGAAGTAAAATATGTATTTGGCTTCCCCGGCGTGCAGGGATAACGCGATGATGAGTGCGAGAGAGGCAAGCAGGTTGCGCAGTGTTGTCTGTTTTGTCATGGACTGGTTATGTTAATTTACTGTTTATTTCTGTTATTCTGTCGATTATGGAGCGGTCGTTGCGCAGACGGGGTATCTTGCGCTGTCCGCCGAGCTTGCCTGTCGACAGAAGCCATTGGTCGAAGGCTTTCTGCGACACTGGGGTGACGGCGGCGGGTGCAAGGAATATGCTTCCGGCGCGTTTGGCCTGGTAATCGGAGTTTTCGTTGCACAGTTCGCGGTCGAGAGTCTCGGCGAAAAGCTGCATGTCGGCCGGAGCGCGGTCGAAAGCTACCGCCCACTGGTGGTGCCCCTTGACGGTGGCCGAGGTGAATACCGGAGCGGCGGTGTAGTCGGTGACGGAGGCTCCGGTGGCGGCGCATGTGCGCGCCATGGCCGCTTCGGCGTCGCATACCATCAGTTCTTCGCCGAAAGCGTTGATATAGGCTCCGGTGCGGCCGGCAATCTTGATTTTCAACGGGTCGGTACTTACTATCTTGACTGTGTCGCCTATCATGTAGCGCCACAGCCCGTTGCTCGAGGTGATGACAAGCGCGTAGGTCTCACCCTTGACGGTTTCCCATGCGGGAACGGCGGCAGGAGAGTCGCTTTCGAGTTCGGTGAGGGGTACAAACTCGTAGTATACGTCGACATCGGCAAGCAGCAGCATGCCGTCGTCGTCGGGCGACGCCTGCAGGGCGAAAAATCCTTCGGAGGCGTTGTAGGTCTCCATATAGCGCATCCTTGCGGGGTCGATGATGGAGTCGTAGAGGCCGCGGTAGGGTGCGAACGATATGCCGCCGTGGAAGAATACTTCGAGTCCGGGCCATATCTGATGGAGCTCGGTAGCGTGTCCGGCGGCGAGCACTCCGCGCAGCACGGCGAGAAACCATGACGGCACCCCCGAGAGAGTGACGATATTGGCACGGCGCGTGGCGTCGACGAGACGCGGCAGTTTCCGGCTCCAGTCGCTCATCAGCGCAAGCCGTTTGCCGGGTGCTCGGAATAGGTTGGCCACGGGGTTGATGCAGTCGATAAGCGATGCCGAGAGGTCGCCTACTTTAACGTCGGCCGGAAGCGAAAGCTCGTTGGCGTAGCTGCCGCCGAGTATGAGGCTGCGTCCCGAAAAAATACGGCTGTCGGGATAGTTGGAGAGATAGCGTGCCACGACGGCGGTGCTGCCCGCATAGTGGCATTTGTGAAGCGACCGCGGCGGGAGCGGGATATATTTGCTTTTGCCGCCCGATGTGCCCGATGACTGCGCGTAGCGTTTTACTGTGCCCGGACACAGGATGTCTTTCTCGCCCGCAAGCATACGCATCACGTAGGGGCGGAAGGTCTCGTAGCCGTTGATTTTAAGCCGTGAGGCGTAGCCGGAGGGGGTAAGGTCGGGCGAAAGACCGTGCTCATGCCCCCAAAGGGTGTTTTTGCCATACTCCATTAGCTTCCGCAGCACACGCCGTTGCGTGCGTTCGATGTCGGCTGACGCGCGGAGAGTGGCGGTGTCGACCGATTTGAATAGTGGACGGGCTATCGGAGTAAAATTCATTTTGCGACCTTATATATTGCTGTCAATCAAAGACAATATGGGTTTTTACGTGTCGGAATGCCGGCGGGTCGTGTTGCAGCCTGAGGTATCTGAGTCCCGCATGATGCGCAGAAGCGTGCGCCGGGTGCTATACGGTTGCCGCAAGTGGGGCATTGGGTGACGAGCTCCGGATTTTGGGTGACGGGTTGTCCCCAGGGGTTGTTCTGAGGCTGCTGTGCCGGTTGCTGCGCGGGCTGTCCCCAGGGGTTGTTCTGAGGCTGCTGCGCCGGTTGTTGCGCGGGTTGTCCCCAGGGGTTGTTCTGAGGTTGCTGCGCCGGTTGCTGCGCGGGCTGTCCCCAGGGATTGTTCTGAGGCTGCTGCGCCGGTTGTTGCGCGGGTTGTCCCCAAGGGGTATTTTGACCGGTGACATGACTGCCGGCATCGCCGGTGGCCATGTAGCGTGTGTTATTATAAGATGCACGTGCAATGTCTAAAGATGCTTCGCACTTCGGACAATTTTTAAGCTTGACAGAATTAAGCTTACCACATTCAGGGCATTTTACAAATGGCATAGTATGTTGGTTTATTATATATGAATACAGTATCTTGCAAATTTACGCAAAATCTACAAGAAACAATGTTAACATGCCCAAAATTTAAGATTAAAACCGCCAAATTACCATATGGTGAATAATAAGAGGTGAAAAAAATAGGCACCCGCAGGCCGCCGATTTAAATAAAGAGACCACAAATAAAATTACCAGGAGCAATCCTTTTGTTGACGCAGAGCTGAATGAAACTGCGCTACACGTTCGTAATCTACAAATTTGACTCTTTTTGAAATCGGTTGAAACATCGACACATTGAGCTTGTCATTGAATTCGGTTTCCCGATGCCGGTCGGCGACAATATAGAACTTGGCGAAAAAATCCTGAAGTTCATAAAATTTAGCCAGGGAGTTCTTTATGTCGGTAGTATGCTCTACTTCATAGAAATCTGTAGGCATCATTCGATGGTTAAACCATATAACGTCGATAGTACGTGCTTTCCTTAAGAGGAAGTCGTAAGTGAATGGTGGAATGGTCGTACAGTCAGAAATCTCGACCAACGGCTTTCCAATAAACAGTCGTCCCTTATCTTGAGCCGGAACGTATGTGGTCAGATTGAGAAACTTGCCTATTTCCACTAATAGGCCCTGATAATACCCGTGAGAAAATTGCTCCTCGCTGATTTTATTCCCTTGGGTTATCTGTAGCTTTTGCAGTACCTTGTCGCGAAATTCCTCCAGTGCCCATAATCCGGGTCTTATCTTGAATATTTTGTCGCTGTCCTGTACTATTCGCCTAACGCTTGCCTCGGGAGTGCGCGACTTCCACTTCGAAAAATCAAGAATTTCATTCAACCGTTTAAGTGTGGCAAATCCACCTTCCTTTCGTAAGGCTTCTATTACCTGGTCGGTCTGTGTGACTTTTGCCATTCTTAACTGTTTAGGATTATAAATTATAGTATTTATATGAGCGAGAGGTATTTTTCGGCTATGTCGCGGGCGTTGAAGCGCTGGCGGATTATTTCGTGTTGTTTTTCGCGGTCGAGGTTGGCTGTCAGAGCCCAACGTATACCTTCGGCTACGTCGCGCGGGTTGCAGTATTCGGCTATGTAGCCGGTGACTTTATGGTCGATGATATCGGTCTGTCCACCCTCGCCGAACGATACGGGCGTGGCGCCGGCCGACATGCCTTCGATAAGCGTGCCCCCCAGGGTCTCGTAAAGGGATGTCGACAGGATGACATTGGTCTGCACAAGCAGCTGGTGGAGGGTGGTGTGGTCGCTTATTGTGCCGCATGCCACGTGGGGGAACCGGAGTTTATCGAACAGGTCCTCGCGGTCGGTTTTACCGAAGAATACGGCGATGCTGCCTGCGGCAATGTCGGGCGCCTCGTCCATGAGTATGTTGAGCGCGTCGATAGCGTAGGGGAGACCCTTTACCGGGTCGTCGAGTTTGGCCGCGCCAAACGCTATGATGTGTTTGAATTTATTGCGTGTCCACGCTGTCAGCGGCTTGTCGGATGAAGTGCGGAACAGGTCGGATGGGAATGCGTTGTGTATCACCGTGATTTCCTTGTCGCGCAATAGCGAGCTTTTTTGTGCGCACTGTTTCACCCAGTTGCTCACCGCCACGAATTTTATGTCGGTCCTGTCGTAGAGCGCTTTTTTTCTGAGCCATATTTTGTGCGACAGGTCGTCGGGAGTCGCTTTGGACCCGAGATAGGGGCAGTCGCCGCACTGCGCGCAGTAGTTGCTGCAAGAGTAGGCGTGGTGGCATATGCCGGTCATGCACCACATGTCGTGCATCGTCCATATGACGGGTTTCCCCATGTTGCATATGCGCTGCATCTCTTTGAGCGACACGGTGGCCTGGTTGACCCAGTTGACGAAAATGGCGTCGGCATTCTTCACGAGGGGATGGCGGTGGATGTTCATGCCCGTAGAGCCTGACGAAATCTTGAAAAGATCGCGGCGGTTGAAGCCGTTGCGGGCGAGAATGCCTACACGTTCGCGTATGAAACGCCATCCGCGCACGGGACGTGTGCCTATCTGATGGACGTGCGGGTCGTCGCATGTCTTGTTGAACACCAGCATGTCGGCTTCGTGGCCGAGCGCATGCAGGGCTTTCATCAGCCGGTAGGTGACTATCGCAGCGCCTCCGAGGAGGTCGTTGTGGCTCAGTAATACGATACGTTTCTTTTCCATAATCGCCTGATTACGTCATTTTTTAACAGGACGGGCCAATGGTTTTTCTTTTATCCAGATTAAAGCCCCGAAGGCAATGAGAAGCACGCCGCGCACCGTGAAATCAAGTATCTCGATGCCGGTGGTGATGAGCATCGCTCCGCCGTAGAGTGCGGCCGCACACAGTATGTAGAGGCTCAGACGGGGCAGATTGTAGTTGATCGGATATTTTTTCTGACCGATGAGATATGATGCCGCCATCATGGCGCCGTAGCAGCAGAATGCCGCCCAGGCGCAGGCCATGTAGCCGTAGCGGGGCACGAACAGTATGTTGATGGCGAGGGTGATGGCCAGTCCGCCGAGGGAGAACCAGGTGCCCCATATCGTGCGGTCGGTGAGTTTGTACCACAGCGACAGGTTGAAGAATATGCCGAAGAAGAATTCGGCGGCCATCACTATCGGCACCACGCGCAGGCCGGAGAAGTAGCGCGGCGAGATGAAATACTTGAGCACATCGAGGAAGAACATCACCCCGAGGAAGATGAACAGCCCGAATATGACGAAAAATTTCATAGCGTCGGCGTATGCGCGGCGTTTGTCGCCTCCGCTCTCCTTGTTCTTGTCGAAGATGAAGGGCTCGTAGGCGAAACGGAACGCCTGAATGAACATCACCATGACGATGGCTATCTTGTAGTTGGCGCCGTAGATGCCGAGCTGTTGCGAAGCGTCGGCCGGGTCGTCGACCAGAAACGGCAGCAGTATCTTGTCGATGGTCTGGTTCATGATGCCGGCCACGCCGAGTATCAGCAGCGGGAAGCTGTAGCGTATCATCTCGCGCCACAGTTTGCCGTTGAAGCTGTAGCTTACGCGCAGTTCGGGCATGAGCAGAAGCAGTATCACCATGGACGACAGCAGATTGGCCAGGAATATGTAGCCTATGCCGAATCCGGGGTCGTAGAACCAGTCGATAAGCCCGGGGGCATGCTCCTGTATCCACGGGCAGAGTATGAGGAAGAAGAGGTTGAGGCCGATATTGAGGCCGATGTTGACGAACTTGAGGGTGGCGAAGCGCACGGGCCTCTTTTTGTAGCGGAGATAAGAGAAGGGTATGGAGCAGTAGGCGTCGAGCCCCACGGCGATTGCCATCATCCAGATGAACGACGGATGGTCGCCGCAGTTGAGCGCGTCGGCTATCTGCGGGGAGAAGAGACATGCCACGATGATGAAGAGCATCGAGGAGGTGCCTACCGATATGAGTGTCGTCGAGTAGACCTGAGTGGGGTTGTTCCACCGCTCATGGTTGGCGAACCGGAAAAATCCCGTCTCCATGCCGTAGAGCAGTATGATGAGCACCAGCGCCACGTAGGCGTAGATATTGGTGACTATACCGTACTGCGCGGCGGGAAACAGATAGGTGTACATCGGCACCAGGCACCAGTTCAGGAACCGGCCGACGATACTGCTCACACCATATATGGCAGTATCCTTCATCAGACTCTTTACCCCTGCCACAGTGCTGCGTTATTTCTTTTTAGGAGATTTTGCGTTTTCAGTTTTCGACGCCCGTTTGCCCGGAGTGCGGCCGATGCGGAGCACCTGCGCCGAGCGTGCGGGCAGATACAGCTTGAGCCATTCCTTGCCGGTCGGGGCATATAGCTCGTCGTGCTGCGTGAGATGCTCCACGCTGTCGTCGATGTTGCCGAATCCGCCGTACTGCTTGTCGTCGGACGACAGCACAACCTTGTACTTGCCTGCCGGAGCGAGTATGCCGTAGTCGGTGAACGACTTGAACGGGCTGAAGTTGAACACGAACACGAGGTCGCCGCGACGGAATGCAAGCACCTGGTCGTCGTCCTTCTCCCACAGTTTCTCGATGCTGAGTGCCTGGAAGTTGATGACGCGGCTCACAAGCTCGACCATAGCGTTGTCAAACGCGTTGAGATACTTGTATTTCAGGTCCTGGCGGTCGACAAGATCCCACTGGCGGCGGGCATACTTGTAGCTCCAGCCGTTGCCTTCGCGGGGGAAGTCAATCCACTCGGGGTGGCCGAACTCGTTGCCCATGAAGTTGAGGTAGCCGCCGTTGATGGTGGCGAGGGTGACGAGGCGTATCATCTTGTGCAGCGCGATGCCGCGGTCCACGGTCATATTGTTGTCATCGACCATCATGTGCCAGTACATCTGGTCGTCGATGAGACGGAATATCACCGTCTTGTCGCCTACGAGCGCCTGGTCGTGGCTCTCGACGTATGATATTGTCTTTTCGTCGCTGCGGCGGTTGGTGAGTTCCCAGAATATCGAGGTGGGGTGCCAGTCCTCGTCTTTTTTCTCCTTGAGAGTCTTTATCCAGTAGTCGGGTATGCCCATGGCCATGCGGTAGTCGAAACCGATGCCGCCGTCCTTGATTTTCACGGCGAGACCGGGCATGCCGCTCATCTCCTCGGCTATGGTGATGGCATTGTGGTTGACGGCGTGTATCAGTTTGTTGGCGAGAGTGAGGTAGGTGATGGCGTTGACGTCCTGTGCGCCGTTGTAGTAGTCGCCATACGAGCAGTAGGCCTGTCCGAGTCCGTGGTCGTAGTAGAGCATCGAGGTCACACCGTCAAAGCGGAAGCCGTCGAATTTGAATTCCTCAAGCCAGTATTTGCAGTTGGAGAGGAGGAAATGCAGCACCTCGTTCTTGCCGTAGTCGAAGCAGAGCGAGTCCCATGCCGGGTGCTCGCGGCGGTGGTCGCCGTAGAAGTACTGGTTGTATGAGCCGTCGAGGCGTCCTAATCCCTCGTTCTCGTTCTTGACGGCGTGGGAGTGCACGATGTCCATGATTACGGCTATGCCGAGTTCGTGGGCCTTGTCGATGAGGCTCTTAAGCTCTTCGGGGGTGCCGAAACGGCTTGAGGGGGCGAAGAAACTCGACACGTGGTAGCCGAACGAGCCGTAATACGGGTGCTCCTGTATGGCCATTATCTGTATGGCGTTGTAGCCGTCGGCATGAATGCGAGGCAGTATGTTGTCGCGGAACTCCACGTAGGTGCCTACGCCTTCGCGCTGCTGCGCCATGCCTATGTGGCATTCGTAGATGAGCAGCGGACGCGTGTCGGGCACGAAGCTCTCCACTTTCCATTCGTATGCTTTCTTCGGGGTCCACACCTGTGCGGAGAAGATATGGCTCTGCTCGTCCTGCACGACGCGTGTGGCGTAGGCGGGGATGCGTTCGCCTTCGCCGCCGTCCCAGTGCACTTTCATCTTATACAGCTGGCCATGCTTAATGCCCCGCGGACCTACACGCAGTTCCCACACGCCGTTGTCGAGGCGTCTGAGCGCGTATTTGGGCAGCTCCTGCCAGTCGGAGAAATCGCCGATAAGCGTGATGGCGGTAGCGTTGGGCGCCCATTCGCGGAACACCCAGCCCTTGTCGTCGCGATGAAGGCCGAAATAATTGTGTGCGTTGGCAAATCCTTCAAGATTGCGGTTCCCTTTTATGAGTTCTTTTTCTTTTCTGACGGCATCTTCATGGCGCCCTTCGATAGCCGGAGCGAATGGCTCAAGCCACGGGTCATTTTTAATGATATTCAGCATAGTCCTGAGTATAAGAGAGTAATGTTGCAACAAAAGCCCCGGTGCGGCTGTCGCCACGCCCGGCGGCTTATTTCCTACAAACATAACCATTTTTTTCGACAGCGCAAAATTTTTCTTCACCCCTCACGATATTTGCAGCGGAATAAGGAGATAATTTATTATTTAGCAATAACTTTCGCGGTATTTTATTGCATTATAGTGAAAAATGTTTAACTTTGCCGGTGCATGTCGTCCGCGGAGGCCCGATGTGGGCTGAGGGGCGGGGTGCTGACATTTTTTTGAAAGCGTTTACCATAGCGCTCTTTCTTGACTCATTGAAACTTCGCAACTCTCATTGATACGTCAGGAATGAGGCAGCGGTAGATGGCTTATGTGGATATGTATTTACACTGATCCGCGGCGGCGATGCGCGAGCATTGCGCCGTCGGACGGTCAGCATATTTGCGTGAGGCCTCTGCACGTTGCCCGTTCAACGTATCAGGGCAATGCGAAGGCCTCAATGAGTGGGACGGGCAACAGGTACTGACCTTGCGCTTTTTGTTTATCCGATACCATTAACGCCGACGAGGAGGTCCCGACGCACACATTTTTTGCAACTATGAAAAAATTTCTACTCCCGGCGCTCGCCGCGTTGCTCGCCCTCCCCGCATTGGCGCGCGACTTCACCTACACCTACGAAGGGCAATCACTGGTGTACACCGTGACCGACGAAACAGCCAAAACCTGTATGGTAAAATGCGGCGCTCCCGTTACGCCTGCACCCGACGAAGAAAAAGGTGAGCCGACCGGTCTATATCTCCGCGGCGACATGAGCGATTGGGGAGCTACGGAAGAATGGGAATTCCGTACCACCGATAACGCAGACGAGTATGTAATCACCAACTGCACGATTGCAGCAGGTGCTAATTTCAAAGTGGCTGATGCCGACTGGAATGTCATGTATGGCAGTAACGGTAACGAAATACAGTTGGACGCGCCGTATATACTTGGCGGCGCAGAATCGCTTAATCTTGTAATGCCGTTTGACTTTGCCGGCGATATTCAGCTCAACAGACGCCAGACAGGTTGGTCATACGAATATACGATTTTATTTGTGCCTGAATCATCAAAAATCATCAAAGGCCGGCTGGATATTCCCGGCACGGCTTCCGACGGCACCAACGAATACACGGTGAAGTACATCGCTCCTTATGCTTTCTCCGGATATACCGGAATGACGTCTGTACTACTGCCAAATACAGTAGTTCGCATAGGCGCGTGGGCATTCTCCGGTTGTAGCGCTCTTGACTATGTATGGATTAATGAATCCGTCGAAGAGATTGGCGACCATGCATTCTATTCGTGCAAAGCCATTGGAGTAATCTATATTCCTGCATCGGTGAAAAGTATAGGCGAATATGCTTTTCTCTCTTCCAACAATCTGGCGGCAATCAATGTCGATGAGTCCAATACGTGGTATTCATCAGCTGATGGCGTGTTGGTCAATAAAGAAACGGGCGTTCTCATTAAATGTCCTGAAGGGAAGATGGGCGATATGGTGCTCCCGTCCTCAATTACCGGAATAGGATTGGGTTCAGTGGAATTTTGCGAAAAGTTGACATCGATTACAGTACCGAACTCCGTCAAAGAAATTCCCCAAGGATTTGCACAGCACTGTGAGAAATTACAGACTGTCAGTCTGCCTGCTTCCATCGAAAAAATCGGTAGTTTCCCGTTTATGGAATGTCCTGCTATGTATGAAATAAATGTAGAGGAAGGCTGCAAAAATTACTACTCGCTCGATGGAGTGCTGTTCTCCAATATGGATAACAATCCGTCACTCATTAAATTCCCCGTAAGTAAAGCCCTGTATACATATTTTCCGGAGGGTTATAATATTCCCGAAGGAGTAAAAACAATCGGGGAATACGCTTTTTATGAAAGTTTCCTTAATTATGTGAATATCCCCTCCACCGTTACCGTTATCGGCAATTATGCGTTTGCCTCAGGCAAACTTAACTCCATCACAATACCATCTTCAGTAGAGTCGATAGGGAAAGAAGCATTTTATGCAAACAGTCAACTCGTGTCTGTTTCAATCCCCGGTTCTGTCAAATCGTTCGGAGATAATGTGTTCGGCTTGTGCGAATCCTTGGGAAATGTATATTACAATACGACTGTGCCAATCTCATACAGCGAATATGATACCCCCTCTGCTACGTTATATATCCGCCCCGAGGGCGTAGAGGCAGCTAAAACAACCGCCCCCTGGAGTAAGTTTAAAAACATCGTAGCCTACGATTTCGACAACATAAACAATAAGGATTATTACCTTGTAGGTGATTTCAACGACTGGACCAACGGCGCGGAAGATTGCAAATTCACTCCCGTCGGCAACGGTGACTATGAACTCGATTATACCGGCACACTCGTTGAATTCAAAATTACTGACGGCACATGGGATGAAGAAGGGTGTTTCGGCTTGAACCGCTACAGCTATGGAATCTACCAAGGAGGTTCACGTTGTGCTCTCGTTCAGCCCGGCGATAACATCTCCGCCGGCACGTTGACAGGCCTTGTTAATCCGCACTTTGTCTTTAACCCCTCAGAAAGGATATTATCCTACACATGCGACTTTGTCGAACTATCATACACCTACCAGATATGGGGCAATTTCCCGGCCGGAGGAGATGAATGGGCAGCCATCGGAATGCGCAGTGATAACAACGACGGACTGTGGACTGCTAAGAATGTCGTCGCTGAAAATGAATGTCAGTTCTTACTGCGTCAGATGCGTGATGACGGCAAAATATTGTTCTGGGGACATTCTACCGACGGCGCTTTAATCACAGAGCCGGGAACATACGTCGTAGGGTGGCAGGATTACAACTTCTCCATCGCCCCCGGAACATGGGATCTTATGTATGACGAGAGAACCGGCATGCTGACAGTATCTGCGGCTTCCGGATCGGTCGATGGTATCGAAGCCGACGACAATGTCGCTCCCGTCTACTACAACCTCCAGGGCGTACGTGTCGACAATCCCGCCAGCGGCCTCTACATAGTAGTCCGCGGCAACAAAACCACCAAAGAATACATAAAGTAACCCCACAGACTTAATCCTAATACTTCCGATGGCGCATCAGAATCAGTCGTTTTGATGCGCCATCTTTGCGTAAATCACTATAATTTAGTGCGTAATATAAAAATGAATATAGCAAGTTAGAAAAATTTGCTATATTTGCGTATAAAAACATCCCATTGCAGTAAATTGCTGAAAATCGCTGACGAACTGCTGATGAAGATGCTATATGTCCAATTAGACTAATTAGTCCAATTTCCGTTTAGTTGACCAATTAGACCAATTAGTCTAATTAGACCAATACCTCCAATTTTACCACTATTCACCCGTAAAAACCATAAATCATGGCTGACACCTTCCTCCCACAGAAAGGCAATTATCGGAAACTGATAGCCTTTCAGAAGGCTGAATGTATCTATGATATTACCTACTACTTCGCTCACACTCACCTGCAGAAAAACGACCGTACTATCGACCAAATGATACAGGCTGCGCGAAGCGGCAGACAGAACATAGCCGAGGGTACATCTGCGGGAGCAACGTCGGCCGAAACTGAAATCAAACTCATAAATGTTGCGAGAGCCAGTCTTCAGGAGCTGTTGCTTGATTATGAAGATTTTCTTAGAGTAAGAAATCTATGTAAATGGGAATTAAATTCCGAAAAAGCAGTAAAGACGAGACAAGTCTGTGCCCGACACAACGAATCATCATACTATATCGAAGCGATAAAGCAACGTTCTTCCGAAACCATAGCCAATATTGCGATTACGCTCATCCATCAGACCGACGTGTTTCTGTGAAAACTTTTAGAAAGGCTTCAGGAAGATTTCCTTCGCAACGGTGGTATCAAAGAACAAATGTACAACGCCCGCATCAATTACCGCAATGGCCATAAATAACTATGGCAGTGAGTCATTCCTGTCTGACGAATTTATTCCCCGACGCGGAAGATGGAGAAGTTGACGGAGCCGTAGGCACGGTGTTCCGTGAAGCCGGGGAGGTGGCAGAAGTCGTATTTTTTCGAGTGCTCTATTACTACGAGGGTGCCGGGTTTCACCAGGCGTGAGTTGAGTATGGCTCCCGGTATGTCGCCGAATCCGGGGAGGTCGTAGGGCGGGTCGGCGAACACTATGTCATAGCTTTGCGCGGCCGCGGTGATGAAACGCAGCGCGTCGGTGCGAAGTGCCGTCAGGTTGTCGGCGCCGAGCTGTGAGGCTACTTTGCGTATGAAGTTGTACTGTGTGGCGGCTTTTTCTACCGCTGTCACCGACGAGCAGCCCCGCGACAGGAATTCAAACGTGATTGCTCCCGTGCCGGCAAACAGGTCGAGAGCCGTAGGTCCTTCCTCGAAGTCCACGAGATTTTCCATGACGTTGAATATGTTTTCGCGGGCAAAATCGGTGGTGGGACGTGCCGTGATGTTGGTCGGCACGTCGAAACGGCGGCGTCCGTATTTTCCTCGTATTATTCGCATAGCGGTAGTATTATCAGGTCAAAAGGCGCTTTCATGGCGTCAGCTCCGGCACGGAACATTGCCGAGGGGAATATCATCGGCATGACGTACGGACGGAATTTGCGCAGCAACGGCATCAGTGCGTCGCGCTGTTCGCGGTCGCCCCCGATAAGTATCTCCGATATTTCGTCGGAAATATCTTCCGTGCAGTTCAGTATGTAGAACGCGGCGTCGTTGATGTCGCGGTATTCGAAGCGGTTGAGCAGGTGCAGCGAGTTGGAACTCATCACCACGATGTCGAGCGAACGTCCGCGCATATTGACGAATACCTTGACGGTATTCCCTTTGGTGAGGTTGGCGTGGCAGTAGCGGGTGAAAGGGTGTATGGAGTTGTGCATCCTGATGTTGGGAAACGTGCGCCGCAGAAAATTGACAACAGGAGTATCTGCCGGAGTGAGCAGACGCGCCCCGAAAGTGTCGAGGCGGTCATCGATGACGGTATCTCGCCGGTCAATGTCGCTGTCGGCCTCCCGGAGAAGTGCAATATGGTCGCAGGCGTCGGCTATCTCATCGGGCACGGCCATGAAGCGTCGGCTTTCGATTATCGCTGTCGTGGTCTTGAAATCGCTGAGCAGCAACGGATTGTCGTAGATGAATGTCTCGAGCTGTTTGAGTCTGTCACCTCCGTCGCCTCCGAGTTCGCAGTGGCGAAGCAGCAGCGAGTTGTCCTCCAATGGGTTGTAAATCATGACATCAAGCGCCGTCACGCCAATGCGTAGGTCAAGACGGCAGTATGCCGGGTCGTTGACGAGGTCTTTGGTCAGTGGTGTCGATGTTGTCATTGCTGTTGGATTTATTTGTCGCGTGATTGAAGCGTCTATCGGCGTAATGTCCCGGGGTCGAATCTCTGACCTCCGAGGCCGGTGCCCGACTGTCGGTTGGTGTTGCCCGAACTGTTGCGTCCCGAGCCGTCGAAGCCGGGCGAATAGAAGTCATCCTCCTCTTCCTCCTCATCGGTGTTGTTCTCGTTGGCATTCCGGTCGCGGTTCTTGGGCTTGTTTTTCTTTATCTCGTTGGGCTTCTGGGACTCTACAGGGAGCTGGTTGATGTCCCATGTCTGGTTGATGTCCCAGTTTTTCTTGACGGCGAGCTTCTTGGGATAGTAATATACATCCTCCGGCTGGCGTTTTTCGCTTACCGAACCGGTATCCCATTTGCCGTTGCGGTTGGCATCGACGTAGGCACGGGCATAGTAGGTGTTGGGACTGACGAATGTGAACGTGGCCGCCCCCTCCTTTACCGGTGCCGTTGCCACCGTTTTGTCCTGCGTGTTGAGCAGTTCCACCATCATCTCTTCTCCTGCAGGAATGCCGGTAAGATTGAATGTTATGGTGGAATAATCCTCAAGTTTCTTTACGGTGAATTCGGAAGTCGCAGGTTTGTTGACATTCCCGTAAATGCCTGTCACTGCGGCCGAATCGACTTTGAGGCGGTAGCGTTCCCCCTCCTTCCAGTCATGACGCAGCGTGAATGCCAGCTGGCGGTTGAGCGAGTCGCGCGTGATATGCTGTGCGCCCATGTCGCGCCACAAGGTGTCGACCCTCATCTCGAGGTGTATCATGTTCTCGATAATCGTGTCGACAGGCTGCGAGGCAGTGAAATACAGCGGACGGTTCAGCTCCTGGTTCCCTTTGGTGCTCGTGTCGAATGTCATGAACACCGGTTCGTCGGTGAATACGGTATCCCTTCCTTCCTCGCGCAGCTTCTTGAGAAGTTTTTCGCGCTCCTTGTCGCGTTTCTCGAGCGCTTTGCGGAAACTTGAACGGTCGCGGTTGAGCAGCCGCAGCGTGTCGGTGGTCCACGACAGTTGGTCGAGCGTGTCCGTGCGCAGATAGCGCGCTTCTACGAGAAGCGTGTCGGTGGATATTACCGCCTTGTCTGTGAGCCAGTATGTTATGGAGTCGCCCGCGGCGGAGTGGTCGATGCGCGATATTTCGTCGATGCGCCGTCCGGCGGCCGGAGTGTTGAGCAGTGTCAGCACGGGCAGCGTGTCGGTGGGCGCGCCAAATTCCAGCGCTATGCGCGTGGAGTCGATGCGGGTATTGTTTTTAAGATACTGCGAGCGGTAGTTCTCGTTGAACCATGTGAGCAACAGGTCGTTGGGGAGATACCGGTGCCCCTGGCGCATTACTATCGAGTCCATGCCGTTGTTCGCACGCAGCGTGTCGGTCACCATGATATTCACCACTTCAGGCACTACAGTCTGTCCTAAGAAAGCCACATCCTCCGAACGGTCCCAGTGATAGTCGCGGTTGAGGTCGTTGACGGCATAGAGATTGTAGGTGCCCGGCGCGAGATTGCGCAGCACGAACTGTCCGTACTGGTTGGTCTTGGCTATGCGCTCGAACGGCAGCGTGGTGATGGCCGTGTCCGACAGATTGGAGTATACGCCAACTATCATGCCCTGTGCGGGTTCGAGATTGCGGGCTTCGAAAAGCATTCCTGATATTACAAGGCTGTCGCGCGTGTCGCCCGTAGAGAAATCGAAGGCGAATCCGTCAAGGATATTACCCTCGTTGAGGTCGCGTATGGCATCGGAAAAATCTATGGTATAGGTTGCGTCGTTTACAAGCGTGTCGCGGAATTCCACCGTCAGGCGCTTGCCGTTGGCCGATATCGACGGCGGCTGCTTCTGTACGGGCGATACCACCACCTTGTTCACCACATCCTCCATCTTGATATTCTCGTCGAAGAATATATTGATGCGGTTGCCGTTGAAGTTGAGTGTTCCCGGAGCCGGATTCGAACGCACGAACACCGGCGGCAACTCGTCGCGGTCGCCCCCCTCGGGACGCCCTATCGACGCACACGCAGCAAGCAGCATCACCACTGCCGCCATACATAATATTCTGACTATATTACTGTTTCTCACCTTCTTTGCCTGTTGGTCGCGTTATACCTGTTAGTCGCGTCATAGGGGAATATGGTGTCACGCCACTGGTGCCTCGCTGAAAATGTTGTTGTACCCCGGAGCAGAATCGAACTGCTATCAAAAGTTTAGGAAACTTCTATTCTATCCGTTGAACTACCGGGGCATCCGGGTCGGTTGTTGTGTTTGAATCTGTTGCGATTTCAAATTGTTGGGAAAGCGTTCAAAATTTAAATTTCCGCGGTTAGAGACCGCGGCTACTATATCGTAGCGTTTGGTAATCAGATATGTAGTGGCCGCGGTTTTTAACCGCGGTTGATAAAATTGAATTTTGATACCACTTCCGGCACATTGCCGACGGGTGCAAAGTTAACGTTTATCTGCGACAATAACAAATGAAACTGTAGCTTAAGCCGTTCTTTTCGTCGGTCTTTTTCTCGCTTTCGCTGAGTTTTTCCCATTCCGCGGAGCTGTATTCGGGGAAAAAAGTGTCGGCGGCGGGGCTGTCGGCATCGATCAGTGTCAGCTCCATGCGGTCGGCCGTGCCGATTGCCTGACGGTAAATCTCGCCGCCCCCGATTATGAACACTTCCTCTCCCGCCCCCATCGCGAGGGCCTCGTCAAGCGACCCCGCACGCTCTATGCCGGGCGCGTTATAGTCCGTCTGCCGGGTTATCACTATGTTGCGGCGGTCGGGCAGGGCACCCTTGGGAAGCGACTCGAAAGTCTTGCGCCCCATCACCACCGTATGCCCCGTGGTAAGCGCCTTGAACCGGCGCATGTCCTCACGGATGTGGAATGCAAGATCCCCCCCGCGTCCTATCGCTCCGTCGCGCCCCGTGGCGGCTATGATTGTCACCATGTCGTTTTTTATTAAGATTTATACCGATACGTCGGCCTTGATATGAGGATGCGGGTCATAGTCAACAAGCTCGAAATCCTCGTACTTGAAGTCGAATATGCTCTTGACATCCCGATTTATTATCATGCGCGGCAGCTTGCGCGGCTCGCGGGTGAGCTGCAGGCGTGCCTGCTCGAAATGGTTCCGGTAGATATGCGTGTCGCCTAACGTATGCACGAAGTCGCCTGCCTCCAACCCCGTCACCTGCGCCACCATCATCAACAGCAGCGCGTACGACGCGATGTTGAACGGCACGCCTAAGAACGTGTCGGCCGAACGCTGGTAAAGCTGCAGCGACAGCCGTCCGTCGGCTACATAAAACTGGAAGAACGCATGGCACGGAGGCAGCTTCATCGACGGAATATCGGCCACGTTCCATGCGCTCACTATGATGCGACGCGACGACGGATTGTTCTTTATCTGGTCGATGGCCTCCGAAATCTGGTCGATGAACGTGCCGTCATACGCCGGCCACGAACGCCACTGATAGCCGTAGATATGCCCCAAGTCGCCGTTCTCGTCGGCCCACTCGTTCCATATCCTTACCCCGTGCTCCTGAAGGTATTTCACGTTGGTGTCACCCTTCAGAAACCACAGCAGCTCGTAGATGATTGACTTCAGATGCAGTTTCTTGGTCGTCAGAAGCGGAAAGCCGTCGGCGAGATTGAACCGCATCTGGTAGCCGAACACCGAGCGCGTCCCGGTGCCCGTACGGTCCTCCTTGTCAGTGCCGTGCGTAAGTATATGGTCGAGAAGTTCGAGATATTGTTTCATTTGCAGTATATAATATAAAAGCAAAATTCACTAAAATTATCGATATATGCAAATGATTGCCGAATAATCGTCCACCTGCGCACACGGCTCTTTCATTTAAGATCGACCTAAAATATCCAAAAGATGTGTATTTTAT
>ERZ780168.1376-NODE-1376-length-25673-cov-8.138418_pt1 | contig 25673 bp, 19 predicted proteins | sample MGYA00510981_ERZ780168 | MGnify/ENA primary metagenome ERZ780168 (study PRJEB29588, sample SAMEA2158769) | human gut metagenome | biome: human gut; feature: human-associated habitat; material: faeces | place: Denmark | collected 2008/2010 ...
CGCGATATTTTGGGAATAAATGACGTAGCAATAGGTCAGATAAAACAGTCCGTCCTTATAGAAAACGGACGGCTGCTTCTTGGAACTTGGCAGGGGATTTATCTATGTGAGTTTGAAAGGGTTAAGACTTCAAGAACGGTATATGTGAAAATAATGGAAGGATAAACAGTTATCCTAAGAATTACTAATGAGTAATGGATATAAGATGTTTATCTTAATATTTTTATATGTTAAAAAAATATCTTATGATTTTTCTGGTATCCATGGTGCCAATCGTAGAATTGCGAGGTGCGATTCCGATTTCGCAGGGCTTTCAGCTGCCGTTATTACAGTCCTACATCATCTGTGTTATCGGCAACATGCTTCCGGTTCCGATTATTTACCTTTTTGCAAGACGGGTGCTTGAGTGGGGCAAGGATAAAAAATACATTGGTAAGTTTTTTACCTTCTGTATTGAAAAAGGTCACAAGGGTGGACAGAAGCTGAAAGAAAAAGCAGGAAACGGGTTATTTATCGCACTGCTTTTATTTGTGGGTATTCCGGTTCCGGGTACAGGTGCATGGACAGGAACATTGGCAGCCAGTTTTCTGGATATGGGATTTAAAAAGAGTGTACTTGCCGTATTGGGCGGTGTGCTTCTGGCAGGTATTGTCATGGGTGCTGCCAGTGCAGGACTTTTCAGCGCACTTTTTGCAGTCTTTTAAAGAAAAATACAAAAGCGGTTTTAAATTTATAAACAGAACGGGCAGCAGCAGGGCATGGGAATTCCTTATCCCGGAAGATGCCCGTTATTTTTTGCCTGAAATAAAAGAAAATGCAAAAAAATAAAAAAAGTGCTTGCAATGTGCATAAAAAAAGTGTATTATATGAAAGTACTGTTAAACGCACGTTGTAAATACGGCATACAGTTACAGGAATATGGCTAATTGGTCAAGTGGTCAAGACGTCGCCCTCTCACGGCGAAGACAGGGGTTCGACTCCCCTATTAGCTATTCTGTATTATAGTGTTCTGGAAAGAGTGGGCAGAAATGTCCACTCTTTCGTTGTTAGGCATAATACAGGCGGACTGACAGGCGGGGATTCCTGCGATTTAAAATAATGGAAAGGCGATGAATAAATGGGTAGAAAGATAAGCTACGAAGAAAAAACAGAGCAGCTCATTCAACCGTTCATTGATGCGCATCATTTTGAGCTGGTTGATGTGGAATATGTGAAAGAGGGCAGTGACTGGTACTTGAGAGTTTACATCGATAAAGAAGGTGGCATTACCGTAGATGACTGTGAGGTAATCAGCAGAGAATTTAATGAAGTCCTTGACAAAGAAAACTATATTCCGGATCAGTATATTTTTGAAGTCAGTTCTCCGGGGTTGTTAAGACCGTTAAAGAAAGAAAAAGATTATCAAAGAAGCATTGGAAAATTAATTGATATTAAGCTTTACCGTGCCGAAGACAAACAGAAAGAATTTACAGGCGTGTTAAAAGCATACGATGAAAAAACAGTAACACTTGCATTTGAAAAGGATGAAGAAAAGACATTTGAAAGAGCGAATCTGGCAATGATTCGTCTTGCATTTTGTGATTAATAATAAAGAATAAACGATGCCGCAAGGCCAAATGGAGGAAATTATGAGTAAAGAATTAATAGCAGCACTTGATGCGCTTGAAAAAGAAAACGGAATCAGCAAGGAAGTGATGTTTGAGGCAATTGAAAAATCACTGATGGATGAATATAAGACACAGTTTAACACTGTAGAAAACGGCCGTGTTGTATTAGACAGAATCACAGGGGACTTCCACATTTATTCAGACAGACAGGTCGTTGAAGAAGTATCTGTTCCGGAACCGGCAGAAGGAAGCAATTCCAGAAAAAATACTGAAAAGTATATTTCTGCAACAGAGATTTCCCTTGCCGATGCAAGAAAGATTAAGCCAAACTGCCAGATTGGTGACATTGTTACCGTAGAGGTAAAATCAGAAGAATTTTCAAGACGTGCGGCAAAGAATGCAAAGGGTACAATTGTACAGAAGATTCGTGAAGAAGAAAAGGCAGCACTTTACAATGAATACCATTCAAAGGAAAAAGAAATCATCACAGGAATTGTACAAAGAATTGATGAAAAGGGTAATGTTTTGGTAGACATCGGAAGAACACAGACAACCTTAAAGGTCAGTGATCAGGTAAAGGGTGAAACCTTTGAACGTGGCGACAGAATTAAACTTTATGTTGTAAGCGTTTCCAACAAAGAAAAACCGGGGACACTGGTAAGAGTATCAAGAACATCACCACAGCTTGTAGAACGCCTTTTTGAAGAAGAAGTAACGGAAATCAAAGACGGCATTGTTGAAATTATGGGTATTGCAAGAGAAGCCGGTTCAAGAACTAAAATGGCAGTCCGTGCAAAAGTACCGAATGTTGATCCGGTTGGTGCATGTGTCGGTGTAAACGGTGCGAGAGTAAAGGCAATCGTTAATGAACTGGGCAACGAACAGATTGATATTATCGAATGGGATGAAAATCCGGCACAGTTAATTGTCAATGCGTTAAGTCCGGCAAAGGTTGTATCCGCAACAGCAGATGACGAAGAAAAGAAAGCGGAAATCATCGTTTCAGAACAGCAGCTTTCTCTTGCAATTGGCAAATCAGGACAAAACGTAAGACTTGCAGCGAAGCTTACAGGCTTTGGCATTGATATTAAGAGTGAAGCACAGGCAAATGAAGACATCGACGAAACAGCCGGTGACGAAGAAGACGTTGAACTTACATTGAGTGAAGAAGAATAAAAGATCAGGGAGTGATTTATTTGGCCGGAACAAAAAAGATTCCTCAAAGACAGTGCATAGGCTGTCGTGAAATGAAGAATAAAAAAGATTTAATCAGAATCTTAAAAACAGATACGGAAGGCATTATCATTGATGTGACAGGCAAGAAAAACGGCAGAGGTGCATATATATGTCCTAATGCGGATTGTTTTGCAAAGGCTGTGGCATCAAAGGGACTGGAACGTTCCTTTAAAATGCCGATAGAAAAGTCTGTGTATGACAAGTTGGCAAAGGAGCTGGAAAATATTGAAGCAGGATAAGGCATTAGCAATGATCGGACTTGCGCAGAAAGCAGGAAAAATCGTAAGCGGAGAATTTGCAACAGAAAAGGCAGTCAAGACCGGGAAAGCCGCACTGGTTATTGTTGCAGGAGATGCATCGGAAAATACAAAGAAGATGTTTACAAATATGTGTGCATTTTATGAGGTGCCTGTTTACATTTACAGTGACAAAGAAACACTTGGTCATGCAATCGGCAAACAGTTTCGGGCATCACTCGCAGTCGCAGATGAAGGCTTTAGAAATACAATCGAAAAGCATTTAAAAAATGGTTTGGAGCAGCAGATGTAAGCGGTTGTTCGGAAGAGAGGTTAAATGGCAAATATGAGAGTTCATGAATTGGCAAAAGAGTTAAATATATCATCAAAAGAAATTATAGAAACATTGAGTAACGACACAAAGAAGTATACCGCTTCCAACGGTCTGACAGACTCAGAAATCACGTCTATCCGCAGCAAGTTCGGTAAAAAGGCGGCACAGCCGGAAAAACCAAAGACAGAAGCAAAGCAGGAAGATAAAAAGTCCCATATTTCACAGGTGTATTTTCCACAGAATAGTACAAAAGCACCGGGAAATGATACAAGAAAGGGAAATCAGAATCAGACAAAGAACGATAATCAGATGAATAATAGAAATAACAATCAGAATAACAACAGAAAATCAGATACACCAAGAAACGAAAACGGTAGAAATAATTATGCCGGAAACCGTGACAACAACCGTAACGACCGTGACAGAAATGACCGTAGCGGAAACGGAGACAGACATAACGGTTACAGAAATGACCGTAACGGAAACGGCGGCGGAAACAACGGCTACAGAAACGATCGGAATGACCGCAACGGAAACGGTGGCGGAAATAACGGCTACAGAAATGATCGGAACGACCGCAATGGAAACGGCGACAGAAATAACGGCTATAGAAATGACAGAAATGACCGCAATGGAAACGGTGGCGGAAATAACGGCTATAGAAATGACCGCAACGGAAACGGCGGCGGAAATAACGGCTATAGAAATGACCGCAATGGACAGGGTGGAAACAGCGGACGCAGAAATGACCGTGACAGAAAAGAAAGTCTGCCAAAGAATGATTTTCTGTTTGAAACCAAGCCAGATGCAAGAAAGCCGGAATCCAGAAGGGACAACAAGAAGAACGACAGAAGAAAAGATGAAGAAAAAGAAAATCTGAAGTTCGCAAACAGCCAGGCAAACAAGAAGGTAAACAAGCCGGTAGAAAAAGAAGAAGAAACCATTAAGCAGCTGGTTCTGCCGGACAGCTTAACCATCAAGGAACTGGCAGATAAGATGAAAGTCCAGCCGTCCGTTGTTGTAAAGAAGCTGTTTATGCAGGGAAAAATTGTAACAATCAATCAGGAAGTGGATTATGATACAGCAGAAGAAATCGCACTTGAATTTAACTGTATCTGTGAACACGAAGAAAAGGTTGATGTTATTGCAGAACTGTTAAAGGAAGATGATGAAGCAGAAGATACACAGGTTACAAGACCACCTGTAGTCTGCGTTATGGGTCACGTTGACCACGGTAAGACATCATTACTGGATGCCATCCGTGAAACACACGTAACGGCTAAAGAATCCGGCGGTATTACACAGAAAATCGGTGCGTATACGGTATCAATCAATGATCACCTGATTACATTCCTTGATACACCGGGTCATGAAGCGTTTACAGCCATGAGAATGCGTGGTGCACAGGCAACAGATATTGCCATTCTGGTTGTTGCGGCAGATGACGGTGTCATGCCTCAGACAATTGAAGCCATCAACCATGCAAAGGCAGCAGGTGTTGAAATTATCGTTGCTGTCAACAAGATTGATAAGCCGAGTGCCAATATCGAAAAGGTAAAGCAGGAACTGACAGAATACGAACTGATTCCGGAAGACTGGGGCGGTTCAACCATTTTCGTACCGGTATCCGCACATACAAAGGAAGGTATTGATGACTTACTGGAAATGATTCTTTTAACCGCAGAGGTACAGGAATTAAAGGCAAATCCGAACCGTAAGGCAAGAGGTATCGTAATTGAAGCTGAACTGGATAAGGGACGCGGTCCGGTTGCAACCGTACTTGTACAGAAGGGTACATTAAAGGTTGGTGACCATGTGGCAGCCGGTGCATGCCATGGTAAAATCAGAGCGATGGTAGATGATAAGGGACACCGTGTAAGAGAAGCAGGACCTTCTATTCCTGTTGAAATTCTCGGTTTAAATGACGTGCCGAATGCCGGTGAAATTCTCGTTGCAATGGATTCTGATAAGGAAGCCAGAAACTTTGCAGAAACCTTTATCAGCGAAGGCAGAAAGAAGCTCTTAGACGATACAAAGCACAAGGTATCCTTAGATGCATTATTCGAACAGATTCAGGCAGGTAATGTAAAGGAACTTGGTATTATTATCAAAGCCGATGTACAGGGGTCTGTAGAAGCTGTAAAGCAGAGTCTTGTAAAGCTTTCAAACGAAGAAGTTGTGGTTAAGATTATCCACGGCGGTGTTGGTAATATCAACGAATCCGATGTTGTTTTAGCTTCTGCTTCCAATGCAATTATCATTGGCTTTAATGTTAAGCCGGATAATCAGGCAAGAATCGTTGCAGAACGTGAAAAGGTTGATTTAAGATTATACAGTGTTATCTACAATGCAATTGAAGATGTAGAGTCCGCTTTAAAGGGTATGTTAGAGCCGATTTATGAAGAACAGGTTATCGGTCATGTTGAAATCCGCCAGATTTTCAAGGCATCCGGTGTCGGCAACATTGCCGGTTCATTTGTAACAGACGGTAAGATTACAAGAAATGCTTCTGTCCGCATTACAAGAGAAGGCGAAAAGACGTACGAAGGACCGATTGCTTCCTTAAAGAGATTTAAGGATGAAGTCAAGGAGGTAAAGGCCGGATATGAATGTGGTCTTGTATTTGAAAAATTTAACGACATTCAGGAAGGCGACATCATTGAAGCTTATGAAATGGTAGAAGTGCCTAGATAAGTTTTAGAAAGGGCATAAGGTTTTTAGAATGCGTAAAAACAGTGTAAAAAACACCAGAATTAATGGTGAAGTATTAAAGGAACTCAGTAACATTATCAGGGGAGAAATCAAAGACCCGCGGATAAACCCGATGACCTCGGTGGTATCCGTGGAGGTTGCCCCGGATTTAAAAACCTGTAAAGCATATATCAGTGTCCTTGGGGACAAAGAATCCCAGGAAGACACGATGAAAGGGTTGAAAAGTGCAGAAGGATATATCCGCAGGCAGCTTGCAAAGAATATCAATCTGCGCAACACACCGGAAATTACTTTTATTTTGGACCAGTCCATTGAATACGGTGTCAATATGTCAAAACTGATTGACGAAGTAACACAGTATGACAATGAACATCATGTTGAGGAACCTGTACAGGATTCAGAGGACTAAGTATGAATGTTTTAGAAGAATTAAAAGGTGCAGAAACGGTAGGTATTACCGGACATATCAGACCGGACGGGGACTGTATCGGTTCCTGCATGGGATTGTATTCCTATTTAAAGGATAATTGTCCACAGTTAGATGTAACAGTTTATCTGGAGACACCGGACAGTGAATTTCATTATATCCGTGATATTGATAAAATTCAGACAATCCCGGATATCAAAAAAGAATATGATGTCTTTTTTGTACTCGATTGCAGCAGCTTAGACAGAATTGAGCCATTCCATAGCTGCTTTGAAAATGCAAAAAAGACTGTCTGCATTGATCATCATATCAGCAACGGAAGCTTTGCTGATGTCAATGTAGTAGACGCGCAGGCTAGCTCTGCCTGTGAAGTGCTTTACCGTACACTGGAAGATGATAAAATCAGTAAAGACACAGCAGCCTGCATTTACACAGGTATTGTGCATGATACGGGCGTGTTTAAGTACAGCTCGACGTCGGCACAGACGATGCTGATTGCCGGAAAGATGATGGAAAAAGGAATTGATTACTCAGATATTATCGATAACAGCTTTTATGCAAAGACATATATCCAGAATCAGATTCTTGGCAGGGCATTATTAGAGAGTGTTTTATTCTATGACGGCAAATGTATTTTCTCACTGGTTACACAGGATGAAATGAATTTCTATGGTGTTACCGGCAGGGAGCTGGGCGGCATTGTGGAACAGCTGCGTCTGACGGAGGGCGTGGAAGTTGCCATTTTCCTGTATCAGACCGGTGAGGAAGAATATAAAGTCAGCTTACGTTCCAAGAAAGTCATTGACGTGAGCAAAATTGCAATGCACTACGGCGGCGGTGGACATATCCGTGCGGCGGGCTTTACGGCAAACGGTGCAGTGCATGACATTATTAACAATATCGGTGCCAGAATTGAGGAGCAGTACAATGCACTTTCCGGCGCAGAAAATGTTGAATAAAAACTGTGAAAACAGTATATGAGGAATGTTATGAATGGTATCATAAATGTATATAAAGAAAAAGGATATACTTCGCATGATGTCGTTGCAAAACTCAGAGGAATTCTCCACATGAAAAAAATCGGACATACAGGTACGCTTGACCCGGAAGCGGAAGGCGTGCTGCCGGTATGTCTGGGCAAAGCAACAGGGCTTTGCAGCATGATTACAGACTGGGGAAAAACGTATGAAGCAGTGATGCTTTTGGGAACAACGACAGATACACAGGATACCACCGGTACCGTGACGGCAGAAAATGAAGTCCATGTCACCGAATTAGAGGTGATAGAGGCGTGCAGCAGCTTTGTAGGCGAATATTACCAGACACCGCCGATGTATTCGGCTTTAAAATATAAAGGCCATAAGCTGTATGAACTTGCAAGACAGGGCATTGAGATTGAACGTGCAGCCAGAAAAATTACAATTCATGCACTGCATATCAATGAAATGAATCTGGCAGACGACGAAAAAACCGTTACTTTTACCGTGGAGTGTTCCAAAGGAACTTATATCCGTACTTTATGTGAAGATATCGGAAAAAAACTGGGCTGTGGTGCCTGTATGAAAAAACTGGTGCGGACAAGGGTCGGCTGCTTTGGGCTGGATGACAGTCTTACCCTGGAACAGATTGAAGAAATGACACACAATCAGACGGTGGAAGAACATATCGTTCCGATTGATGAGATGTTTCCGGATTACAGGAAGCTCACCGTCTTAGAGGAGTACGAAAAACTGCTCTATAATGGCAATGCTTTTCCTGCGGCGGCAGTGTCCATGCAGGAAGCGGATCTGATGGAGCAGGAGTGTTTCAGAATTTATGACAGCCATGCGGCATTTATCGGGATATTCCGATGGAGTGCGTGTGTATTTAAACCGGTGAAAATGTTTTATTCGCATGAACAGCCGGGAAAATAGCATTTCGCAGCAAGATGCTCAGAAATGGAGATTAATATGAAAGGGGTGTGAACGTTTTGCAGTATATTCAGGGAATCCGTGATTTTAGTCTGGACAGGCCCTCTGCTGTTACGCTGGGAAAGTTTGACGGCGTTCACATGGGACATCAGAAACTGATAGAGATGATTCAGGAAAAAGCAAAACAGGAAAATCTTTTATCGGTTGTTTTTACATTTGATAAAATTCCACTCCGGCTCTGCCCGCAGAAAAACCAGCATTTTATTACAACCAATACAGAACGTCGGATGTTTCTGGAAAAACAGGGCGTCGATGTGGAAATTGAATATCCGTTCACAGAAGATTTTATGAATATGGAACCGGAAGCGTTTATTGAGGAAATTCTGATTGGCAGACTGCATGCAAAGTATGTGGTGGTCGGTACGGATTATCACTTTGGTAAAGGCAGAATGGGCAATGCGCAGATGCTTTTGGAACGCGGACCGGAATATGGGTTTGAAACCACGATTGTCGAAAAAGAGCGGTATCAGGAGCGGGAAATCAGTAGTACATATGTCCGTGAAGAGCTGCGCCTCGGACACATGGAAACTGTCAATGTGCTGCTTGGCAGACCCTACAGCATCTATGGTATTGTATCAAAGGGAAAGCAGCTGGGCCGTCAGTTAAATCTTCCGACGTTAAATATTTATCCGCCGGACAGTAAGCTGCTTCCGCCAAACGGTGTGTATGCATCCGTTACACGGCTGGACGGTAAAGAATATTTTGGCGTGACCAATTTAGGCGTCCGTCCGACACTTGATGACAGTCCGCTTTTAAGCGTGGAAACCAATCTGTTTGATTATAATGATGACGCCTACGGACATTATATAGAAGTACAGCTTATGCACTTTTTACGGCAGGAAATGAAATTTGATTCCATCGAAACTTTAAAAAAACAGATGGAAAGTGATGCTTCATTTGCAAAAGAAATGTTTTTACTTAAAAATTAATGAAAATTAGTATGCAAAATCACATGAAAAGCTTGCATAGCAGATGAATTTATGTTATATTTTTAAAGTATGTTAGCCGTTATTCAGATTCAGGACACTCCGACCTGATTCTTAGTAGCAGGCGATTATTAAAAGGAGGAATATCAATCATGATATCTAAGGAAAAGAAAGCAGAAATTATTGCAGCATACGGAAGAAAGCCTGGCGATACAGGTTCACCGGAAGTTCAGATCGCAATCTTAACAGAAAGAATTGCAGAACTTACAGAACATTTAAAGGTTAACCAGAAAGACCATCATTCAAGAAGAGGACTTCTTAAAATGGTTGGTAAGAGAAGAGCTTTACTTGAGTATTTAAAGAAGAACGATATCGAAGGTTACAGAAACCTCATCGCTCGTCTTGGAATCAGAAAGTAATTTTAAGAAGGGCGGAGATTTCTCCGCCCTTTTGTATTGTGCGGAGCATCATGGAATAACCGCAGACCGTAAAACAAAGATAACAGAAGTTTCTACCGAGACTGCTGAAAAATGTACCGTAGGTTGTGAAATGCAATGAGAAAATGGTGGGTTTTTCAGTTGTTTCGGGCTTCTGTTTCTGATAAAAAAAGAGCCGGGCAGAAAAATCAAAAATCCGGCAGAATGGAGAATTTATGTTTAAACAGTTTACAATGGAGCTGGCTGGCAGAACACTGCGTGTTGATATCGGCAGAGTCTGCGCACAGGCAAACGGTGCAGCGTTAATGCACTATGGCGATACAGTTGTGCTTTCTACAGCAACTGCATCCAAAGAGCCAAGAGAAGGAATTGATTTCTTCCCGTTAAGTGTAGAATATGAAGAAAAGATGTATGCAGTCGGTAAGATTCCGGGTGGTTTCAACAAGAGAGAAGGAAAGGCATCTGAAAATGCCATCCTGACTTCCCGTGTAATCGACAGACCGATGCGTCCGCTGTTCCCAAAGGATTACAGAAATGATGTTACATTAAACAACATGGTGATGTCTGTTGATACAGAGTGCAGACCGGAACTGCTTGCAATGCTCGGTTCTGCGATTGCAACCTGCATTTCCGATATTCCGTTTGACGGTCCTTGTGCAACCACACAGATCGGACTGATTGACGGTGAATTTGTAGTCAATCCTTCACAGACACAGTGGCAGGAAGGTGATTTACAGCTGACAGTTGCTTCTACAAGACAGAAAGTTATCATGATTGAAGCCGGTGCCAATGAGATTCCGGAAGCAAAGATGATTGAGGCAATTTACATGGCACATGACATCAACCAGACAATCATTGAATTTATCGATAAGATTGTGGCAGAAGTCGGCAAGGAAAAGCATACATATGTAAGCTGTGCCGTTCCGGCTGAAATGTTTGAAGCTATGAAGCAGATTGTAACACCACAGGAAATGGAAGAAGCAGTCTTTACAGATGACAAGCAGACCAGAGAAAAGAACATTGATGCAGTAACAGAAAAGATGAAAGAAGCTTTTGCAGACAATGAAGAATGGCTTGCCGTACTGGGTGAAGCAGTTTACCAGTATCAGAAAAAGACAGTTCGTAAGATGATTTTAAAAGACCATAAAAGACCGGATGGACGTGCTATTAACCAGATTCGTCCGCTGGCAGCAGAAGTGGATATTATTCCGAGAGTGCATGGTTCTGCGATGTTTACAAGAGGACAGACACAGATTTGTGACATTGTAACGCTTGCACCGCTTTCAGAAGCACAGAAAGTAGACGGATTAGATGATAACGTTACGGAAAAAAGATATATCCACCAGTACAATTTCCCGTCATACTCAGTAGGTGAAACAAAGCCGTCAAGAGGTCCGGGACGTCGTGAAATCGGTCATGGTGCATTAGCAGAAAGAGCATTGATTCCGGTTCTTCCTACACCGGAAGAATTCCCGTATGCAATCCGCACGGTATCCGATATTTTGAGCTCCAACGGTTCAACGTCGCAAGCGTCCGTTTGCGGCAGCACGCTCGCACTTATGGATGCAGGCGTTCCCATCAAAGCACCCGTCGCAGGTATCGCTATGGGTCTTATCAAGAACGAAGAAAGCCACAAAGTCGCAGTGCTCACCGACATTCAGGGACTTGAAGACTTCCTTGGCGATATGGACTTCAAAGTCGCAGGTACGACGGAAGGTATCACGGCAATCCAAATGGATATCAAGATCAAGGGCATCGACGAAGAGATTCTCACTCGCGCTCTGGAACAAGCAAGACTCGGCAGACTCGAAATTCTCGGCAAGATGCTTGCAACGCTTCCCGCACCGCGCGCAGAACTCAGCAAGTTCGCCCCCAAGATCGTGTCCTTCTCCATCGATCCCGATAAGATTCGTGACGTCATCGGCACGGGCGGAAAAACCATCAACAAGATCATCGAAGACACCGGCGTCAAGATCGACATCAACGACGAAGGCACTATCTTCGTGGCATCCAGCGACGACGTAGCCATCAAGAAAGCGCGCACCATCATCGAAAACATCGTTCGCGACGTTGAAGTTGGCGACGTGTATGAAGGCAAAGTCACCAAAATCATGGAAAACGACAAAGGACAATTCGGCGCATCCGTCAACTTTGCTCCCGGCAAAGACGGAATGATCCACATCTCCAAGCTCTCCGATCAGAGAGTTGAGAAGGTCACCGACGTCGTCAACGTCGGAGACATCGTTCTCGTGAAAGTCATCAAGATCGACGAGAAGCATAGGGTGGATCTTCGCCTTAAAGAAGTCATCTCCAAAGCCTAAACGCACTATTTAGCGAATAACTGCGTCAGAGCCCCTTGCTCATCAACTCATGTACTATATGTACATTAGGGTTGCTGTTCAAGGGGCTCTTTCCTTGTTCTTCATCCGAACAAAAGCCGTCATTGCGGCAACGGCATCGCTTGCTTGCAAGCAACGCCGAGAGCCGCATTAGGCTTGTTGTTCTGCTAACCGCGCCGATAATCTTTGCTATCAGTTCAGTCACGGACAAAACTTCTGCCGCAATTTCGCAAGATTGTCGGCTTGGTGATTTGATTTGGTGGGGACACCCACACCCGATTGAAATAATCGGTAAACTTCAAAATTTTCCTTGTCATCCTGAGCTTGTCGAAGGATCTCGTGGGAACGAAACGTCACTATATATGCGTCATTTTACATCATTCCGCTACAGCGAGATTGCCACGCTAACGCTCGCAATGACAACATGACAAATTTGGTGGGGACACCCACACCCGATTTGAAATAATCGAAAACGTATAAGTTTTACATTCTATCAAATCTTCAATTAACAACTTCAAATCACGTTGCTTACGATGTCGGCTGTCAGACCTTGTGCCGAGATGTATTCGAGAATTTTTGGTAGGGCGGTGACGGTGTCGTCTGTTGGGTGCATAAGAATTATATCGCCTGCTTTCAAGTTATTCGTTGCGCGTTCGAATATTAGATTTGCGTCGTGGTCACGCCAGTCTATCGTATCGCTTGTCCACATTATCACCTTGTATCCCATGTCCTTGCAGACGATGAACATGTTTTCCCCCATACTGCCGCTCGGTGGAGCGAATAGTTTTGAATTTTTGTAGTCGGGAAGTGACGACAAAGCGTTGTCGATAAGTCTTTCGGTGACTCTGATTTCGTCGGCGTTGCTCTTCACGTTCAGTTCTGCGTGGTCGCGATGAGAATATCCGTGATTTCCTATTTCAAAGCCGTTAGATGATAGTTTTAGAAGCGTATCGGCGTTTTTTGCGACCCAACATCCACCCACGAAAAACGTTGCTTTCGCACCGTGATCGTTGAGAATTTCCGCTATTTTCAGCACGTTGTCCGTGCGCTCGTACACGTTGAAAGTCATTGCGACTTTTCCAGATTCCTTGTTGCCTTCGTATATGGCGTTGTTGACTGTCATCACGTCGCTTTTTTCGGGATAAGCGGCAACGAAAGCCACCGCAAACGACATAAGCAGCGTTGCGATTATGACAAAATTTGCGCAAAAAGTACGGAACTTAATTTCATTCATACCATAAAATATGATTGCGCTTATCAATCTATGTGTTATAATGTCCGTATGCAAAAAATGATAAATTTCCCAAGCGGGCTTAAACTTGTATTTGTTCAGAACACAGCCGTCAGGTCGGTTGCGCTCGGCGTATTCGTCGGCGCAGGCGTAGTGCGTGAAACTCCAGAAATCAACGGAATATCTCACTTCATAGAACACATGGTTTTCAAAGGCACGAAAACTCGTTCCAGTTTCGATATCGTCAACGAAATTGACTCTATCGGTGCGCAAATCAATGCGTATACGGCAAAAAGTTATACGTGTTTTCACACTGTTTCGTTGGATACGAACGTTGAAAAATGCGCAGACGTGCTTTCGGATATGTATTTCAATCCCGCATTCGACCCTATCGAACTCGAAAAGGAGCGCAGGGTTGTCATCGAAGAAATCAACGAGAGTGAAGATACTCCCGACGATTTGTGTCTTGAACGCCTTATGAGCAACTTTTTCAAAGGTTGCACGCTTGAAAAGACTATTCTCGGCACGAAAAAGACGTTGAAATCCATGACGAGCGAGACCTTGCGAGCGTATCACGCAAAGCATTACGTCGCACCAAACACGATTGTTTCCATCGCCGGCAATATGACCGTCGAGCAAGCCGTTTCACTCGTGGAAAAATATTTCGAGAGCAAGTTTGAAAAAGGCGTGAAATACGACGCGCAACCCGTCAACGTGCGTCCCGAACATTCTACGTCCTGCAAGAAGAAAAAAGATATCGAACAAAGCCATATCGCGTTTGCGTTCCCGTGCTATCCGTACAACGACGACAGGGGAGTCGCTATGCAACTTATGTGCATAATTTTCAGCATGGAAATGTCGTCAAGACTTTTCCAAAGCGTCAGAGAAAAGCACGGACTTTGCTATACGATATACGGCTATCCGTCCGCATACGAGAAGAACGGTGCCTTTATAATCTACACGTCAACAAGTCCCGAAAATGCCTTGAAAGCGGTGCACGCAATCAGGGAAGAAATAGATCTTTTGCTCGAAAAAGGCGTGAGTGAGCAGGAACTAGAAAAAGGCAAACAACAACTCAAAACGTCGCTTGTTCTTGGACAGGAAAGTACTTCCGCAATGATGCGGACTTTCGGTGCGCACGCCGTTCAAACCGGACAACTTTACGACTTCGATACCCGCATCTCAATGATAGACCAAACCACCGCCGAAGACGTTTTGCGTGCTTCGCGTGAAATCTTTGATTTCACGAACGTGTGCAGTAGTATTGTATCTCGTTTCGACGACATCGACATCAAAAATGCGCTAAATAGCGACTGACTTTGTCAGTGCCCTGAGCCTGCCAACTCATGTACTACATGTACATTAGGGTTGTCATTCTCGGGGCACTTTCGCGTCATTCATCTATTTAGCGCATTTTTTAGAAAACGCCGGTAGCGAATAACTGCGGACGCGATTGACGCAAATCGCAACAATCGCTATTCCGTCACTTCGTTCCTTACAACACCCATCCGCTCCAAAATCACGTACCCAATGTACGTTGGGTTTTGTTTTGGATGGGTGTTTTCTTGTTTTTCATCTCAATATCGCGTTTTTATGTTGCGTGTTATCCTACTAAAAAAAATAATTGTTAATTATTCATTATTAATTATTAATTCAAATTCGGCTATCTAACCTTGTCAAAAAATATACGATAATTTTTCTCTTTCTTTTCTCTTGAAAACGCGTCTTGTTTGTGGTATAATTTTCAATACTAATATTATATATTACTAGGAAGGTAAACCTTGGAGAATACAAGACAAGCAAAAGCGAATAGGAGCAACAGGATTGCGGCGGGCATTTTGGTCATCATAGTGTCGCTTTTCTGTTTCTTATCTTTGGTCGGAGCGTTGGGCGGAGTCGGCAGAATGGTGTACGGTTTTCTAGCGGGATTTTTCGGTCTTGCGGCGTACGCATATTTTCTTATGGGACTCATCATCGGCATTGCCGTGACTTTCAACGTGAGAGTGAAGATGCGCCCTTCAAAAGCAATCATGTATTTCGGCTTGCTTATCATCGGCATTTTTGCACTGCACATTTACACGTCAAGCGCACACATCATCGGTGCTGACTGGGGCGGATATCTTCTCAACTGCTACAACAACACCAACACCGCAGGCGGTATGCTTTTCGGTATACTCGCATTTCCGCTTATGAAACTCATCACGTCGGTGGGGGCGTTGGTCGTTGCGTGCGTGGCGTTTTTTATCCTTGCGTTTTTTGCGATATTTCCGTCAATCAAACGCAACGTCACTTACACCGTTGCCGACAAGTCGGACAGACAAAGACAAGTTGCCAATCAAAGCAAGCCCAAACAAAAACGCAATCTTTTCAAGAAAAAATCAAAACAGGAACAGACCGTAAACGGAAGACTTATCGACGCGCAAAACGCGCCTATTCTCACCGATTTTTCAAATCCGCAAAAGGATTTGTACGTCGTTGACGTAAACAGCGACGACAGAGAAAGAGTGGGGGATAAAAAGGCTCTCGGCGCAGACGGATACAAGCCCATAGGATTCAATCCGCTTTATCCGAATGCAAGCGGAAACATCGAAGACGAGCAAAAACGTCCGTACAATCCCGAGCAATTCTCACCGCGCGGCATAGCAAAGGACATTCTTTTCGGTTCCGGTCCGAGCAAAGACAATCTTGCGCGCTTCGGCTCGGCAAGCGACCCGAAAAACGCGCTCGGCAACGTTTCTCCCTCTTACAGCGCAATGCGCAGAAACGAGCTTAAAAACAAACTCGGCATAGACACCACGTCCAGTGCGATCAAAGAAGACTTTATGTCCAGATACCGCGCGTCCTATCAGCAAGACGACAAGGCGGCAAAACCTGCCTTGCAGGCGGCAGAGCAAGAAAGCGCAACGAGCAAGATTCAATCTCCGCTCGATTTCAAGCGCGATTTCAATGCGTTGAAACAAGAGCAGACTCAGCGTTTCGGCGAGATGTACGCAAAGCCCGAGTTTGAAGCGGGAGTGCATCTCGAACAACAAGACGAAGCGTGTCTCATTGCAGAACCCGTTAAGAAAGAAGTTGTCAAGCCCACGAAAGTTGTCGGCGGCGGAGACGCAATAAACGCAACCATACAAAAAGCGCAGAACGCAACGGGACAATCTCAGGTCAACGTGGGGATGCTCGGTGCGCTCAACAGAGCGATTTCGGGTGAAGAACCGCCCAAGCCCGTCGTGAAAGAAGAGATAACTTCCGAAGCGTACGACAAACCGAAGACGGATATGGTGTATATCGCTCGTGACGGAGCGGAAACTCAAAAAGCACCTGCCGCCGTTTCTCAAAAAGCGAAAAACGAAGTCACCAAGAGTGAACAAAAGCAGGTCGAAGTTCAACCGCCCGTCGTTCAACCAAAGAAAAATCAGAGTGTCGAAGACGCTGACAGAAGCGGATACAAGCCCGTTCAAGGAGAGACCAAAATCCCGAGAGCGTTTGCACAGACTGCGGTCACGAAAGAAGAGCCGGCAGAGAACACGGAAGCCAACTATTTCGGCGGCATAGGCAAATCCAAGCCGATTGCAAAACCATACGAAATGAGTAAGGCTACGCTTGAAAGTCAGCGCGCGAAATACGTTGACGACGACAAGACAGTCGGCGGTGAAGTGCCAAGTGCCCCCGCACCTGTTCAGCAGAAAGTTACGGGCGGCGATATGTCGAGAAGTGCGATTCAGTCTACGACCGCAATCGCAAAGCAATCGGCAAAGAACATCGAAAACGCCGAAGTTAACGCTCGTATCCAGAATATAAAACAAGCAATCAAAGAAACTCCGCAAATGGGGCAATACGAACGTGAAGCACTCATGCGCGAAGAGAAGATGAATGCGGCAAAGAGTCGCGGTTTGCAAAAGGACGACGCACCCAAGACCGTAAAAGCGGAAAAGAGCGAAAAACAACGTCTCACGCAGGTCAACGTGGATCAGGCAATATCTCAAGCCACGCCGAAACGTCCTTACGTTGCTCCGCCCATGAGCCTGCTCGTTCCGCCTGCTCCCGAAGTGGATCAAAACGAAGACTACGAGCAAAAGAAAGAACAGATCATCGGAACGCTTTCTTTCTTCAATATTGCGAGTGAAGTGATCGACATCATGGTCGGTCCGACGTTTACGATGTACAAATTGCGTGTCGAGATGCCGCGCGGAAGGACGATCAACTACATTTCCACGCTTGAAAACGATATAGCGATGAAGATGGAAGCGGAAAGCGTGCGTATAATTGCGCCTATCCCGGGCGAAAACGCCGTCGGTATCGAAGTTCCTAACAAGCATCGCCGCAACGTAAACTTGTCCGAGATCATCGGCTCTCCCGAGTTTAACGGATCAAAAGATCCCAACACGTTTGCGCTGGGCAAAAACTTGTACGGTCAATCAAAGGTTGTGCTTGTCAGAAAGTTGCCGCACGTGCTTATTGCAGGCGCGACCGGCGCAGGCAAGAGCTGCTGCATAAACTCAATCATAGTCAGCTTGCTCTACAAAGCGTCACCCGATGACGTGCGTCTTATCCTTATCGACCCCAAACGTGTGGAACTTAGTATCTATGCAGGCATTCCGCATCTTCTTATGGACGAGATAATTTGCGACACAGACAAGGCTATACGCGCGCTCAACTGGACGATAACCGAGATGGAACGTCGTATCAAATATCTTGCGGAAGTCAACTATCGCAACATCGAAGAATACAACGAAGATTGTGTGAAGAACGGCTATGAAAAGATGCCGAGAATCGTCATCATCGTCGACGAATTTGCAGACCTTATGTCAACCGGCAAGAAAGCGGTTGAAGACACCGTAAACCGCATTGCAAGACTTGCGCGTGCAGTGGGCATACACCTTGTGCTTGCAACGCAAAGACCGTCCGTTGATGTTATCAGCGGCACGATCAAAAACAATTTCCCGGCGCGTATCGCATTCAAAGTCACGTCTAGCTTTGACAGTAAGACGGTGCTTGACAGCGTTGGCGCGGACAAATTGCTCGGCAACGGCGATATGTTGTTTATGTTGCCGGGAGCGAGCGCGCTCGAACGTATGCAAGGCGCATACATCTCCAACGAAGAAGTCAAGGACATCGTGGACTTTGTCAAGGCAAAGAACGACGCGTACTTTGACAACAACATCAAGGACGCAATCTTCAAGGAGAAGGAAGAAGAGAAGCCGCAAGGGAACGGCAACACCCACGCCAACGACCGCAATAAGATTCCGCCCGAACTTTACGACGTGCTCGAACTCGGAATACAACTTCGCGAAGAGCAGGACGCGCCTATCAGCATATCTTTCCTGCAACGTCGTATGGGCTTTGGCTGGCCTAAGGCGGCAAAGATTTACGACCTTATGGACAGAATGGGATATCTCTCTCCCGACGAACACGATCCGAAGAAGAAGAAAGTCAACATCACTTACGAAGAACTGGCAAATCTGCGTGCAGAAGCCGAAAAGGAAGACGAAGAATGAAAATCGGAGCAATATCGCTCGGTTGCGATAAAAACAGAGTAGACACCGAGAAGATGCTTTCAAGGCTCGTCGGCGGCGGACATACGCTCGTTGGCAGCGAAGAAGAAGCGGACGTCATAATCGTCAATACCTGCGCGTTTATCGACAAGGCAAAAGAAGAATCGATAGACGAGATTTTGAACGCAATTTCCGCAAAAAAGGCGGATAAAAAGAAAAAAGTCATCGTCACGGGTTGTCTTGCTCAACGTTATGCCGATACGATAAAGGAAGAATTTCCCGAAGTCGACGCCGTTCTCGGAATAGCGGACTACGACAAAATGCTCGAAACGGTGCAAGAAGTCGAAAACGGAGAGAGAATTTTTTCTCACGATTGCAAAGACGGATTTTATTCGGGCAGAGTGCTGACAACTCCATATCACTACGCATATCTCAAAATCGCGGACGGATGCAACAACCATTGCACTTATTGCGCGATTCCGTCAATACGCGGCAAATATCGTTCGGAAAAAATGCAGGATTTGCTCTCCGAAGCGCAGAAACTTTCGGACGACGGAGTGAAAGAACTCATTCTCGTTGCGCAAGACGTGACGAGATACGGCACGGATTTTGACGGAAAGCCGCACCTTATAGAATTGCTTGACGAACTCTCGAAACTCGATTTCGAGTGGATACGCCTTTTGTATCTCTATCCCGAAATGGTGGACGACGCACTCATCGAGTACATAAAAAACAGTCCGAAAGTGGTGAAGTACGTAGACGTGCCTTTGCAACATATTGACGATACGGTGCTTAAACGTATGAATCGTCGTACGAACGAAAAGAGCGTGAGAGAGTTGATTGCAAAACTCAAATCCGCAGGTATGACGGTGCGCACCACGTTCATTTGCGGTTTCCCGGGAGAAACGAAAGAACAATTCGAGAAACTCAGACAATTCGTCAAAGACACCGAATTCGATTATGCGGGATTTTTTGCCTATTCGAGAGAAGAAGGGACGCCTGCCGACAAACTCGACGGACATTTGCCCGAAAGAACAAGGGAAAAACGCGCTGAGGAACTCAAAAAGTTGCAAGAAAAAATCATAGAAAAACACAACGCTTCGCTTGTCGGGAAGACGGTGAAAGTGATATACGACGACATCGATTATGACAGACAGTCTTTTGTGGGCAGAACTCAATCGCAAGCACCGGACATAGACAACGTCGTATATTTCACGTCGGAAGACGAAGTGAAGATAGGCAATTTTTACGATGTCGAGATTGTAGGCTCGACAGGCGTGGATTTGGTAGGGAGAGTGAAACAATGAAAATCACTTTGGCAACGAAAATCACGATTGCAAGAATAATTCTAATAGTGCCGACGGTGGCAATGTTCATCGTGGCGGAACTTCTCACGGGTGTGAGCACTGCAACGCATATCGCGCTTCTTGCGGTTGCGGCGTTCTTGTTTGCGGTGTGTTGCGCAACCGACTTTATAGACGGTCATATCGCAAGAAAGACCAACACGGTGTCAATGCTCGGCAAGTTTTTAGACCCGCTCGCAGACAAAGTCGTCATCGTGGTTATGCTCTTTCTCATCGTTCTTTTCAAAGACGGACTCTCGATGGGCGGTGTGTATCAGTACAATGCGCTTGTCATAGCGATACTTTCGGGCATCATTTTATCGAGAGAACTTATGATAGGCGTTTTCCGCTCCATTGCGGCAAGTCGCGGTCTCGTGCTTGCGGCGGACATCTACGGCAAGGTGAAGACGGTTATGCTCGATATAGGCGTGACGCTTCTTATGCTTGCAGGCGTGCATTACATAATCGGCTGGATAGGCACGATAGTGTTCTATATCGGTGCGATTTTGGCGGTTTACAGCGGCTTCAACTACGTTTTCAAAAACAAGCAGGTTCTCAAACAGGACGACGAAGAAGACAAAAAGCAAGACGAAGCCGAGCAAGAAAAAGCGTAAGACTGTTTTGAGTGTGATTTTACGATATGCGCTTGACGTTGATTTGACGGTTGAGTGCGTTAGAATATCGAAAAACGAAATTAAGGCGTAATATGGCAAACTGTTGCGAGACTATCAAAATATGCGGATTAAGTGGCGAAGAGATTGCGGAAAGACTTAAAAAGTTCGACGGTTTCGGCGTTGATTTTTCCGTGAAAGAAGATTGTCTCGATGCCGCTATAACCATGAAATCGACGGGGGACAGAACCACGTTCGAAATGGTGAAGAGCAGAGTTTACAATGCCTTTGAAGAAGAAGTGTATTCGGCAGTTGACGGCGTTCTCGAAGATATTGCGGCTAAACTTCTCAAAATGAACAATCGCACGCTGGCGGTTGCCGAAAGTCTCACGGGCGGCGAAATCTGTTCAAGACTTACGGCGATTCCCGGCATAAGCGCAAACTTTTACGAAGGTATCGTATGCTACAATCGTGGCTCTAAAATGGACAGACTCGGAGTGCCGAAAGCGGTGCTCGGAGAATACGGCGCGGTGTCGAGAGAAACTGCGTACGCAATGGTAAAAGGTCTTTGCAGAAGACCCGTTGACATTGCGCTTGCGACCACAGGGCTTGCAGGCCCTGCAGGAGACGAAGGAAAACCCGTCGGACTTGTGTATATAGCAGTCGGAGGCGGAGACTTCATAACCGTGTTTGAAAGGAAGTTTTCGGGCAGTCGCAACGAGATAAGAAAAGCCACTTCAAACGTTGCGTTGTTTTATCTGATAAGGTATCTGAAAGGCGACATTTTGAGACTGTAAAGAAAAACGCGTTGATGTACCGATTTAGGGACATAGGACGTTATATAATAAACTTGAAAAAAGGGATCGCCCGACGGGCGAACGGATATAAAGGAGAAACACTATGGCAGACAAAGTTCAAGACAAATCCACCGATAGAGCGCACAATTTGCAACTCGCTCTTGCCAAAATCGAGAAAGATTTCGGCAAAGGTGCGGTTATGCGTCTCGGCGAGACCGAAATTCCCAAAGTCGAAGCGATTTCGACAGGCTGTTTGACGCTTGACGTGGCACTCGGCATCGGCGGAATTCCGCAAGGAAGAATCATCGAAATATACGGCCCCGAATCTTCGGGCAAAACGACGGTCGCGCTTCACTGCGTGGCGGAAGTGCAAAAGAAGGGCGGCACTGCGGCGTACGTTGACGCAGAACACGCACTCGACCCAATTTACGCGTCAAAACTCGGCGTAAATCTCGACGACCTTTACATTTCACAGCCCGACAGCGGTGAACAAGCACTCGAAATCGTCGAAACGCTCGTCAGAAGCGGCGCAATCGACATCATTGTCATCGACTCCGTTGCCGCGCTCACTCCGCAAGCGGAACTCGACGGCGATATGGGTGACAGTCACGTCGGTATGCAAGCTCGTCTTATGTCGCAGGCACTTCGCAAGATCACGGCGGCGACTTCCAAGAGCAAATGTACGCTCATTTTCATCAACCAATTGCGTGAAAAGATCGGCGTTATGTACGGCAATCCCGAGACCACGACGGGCGGCAAAGCACTTAAATTCTATTCTTCCGTGCGTATCGAAGTGCGCAAGGCGGACACAATCAAAGACGGCAGCGACATCGTGGGCAACCACGTCAAAGCAAAAATAGTAAAGAACAAAGTCGCACCGCCGTTCAAAGTTGCGGAATTCGACATTATGTACGGCACTGGCATTTCCAACATGGGATGTGTGCTTGATCTTGCGGTTGAAAACGGCTTCATTCAAAAGAGCGGAAGTTGGTTCAGTTACAACGATGAAAAGATCGGACAGGGCAGAGACAAGGCAATGGATTTCTTGAAGGCTCACCCCGAAGTGTTTGAAGAAATCGATGCGAAAATCCGCGAAAAATACGAGATGAACTGACGTATTTTCAAGATTAAGTGTCAATTTTGCAAAAAATAAAAAAAATATCGCTTTTTCGCATTGCGAAAGGCGATTTTTTTTACCGCCCCCGTTGACGAAACGCTATAAATAGTATATACTTTATATCGACAAAACTATATATTGGAAACAATGTTTGGTATAGATAAAGTTCAATAAGATTTCGCATGGGCGCGATTTTGCCCGACGGATATTTTGATACGCCGTATTTTTGCTTTCATTTGTGGTTTTGATTATATATATGGAGGTCCACTATGACCGGCAATTTCAATTCATTGCTTGCCATTTCGATGGGTGGTGCGGCAGGTATCGCTGCGGCAGTCGCTCTCATCGTGGGCGCACTCGTCGGCTGGCTTGTTTACAGACTCTATTCTCAAAACAAAATCGGCAACGCGAAGCGCGAAGCGGCAAGAATAGTCGAAGAAGCCAATCTCGAAGCGAAGACCATTCGCAAAGACGGCTTGCTCGAAGCAAAAGAAACTATGAACAAAATGCGCGTCGAGTTTGAAAACGAGACCAAAGAGCGCAAACAGGATTGGCAACGCACCGAAAACCGCTTGGCACAAAAGGAAGCGGCACTTGACAAGAAAGAAGATGTTCTCGACAAAAAGGACGCAACTCTTGACAAGAAACTCGACGACGTCGAAAAATCTCAAAAACAAATCGAAGAAACCAAGGAACGCCTCAAAGGCATCGAAGCGGAACTCAACAATTCGCAAGAAAAGATGCAAAAGGAACTTGAAAGAGTTGCGGGCATGACCAAGGAAGAAGCGTCGCAGGAACTCAAAGAAGCATTGCTTGACGGTGTGAAAAAGAGTGCCGCACAAGACGCAAAGAATCTCATCGCAGAAGCAAAAGACAATGCGGTGAAGGAAGCGCAAAACATCATATCTCAAGCGATTCAACGTTGTGCGGCTGATCACGCAACCGAAAACACCGTCTCCGTCGTCGCTCTTCCCAACGACGAGATGAAGGGCAGAATCATCGGCCGCATGGGCAGAAACATCCGTGCGCTGGAATCTGCAACCGGCGTCGACCTTATCATCGACGACACGCCCGACGTCATCACTCTCTCAAGTTTCGATCCCGTAAGAAGAGAAGTCGCAAGACTTACGCTTGAAAAACTTATCACCGACGGACGTATTCACCCCGCACGCATCGAAGAGATGGTCGACAAGGTGAGAAAAGAAGTCGAAGCAGGCATCAAAGAAGCAGGCGAAGAAGCGGCGTTTGAAGTTGGCGTTCATGGCTTGCACCCCGAAATCATCAAGATTCTCGGCAGACTCAAATACCGCACAAGTTACGGACAAAACGTGCTTAAACACTCAATCGAAGTCGCGTCTCTTGCGTCTGTCATGGCGGCAGAACTCGGCGTAGACCCAAGAGTTGCAAGAAGAGCAGGTTTGTTGCACGACATCGGTAAAGCCGTCGACCACGAACTCGAAGGCACGCACATCCAACTCGGCGTAGACATCGCAAAGAAGTATAAGGAAAGCCCCGAAGTCATTCACGCAATCGCGGCGCACCACAACGACATCGAACCGCAAACAATCTCGGCGGTGCTCGTTCAGGCGGCGGACGCAATTTCAAGTGCAAGACCCGGTGCAAGACGCGAATCCGTCGAAACTTACGTCAAACGTATCGAAAAACTCGAAGATATCGCAAAATCCTTTGACGGCGTCGAACAAACGTTTGCAGTGCAAGCTGGCAGAGAAATCAGAGTTATGGTCAAGCCCGAACAAGTCAACGACGCAAGCACGGTTTTCCTTGCAAAAGAGATTGCACAGAAACTCGAAAACGAACTCGAGTACCCAGGTCAAATCAAAGTCAACGTCATCAGGGAAGTGCGCAGCGTAGAATACGCCAAATAAGCGAAAACCAATGACAAATCCGCATATTGCAAGGCAAAATAAAAGCGAAAACTTGCAATATGCGATATAAGGTGCTAAAATGATTAAAAAGCATCTTAAATCAAGAAAACATATTTAGGAGAATACAACTATGGCACAAATTATGGCAGGCGATTTGAGAAAGGGCGTAACTTTCCTTTATGACAACAAGATTATGACCGTCGTCGATTTCTTGCACGTCAAACCGGGCAAGGGCGCAGCTTTCGTCCGTATGAAGATGAAAAACGTCGTCACCGGCGCAGTGCTTGAACAAACGTTCAACCCCACCGAAAAATTTGAACTTGCTCACATCGAGACCAAGACGATGGAATATCTCTACAACGACGGAGAATTCTATTATTTCATGGACGCAGACACTTACGAACAAATTCCGCTCAACCACAGCCAAGTGGAAGACGCACTCAACTTTGTCAAAGAGAACATGAACGTCACCATGAAGTTCTTCCAAGGCGCACCGTTCTCCGTTGAACCGCCAAACTTTGTCGAACTTCTCATCACCGTTTGCGAACCCGCAGTTGCAGGCAACACCGCCACCAACGCAACCAAACCCGCAACCGTCGAAACAGGCTATGAACTTCAAGTTCCTATGTTTGTCAACGAGGGTGATACTATACGTATTGATACTCGCACCGGCGAATACATGTCAAGAGTCTAAAACAGCGAATAACTGTGTCAAAGCCACGCTCCCGTCAACTCATGTACGCATAGTACATTAGGGTTGCCGTGAGCGTGACTTTTCCTTGTTCTTCATCTGTTTTAGACTCTTGACTTATATAAAAAAAATTAGTGGTTGCCCTGCAAGGACTTTTTCTCGCTCTTCATCCGAACAAAAGCCGTCATCGCGGCAACGGCATCGCTTGCTTGCAAGCAACGCCGAGAGTCGCATTAGGCTTTTGTTCTGCTAACCGCGCCGAAAATCTTTGCTATCAGTTCAGT
>ERZ780168.1378-NODE-1378-length-25636-cov-61.204019_pt1 | contig 25636 bp, 22 predicted proteins | sample MGYA00510981_ERZ780168 | MGnify/ENA primary metagenome ERZ780168 (study PRJEB29588, sample SAMEA2158769) | human gut metagenome | biome: human gut; feature: human-associated habitat; material: faeces | place: Denmark | collected 2008/2010 ...
TGGTATTTGACGCGGCGAACCGGACAGCGGTTAAGATGATAGCAAAGACATGGCTAAGAAGCGCTAAAATTCAGGATGTAGGTGCGTATTTTGCGGTTTCGGATGCGAAAAGCGAGATTTCCCCGTGGGACAGCAGATTGCAGGTTACAAGCCGTGGCTATATGCTGGGTTACAATGATCTTCGAGACCCTTCCGTCAGCGGATTGTTCCGCTTCCTTGCCAGGACCGGTGACAGAATCATGAAGATGCAGATCGTAAGGCTTGGTTTTGGAAAGGAGCAATTATAATGAAACACATTCATTTTGATGTAAAAAGTGACGGATATTACGGTGCATATTGGGAGTGCAGGGGCGGCTCGGACTGCACTGTCATCGCTATGCTCGGCGACGATCCCGAGGATTATATGGCGCGCTCTGCGGTAAAATGGCTGCTTCGCCTCGGCGTAAACGTATTGACCATGTCGCCCGCGAAGAAGGACTATAGTCATCACAACTACCCACTTGAGTGCATCGAAAAAGCAATAGCATGGCTCAAATCGCACGGCAGCGCAAAGATAGGCATTGCGGGGGCCTCAACTACGGGAACTCTTGCTCTGACGGCGGCTTCCATATTCGATGATATTTCTCTGACCGTCGCAATGACACCAAGCGATTTCGTATGGCAGGGGTTCATGCAGGGCAAAAAGGACGGCTGCAAGGAATGGCCCATAGAGGGTGAATCGCTCTTCTCCTACAAGGGCAGACCGCTGCCTTACATGCCGTTTTGCTATAAACACCCCGACTATTGGCACATGATCTCGGAGGAGTCCAGACGTACCGGCAATATGGTAGCCTCACGCAAGCTGTTTGACGACTCCGAAGCGGCGCACCCGATAGCAGAGGGGGAATTCATAAAGGTCGAGAATATCCGTGGCAAGCTGTTCCTTGTCGGTGCAGAGGATGATGCTCTATGGGACACTGCAAAATACATCCGCCGCATGGAGAAACGTCTTGCGGTACAACCGCACACCTGTGAAGTAGAGGCGGTCATATATGAACACGGCACACACTTTGTTTTTCCGGAGGGGATGCTCAGGACCATGCTGCCCATCGGTTCTGCACTCTTTGTCACACTGGCATTCAGTGCAGCAAAAAAATATCCCGGAGAGTGCAAAACGGCGCGCATTGACATTGACCGTCGTATGACACTCATTATATGTGAGTGGCGTGACAAAAAGTGACCTGTTTTGAAATAACGCTTGACAAATACCCTGTGGGGGTATATCTTGTAGATAAGATACCCCCGTGGGGTATTTTGTATGGTTGCAACAATTAGTCCTTCTACATACATTGAACGCTGTTATGCGATCGGAGGACAATAAAGAATATGTGGGCATTTAGAAAAAATAGCAGGAACCGGCTTCAGAATGGGAGAAAGTATGGCAGAACAAATAAAAGAAAAATTAGAAGAGAAGGGCATGGAATGTTGTCATTGTCATCAGAAAGCAACACCCCGCTCTGAAAAAGAAAAAAAACAATTGCAGAACCGTTTAAGCCGCATGGCCGGGCAGTTAAACGGTATCAGCCGGATGTTGGAAGAGAACCGCTACTGCGGAGACATCCTGACGCAGGTAGCTGCGGTGGAGAGCGCTCTGCAGGCTTTCGGCTATGCAATCCTGAAGGAGCATATGGAGACCTGCGTGGTGGAAGAGATCCGGAAGGGGAATACGGATATCGTAGAGGAAACAGTGGATCTGGTGAAAAAATTGAAATAAGTAGAGGCATGACTGCAGATAATAATGTAAATTCGTGCGGTAAGGCACTGAAAATAACGGAAACTTTGCAGGTTATGGAAAGGCAAGGTTATTTTTATGAAAGAAAGATATCATGTTACGGGAATGTCCTGCTCTGCATGCTCTTCGCATGTGGAAAAGGCAGTCAATAAACTGGAAAATGTGGAAAAAGCATCCGTGAATCTACTGACAGAGACCATGGATGTGACCTATGACGAGACGAAGATCACTTCGACGGAAATCATTGATGCTGTGGTGAAAGCAGGCTATGGTGCTTCGGTAATGACCGAAGGCAGTGCGGCAGGTGCAGGCGGACAGAGCACTTCCGGGAATGCGGGAAGTATAGGAAGGTCCGTAGCCGACGGCAAGCAGGAATTGCAGCAGAAGCTGGATGCGGACGCAAGAGCCATGAAATGGCGGCTTGGAATCTCCATCGGCTTCCTGATCCCGTTAATGTATGTGTCCATGCACCACATGCTTAAAGAATGGTTTGGAATGCCGGTTCCTGCATTTATCGTGAATACCATGCACGGCAATGCCAACGCCATGAATTTTGCATTGACACAGTTTTTACTGTTGTTACCGATTCTGTATGTGAACCGGAAGTTTTTCTCCGTAGGATTTAAAACCCTGGCGCACCGCAGTCCGAACATGGACAGCCTGATCGCCTTAGGATCCGGCGCGGCGCTTGTGTACGGCATTTTCGCCATGTACCGGATCAGCTATGGCTTAGGCTACGGTGACATGGCAGTAGTAGAACATTATTCCCACGATCTGTATTTTGAATCTTCCGGTACGATCCTGACCCTGATCACGGTCGGAAAATATCTGGAGAGCCGTTCCAAGGGCAAGACCAGTGAGGCTATTACCAAACTGATGAATCTGGCTCCCAAGGTGGCAATCCTCGTGACCGGGGACGGACAGGAGAAGGAAGTGCCTACGGAGAGTCTGCAAAAGGGCGATGTATTTCTGGTAAAGCCCGGAAGTCTGGTACCGGTGGACGGCATCGTGTTGGAGGGTAACTCCAGCGTGGATGAAGCAGCCATCACAGGTGAGAGTGTCCCTGTGGAGAAGCAGGCGGGCGACCATGTGGTCTCTGCAACCGTGAACAAGGCGGGCTTCTTAAAATGTCGTGCGGATCGTGTCGGCGATGACACCACGCTGGCACAGATCATCCGCCTGGTGGAGGAAGCCAGCGCCAGCAAGGCTCCCATTGCACAGCTGGCAGATAAGGTGGCGGGGGTCTTCGTGCCTACGGTCATGACCATTTCCCTGATCACTCTGGTCGTATGGCTGTTAAACGGCGCCACTGCGGAATTCGCTATTTCCACAGCCATTGCCGTACTGGTGATTTCCTGTCCCTGCGCGCTGGGACTGGCTACTCCGGTGGCTATCATGGTGGGAACCGGCGTAGGAGCAGGTAACGGCATCCTGATCAAGACCGGGGAAGCCCTGCAGCAGGCTAAGAAGATCGACACCGTGGTACTGGACAAGACCGGAACCATCACAAGCGGCAAGTTAAAAGTAGAAGAAGTAGGCGGTTATCAGAGTGATTTTCCTGCGGATGCCATGATGCAGATCGCGGCGGCACTGGAGAAAAAAAGTGAGCATCCGCTGGCGGAAGCTGTAGTGGAATGGGTAGAGCAGTTCGGTCTGGCAATTCCCGAGATCGTGGATTTCAAGGCAACCTTCGGGCGTGGTGTGGAGGGTGCGCTGGCAGCAGAATTCCTGGCAGTGGAAACAGCAAAAAATGACGGCCCTACGGCGGCGTTTTATGCCGGAAAACTGAGCAATGGTTCAAACACCTCTGGGAATGGGACACGTAAGGCTCCGCCAACCGGGAATACAGTGCCGGATACCGGTAGTGTATTCCCGGCAGGCACAAAGTTCTATGTAGGCAATCTTGCATTTTTACAAGAGAAAAATATCACACTGCCGCAGGGAGCCGCAGAAGGTCTGAACCGGATGGCAGACGAAGGCATGACACCGCTTCTGGTGGCTCAGGAAGGAAGATTCTTAGGGATCATCGGTGTATCAGATACTGTCAAAGCCACCTCCTATGAAGCAATCAATGCATGGGAGAAAATGGGCGTCAGAGTCATCATGCTGACCGGAGACAACCGCCGCACCGCGGAAGCTGTACGGCAGAAGTTAGGGATCTCCGAAGTCGTGGCAGAGGTACTGCCGCAGGATAAGGAGAAAAAGGTCAGTGAACTGAAAGCACAGGGACACAAGGTAGCCATGATCGGTGACGGTATCAACGATGCTCCCGCACTGGCGGCAGCAGATGTGGGTATGGCCATCGGCGCAGGTACCGATGTCGCCATGGAGAGTGCCGACATTATCCTGATGAAAAACGATCTTCGGGATGCGGTGACTGCCATGAAGCTGAGCCGTGCCGTGATCCGCAATATTAAGGAAAACCTGTTCTGGGCATTTTTCTACAACTGCATCGGCATCCCTCTGGCGGCCGGTGTGTTGTATCCGGCGTTCCAGACCCGTCTGAATCCCATGTTCGGCGCGGCAGCCATGAGCTTAAGCAGTATCTTCGTCGTGGGAAATGCCCTGCGGCTGAGAGGCTTTAAGAGTGGATTCACCCCACTGAAAAAAGGAGCACCGGAAGCAGCCCGTAAGGAAATAGAGATAACGCATGCAGCTGCGGAGGAAGAAAAGTGCATATTGAAAGCCCCCGCAGAGCAAAATAACAGGCAAGATGTAAAGCAGGAGAAAGAGAGGACAAACACAATGACAAAAGTAATCAGTATCGAAGGAATGATGTGCAACCACTGCACCGGAACCGTACAGAAGGCACTGGAGGCAGTAGAAGGCGTGAAGGTCGTAACCATGAGCCTGGAGCAGAAAAACGCTACCGTGGAACTGGCATCCGATGTGGCAGATGAGGTACTGACCAAGGCTGTGGTGGACGCAGGATATGAGGTGAAGGGAATTACCACAAAATAAGGTTTTACCGTCAGCTTTTGCCAACGTAAAAGGAGAAATGGCGCTAACCAGATGTTATGTTTACAGACATGACACTGGGCAGCGCTGTTTTGGGTCTATAGAGGAAAAAGTGATCCACAGGTACTTTTCACTACTGTATTTCAGGAATTTTTGCGGCATATGGGTCTATACAGAAAAAAATAATTTTCCAAAGATTCTATATAAAGTTTATAATTTCTTAATTGATTTTCTTTGAATAAGTGTTATAGTAACAATAGAACAGATGAAACAGGAAGCCTGTGAGTCTGTTCTATGCCAAATAAATATTGTCAAAGCTTTTTATGAATGTTGACATTCAACAAAGCTCAGGCAATGTTTAATGGTTCTGAACAGTTGCAAATTGTATAACCTTATGTGAGGAGGCGAACGATTATGAATATTGATAAATTTACACAGAAATCCATAGAAGCCGTCAACGGCTGTGAAAAGCTCGCCATGGAATATGGCAACCAGGAGATCGAGCAGGAGCATCTGCTGTACAGTCTGCTGACCCTGGATGACAGCTTGATCTTAAAGCTTGTGGAGAAGATGGAGATCCAAAAGGATCACTTTGTAAACCGTGCAAAACAGGCTCTGGAGAAAAGAGTAAAGGTGCAGGGTGGTCAGCCCTATGTCGGTCAGTATCTGAACAAGGTACTGGTCAGCGCATCAGATGAGGCAAAGCAGATGGGAGATGAATATGTCTCCGTGGAGCATCTGTTCCTTGCTATGATCAGGAATCCTAACAAGGAGATTGCCGAGATCTGGAAGGAATACGGAATCACAAGAGAGCGTTTTTTACAGGCTCTGTCTACCGTAAGAGGCAACCAGAGAGTTACCAGTGACAATCCGGAGGCTACTTATGATACTCTGGAAAAATACGGTCAGGATCTGGTGGAGAAAGCTAGAAACCAGAAGCTGGATCCTGTCATCGGACGAGACAGTGAGATCCGTAACGTGGTACGTATCCTGTCCCGAAAAACGAAGAACAACCCTGTACTTATCGGTGAACCTGGTGTCGGTAAGACTGCCGTGGTGGAAGGGCTGGCACAACGTATTGTAAAAGGTGATGTACCGCAGGGACTGAAGGATAAGAAGATTTTCGCACTGGATATGGGTGCACTGGTAGCCGGCGCAAAATACAGAGGTGAATTTGAGGAACGTCTGAAAGCCGTACTGGATGATGTGAAGAACAGCGACGGACAGATTATTCTGTTCATTGATGAGCTGCATACCATTGTTGGTGCCGGTAAGACAGATGGCGCTCTGGATGCAGGCAATATGTTAAAACCTATGCTGGCCCGTGGTGAACTGCACTGTATCGGTGCTACCACTTTGGATGAATACAGACAGTATATTGAAAAAGATGCCGCTTTGGAACGGCGTTTCCAGCCGGTTATGGTAGAAGAACCTACTGTGGAGGACACGATTTCTATCCTGCGTGGACTGAAGGATCGTTACGAAGTATATCATGGTGTTAAGATCATGGATAATGCGCTGGTAAGTGCAGCGGTACTTTCCAACCGTTATATCACCGACAGATTCCTGCCGGATAAGGCGATCGACCTGGTGGATGAAGCCTGCGCCCTGATCAAGACCGAGATGGACAGTATGCCTACGGAGCTGGATGAACTGCAACGTAAGGTGACACAGCTGGAGATCGAGGAGACTGCTCTGAAAAAAGAGGATGACCGGATCAGTAAGGAACGTCTGGCTGATCTGCAGAAGGAACTGGCAGAGTTAAAAGATCAGTTCAATACGAGAAAAGCACAGTGGGATAACGAGAAGGCATCCGTAGATAAGCTTTCCAAGCTGCGTGAGGACAGAGACCGTATCAACAATGAGATCCAGATCGCAGAGAGGGAAGGAGACTATGAGAAAGCGGGCAGATTAAAATACAGCGAACTCCCTGCACTGGAGAAACAGTTGGAGCAGGAGGAAAATAAGGTCGGCGAATCGGATATGTCTCTGGTGCATGAAAAGGTATCGGAGGAAGAGATCGCAAGGATCATTTCCCGCTGGACCGGCATCCCGGTAGCAAAATTGACTGAGAGTGAGCGTAACAAGACCCTTCATTTGGACGAAGAACTGCACAAACGTGTGGTTGGACAGGACGAAGGTGTGACCAAGGTTACCGAAGCCATCATCCGTTCCAAAGCCGGTATCAAGGATCCCAGCAAGCCCATCGGTTCCTTCCTGTTCTTAGGACCTACCGGTGTAGGTAAGACGGAGCTGGCGAAGAGCCTGGCAGCAGCATTGTTTGACGACGAGAACAACATGGTCCGTATCGATATGAGCGAATACATGGAGAAATATTCTGTCTCCCGTCTGATCGGTGCGCCTCCCGGATACGTAGGATACGAAGAGGGCGGTCAGCTGACCGAGGCTGTCCGGAGAAAACCTTACAGTGTGGTATTGTTCGATGAGATCGAAAAAGCCCATCCTGATGTATTCAATGTACTGTTACAGGTATTGGATGACGGGCGTATCACCGATTCTCAGGGTCGTACCGTAGATTTCAAGAATACGATCCTGATCATGACATCCAACATCGGCGCAAGCTATCTGCTGGATGGCATCAACGAAGACGGTACCATCAAGCCGGAGGCAGAGGCAGCAGTCATGAACGACCTGCGTGCTCATTTCCGTCCGGAATTTCTGAACCGTCTGGATGAGACGATCTTGTTCAAGCCTCTGACCAAAGATAATATCAGCGGTATCATTCATCTGATCATTGCCGATCTGAACAAGCGTCTGGAGGATAAGCAGTTGACGATCCGTTTGTCGGACGAGGCTATGCAGTACATCGTGGATAACGCGTATGATCCGGTCTATGGTGCACGACCTCTGAAACGTTATATTCAGAAGTATGTGGAGACCCTGGCTGCCAAGATGATCCTGGCAGATCAGGTGGAGGAGGGTGATACCATCGTCATTACCGTAGAGGACGATAAGCTTTCCGCCAAATGTGAGAAAGGCTCTAAAAATAAATAAACAGTAATACGAAAAGCGAAAGTGGCAGACTTGTCATTTTCGCTTTTTTCGTTTAAGATGTTATAGTAATAATATTTTTAAAGAGAGGTTTTTTTATGATACCACAGGATCCTGTCATGTTATTAAGCTTTATCAATCTGAAACTCCGTGACTACTACGGAAACCTGGAGCAGCTCTGCGATGATCTGGATGTGAATGAACAGGAGATCAGGGATAAGCTGGCATCCATCGATTATCATTACAATGAAGAGAGGAATCAGTTTGTATAATACAACCAGTAGTCTTACAGGAAAAAAGGGAACCAGATGTCTGATCTGCACCGGCTGCGGCAGATGCCCCGGAGTGATCCGGGGGATGCAGGTGGTGACGGAAAAGCTGGAGCTTCCTCCGTTATCTTTGCAGAATACGGAAGGTATCCGGCTGATGACAGTGGATATCGGAACGACTACTATTGCTATGCAGCTCTATGATGCAGACGGTAAAATAGTGGACAGTTGTCCGAGTGTGAATCCCCAGGTCAGCTACGGTGCCGATGTACTCTCCCGGATAGAGGCGGCAAGGGATCCGGGGAAGGCTGCGGATATGCAGAAAAAAGTCCTGGATCTCATTAAAAAAGGAGTGCAGCGGTTTTCCAAAAAGCTGCAGGAGAAGGAGTCTATACAGATGGTCATTGCGGCGAATACCACCATGACCTATCTGCTGATGGGCTGGGATCCGGCAGAACTGGGCAGGGCACCTTTTTGGGTAAGTCATTGCGGAGCCACAGACACACAGATCGCAGGCGTCCCCAGTCATATTATTCCCGGATTGTCTGCCTTTGTCGGCGGGGACATCACAGCGGGAATACTGGCCTGTCAAATGTTGGAGCAGGAGGAACCTATGCTGCTTATCGATCTGGGTACCAATGGTGAGATGGCGTTGGGAAATAGACAGAAGCTGTATGCCTGTGCCACGGCGGCGGGACCTGCTTTCGAGGGCGGGGCAAACCGTGGTATCTGGGGTGCGGATATGGTGAAATTGTTACAAAAACTTCTGGAAGAAGGACTGATGGATCGGCAGGGACTGTTAAAGGAACCCTATTTCACGAGGGGGATCCGTATCGGAGATGTACTTGTGACGAAAGAAGCCGTGCGTGCGGTACAGCTGGCGAAGGGAGCCATTGCTGCAGGCATAGAGATCCTGACGGAAAGCTATGGAATAAGACTTTCGGATATTTCCAAGGTAGTGCTGGCAGGAGGTTTTGGCTATTATCTGGACCCGAAGGCAGCTGCAACCATCGGACTGCTTCCGAAGGAACTGACAGATCGTACCGTGACCGGCGGAAACACGGCACTTAGTGGTGCTGCACTGGTGGGAAACAGGATACTGACCGGACAGCTGCGATCATGGGATGATTTGCACCGGCGGCAGGAATTACAGATTCAGATATTGAATCTGGCGGAGCAAGTAAAATTCACAGAAACATTCTTAAAAAAGATGGATTTTTGTTAAAATTGCGCAAAAAAATATAACAAAACACATAAAATGTTGTTTCATTATAGCAATAATTATGGTATACTTCTTAATATGATTACATGTACCGGAGGATATTGTATGAGTACGAATGTTGAGAAACCAAAAAAGTCTCTTTTTGCGGGGAAAAAAGAGAAAGCTTCCAAAAAGAAGCCAAAACCTGAGAAAAAGGTGACAAAAGTACCGAAGGAGAAGTCTGTAAAGACAAAGACACCGAAGAAGACATCCGGCAGGAGTGGGAAAAGCTCCAAACTGTTCAGTATACGCAATAAGATCGTAGTATGTTTTCTGGTGCCGATCGTGTTCATGATCATTATTGGCATTTCGGCATATCAGAAGTCTGCGGAAGGCTTAAGTGAGAAATATACGGATTCCACGTTACAGACTGTGCGCATGACGACAGAATACTTGGAGATGACCTGTGATTTTATCCGTTCCGAGGGCTTGAAGTATGCGTATGACGATGATCTGCGGAAATATTTCCTAGGAATGTTCGAGGATAATCCGGTAGACAAGCTGAATTTCTTGACATCCACGAAATCAAATCTGTTGTCAGTACAGACGTCGAATCCGTTCATCAGTCATATGCACATTATTCCCAAGGAAGGTGTGGGACTTTTGTCTACTAAGCTTTCTTCCGGTGTGGATGGATTCCTGGATGAATATAAGGAGTCGGTAGCTTCCGGCGCCGGCAGAAGAAGCATTCCACAGTGGATCGACAGCCATCCGGTGCTGGATGACAAGGTAAAGGAGACATATCAGGACTACATAATGTCTTTTCAGATGATGAGCCAGTCTAACAATGCCTGCGTTGTTATTGACATGAAGCCTCAGTCTATTACAAACTTTTTGGAGGAAATTGATATCGGTGATGATAGTGTCATTGGATTTATCACTCCGGGTGGAAGAGAACTGGTAGTGGAGCAGCTGGAAGACGGTGAAGAGAGTACTCTGGCTGAGGATGAGAAAGTATTTGTCGAGCAGGATTATTATAATGAAGTAATGGATCAGGCGGTAGAGGATTCCGGTACCGCAGAAGTGGATTTCCGTGGAGAAAAATATCTCTTTATATATAGTCGTAGTGCGGAAGTGGGCTTTGTCACCTGTGCACTGGTGCCTATGCGTGTGGTGACCAGCCAGGCTATGGAGATCCGTAATATGACGATTGGCCTGGTGATCCTGGCTTGTGTGATCGTAGTGATCGTGGGTATCTTTATTACAGCCGGTATTGAGAACAACATGAAACGCATCTCCAGAAAGTTTGGTGATGTGGCACAGGGCGATTTGACCGTGACGGTATCAGCAAAGGGTCACGATGAGTTCCAGGATCTGGCAGGATCCGCGACGAACATGATCGCGAATACTAAGAAGCTGGTAAATCAGGTAAGCAATGCCACCGGAGAATTAGAAGTTTCTGCGCAGAATGTGGGACAGGCTTCCGAATTGATCCATGAATATTCCCAGGATATTACCCGTGCTATCGGAGAGATCAATGAAGGTATGGAGGAACAGTCCAGACATGCACAGGAATGTGTAGAGAAGACGGATATTCTCTCCAATGAGATTCAGGAAGTCAGCCATGTGGTAGAGCGTGTTGAGAAACTGGTAGATGAGACCGAAGGCATGATCAACAAGGGAATGGAGATCGTACAGGTACTGGGTGAACGTGCCGGTGAGACCACACAGATGACTGTGAAGGTAAGCGAGAGTATTGAATCCCTCCGCAAGGAATCCGAGATCATCAACAGTTTCGTAGGTACGATCACAGAGATTACGGAACAGACGAATCTGTTGTCCCTGAATGCTTCCATTGAGGCAGCCAGAGCCGGAGAGGCCGGAAGAGGTTTCGCTGTGGTAGCGGAAGAGATCCGCAAGCTGGCAGATGATTCCGCCAAGGCAGCCGGAGAGATCGGCAACAATGTTGCGAACATTACTGCACAGACGCAGAACAGTGTGGAGAGTGCAAGCCAGGCGAAAGCGATGGTAGAACTTCAGACCAAGGCTGTGGAAGAAGTAATCGCAGTATTCCGTGAGATGCAGGCTCGTATGAGTCAGCTGATCGAGGGACTGAAGGATATCGTGGTAAGTACCGAGAAGGCTGATGGCGAGCGTAGTGCAGCGGTAGCGGCAGTGAAAAATATCTCAGATATTATCGAAGAGACCGCAGGCAGTGCAGAAACCGTCAATGACGTAGCCAACAAACTGCTCTCACATGTAGAGAAACTGAGTGACACCGCAAATGTGCTGGATGAGAATATGGAAGGACTCAAGAACGAGATCTCTGTATTTAAGATCTGAGGATAAGTATCTATAAGAAGGAGTTAAAGGAAGATCCGGAACAGAAGGGGCCGGATCTTCCTTTACTTTCGGAACGAATTGCTACGGTAGGAATTGCGGAGTATTCTCATGCATATATTTGGGATGAAAGCTGACAGGCGGATGACTTGGCAATGAGAAAAGTGTTGGCGGGTATTCTGATCTTTGATGTGGTCATGGGCATATTATGTCTGGTAGTGGGAACAAGGCAATATGTAGGGGATAGGCAATTGGATATCCGGGAGGGAAAAATTCAGGAATTACGGGAAACACTGGCAGGAGATGTCAACTGTGAGGAAGAACTTGCTCAGAAGATTGCCCTGACTTTTGATGACGGACCGCATCCGAAGTACACGGAGCAGCTTTTGGATGGACTGAAAGAACGGAATGTGGTAGCTACTTTTTTCGTGACCGGGGAGAATGCGGAGAATTATCCGGAGATCATCCGAAGAGAACAGGAAGAAGGGCACCTGATCGGCAACCATACTTACAGCCATATACAGTTGACTTCCCGTAACCGGGAGGCCTTCCGGGAGGAACTGGTGAGGACCAATGCGGTCTTAGAAGAGATCACCGGAGAGAAAACCAGTTTCGTCCGGCCGCCCTACGGCAGCTGGGATAAAAGTTTTGAGAAGGAACTGAACATGTTTCCGGTATTGTGGAATATTGACCCCTTAGACTGGTGCTCCCACAATGCGGAATGCATTGCAGCCAGGGTAGTGGAGAAAGCAGGAGATGGGGATATCATCCTGATGCATGACTATTATGATACTTCTGTTATTGCGGCGTTGGAAGTGGTAGATGCTTTGCAGGGAGAGGGATTTCAGTTTGTGACGGTGGAAGAGCTTCTGTTTGACTGATAAATTATCCTTGCATCCTACCGTAATGTACGCATATAATATGAAGAGCAAGAGTGGAAAAATATGTCGGATGGGTGCGATGAAATGTTCGCATCGTACTTAAAGGAAAACGAATGATAAAAATAGCTTTTTGTGATGATGATCTGTCAGTGCTTAAGGAATTAAGCATATTAATGGACAGATATCGGGTGGAAAGAAATCAGGATATAACTTATGCGGCGTTTCACAGTCCGCTGGAGCTGCTGGCAGAGGTAGAGCGGGGAACTGAGCTTGATATTATTTTCCTGGATGTCCTGATGCCGGGACAGAATGGGATCAGCACCGCAAAGGAGATCAGGAAATATGATACTTTGGTGAAGATCATATATTTGACATCCTCGGCGGAATATGCGGTGGACTCCTATTCGGTAGGTGCCTATTTTTACCAGCTGAAGCCAATCTGGCAGGAAAGCTTCTATCGTATGATGGATTCGGTGCTCTCGGAGTGCCGCCGGAATGAGGAAAAGAGCCTGATCCTGCGCAGCAAGTCAGGAATCACCAGAATGGATCTGGACAAGCTGCAGTATTGTGAAGTGATGGGACGTACCTTGTTGTTTCACAGGCAGGACGGAGTTGTCCTGGACAGCGCCGGAAGACTGGATGATCTGTGCGAACAGCTCAAGGATTATGATTGCTTTATCCGCTGCCACAGGTCTTATCTTGTTAATCTGGCATATGTGCAGAATATTTCCAGTAAGACCGTCACAATGTGCAATGGTACTGAGATCCCGATCCCACATGGAAAATATTCGGAACTAAAAGACAGGTTCTTTGATTATTTCTTTCAAAAAAATCAGACAATTCTTGGATAATTTTAAGCGGTCACGACCGGAGAACACCTTCTCCGGTCGATTCATGTCATTTTCGGGTCGATTCATGTCAAAAATGGTTTTCCAATGGAAAAATAAGGTACAATTCTTTCAGACAACAGAAAACTGTTGCTGGAAGGAGAAAAATATTATGAAGAGAAAAGTGATCACATGTGTTATGGGCCTGGTACTGGCAATGTCATTAGCAGCCTGCGGTGAGGAAGAAGTGGTTGTGGAGAACACCAATGCAGAAGTAACAGTAGAGGCACAGACCACAGAGGCGGCAGAAACTCCGGCGGAGACTGTTGCAGAGACTGTTGCAGAGACAGATACAGAAGCAGAGGGTGGCCCCCTGTTACAGGTGGAGGTTATGGAGATTCCGGATCTGAGCGGCACGGAATGGACTTTCGCAGGCGGTATGATTGACGGTGTTGAAATGGAGGAAGAGGATCTGAATGCAACACTGGAGACTTACGGCGGTACTTTAGGGCTGGTATTCGGTGAAGACGGTGCAGTTACCATGGTACAGGGTGGCGGAAATGCAGAAGGTACATATGAGTATTCCGATGATAACACTGCTATTAAGATGACCCTGGACTTCGGAGAAACAGAGATTTCTTACGCAGGCTTTTTGTCTCAGGTAGGTGATACCGTGACACTGATCGCCATGTCTGATATGAATGGTTATGACGGACTTTATTTTGTACAGTAAAACACAGCAGGAAATATTGGAAAAGTAGAAAGAATGAAAAGGGAGGGAAGAAATGACGATAGAAATTGTAATTATCGTAATGTTGCTTGCCTCCCTTTTTGGAGCCTGGGTATTGTCGGTGTGGCGTAAACTGGAGATGCAGGAAGAAAATATCCGCAATGCCTTACATCAGACACTGGTACAGCTTTCCGCCGAACGGGAAGCACTGGAAGGCTTGACGGAGCTTTTGAAAGATGTCATTGATGCAGAACTCTTACAGGAGATGAGATGTTCTCTGGAGAATGCACAGGATGGCGGAGAAGCACGACAGCCGGAGTGGATATCAGAACGACAGAGAGAATTATTAAAAGTACAGAATAAAATTACAGAGATCTCGGAAAGTATGCAGCTTTTGCAGACACAGGAGACCTATCAGAAGTACTGGAAAGCAGCGAAAAGCTATGAACATATGGTGGAGACCAGCGGACTGATCTATAACGATTCAGTGGAAAGCTATAATGGGATGCTTCGTAAGATGCCGGATCGTATAGCAGCGGGAATCTGTGGGTTCCATCGGAAAAAATTGATCGAGATCATGTAAGCTATATACATTTTAAGGAGGGTAAAGTTATGGGATTATTTACAAATAACAAAAAATTATGTCCGATCTGTGGAAGCCCAACACCGAGACTTTTGGCATCGGCAGTGGATGGACAGAATCTGTGTAAGGAGTGCGCAGGCAAAATCAATCTGCCGGATGGTGTACAGGATGGCATGACGGTGGACGATTTTCGGGAATATATCAACCTCCATGATGCGAACAAGCCGTTACGCGACAGTTTTACAGAGACTTATCGCTATAATTTCGGCTTTTTTAAGGGAGCGTTATTGTTGGATCTGGATCATCAGCTGCTACGTCTCGGAGACGGCGAAGCGGTATTTGCCATGGAACCTGCAAATATCAGATCTTTCCGCATTTTAGAGGATGGCGAAGTATTATTTGAGGGAGAAAAGGGGAACTTCCGGAGCTACAAGAGTGATATCAGGGAACGGTTAAAAGAATTGAAGCCCAGGATTGAAGAATACAAGATGCTGCGGCATGAGTATGAGATCATGGCAGAGATGGAGCGCAACAGAGAGCAGAACGGCAGGGATAATGACAGAGATTTCAGGGACCGGGTAACAGAACCGGACTTCAATGTACCTAATCCGGTAGACAAATTTGCAGTGGAGATCATCCTGGAGCATCCTTACTGGAAGAACTTCTATAAGGAGACGGGTGCGCCGAAATTCAACAGCGATCATCCCAGTACCATTGATTATCTGGATGATTATACGCAGAAGACAGAGGAACTGCACGCACTGGCACAGAATCTGATGCAGCTGATCGATCCGCAGGCGCAGGAACAGGTAATAGATCCTCATGCCTCCGCACAGAGCCAGGGCACTCAGAGTGCACCGCAGGCCGCACCTGTACAGACAGAGGATCCGACTGTGGCATTGCCCAAGTATAAGGCATTGATGGATGCCGGCGTTATCACAGCAGAGGAGTTTGAAGCGAAGAAGAAACAGCTGCTGGGACTGTAAAAAGTGAATATTTCAAATTGACGGGCGCATGGCTGTCGGATATACTATAAGAGTATGATATCTTACATGGGTATGATACGGAAAGCAGGATCTGACAGCCATGAGTAGTTTACAAAAGAAAGAAACATTATTGATCGTTGATGATTCCAAATTTCAAAGAGTAGTGATCAGACAGTCTCTCGGGGAGTATTTTAACTTCGCAGAGGCTGTTTCCGGTGAAGAATGTATTCAGATCATGGAGAAGGAAAGTGATGCCATTGATCTGGTTCTGCTGGATCTGGTCATGCCGGGCATTGACGGCTTCGAAGTACTGCGCCGCAGACAGAGTATGGAAGGCTTCAAGGATACGCCGGTCATTGTTCTGACCAATACAGAGTCCGTAGCTTCCCAGTCGGATGCTTTTGCCCTGGGAGCAGATGAATTTATCATTAAGCCGGTGGATGCCCGTATCGCACTTTCCCGTATCAACAATGCGCTGGGGGTAAAGCGCAGATTACAGAGCAGCCGGGATGAACAGAAGGCATGGGAGACCAAATCTCAGATCGATGAAATGACCAGTCTGTTCAACAAGATGACAGTAGAAAAGCTGATCACAAAGGCGTTGACAGAGAATGATAACAGATCACATGCTTTGATGTTAATAGATATTGATAATTTCAAGTCTGTCAATGACGTCTACGGACATACCATGGGTGACCATGTCATCAGCGTGATCGCAGGGGTGATTTCTTCCCAGTTTCGCAGCACCGATTATGTGGGTCGTGTCGGGGGAGATGAATTCTGCGTATTGATGGCGGATATTCCGTCGAGAGAGATCGCACTGATCAAGGCAGAGAATCTGGTTAGTCTTGTAAAATATAAGGAGAACTTATCCATACCGGAAAATATATCTATCAGTGTGGGAGTAGCTTTTTCCGAAGCGGATGATCAGTGCTATGATGAGCTGGCAGCAAAAGCCGATCAGGCTCTGTACGTCTCTAAAAAATCCGGTAAAGGGAGATACAGCGTCTACGGCGAGGAACAGCAGGCTCCCGAGAAAGTCATACAGGCCCTTGTATGGTCCGGCTCCCGTAATGTTACCAGCATGATGGAATTTGCCCTGCCGGATTATGTACAGCTGAAGACAGTGGCTTCGGTGGAAGAGATCAGATCCTGTATGGAAGAAAAGGCCGATGAAGATATTCCGGCATTGATCGTGGATGTATCGGAGGAAGAGGACCAGGGACAGAGGCGTTGGCAGAAGCTTCGTAAGCTGAAGGAAGAGCATACTTTTTCCATGATCGCTATCTGCAAGGAGGGCAATCTGGCACAAATGAAATGTGCTTTGGAGACGGAAGAACTTTCGGATCTCTTGCTGGCACCGCTGGAAGCGAATACGTTGAAACGACGTGTGAAGATCTGGATGCAAAATTGCAAGTTATGATAAAGTCTGTTATAATTGGCTGGAGCATATCAAAGGATGTGCTTCGGCCTTTTTGGATGATAGAAGCAGGGGATGTAACAGTATGGATTTATTTGAATATATGCGAAGCACCAATATGGAAAAAGAAGCACCGTTAGCTGCCAGAATGCGTCCCAGGACTTTGGATGAAGTCGTAGGGCAGGAGCACATCATCGGCAAGGATAAGCTTTTGTACCGTGCTATCAAGGCGGACAAGATCAGTTCCATTATATTCTATGGACCGCCCGGCACCGGCAAGACGACATTAGCAAAGGTGATCGCCAATACTACCAGCGCCGAGTTTTGTCAGATCAATGCCACCGTAGCCGGCAAAAAGGACATGGAGGAAGTGGTGGCGAAAGCCAAAGAACTGCAGGGAATGTACGGGAAACGTACGATCCTGTTTATCGATGAGATCCATCGTTTTAACAAAGGACAGCAGGATTATCTGCTTCCTTATGTGGAGGACGGTACGATCATTCTCATCGGAGCTACCACGGAGAATCCTTATTTTGAGGTGAACGGAGCGTTGATCTCCCGTTCAGTGATCTTTGAACTAAAACCGATCCCCAGGGAAGCTATTAAAGAGCTTCTGAAGAAGGCGGTTTACGATACGGATCGCGGTATGGGAGCTTACAACGGTACGATCGATGATGATGCATTGGAGTTTCTGGCGGATATCTCCGGCGGAGATGCCAGACATGCCCTCAATGCCATCGAACTGGGTATCATGACCACAGAGCCCGGCCCGGATGGTAAGATCCACATTACGCTCGATGTGGCACAGCAGTGTATTCAGAAGAGAGCGGCAAAATATGATAAAAACGGTGACAACCATTACGACACGATCTCTGCTTTTATCAAAAGCATGCGTGGCTCTGACCCGGATGCCGCAGTATATTATCTGGCAAGAATGTTAAATGCGGGAGAGAGCGTGACTTTTATCGCGAGACGTATCATGATCTGTGCATCGGAGGATGTGGGCAATGCGGATCCGCAGGCACTGGTAGTGGCAGTGAACGCTTCCCTGGCGGTGGAACGGGTCGGTATGCCGGAGGCACAGATTATTTTAGCACAGGCAGTCACTTACATTGCTACGGCACCCAAGAGCAATCGCAGCTATGAAGCGGTATCCCGGGCGATGCAGGAAGTGCAGGCCAGCGGAGATCTGCCGATTCCCACACATCTGCAGGATGCACATTATAAAGGAGCAACAAAATTGGGACATGGTATAGGATATAAATATGCCCATGATTACCCGAATGACTATGTGGAACAACAGTATCTGCCTTATGAGTTAAGCGGCAGGGAGTTCTATCAGCCTTCGGGCAACGGTTATGAAGTGAAGATCCGTGAACATATGGCGAGAATCAAAAAAGAAGCGGCAAAATCAGAATAATTCACGGAATTAGAATAATTCCGTGATCAGATATTTGTATATTTCCTGGTTTTTCCGTTGCCAGTTATCGCAGATGGAAGCGGCAGTCTCTTCCACGGGGACAGACAGAGTGATATCTATCAGGCTTATGCCTCTGTCCTTTGCCACCAGGTGAGCTTCGTACTCACCGGAAGTGGATTTGTAGTAATCTCCGAGGACGGATACTTCGTTGCGCAGTGTGAATTCATTTTCCTGAAAATAGGTATTGATCTCCTGCTTGATGGTATCACCGATGCGGTTCTCGAAGAAATTCAGGGTTTCCTTTCCCTCGTCAGTGATGGACAGATGTGTCCGGTTGCGGATCGACTGGGTGGCGATCATGCCGGCATCCGTCAGCTCATTGATGACCTGTTGTAAGGTCAGAAAATTCGTGTATTCTTTTCCGAGGATAAAGTCGCTTACCTGTGCGGTAGTGAGGGGGAAGGTAACGCGGTTCAGCATATAGAGAACGATGAGTTTGTATAGAGTAAGCGGATCTTGTAACATAATGTGAGTACAGCCTTTCTTATAGTTATGAATAGTTGTCTTTTGGAAACAGGTCACCCTGACGGATGCCCTGTTTTTTCATGCGATGGTGCAATTCGTTGAGAACACCACGCTTGTCCATACTCCAGGTGGGAGCGATCAACAGATTTTTCGGTCCGTCACCGGTGACCCGGTGGATCACGATGTCGGGGGACAGATGGGCGAGACAGGAGATGACCAGATCGATATAGGCATCGAAAGTCAGAGCCTCGAACTTCCCTGCCAGGTAATCGCCCGCCAGATCAGTGTCTTTCAGCACATGCAAGAGCTGCAATTTGATGCCGAAAGGCTGGATCCGGTTCAGATAATCCATCGTCTGAAGCAGCTGAATATTCGTTTCCCCCGGGAGTCCCAGGATCGTGTGGACGATAAATGGAATCTGCAAAGCCTTAAGATCTGCACATGCTTGTTCAAAACAGGACAGCGGATAACCTCTGCGGATATAGCGGGCGGTATCTTCGTGGATGGTCTGAAGCCCCAATTCGATCCAGAGAAACTTGTCCGGATATTCGTCACGCAGCTTCGTCAGCAGGTCCAGTACTTCTATGCCCAGACAGTCCGGTCTCGTGGCAATGGAGATCCCACACACATCCGGATGGTCCAGGGCAGAACGATACACCTCTTCCAGATAAGGGAGAGGGGCATAGGTGTTTGTATATGCCTGAAAATAGGCAATCAGATCCTGCCCGGTTGCTTTGCTGCCGAACTTAGCCATACCTTCCGTGAACTGTTCCTGCATTGACTTGCCTGCCATGTCCACAGCAAAATCGCCGCTACCGCCTCTGCTACAAAAGATACAACCCCGAGTGCCAAGGGTGCCGTCCCGATTGGGACAGGACATCCGGGCATTCAGGGCTATTTTATAGCATTTGTGGTGAAATGTATTTTTACAATAGGAATCCAGAGAGTAGTAGGGCTTGCCGTGCCATTCTCTTTTTATGTTATCCGGATACATTAGCGGATATGACTCTTCACGGCATTGGCTACGACTTCTGCTACCTGGGGATCGAAGGCTTCCGGCATGATATTATCATCGGAGAGCTTGTCTGCAGGTACCAGCCCGGCGATGGCTTCGGCAGCGGCTAACTTCATCTCTTCAGTGATCTGGGTAGCGCGTCCTTCCAGGGCACCCTTGAAGATACCGGGGAATGCCACCACGTTGTTCACCTGATTGGGAAAATCACTGCGTCCGGTTCCAACGACACGGGCACCGGCTGCCTTTGCCACATCCGGCATGATCTCGGGAACAGGATTTGCCATGGCGAACAGGATGGAATCATGGTTCATGGAAGCTACCATTTCGGGAGTGACGATGTTAGGAGCGGAGACACCAATGAAGATGTCAGCACCCTTCAGAGCATCGGCAAGAGAACCGGTTTCGTTATTTAAGTTGGTAACCTCGGTCATTTTTTTCTGCATCCAGTTCAAGCCCTCGGTATCTTTAGAAACGATACCTACTTTATCACACATGATGATATTGGGGAAACCATAGGTCAGAAGCAGCCTGGTAATCGCCACACCGGCGCTTCCAGCACCGTTTACCACTACGCGGCAGTCTTCCTTTTTCTTACCGACTACCTTCAGGGCATTAATGACACCGGCGAGTACGACGATGGCGGTACCGTGCTGGTCATCATGGAATACAGGAATGTCCAAAATCTCCTTCAGACGTTCCTCAATTTCGAAGCAGCGGGGGGCGCTGATGTCTTCCAGATTGATGCCGCCAAATCCGGGAGCCAGATAGGTCACTGCCTTGATGATCTCTTCAGTATCCTGCGTATCTAAGCAGATGGGAACGGCGTTCACATTGCCGAATTCCTTGAAGAGGACTGCCTTGCCTTCCATAACGGGCATTGCTGCATAGGGTCCGATGTTACCAAGTCCCAAAACGGCACTTCCGTCGGAGACAACGGCCACGGTATTGGCTTTCATGGTGTACTTATAAGCAGCTTCCTTATCCTGGGCAATTACCTTGCAGGGCTCCGCAACACCGGGAGTATATGCAATCGCCAGATCCTCACGGGTCTTTACCGGAGTCTTGGATACGGTTTCAAGTTTACCGTTCCATTTTTCGTGCATCAGTAACGCTTTTTCGTTGGTTGTCATGACAATACCTCTTTCTTTGATTATTTGATGCCAGGGTCCTAAGGTCTTTCCCCCACTTATGAGCAAGCTCATGTGGGCTTAGACCTTTTGATCCTGGCATCAGATGTATTACGTTATGAACTATGATATAATAGAATCCAGTACTTCGCAAGGATTTGTAAAAAAATAATTTTGGGACTTCCTATTTTAAAAAATATATATTATAATAAGCGCAGATGTAGTTTTAATATCTATTTTATTTCATTGACACATCAGGATAGATCAGGAGTATTCCCCTAAGTGAACAGTTTGCAGAGTATATAATGAATACAGGAGGAGCATATGAGGGAAAAATATGAATCACTTGCATTAGTGCAGTTGAAGGAACTGGCAAAAGTGCGTGGTCTGAAGGGTACTTCCACAATGAAAAAGGCGGAGCTGGTAGAAGCCATGCTGGCAGAAGATGAGCGCTTGAAAAAAGAGGAAGAAGCGAAGGTAGCGGCAGCCAGACAGACAGCAGCAACAAGCGGAGAGCCGGAGAGAACAGAGCGTCCTGTAAGACAGGATCGTCCTTACAGACAAAAGCCGCAGGAGAACGGTGCAGCAGAGAATGTTGGAGCGAGAAGCGAAGCTTATACCAAGGAACGGTCCTTTAACCCGAACAATGTGGCTTATGACGAGAGCCAGTATCCCAAGGAATTAGACAGCGGTATTGAAGCCAGCGGTATCCTGGAGGTAATGCCGGACGGTTACGGATTTATCCGATGCGAGAATTACATGCCCGGTGAGAATGATGTCTATGTGGCACCCAGTCAGATCCGCCGTTTTGGACTGAAGACCGGCGATATTCTGAAGGGTAACAAGCGGATCAAGACGCAGCAGGAGAAGTTCAGTGCGCTGCTGTTTGTTAAGAGCATTAACGGCTATACCGTAGAAGAATCTGCCAAGAGAATGGCATTTGAAGATATGACTCCGATCTTCCCCGATGAGCGGATCAAAATGGAGACTCCCGGCTGCAGCGTAGCCATGAGAGTTATGGATCTGGTGAGCCCTGTCGGCAAGGGACAGCGTGGTATGATCGTATCCCCGCCCAAGGCAGGCAAGACCACCCTGTTAAAAGAGGTGGCAAAATCCATTTTAAGTGGCAATCCCAAGATGCATATGCTGATCCTGCTGATTGATGAACGACCTGAGGAAGTTACCGATATTAAGGAAGCGATCCACGGAGATAATGTAGAAGTCATTTACTCTACTTTCGACGAACTTCCCGAGCATCATAAGAGAGTATCCGAGATGGTGATCGAGCGCGCAAAGCGCCTTGTCGAACATAAAAAGGATGTTGTGATCCTGCTTGACAGTATCACCCGTCTGACCAGAGCGTATAACCTGGTGGTTCCCCCCAGTGGACGTACTCTGTCCGGCGGTCTGGATCCTGCCGCACTCCATATGCCCAAGAGATTCTTCGGTGCAGCCCGTAATATGCGTGAGGGCGGAAGCCTGACGATTCTGGCGACCGCACTGGTAGAGACCGGAAGTAAGATGGATGATGTGGTATACGAGGAATTCAAGGGAACCGGTAACATGGAAATGGTTCTGGACAGAAAACTGTCCGAGAAGCGCATTTTCCCGGCTATCGACCTTGCAAAGTCCGGCACCAGAAGAGAAGACCTGCTGTTAACTCCGGAAGAACTGGAAGCCATCAATATCATGCGTAAGGCGCTGAATGGACTGAAGCCCGATGAGGCAACCGACCGGATCCTGGATATGTTTGCTCATACACGCAACAATGGGGAATTTGTGAACATGGTGAAGAAGAATCACTTCATTTAATTATCTGATTATCGCAAAAAATGTTAAAATAAGTCTTGCACCGCATCTTTTCTTATGGTACAATAATACCGCTGTTTGTGGTTCCATAAGCAGTGAGGATGAGAACAAGAACTTATACACGACATTTTTATAGAGAGGTGAAAGAAATGAAAGAAGGAATCCATCCCGCTTACTACCAGGCAACTGTAACCTGCAACTGTGGTAACACATTTGTAACCGGCTCCACCAAGCCCGAGCTTCACGTAGAAGTTTGCTCCAAGTGTCATTCATTCTACACTGGCCAGCAGAAGTCTGCAAGAACCGATGGCCGTATTGATAAGTTCAATAAGAAATACGGTGTTAAATAAGATTGCAAGCGAACGGTTGAGGTATTCTTATCTCAACCGTTTCTTGTCGTACAGAAAGTGCGTTCCTATACGACAAAAAGGATTCTGTTTTATACTGCATTACGAGGACAATGTTTATGGCTAGAAGAAAGAGTCGTTATTCCGGTATCGGCGGACAGGCTGTGCTGGAAGGCGTTATGATGAAAAATAAAGAAAAATACGCGGTAGCGGTCCGCAAGCCGGACGGTGAGATCGATGTGGAAGTGGAGACCTATCAGGGACTGGCTCATGGCAGCAGGATCAAGGAGCTTCCCTTTATCCGCGGTATTTTTAATTTCCTGGATTCTCTGATCCTGGGAACCAGAGCGTTAAATTATTCTGCTTCCTTTTATGAAGAGGAGGACAGTAAGGAGACGAAGTTCGATAAAGCAATGAATAAAATGAGCGGCGGTAACGGAGAAAAACTGCTGTCCGGTATCGTGACGGTGATCTCAGTCGTACTGGCAGTGGGAATCTTCATTGTACTTCCTTATTTTATTTCATCGCTGTTTGAGAGCTTTATCCGCAATCGATCCCTGATGGCGATCATTGAGGGCGTGATCCGTATTGCCCTGTTTTTATTGTATGTATGGGGCATCAGTGCCATGAAAGATATCCGCAGACTGTACCAGTATCACGGCGCGGAGCACAAATGCATCAACTGTATCGAGAAGGGCAGACCGCTGACAGTGCACAACGTGATGCGCAGCTCCAGACTGCATAAGCGCTGCGGTACCAGCTTTATTTTCTTTGTTATGTTGGTAAGTATCGTGCTGTTTTTCTTTATTCAGGTGGACAATGTAGCGGAGAAAGTGATCCTTCGTATTCTGCTGATGCCTGTTGTGGCAGGAATCTCTTATGAGATCATTCGTCTGGCAGGACGCACGGACAATATCTTTATTAAGATTCTGTCGGCCCCCGGTATGTGGATCCAGCGTATGACCACCAAGGAGCCGGATGAGAGCATGGCAGAGGTTGCCATCGCTTCCGTAGAAGCAGTATTCGACTGGAAGAAATATTTACAGGATACTTTCGGTTATGAGGTCGATGAGAGCTGGGCGCAGGATGCCAAACCGGCAGAACCCGAGGATTAAGATGACTTACCGGGAATGTTATGAACAGGGCTGCCGCACCTTACAGGCAGCGGGAATCGAAGAAGCCACACTGGATGCGAGACTTCTGTTAGAAGCTGTGTGCGGTACGGACCGCAATGATCTGCTGGTGCACGGCGAACAGCCGGTGATGCCACAAGCGGAAGAAAAGTATCTGCACTGGATCCGTCAGCGCGCGGAGCATATTCCTCTGCAGCAGCTGACCGGTGAGCAGGATTTTATGGGGCTGACCTTTAGCGTCAATGAGCATGTGCTGATCCCGAGGCAGGATACCGAGATCCTGGTGGAGGAGGTACTGAAGGAACTCCATGACAGGATGCGGATACTGGATATGTGTACGGGCTCCGGATGTATTCTGTTAAGCCTTCTGCATTACAGCAATGACTGTGAAGGACTGGGCGTGGATCTGTCAGCTGAGGCCCTGGAAGTGGCAGGACAGAATGTCTTGAAGGTGCTTACCCCGGAAAAAGCGGAGCATGCGCATTTTTTACAGAGTGATCTGTTTGAAAAGGTGGAGGGAAAATTTGAGATCATCGTGTCGAATCCGCCTTACATCGCCAGTGCGGAAGTAGAGAAGCTGATGCCGGAGGTGAGGGATCATGAACCCAGGATGGCATTAGACGGTACGGAGGATGGTTTACATTTTTACCGCCGTATCATTAAAGAAGCAGGAAAACATCTGGTGAACAGCGGAATGCTCTTTTTTGAGATCGGATATGACCAGGGACAGGCTGTGTCGGAACTGATGCGCGCCGGTGGGTACCGCGAGGTACAGGTGGTGCAGGATTATGCCGGTCTGGACCGGGTAGTACTAGGGACTTATTGTGAGAGGAATTAGTTATGTTTGACAAGTTAGAAGATTTATTAATTCGTTTTGAAGAGATCATGGGTGAACTGCATGAGCCCACGGTCACGAATAACCAGGAACGTTTCCGCAAGCTGATGAAGGAACAGAGTGATCTGACTCCCATCGTGGACGCATATACAGAATACAAAAAGTGCAAGCAGGATATCGAAGATTCTCTTTCCATGCTGGAAGAGGAAAAAGACGATGAAATGCGCGAGATGATCAAGGAGACGTTAAATGACAGCAAGAAACGTGTGGAAGAGCTGGAGCAGGAGCTGAAGATCCTGTTACTGCCCAAGGATCCTAACGATGACAAGAACGTAATCGTGGAGATCCGTGCCGGCGCCGGCGGTGATGAGGCTGCGCTGTTCGCAGCGGAAATCTATCGTATGTATGTGCATTATGCCGAGAAGCAGCGTTGGAAGGTAGAGCTGA
>ERZ780168.1381-NODE-1381-length-25621-cov-11.756513_pt1 | contig 25621 bp, 19 predicted proteins | sample MGYA00510981_ERZ780168 | MGnify/ENA primary metagenome ERZ780168 (study PRJEB29588, sample SAMEA2158769) | human gut metagenome | biome: human gut; feature: human-associated habitat; material: faeces | place: Denmark | collected 2008/2010 ...
GAGCACTTGACTTTTAATCAAGTTGTCGGGGGTTCGAATCCCCCATGCCTCACTAGGTGTTGTGATATCCTGATTTGGGGATTCGAACCCCCTGGTCGAGATCTCCCATGCCTCGCTTGGTTCTTTTATACAGCATCCTCACATTTTGAAAACCCCTTTCGGGGCTTTTTTTATTCCATTTTTATAGAAGAAAGGAAATACTATGCAGACGAAAGAAAACAAGATGGGCGTCATGCCCATAGACAAATTACTGATCTCCATGTCACTGCCCATGATGATCTCCATGCTGGTACAGGCACTGTACAATATTGTGGACAGTATTTTCGTGTCCAGGATCAACGAATATGCCCTACGTGCTGTATCTCTGGCATTTCCCATCCAGAGTCTGATGATCGCTGTGGCGGTGGGAACAGCGGTAGGTATCAATGCCTTCTTGTCCAGAACCCTGGGAGAAAAGGATTTTGAGAAAGCCAATATTATTGCCAGAAACGGTATTTTTATCGCAATTGCCAGCTATATAGGTTTTGCGGTGATCGGTGCACTGATCAGCAGACCGTTTTTTTCCAGCCAGACGGAAGTTATGGAGGTGCGGGAATACGGTGTGACCTATCTGACGATCTGTTGTGTGGCGGGAATGGGTATTTTTCTGCAGACGACTTTTGAGAGGCTGTTACAGGCTACCGGTAAGACCATATATACGATGATTACCCAGTCAACCGGCGCGATCATCAATATCATTCTGGATCCGATCCTGATCTTTGGGTATTTCGGTATGCCCCGCATGGGAATCGCCGGTGCTGCAGTGGCTACCGTGTTTGGACAGATCGTTGCCGCATCCATGGCATTATGGTTTAATCTGAAATTCAATAAGGAACTGGATATTTCCATGAAAGGATTCCATCCCAACGGTCATCTGATTGGACAGATCTATAAGGTGGGAGCCCCTTCCATCGTGGTACAGGCTATCGGTTCCCTGATGACCTATGGAATGAACCTGATCCTGGCGGCATTCGGTTCCGCCCAGACAGTGTTCGGCATTTACTTTAAGCTGCAGAGCTTTGTGTTTATGCCGGTGTTTGGACTGAATAACGGCATGGTGCCTATCATTGCCTACAATTATGGCGCAGGGCATAAGGATCGGGTTATTAGGACGATTAAGCATAGTGTGGCTTACGGTGTGGGTATCATGTGCGTGGGACTGATTGTAATGCACATCTTCCCGGCACAGCTCATGCGTATGTTTGATGCGGAGGAAAGCCTGATCACCATCGGTGTTCCGGCGCTGGAGACCATTTCCCTAAGCTTTGTGTTTGCTGGCTTCTGTATCGTGGTGGGAAGCGTATTCCAGGCACTGGGTAACGGCGTCTACAGTATGATCGTGTCCGTGGCCAGACAGATGTGCGTGCTGCTTCCGGTGGCAAAGCTTTTGTCCTTAAGCGGTGAAGTGACATTGATCTGGTGGGCCTTTCCCATCGCGGAACTGGCCAGCCTGCTCTTAAGTACCTATTTCCTCGTAAGGATCTATAAAAAGATCATATGCCACATTGGAGAACCGGTAACGACAAGAGAGATTACAGAATAAAATAGAAACAGATGCGGCGGGGATGCTTGACAAGCAAAAGGAAGGAAGAGTATAATTATTCAAGGTCCTTTGGCAGAGAGCATTCCCGTTTGTCAAGGTTTTAAGCTAATCGTCAGATATGGCAGTTAGTAAGCGGATATGGCGGAAGTGGCAGACGCGATAGATTTAGGTTCTATTGTCAACAGACGTGCAGGTTCAAGTCCTGTTATCCGCATTGCGTAATTATGGAAGCATAGCTCAGCCGGGATGAGCGTTCGCCTCACACGCGAAAGGTCAGGGGTTCGAGCCCCCTTGCTTCCACTCGAAATAACTATTCAGAGCTCATGACAAGGACTGAATAGTTATTTTTTTAATCAGAGAGCATCGGATAAGTAATGTACGAAAGCACAAAAATATAAAGGAATACAAAAGCAATGAAGAAAAATGTAAGAAAACAGGGAATTCTGCTGCCGATATCCAGTATTCCCTCGGCATATGGTATCGGAACCTTCGGTAAGGAAAGTTACCGTTTTGTGGACTTCCTGGAAAAATCAGGCAACCATCTCTGGCAGATCCTGCCGTTAGGCCCTACCGGCTACGGCGATTCTCCGTACCAGTCCTTTTCCACCTTTGCGGGGAATCCCTACTATATTGACCTGGAGCGTCTGATCGAAGACGGCTATCTGACAAAAGAGATCTGTGACAGCTATGATTTCGGAGACAATGAGCATTATGTGGACTATGAGAAGATTTATCTGTCCCGTTTTAAAGTCCTGAAAATTGCGTTTGACAATGCCAGGGAACAGGGCCTTACAGAGACCGGAGACTATCAGAAATTCCTTACGGAAAATGCGTACTGGCTGGATGACTACGCTCTGTATATGGCGGTGAAAAATGCTTTTGGCGGTGTCTGCTTTATGGAATGGGACGAGGACATCCGTCTCAGAAAAGCAGCGGCACTTCGCAAATACCGTAAGAAGCTGGCGGAAGAAATCGCATTTTATTGCTTCCAACAGTACCTGTTTGCAAAACAATGGAAAGAACTGAAAGCCTATGCCAATAAGAAAGGCATTGAGATCGTAGGGGATATTCCCATCTATGTGGCATTTGACAGTGCCGATACCTGGGCAAACCCGAAGCTGTTCCAGCTGGATAAGGAAGGCCGGCCCATCGGAGTGGCGGGATGTCCACCCGATTGTTTCTCCGAGACCGGACAGTTATGGGGCAATCCGCTCTACGACTGGAGTTATCATAAGAAGACCGGTTATGCGTGGTGGATGCAGCGGATCGCCTATTGCTATCAGCTGTATGATGTGCTTCGTATTGATCATTTCCGCGGCTTTGATGAATACTGGTTCGTTCCTTACGGAGATCCGACGGCGGAGAACGGCCATTGGGAAAAAGGCCCCGGTTACGAATTATTCGATGTCATGAAGAAGAAACTGGGCAGGAAGAAAGTGATCGCGGAAGATCTGGGATTTCTGACTCCCAGCGTGATCCGGTTGGTGAAGAAGACCGGGTATCCCGGAATGAAGATTCTTCAGTTTGCTTTTGATGCCGGAAATGACAGTGAATATCTGCCGCACAATTATGACAAGAACTGTGTGGTCTATACCGGAACCCACGATAACGATACTACGGTGGGGTTCTTACAGAATATGCCGGAGAAGGACAAGATATTTGCAAAGAAATATCTGGGACATAAGAATGACAAGAAGCTTTGCTTTGAGATCATCCGGGCAGCATTGTCCAGCTGTGCGGATACCGCAATCATTCCCATGCAGGATTATCTGGAGCTGGACAGCAGCGCCAGGATCAACACTCCCTCCACTCTGGGATGCAACTGGAAATGGCGTATGGATAAGAATGCACTGGATCCAAAGCTGGCGAAGAAGATTTATAAAATGGCAAAATTATATGCAAGAGTATAAAAATACGGAAGACGATAAGCCTTCCGTATTTTAGTTCCGGGGAATAGCATTTTTTAGTGGACTATCTGTATATTTTTGGACATTTTTGCACGAATGTGGAAAATAGCATTTTTATATGGTATCTTTAACAGTAGATTGGGCGGAATTCTGTCAGGGATTCCGGTTTGGGAGAGATACATATGCGTCATAAGGCTGAAAAAATGGGCAGAAACAGAGGCCAGGGGATCATTATAGGGTTTCTGGTGTTTGTCATTGCAGTCATTTCGATATGCACAATTATTTTTCGTTCCTATGTGCGGGAGTTTCATAAAGTAACAGAAAAGGAAAAATATGACCAGTATTATGTGATGATTACGGAGGATCGGAAGACGGACTTCTGGCAGTCGGTATACCGCGGAGCCTATGAGCGGGGGCAGGCGGAAAATGTATATGTGGACCTGCTGGGGGAGCACTTGTCTCAGGAATATTCCAGATCCGACCTTATGCGGATCGCCATGACATCCGGTGTGGACGGTATTCTGGTGGAATCCGATGAAAGTGACGAGATGTCGGAGCTGATCGATGAGGCGGTAGACCGTGGAATTCCGGTAGTTACCCTGTATGGAGACAATACCCACAGTGCCAGATGCAGCTTTGTGGGTGTGGGAAGTTATAACCTGGGAAGAGAGTATGGAAGACAGGTACTGAAACTGGCAGCGGCAGAGGATACAGAAGATCCGTTAAAGGTAGCAGTACTGATGAATGCCCATGCGCTGAATTCTACCCAGAATATCGTGTGTTCCGGAATTCAGGATGCTCTGGAACAGGAGAAGCTTCAGGAATCGGAGATCCAGATGTCTCTGATCACCGTGGATGACACCAATACCTTCTCCGTCGAGGAGTCCATCCGGGATATTTTTATGGACCAGACCCTTCCGGATATTATCATCTGTCTGAACGAACTGAGTACGACCTGCGTCTATCAGGCTGTGGTGGATTATAACTGTGTGGGTGAGATCGCCATTCTCGGATATTATGACACGGATACTATATTAAAGGCCATCGAACGCAATGTCATCACAGCAACGATCTCCATTGACACGGAACAGATGGGGGCATTTTGTGTGGATGCGTTGCAGGAATATTACAATTACGGTTATACGAGCCAGTATTTTACGGCAGATGTTACCGTGATCGATCAGAGCAACGTGGAAGAGTATTTAGGCAAACAGGAAGAGGCAGAGTGAGGCGGGGTATGACAAAGAAATTTCGACAGCTGTCTCTTCAGGCGAAGATGAGCAGCATTTTTATTCTGGTAAATCTGGTGGTGTTTGCGGTGACGGTAATTCTGATCCTTGGCATCAACAGCATGTCCTCTGAAATCGATATGGTCTATCAGGGGAATCTGCGGCTGAATGAACTGTCGGATGCCCTGACGGCAGTACAGGACAGCATGACAGAGTATCTGGATTCCAAGACCAGTGATTCCCTGGAGGAATTCTATCGCAGTGAACAGATTTATGCCCAGATGGTACAGGGGTTGAGTGATGACGTGACGGAAGCCGCCTTTCGACGGATGGAGCGTAGCATCCGGCATATGTCTGAGGAGTATCTGGATCTGGTGGGGCAGACCATCGAAGCCAAGAGAGGACGAAACGTGGAAAAATACAGGGTGCGCTATGAAAATGCCACCCAGATGTATGAGTACATAAATACTTATATATACAGTCTGAATAACGAACAGTTCCGCAGTAATTCCGAGAACTACAGCCGCCTGTCAGGGGCATTCCGCAGCTTTGAACTGTTCAGTGTCATTACCCTGACGATCGTGGCAGTGATCAGCGTGGCCATTGTGGTAAAACTGACGGGAGAAATCATCAGTCCGTTGAAGAGGCTCACGGTAATGGCCAATGAAGTGGCGGGTGAAAATTTTGATACGGAACTTCTGCCGGTGCAGTCGGAGGATGAGATCGGCGTGGTAACCGGAGCGTTCAACCAGATGGTTATCAGTATCAGACAATATCTGGAGAGATTGCGGCAGAGTATGGAGATCCAGCGTTCACTGATGGAGAAGGAACTTCTGATGGAATCCCATCTGAAGGATGCGCAGCTGAAATATCTGCAGGCACAGATCAATCCCCATTTTCTGTTCAACACCCTCAATGCCGGAGCTCAGCTGGCGATGATGGAGGGGGCGGACCGAACCTATGATTATATACAGAATGTGGCGGATTTCTTCCGCTATAATGTGAAAAAGGGCAATGATATCGTCACGCTCCGGGAGGAACTGGAGTTGATCGATCATTATATTTATATTCTGAATGTCCGTTTTTCCGGAGATATTCATTATGAGAAAGAGATCTCGGAGGATCTGCTGGATTGTGCCGTGCCCAGCATGATCCTGCAGCCCATCGTGGAAAACTGTGTAAATCACGGTATCCGGGAGATGAGTGGGGAAGGACGGATATGGCTGAAGGTATATCATGGGGAAGAAGATACGCTGGTCATCAGTATCCGGGACAATGGCATCGGCATGGATGCGGAGACTATAGAGAAGCTGAAGAACGGAACCTACCATGAAAAGCGGCAGAGTTCCGGTTCCAACGGTATCGCCATGGAAAATGTCATAGCAAGACTGAAGCTGTTTACCCAGAACGAAGAGGTCATGACGATCCGCAGTGACGGCAGGAATCGGGGCACGGAAGTGATCCTGTATCTTCCGGTAAAGGAGAGGGAAAAAGCAGATGTATAAGATCATGTTGGCAGACGATGAAGGAATCGTGATCGATTCCCTGAAGTTCATTATTGAGAAAGAATTTAAGGATACCTGTGAAGTGCAGTATGCCAAGACCGGAAGGAGTGTCATCGAACTGGCGGAGAGCTTCCGACCGGACATTGCGGTCATGGATATCCAGATGCCCGGGATCAATGGCATCGACGCCATGAAAGAGATCCGCAGGACCAATAATCACACGGTGTTTATCGTGATGTCGGCCTATGACAAATTCGACTATGCCAAGGAAGCCATCAAGCTGGGGGTCATGGAGTATATCACTAAGCCCATGGAGAAGACCAGGATCGTGAACGCTCTCCGCAAGGCCATGGAAAATATCGATGCCGAGCGCCTGAAGCGAAAAAATGAACTGCTGATCAAGGAAAAACTGGAGACGGTGGTTCCCATCATCGAGAGCGGACTGATCCACAATATTCTCCTGCAGGAGCATTTCAGGGAGGATATCGAGAATTACCGTTCCATTCTGGGGATTACGCGGCAGTATGCTTATATGATCGCGGTGGTCAGCGGTGACGAGCAGCAGGGCAATCATATGACGAACGCAGTGGGCAGCAGTGTCCGGATGCAGAAGCATTATCAGGAGGTAAGGGATTGTCTGAAGGAACACTTTGACTGTATCGTGGGAACGGTGATGGCCAATAAGCTGGCGGTGCTGGTTCCTTACGAAAAAGAAATAATGGATTACAACGAACGTATTGAACTGATCGAGAAAGCTAGGGAACTGGTGCGCTACATGCGCAAGCGTACGGATATCAGCTTCCGTATCGGCATCGGAGGACCGAAGGATTTTCTCATGGCATCAGAGTCCTATACCGAGGCGCTGAATGCACTGGTGGCATCCACGGGCAGTGTGGCTCATGTGGATGATCTGCCGATCCGCTGCGAATTTGCCGGAAACTATCCGGTGAAACTGGAGAAGAAGCTGTTTGCGGAGATTGAGGACGGAGACATCGATAATGCTTCGGCAACGGCAGCGGCATTTTTTGACTGGATGACGGACATCGGATCGGATTTGATGAACATGCGCCTGAAGATCCTGGAATTTGTGCTGTGGTCGGAACACATTGCCTATGAGAAAGGCGGTATGACTTATCAATTGAACTCCCGGGCGGATTATCTGCCGCAGGTCATGGAGATGGCAGAGCCATCGGCCATGAAGACCTGGTTCCTGGAAAAGGTAAAAGAGTCTTGCCGCAATGTTTTGAACAAGAGAGAAGAGAAGTCCGGCAGTATCATTGAAATGGCCAAAAATTACATTAAGAATAATTACCACAAAGACATTTCCCTGGATGATGTATCCAGAGAGGTCAATATCAGCCCGTATTATTTCAGCAAGCTTTTCAAGGAAACCACGGGAGAGAATTTCATCGAATATCTGACGAATCTGCGAATGGATAAGGCAAAGGAACTGTTGGAGACCACGGAGTGCTCCATGAAGGAGATCTGCGTCAGAACGGGATATTCAGATCCGAATTATTTCAGCCGCAGCTTTAAAAAGAACGTGGGGGTCACTCCGACGGTCTATAAGGAGAATCGGGGAAAAATATATGAACAGGGCAGTGTGTAAAATGAAAAAAATGTGGAAATATGCAGCGGTTGTGCTTGTCTGTGTGCTGACACTCGGCGCCTGCGGTAATCTGGACAGCAGTAAAACGTCCGGGGATGCCGCACAGGACCGGAAGATCCAGATCGGCATGAGCTTCGATTCTTTTGTCATCGAGAGGTGGCAGACAGACCGGGATATCTTCGTATCCACAGCCAAGGAACTGGGGGCGGAGGTCAATGTACAGAATGCCAACGGGGATCTGGAACAGCAGAAGAAACAGATCAATTATTTCATTGATAAGGGAATGGACGTTATTGTCATCATCTGCATTGATTCCGAGGGGCTGGCAGAGCAGGTGCAAAAGGCGAAGGAAGCAGGGATTAAAGTCATCGCCTACGACCGAATGATCATGGATTCGGATATTGATCTGTATATCACTTTCGACAACGAGCGCGTCGGCACCATGATGGGAGAAGCACTGGTGGATAACGGGCTGTCTGGTGGAAAAGTGCTGATGCTGGGAGGTTCTGCGGTGGACAGCAACGTGGCTATGGTAGAGAAAGGATTCCGGAAGGTGATGGAGGATCATCAGGTGACAATCCTGGATTCCATGCATGCGGACGGATGGAAAGCGGAGCTCGCAGCGGCCTATGTCTATGACCATATGGATGTTGTCTCGGAAGCGGATGCCATCATGTGTGGCAACGATGATCTGGCCAGTAAGGTGGTGCATGCCCTGAAGGAAAAGAGGATGGCGGGAGACATCATGGTCGTTGGGCAGGATGCCGATCTGGAAGCCTGTCAGCGGATCGTAGAAGGAACACAGGTCATGACGGTTTATAAGCCAGTGGAGAAGCTGGCCCAGAAGGCTGCGGAATGTGCCGTGCTTCTGGCAGAAGGAAAGGAGCTTCCAGAAGAGACTGTGACGATAGAAAGCGGAAACTATCAGGTGCCCTATATCGGACTGGAACCCATCAGCGTGGATAAGACCAATATCAATGATGTGATCATAGGCAGTGGATTCCATCTGAAGGAAGATGTCTATCTGAATGTCCCTGCCGAAATGCCCTGACGGGATCGTGAACGCAGAAAACTAGGATTAGGAAAAATTTGGTAAGATAGCTGTGCTTGCAGACAAAATATTGCTAGCACAGCTTATTTTTGCCTTCCGGACAGCACAGAAAAGTGCAGAAGGTCATAAAATCATGCTATTTGATCTATGGTATTCTCTACTTGTCAACAAAAACAAACCAAACAAGGGAGGTTACTTTTTATGAGGAAGAAATTATTAAGCACACTTCTTGCAACAGCCATGGCTGTTACAATGCTTGCAGGATGTGGATCCAATGGAGGACAGCAGGCAACCACACCGGCAACGGACAATAAGACGGAGACTTCCGCAGAAGCAAAGACGGAGACTTCCGCAGAAGCAAAGACAGAGACTTCTGGTGCAACAGGCGGCGGTAAGGTCGGTGTAGCAATGCCCACCAAGGATCTGCAGAGATGGAATCAGGATGGTAGCAACATGCAGGCTCAGCTGGAGGCAGCAGGCTATGATGTAGATCTGCAGTACGCATCTAACGATATTCCCACACAGGTATCCCAGATCGAGAATATGATCAACTCCGGCTGCGAACTTCTGGTCATCGCATCCATCGACGGTGACTCTCTTGGAACCGTTCTGGAGCAGGCAAAGGAAAAAGACATTCCGGTTATCGCATATGACCGTTTGATCATGAACTCCGATGCAGTTACTTATTACGCAACCTTCGATAACTACATGGTAGGTACGAAACAGGGTGAATACATCAGAGATCAGTTGGATCTGGACAATGCAGCAGGACCTTTCAATATCGAGCTGGTAACCGGTGATCCCGGTGACAACAACGCAAGATTCTTCTTCGGCGGTGCCATGGATGTGCTGCAGCCCTACATTGACGCAGGTAAGCTGGTAGTAAAATCCGGACAGACCGATTTCGAAACCGTTGCAACCGCTAACTGGTCTACTGAGACCGCACAGTCCAGAATGGACGCTATCATTTCCGCTAACTATGCAGACGGAACCAAGCTGGATGCCGTTCTGTGCTCCAACGACTCCACTGCACTGGGTGTAACTAACTCTCTGGAAGCTAACTACACCGGCGAGTGGCCTATCATTACCGGTCAGGACTGCGATAAGCCCAACGTTAAGAATATGATCTCCGGCAAACAGTCCATGTCCATCTTCAAGGATACCCGTACTCTGGCATCCAAGGTAGTAGAGATGGTAGACGCAGTCATGAAGGGCGGCGAAGCACCTGTCAACGATACCACAACCTATGACAATGGTACCGGTGTCATTCCTTCTTACCTGTGCGAGCCCGTATTCGCTGATGCAAGCAACTACAAAGAGCTGCTCATCGATTCCGGTTACTACACAGAAGCAGATTTACAGTAATTTTATAAAATAATATGGATCCTGCGGGATCCTTACGGCAGGCGGGCGTTTCCCGCCTGCCGTATTCATGGGAAAGCAAAATAGAACGGTTTGATTAGATAATGTGGAAATAAGACTTGGGAGGAATACCATTGGCAAAAATCTTATTGGAAATGAAAAATATAACCAAAACATTCCCCGGTGTAAAAGCACTTGACAATGTAAACCTGCAGGTGGAAGAGGGAGAGATCCACGCACTTGTAGGCGAAAACGGCGCAGGAAAGTCCACATTGATGAATGTATTGAGCGGTATATATCCGTATGGGTCTTACGAAGGGGACATCATCTATGACGGTGAGGTCTGCAAATTTGATAAGATCAAGGACAGTGAGGAAAAGGGTATCGTAATCATTCATCAGGAGCTTGCACTGATTCCCTATATGACGATCGGGGAAAATATGTTTCTGGGCAATGAACGGGGACATAAGTACAAAATCAACTGGAATGAAACCAATGCCAGGGCGGCAGAACTTTTGAAGACCGTAGGCCTGAAGGAAGGCCCCCAGACATTGATAAAGGATATTGGCGTAGGAAAACAGCAGCTGGTAGAGATTGCGAAGGCACTGGCCAAGAACGCAAAACTTCTGATCCTGGATGAGCCTACTGCCTCTCTGAATGAGACGGATTCCAAGGCACTGTTGGATCTGATGCTGGAACTCAAGAAAAAGGGAATGACATCCATCATCATCTCTCATAAGCTGAATGAGATTTCTTATGTGGCAGATAAGATCACCGTCATTCGTGACGGATCTACCATCGAAACACTTGTGAAGGGAAAAGATGATATTACCGAGAGCCGGATCATCAAAGGAATGGTAGGAAGAGAGATCGCCGACCGATTCCCGAAGAGAGAGCCGAAGATCGGAGAGGTCCTGATGGAGGTCAAAAACTGGACCGTGCATCATCCACTGTATTCTGACCGTAAGGTGGTGGATAATGTCAATCTTAATGTGAAAAAAGGTGAAGTAGTGGGAATTTCCGGCCTGATGGGTGCGGGACGAACGGAACTGGCCATGAGCCTGTTCGGCAAAAGTTATGGTTCCAACATCAGCGGCGAACTGTATATCAACGGCAAAAAAGTACAGCTGAATACTGTACAGGAAGCCATCAAAAATCATCTGGCATATGTGACGGAGGATCGAAAGGGCAACGGACTGATTCTGAGCAACCCGATCAAGATTAATACAACTCTGGCAAATCTGGATGCCATCAGCAGACATACTGTTATTGATAAAGACAAAGAGTACAATGTGGCGGTAGACTATAAGAACAAACTGAATACGAAATGTCCAACTGTGGAGCAGAATGTAGGAAACTTAAGCGGCGGTAATCAACAGAAGGTACTTTTGGCAAAATGGATGTTCACAGATCCGGATATCCTGATCCTGGATGAGCCGACGAGAGGTATTGATGTTGGTGCAAAATACGAAATCTACTGCATCATTAACCAACTGGTGGCAGAAGGAAAATCGGTTATCATGATCTCCTCGGAGCTGCCTGAGATTCTTGGCATGTGCGACCGGATCTATGTAATGAACGAAGGAAAAATAGTAGGAGAACTGGCGGGCAGTGAGGCAACACAGGAGCTTATCATGTCCAAGATATTATCAGCCGGTAAGAAAGGAGCATTGGCATGAATAAAACAAAGGGCCTCGATTTTATAAAAAGATATACCATGATCCTCGTACTGATCGTGGTTACGGCATTTTTTGCATGGAGAACCGGAGGAGCAATCCTGCTTCCCATGAATGTCAGCAGTCTGATCTCGCAGAACGCATATGTGTTTATTCTGGCAACCGGTATGCTGTTATGTATCCTGACCGGCGGTAACATCGATCTGTCCGTTGGATCTGTTGTATGTTTCGTCGGTGCCATCGGAGCGGTACTCATGGTCAACATGAAAATGAACATGTGGCTGGCTATTCTGATCATGTTTGTTATCGGTACACTGATCGGTGCTTTCCAGGGTTTCTGGATCGCTTATGTGAGAATCCCGCCTTTCATCGTGACATTGGCCGGCATGCTGGCTTTTCGAGGATTAAGCAACGTAGTCCTGCAGGGTATGACCGTATCCATTAAGGACTGCACTACATTCGTAAATCTGTTCGGTGGCGGTGCTGACTGTTATATTCCCGATTTCTTCGGTAATGGTCCCATCAATCTGACCTGTGTATTTGCCGGTGTGATCGCTGCAGTGATCTTTGCAGTGTTACAGCTGAAGAATAGAGCCGACAAGGTGAAAAAAGGATACGAAGCTCCCAGCATGGGTTCCACGATCGGCAAAATCGTAGTGATCGCTGCAGTGATTCTGGCATTCAGCTATCGTCTGGCACAGCACAAAGGTATTCCCAGTGTATTGATCTGGGTACTGATTGTTATCATGGTATACGGTTACATCACTTCCAACACTACTGTAGGACGTTATTTCTACGCAGTGGGCGGTAATGAGAAGGCCACCAAATTATCCGGTATCAATACCAACAAGGTTTATTTCCTGGCTTATATGAACATGGGATTCCTGGCAGCGTTAGCTGGTATGGTAACCATTGCACGTATGACTTCCGCACAGCCGACATACGGACAGAACTATGAAATGGATGCCATCGGTTCCTGCTTCATCGGCGGTGCTTCCGCATACGGCGGAACCGGAACTGTACCCGGAGTTATCGTAGGTGCTGTACTGATGGGTGTTATTAACCTGGGTATGTCTCTGATGGGCGTCGATCAGAATATGCAGAAGGTAGTCAAGGGTCTGGTACTTCTGGCAGCAGTTATCTTCGATGTTGTATCCAAACGTGGTGGAAAATTAATTGCCAAGAATTAATTTCTACATATCTAATCAAAAGGGCCCGGTGCATATGCGCTGCAGGCCCTTTTGATGGTATTGGGAGGAGAAGAGCATGAATAAGGGAAAAGAACGGAAGAAGCGGGAAGGAAAGCAGAAAAAAGGAGTCGGGATCGGAGTCAAGATCGTGGCACTTTTGCTGCTGCTGGCAGTTACTGCACTCAGCTGTATGGGAGTGCTGGTGCAGACGCTGCAATCGGTCATTGTAACCAACGATGAAATCGTGGCCGGTCAGGTGGCTGAACAGGAGAAAATCTCGGAGCTTTCCAGACAGTTTACTTACATTAACGGGCAGGTGTTGACCCATGTCATGACCACCAACAGTGTGACAATGGAAAATTTGTCGGATAAGATCCTGCAGGAGATCACTGATATGGAACAACAGATGACGGAGTTCGAAGGACTGCTGTCTGAGGGGGATGCCCGGAGAGAGGCGTTTGACAGTGCTTCTGCGGAACTGGCAAAATACAAAAAGACCGTGGAGAGTCTGCTGGTCACCAGTGCAGAGAATAAGACGCAGGCTTATGTGTCTGCCACATCGAATCTGCCGATGTTCAATGAACATATTGAAAGCTATATGAATCAGATGCTGGAGATCACCGGAGAGCAGATGGCACAGGCACAGGGACAGATGGAGCAGAGTGCGGCCAGAGTGCCCATGATCGTGGCGGTGGCAAGTCTGGTACTGCTTGCAGTAGTCGTGGTGATCATGCTGGGATTGCGGATCTGGGTCATCGGTCCGGTGAAATATGCTACGAGGCAGGTGGATGAACTGGTGGAAGGCATTCGCAATAACAGAGGTGACATCACCAGACGGATCCGGGTGAAATCGGGGGATGAAGTCGGCAGATTATCCATGGCCATCAATGATCTGGTAGCGCAGATGCAGACCATCATAAGGGCGATTACCGAGAGCTGCGGACATATGGAGGAAAAACAGACCGGTATTATCTCCAATGTGGAAAAGGTAAATGCCACCGCGGAGGACACCACCCAGAAGCTGGGAGTGATGGCTGGTGGCATGCAGTCTGTCACGGAGGCTATCGGAGGGGTGCAACAGGATACCGGGGTGCTGGATACCACGGTGGAGAACATGCTGGAGGTGGCACAGGATGGACGCAATTATGCGGCGGATATCAAGGATAGGGCCGGAAAAATGAAGGCAACGGCGGTGGCGAGTAAGCAGGAGGCAACCCAGGTGATGAAGGAGATCGACACGGCAATGACGGAGTCCATCGCCAACAGCAGGCAGATCCACAAGATCACGGAACTGACGGAAGAAATCCTGGGAATTGCTGGAACAACGAATCTGCTGGCACTGAATGCGTCTATCGAGGCTGCCAGAGCAGGAGAAGCAGGCCGGGGATTCGCAGTCGTGGCGGAGGAGATCCGCAAGCTCGCAGACAGCTCCAGAGAGTCAGCCAATAATATCCAGGAGATAAGTAACCGGGTAGTGGAAAGCGTGGAAGAACTTTCCGAAAATGCTACAAAACTTTTGGATTTTGTGAATACCAGAGTCATGAGAGATTACGATGCTCTGGAGGATACGGGCACAAATTATCATGAGGCTGCGGATCATGTGGATGAGATGATGAATGAATTCCGACAGAAGATCGATGAACTGTTGTCGGTACTGCAGAATGTCAATAGTGCTAACTCACAGATGGAAGCAACCGTGGAGGACAGTACGGAAAAGCTGGCGGTGGTAAAGAACAACAACCGGGGATTACAGCAGGAGATGAAGGATATTTCCTATGCGGTGGATGATCTGACCGGTGCAGTGGGACAGTTGAAAGAAAGTATCCGCTGTTTTACAGTGGTATAGACAGAAAAAATAAAATGCACGGGATTCCCGATGGGGAATTACCGTGCATTTTGAATGACTGCAGTTACATTTTAGGAATTTTCCGGAGCGTGATGCAGCTCCAGAGCCAGATAGGAATTGTGGTATTCCTTGCAGTAGGTGACATCTTTGTCAAACCATGCGGGAGGGACGAAAGCCTCTGCTGCTTCTTTGCTTCCAAACTCCACTTCTGCCATGATCAGAGGGGCGAAGGGGGCATCAAAAACATCCAGCTCGATGGTCAGGGAATAATCTGCCGGAGGAGTGGGAAAGCCTTCTTTGAATCCGGGATGCTCCAGAGGGATCAGATAGCGTCTTTTGGAGATTACGCTGCCATCGGCTTTTTCCCGTAAATGATAATAAGATGCCTCGTTCAGCGGAAGATTGCTCTCATCTCTGGCCATCATGCCGCTGCCTTTGTAAGTGAGATAATATTCATCATCCTGTTTTCTGGCTCTGACCACAGGATTATAATTCAGATATACCTGCTCGATATGATGAGAAGGATAGCTTTCCAGATTGTCGGGTAAGGATTTCAGGGTAAACTTTCGCTCGATTTCCATAGTATTAATGCCTCGCTTCTGTAATTAAGACTTAAAAACACTTCTTTAGTATAACATGATTTTCCTTGAAAATACAGTGAAATCTGCAAATATCTGCCCATGGGAATTGAATTACGCTTCCAAATTGTGTATACTAATCATAACTGTGCAAAGTCAGAGTATATGACTTGCAAATGAGACAGAAAACAAAACGGAAAGCGAGGGAAAACCATGAGTAAGATAGCGATTTTTCTGGCAAATGGGTTTGAGGAAATAGAAGGTCTGACGGTAGTGGATATCTGCCGCAGATGTGGACTGACCATTGATATGGTGTCCATTACGGAAGAAAAACAGGTGATGGGATCACATAAGATTCCGGTGACTGCGGATATGACATTGTCCCAGGTGAATTTTGAGGAATATGATTGTCTGGTATTGCCCGGTGGCGGACAGGGAACGAAGAATCTGGAGGCCTGTGAGCCCCTGATGCAGCAGATCGATGCTTTTTATGCATCGGGAAAATACATTGCGGCAATCTGTGCGGCTCCCAGTATCTTCGGACACAGAGGAATCCTGAAGGGAAAGAGAGCATGCGCCTATCCCTGCTTCGAGGATCATCTGGAAGGTGCGGCTGTGACTGCAGGCCTCGTGGAAGTGAACGGTAACGTGATCACTTCCCGCGGAATGGGGACTTCCATCCCCTTCGGACTGGCGATCGCCGGTGTATTCTGTGGACAGGATAGGGCAGATGCCTGCGCCCACGCTATTGTATTTCAGCCGTAAGCAGCTGAAGAGAAAGACGAGGACAGAAAATGAAAAAAGCGTTAATTACAGGAATTACCGGACAGGACGGCTCTTATCTGGCAGAGTTCCTGCTGGAAAAAGGATATGAAGTGCATGGACTGATCCGCAGATCTTCCATCAGCAATACCGGCCGTATCGACCATCTGATCCGGGAGGACAAGATCGTTCTCCATGGCGGAGACATGACGGATTCCACCAGCCTGGTGCGCATCATCGGAGAAGTCAGACCGGATGAAATCTACAATCTGGGCGCCCAGAGCCATGTACAGGTAAGCTTTGAGGCACCGGAATATGCCGGAGATGTAGATGCACTGGGCGTGCTGCGGATTCTGGAGGCTGTGCGTATGGTGGGACTGGCCGAGACCTGCCGTATTTATCAGGCATCCACATCCGAACTCTATGGCCGAGTGGAAGAAGTGCCTCAGAATGAGAACACCCCGTTCCATCCCTACAGCCCCTATGCGGTGGCAAAACAGTACGGCTTCTGGATCGTGAAGGAATACAGAGAAGCGTATAATATGTTCGCAGTCAACGGCATTCTGTTCAACCATGAATCCGAGCGCCGGGGAGAGACTTTCGTTACCCGTAAGATCACACTGGCAGCCGGCAGAATCGCCTGCGGTATCCAGGATAAACTCTATCTGGGCAATCTGGATTCCAAGAGAGACTGGGGCTATGCGAAGGACTATGTGGAATGCATGTGGCTGATGCTGCAGCATGACAAGCCGGAGGACTTCGTTATTGCCACCGGTGTACAGCATACCGTAAGAGAATTTACCACACTGGCATTCCATTATGTGGGAATCGAACTGGAATGGCAGGGCAGCGGTATCCATGAAAAAGGAATCAACAAGGCCAACGGCAAGGTGGTGGTGGAGGTCAGCGAGGCCTTTTACCGTCCCACGGATGTGGTCAATCTGTGGGGAGATCCGACGAAGGCCCGCACGGTGCTGGGATGGAATCCCCAGAGAACCAGCTACGAGGAACTGTGCCGTCTGATGGCAGAGCACGATCTGAAGCTGGCAAAGGCTGAAGCGGTAGTGTTGAAGGAAACCGCGGAATAACAGGAGAAATAAAGAGAGGAAGTACTGTAATATCATGGAAAAAGACGCAAAAATATATGTAGCCGGCCACAAGGGTATGGTAGGAAGTGCTATTTGTAGAGCACTCCAGAGAAACGGATATACCAATATCATCACCCGCAGCCATAAGGAACTGGATCTGTGCAGACAGGATGCCGTGGAGGAGTTCTTTTCCAGGGAGAAGCCGGACTATGTGTTCCTGGCCGCAGCCAAGGTGGGCGGCATCATGGCCAACAGTGAGGCACTGGCGGATTTCATGTATGAAAATATGATCCTGGAGATGAATGTGATCCATGCGGCATGGCAGAACAACTGCAAGAAGCTGATGTTTTTGGGCAGCAGCTGTATCTATCCCCGTATGGCACCGCAGCCTATGAAGGAGAGCTGCCTGTTGACTTCTGAGCTGGAGAAAACCAATGAGGCGTATGCACTGGCGAAGATCTCCGGACTGAAATACTGCGAGTTCCTGAACAGACAGTACGGAACCGACTATATCAGTGTCATGCCCACGAATCTGTACGGGCCCAACGACAATTATCATCCCACCCACAGCCATGTGCTTCCGGCGCTGATCCGCCGCTTCCATGAGGCAAAAGTATCCGGCGCGAAGGAAGTAGTCTGCTGGGGAACAGGAACCCCACTGCGGGAATTTCTCTATGTGGATGATCTGGCAGATGCCTGCGTGTATCTGATGAATACCTACAGCGGCGATGAGACAGTGAATCTGGGAACCGGCAAGGAACTGACCATCCGGGAATTGACGGAACTGGTAGCGAAGGTAGTAGGTTATACTGGGGAGATCAAATGGGATCCCAGCAAGCCGGATGGAACTCCCAGAAAGCTTCTGGATGTCAGCAAACTGGAAAGCCTGGGCTACCATTATACGACGGAGCTGGAAGAAGGTATCCGTCTGACTTATGAGGATTTCCTCAATAATCCCATGCGTGCGGAACGCTAATGGTTCCGGGCACGAACAGCGCAGGCAGACAGACGGCCCGGGAAAGGATGAAGTGAACAGAATGAATGATTTTCGGAAGACAGCACAGGAGATGCTGGAATTTATAAGAATAAGTCCTACCTGTTTTCATGCAGTGGCCAATATCGGAAGGATGCTGGAGGCAGCAGGCTTTCAGCAGTTACAGGAAAAGGAAGAATGGAAACTGGAAAAGGGCGGACGGTATTATACGGAGCGCAATGATTCTTCCGTTATTGCGTTTGTGATTCCGGAAAAGGAGGTCGGCATCAGGGGCTTTCATATGGCAGCAGCCCACAGTGATTCCCCCTGCTTTAAGATCAAAGAGAAGCCGGAATTGACCGTGGAGGAGCATTATCTGCGTCTGAACACCGAAAAATATGGCGGCATGATCTTGTCCACCTGGTTGGACAGACCACTCTCCGTCGCTGGCAGACTGGCTGTGAAGAACGGGAACGGTATAGAGGGCAGACTGGTGAATATCGACAGAGATATCTGCGTGATCCCCAATGTGGCCATCCATATGAACCGGGAAATGAACAAGGGTGTGGAGTACAATCCCCAGGTGGATCTGCTGCCTTTGCTTGCGGACGTATCATTTGACGAATATGATGCACATACTACATACGATGCACAGACCGCATCGGAGAATGCGGAGGAACAGCCGGAAGCAGTAGAGAAGCCCACACTGGTAGCGCTGGCAGCAGAAACGGCAGGCGTGGACGCTGAGACGATTCTCGGAGAAGACCTGTTCCTGTACACCAGACAGGAAGGAAAAATGATAGGAGCAAAGGGAGAATTCGTGTTGTCTCCCAGACTGGATGATCTGCAGAGCGCTTTTGCCCTGACAAAAGCTTTTACGGAGAGTACTCCGGCAGAGTATATCAATGTCTGTGCGGTGTTCGATAATGAAGAGGTGGGAAGCGGTACCAGACAGGGTGCAGATTCCACTTTTCTGGAAGATATTTTACAGCGGATCGCGGAAGGATTGCAGGCGGATCACAGCAGCTATCTGCGCTGGGTGGCGGACAGCTTCCTGATCTCTGCGGATAATGCCCATGCGGTACATCCCAACCATCCCGAAAAAGCAGATCCTGCCAACCGTCCGTACTTAAACGGCGGAATCGTCATCAAATATCATGGCAGCCAGAAATACACCACCGATGGTATTTCCGCGGCAAGGATGAAGGATTACTGCGAACGGGCGAAGGTACCTTACCAGACCTATGCCAACCGTTCCGACATTGCGGGAGGTTCCACTCTCGGCAATATTTCCACCGCACATGTATCAGTGTCCAGCGTGGATATCGGACTGCCTCAGCTGGCCATGCATTCCGCTGTGGAGACAGCAGGCATGAAGGATACGGAATATGCGGTCCGGGCGCTGAAGGAATTCTGGGGCGAATGATTTTGGCAGCGGGAATTCTTAAAAAAGTATAAAAAGCGTGGAAGCACTTGAAAGTTCTGCACGAAAAGTGCATATTTAGGATACAGGAAAAGATACAAAAAAGATACGAAAGAAGGCTGAAGTTATGTTTGAAATGAAACCGGAATACTATATTGGAATTGACATGATCGATCAGGAGCATAAACAGTTGTTTGACTATGCCAGTGAAGCATACGAACTGCTGCAGGAAGAGTTTACACCGGACAAGTATGACAAGATTGATGCAATTCTGGAAAAACTGCGTGATTATACCGTAAAACATTTTTCAGATGAAGAAGCGTATATGGAATCCATCCAGTACAAAAAGATTTTTACCCAGAAGATTCAGCATCAGGAATTTATCAACAAACTGGATGAATTTATTGATCAGCATGAGAAAGATGAAGAAAATCAGGATGAGCAGATCATGGATATTCTGAATTACCTGACAGACTGGCTGATCAACCATATCCTTCATGTGGATGGACAGATTCCGAAGGAGGCGTAAGACCTGACTTTTCCGGAATGATTTCCCACATGGGACATAAGATGTAAGAAGCGGAAGTAATGGGGAGTGCCCATGGACCAGAAACTGGAAAACATCCTGAATCTTGCATTGGAGACCCCGGAGGAAGAACGGGAACAGACGGAAAGTCTGAATGTCGGTTACAGTGCGGAGAGCCGCAGCTGGGAGCTGATCGTAAAATATCATGGCAGTCTGGACGGACTGCGGGAACAGAATATTGTGGTGGAAGAGCTGATTGCCGGATATGCGATCCTTACGGTACCGGAGACACTGGTAGATACCGTATCGGAGACTCCGGAGATCGAGTATGTGGAGAAGCCTAAGCGGTTTTACTATCAGCAGACAGATCCGGACGGCGCATCCTGCTTTCCACCGGTGACAAGAAGAACGCCTTTTCTGAATGGAAGGGGCGTTCTTTTGGCTGTATTGGATTCCGGAATCACCTGGGATCTGGAGGTGTTCCGCAAGGCAGATGGCAGTACGAGGATACGGTATCTATGGGATCAGACGATACCATGGGATCAGACGATTCCGGGAAAGCAGGCCGCATCACGGGAGCAGGAGACGCTGCGGAATCCGACATTGCCACAGAATCAGATAATGCCGGAGGAAACGGGCGATACGGGATATGGGAGGACACCGGATGGATTTCCCATCGGGACTGAATATACGGAGGAGGAAATCAACCGGGCACTGAACAGCAGTGTACTGGAACGGTACGGCCTGATCCCCAGCAGGGATCTGACCGGCCACGGAACGGCAGTGGCAGGGATTGCCGCCGGGAGAAGTGCGGACGGTCTCTATACCGGGGCAGCCCCGGAGGCGGAACTGATCATCGTGAAACTGGGACTTCCCAGGGAGGAAGGTTTTCCCCGGACCACGGAGATTATGAGAGGCGTTACTTATGCGCTGCGGAAAGCCAGACAGTTAAATATGCCTCTTGTCATCAATTTGAGCTTCGGTAACAGCTACGGTTCCCACGATGGAAGTTCTCTGCTGGAGAGGTTCCTGGACAATGCTTCGGAGATCGGCAGGACGGTGATATGCGTGGGCAGCGGCAACGAAGGAGCCGCCAGAGGACATTTTGCCGGCAATATAACAAGGGACGGCCGCGTGGAACTGGCTGTGGGCAATTATGAGAGAAACCTGAACATACAGCTATGGAAAAATTACAGCGATGTGTTCCGGATAAGACTGCAGGCCCCGGGAGGTGAGGAAGCAGAATTGTCCACAAATATCCAGGGAGGAAAATACACGCTGGAATTGGAACAGACTAGAATACTGGTTTATCTGGGAGAGCCTCTGCCCTATGCGGTGGCACAGGAAATCTATCTGGACATGATCCCGGCAGAGGGAAGCTACATCAATGCAGGGATCTGGACAATCCGGCTGGAACCGGTAGTGACCGTGACAGGACAATATTATCTGTATCTCCCAGCGGGAAGCGGAATCGGGGAGAGTACCGGATTCTACCGTGCCACACCCCAGGTGACACTGACCATTCCGTCTACCGCAGCCAAGGTGATCACCGTGGGAGCCTATGACCAGGTCTATGATACCTATGCAGATTTTTCCGGCAGAGGCTATGCAGACAGTACCCGTACCATCGGCGTGGCAGCTGCGGGACTGACCAAGCCGGATCTTGTGGCCCCGGGTGTGAATATCCAGGCTCCGGATGTGTACGGAAGCTTTACTCCCGTGACCGGGACCTCTTTTGCGACACCCATTGTCAGCGGGGCAGCAGCCCTTTTGATGGAATGGGGCATTGTACGGGGGAATGATCCCTTCCTCTACGGCGAAAAAGTAAAAGCATATTTCAGGAAAGGAGCCAGACCACTGAGGGGGGAGACTGAATATCCCAATGACCGGGTGGGGTATGGGGAGGACGTTATAATAAGGTTACATTGAAGAAAGTCAGTAAAATCAAGTGTTTCCGTTCATTTTCCCAACACAGAAACGAAGCACTTTCACCATGATTTTGAAGAAAATCTGCCCGGGTTGGATTCAAAATGATATGGAAAGAAAGATTTGTAGCAATGACGTAACATGAACAGTTGGTTCTGTTACAGACAACAGTTTAAACGAAAGAGAGGTCATAGGGATATGAAACTGACTTATACAAATGTAAATGGATACCTGATTCCGAACCTCACCTATAAATCCGGTGAGCAGATGGAGCAGCTTGGCAAATATGGATTCTTACGCAGAGATTATCTGAAGAACCATCGAAATTCAACCTATCAGGTGATGCTTCTGCAGGATACGATTGGAGAGCATCTTCTGGAAGTGGACAAGGCAGCCAGGGAACGGGAAGAAGTGATTCTGAAACAGTTGGAAGAAAAAGAACCACTGCCGGATAAGGAGAAAAATCAGATGGCATGGGTAAGAGCTGCCAATCAGCACAGAGCGATTGCAGAAGAGATTATCCTGAAAGAATTGATTTATGTATAAGGATTGCCAGTAACTAATCTGGCAGGTAACTGATAAAAATAGAATATTGTGAGCGAAGTAAGGCGTGAGTCATAAGATATGGCTTGCGTCTTTTTCTTTGCCTGAAAGGAAGTGATAAGTTTGAACAAGAAGTTTTTGAAGCATTATATGGAAACCAATCCAGAAGGGACAGCACAGACCTATATCTTTTTGGTGGACAATCAGGATATAGCGTTGAATATTGTGATGTCAGGTTATCAGGCACTTTGTCTGGTGCAGGAAGATGACGGATATTATTTCAGTGCAGATTCCTTTATAGAGGAAATGAGATCTATTCAGTTTACTGGAAGCTGTCAGAGTGCCTATCATTATGTGGCTTCCTGTACGGTGAAGTGGGTAAATGATAAGATACTGACATTTTTCAAAGACGCTGGTCTTGACGGAAAAGCAGGCTGGCAGTTGTTCAAAGAGAAGGAGTACCTTGGCAAACTGGATAATCAGAAAGAAGTTGAGAAATTACTGGAACAGTATATTCTTCGGTTTGAGCGAGATCCGAAAGAAGAACCGGAACTGAGCCGTTTTCACTTATTTGATGCAAAAGGGAATGTGAAAGGTGTCCGGGATATGGAGATTGTAGATTACCTGGTGGAGAATGTTCAGTTTTTTGTGGTGGGAATCACACCGTATTATTATGAGCATGGTGTTTTCCTGGAAGACCATGATGGGGTAAGAATGAAATACCGTATCCAGAAGCTGATCTATCGTGATCAGGTACAGAGTGGAGTGATCAAAAGAATCTATAATCTACTGATCGCACAGCCAAAAGTTCACCGAGAGGCATATGAACTAAATAAACAACCTGTGCGGTGGATCAATTTCAAAAATGGATATTATGATCCGGTTAAAGGCGAAATGTTGGAACACAATCCAGATTATCTGACAATCAATCAGATACCATTTCCCTATTATCCAGAAGATTGTGAGCAGGTGTTACAAGGTGGAGAAAATATAAAAAAGTATCTGGCATCGTCTCTTCCTAACAAAGAAGAACAGCAGACATTCTGGGAGTATTTTGGATACTGCATGACACAGGATACGCAGTTTCAGAAATTCCTTACACTGAAAGGAAATGGTGGAACCGGAAAGTCTGTGGCAGTATCGCTGATCCAGCATGTAGTTGGAATCACCAATATGTCCAGTATTTCTTTACAGGATTTAAATAAACGATTCTATGCGACTGGAATGTATGGAAAGCTGTTAAATGCCTGTGCAGATATTCCATGCAAAGCAATGGAGAACACAGATGTATTAAAGAAAGCAGTCGGTGAGGACACACTGATTTATGAGAAAAAAGGACAGGATGCAATTCATTTCCACTCTTATGCGAAGCTGCTTTTTTCTACCAATGAAATGCCGCAGAATCTTGAGGATAAGTCAGATGCTTTTTACCGTAGACTACTGATTCTTGATATGAACCGGGTAGTAAAAAGTGGTGAAAAAGATCTGCACTTAAAGGAAAAGGTACAGGCAGAATCCGATTATGCAATTCATATGGCGATGATTGCATTGAAAAATCTGTACGAACAGGGAAAGTTCACGGAGAGCGAACACAGCAAAGAATGTGTAAGAGAAGTGCAACGGACGTCAGATAGTATCTGTGCTTTTATTGATGAGTCATTGGTGCGTGCCAAAGGAAAACGTCTGAAACGAAGTGAAGTGTTCCATATGTATGAGGAATACTGTAAAGAGAATGGCAGACAGGGGCATGGTAAATCCAACTTTTTCAGAAATATGACAGATAAAGGTTTCCTTCTGAAGCAGTACAATGGTGAGTTTTATTATCAGGATATTGCAGTTAAGGAAGAAGATTTTTGTCCTGTAGATCCAGAAGAAAGAATACCTTTTGAAGAAACAGATATAGATTATAAACAGTTACAATTAAATATGAATCAGGAAATTAAGGGCATTTAGGGCAAAATAAGCAAAAAGAAATGTTACCGGAGCAGGAGAAATAACAAAGATAGCTGCCAGAGTACATAAAATTTTGCTTTTTTTACACTGACTGCCCTTTTTCATGTATCAACGTTTTAGCTGATACAAATATAGGTTTTTCCCAAATTTGGGAGAAAGTCAAAAATAAATATTAAGAAAGTATGAGGTATGATTATGAGAATGATGAAAAACAACAATAATGAGACAGTTATGGTGATCGGGATTGATCATGGGTATGGAAACATGAAAACAGCCACCAGATGCTTTCCATCCGGTGTAGCCAGATATGACAAGGAGCCAATCTTCCAGAATAATCTTCTTGTTTACAATGACATGTATTACCAGATCGGAGAGGAACACAAGGAGTTCTGTGCAGAGAAAACGCAGGACGAGGACTATTATGTGCTGACACTGGCGGCTATCGCAAGGGAACTGGATGGGAAAGGTATGAACCGGGCAAAGGTACACATTGCAGCCGGACTTCCACTTACCTGGGTAGCTATACAGAAAGAAGATTTCCAGAAATATCTTCTCCAGAATGAATGTGTGGATTTTACATTCCGCAATAAAGAATATCGTGTGGAGTTTGCAGGAGCTGATATTTACCCACAGGGATTTGCAGCAGCTTTTTACCGTTTACAGGATTTCAAAGGAATCAACATGCTTGTGGATATTGGAAACGGGACTATGAACATCATGTATATCAATAATTCCCGTCCATTAGAGAAGAAATGCTTTACAGAGAAATATGGAACGCACCAGTGTGTGCTTGCAGTCAGGGAATCTTTGTTGAAAGAACTGGGAACAGTGGTGGATGATCTGGTGATTGAGCAGGTGATCCGTACCGGGACAGCAGATATTGGTGAGAAAT
>ERZ780168.1388-NODE-1388-length-25513-cov-9.301123_pt1 | contig 25513 bp, 21 predicted proteins | sample MGYA00510981_ERZ780168 | MGnify/ENA primary metagenome ERZ780168 (study PRJEB29588, sample SAMEA2158769) | human gut metagenome | biome: human gut; feature: human-associated habitat; material: faeces | place: Denmark | collected 2008/2010 ...
GTCTGGGCCGTGTCTCAGTCCCAATGTGGCCGTTCAACCTCTCAGTCCGGCTACCGATCGTCGCCTTGGTGGGCCATTACCTCACCAACTAGCTAATCGGACGCGAGGCCATCTCAAAGCGGATTGCTCCTTTTCCCTCTGGTCGATGCCGACCCGTGGGCTTATGCGGTATTAGCAGTCGTTTCCAACTGTTGTCCCCCTCTTTGAGGCAGGTTCCTCACGCGTTACTCACCCGTTCGCCACTCGATCGAAGAAGCAAGCTCCTTCTCTCTCGTTCGACTTGCATGTGTTAGGCGCGCCGCCAGCGTTCGTCCTGAGCCAGGATCAAACTCTTTATAAATGATATTTATCACTTAAAAAGTGTTAAATCTTTTTCGCTCAGCACGCAATCGCTTGCGTCCTGTGTGAATTACTTTGTTTGGAATTGTTTACCGTGTTTTTCCAACACGAAAATAGGTTCCGTTACAAGTTCTTTCGATATTGTTCAATTTTCAAGGTCCTGTGCGCCGCAGCCTTAGCGGCTGAAGACTTGATTATTTTACCACAGAAGCGGTTTTTTGTCAAGCACTTTTTTGAGAAGCTTTTGAAGTTTTTTGAACTTGGAGCGCTTCGCACATCTCAGTGTCAACTGGTGTTTTTCAGCGTCTATTGGTTCTTTTCAAGGGTTTCCTGCTGAGCTTTCAGAAGTCATTCTTTTGTCTCAGCGCTTGGCGCTCAAGTATAATACCACACCCCGGCAATCTTGTCAACACTTTTTGACATCTTTTTTCCAATTTCTTTGCGGTGGGGGGTGGGGGCAAAACTCCAACCGCAACGAACCCTCTCAGGCATCGCTGCGCGATGCCAGATTCCCCCTTTTGTCACCTGCGGTGACATTTTCCCCCGGCCGGGGGAAATCTGTCCTCTCGGGGGGAGCTTTATTGGCGCTGATCGGAAGATGCACAAAAGCTCCCCCTTTCGGGGGAGCTGGCGCGCAGCGCCTGAGAGGGTTCAGCCTTATATTATTACATTATATAGGCAGAGCAAATCCCAACCGGGTATAGACGGCGGCTGATATTACCCACCGGAAAGCAAGTCGCTCTGTCAAGAGTTTCCGTGCAAAATTTTGTCCCGAAAAATATCCACGATTTTTGGCGATTGCTACAAAACGCAAAATATAGTGGTATTTTGCTTGACTTGCCACTAGATAATGATAAAATAGAGCTACATTCAGTTTGTTGGATATCGTTGTGCGCAGACGGGTATCTCTTATGGTAAGAGGTACCCGTTCACAATGCGCCTATATAGAAGGAGGAGAACCGATGAAGATCATCAAACGAAACGGTGCAGAAGTTCCTTTTGATATTACCAAGATCATCACCGCCGTTACCAAAGCCAGCGATTCCGTGGGCGGTCAGGCTCGCCTGAGCCGGGAGCAGATCACCCAGATCGCCGCAGCCGTTACCGACCAGTGCCAGCAGCTTAACCGCGCAGTCAGCGTGGAAGAGGTGCAGGATCTGGTGGAGAACCAGCTGATGGACATTCAGGCGCACGATGTGGCACGGCACTATATCACCTACCGCTACGTCCAGAGCCTGAAGCGTCAGACCAACACCACCGACGAGCGTATTCTGAGCCTGATCGAGTGCCAGAACGAAGAGGTCAAGCAGGAGAACGCCAACAAGAACCCCACCGTCAACAGTGTACAGCGCGACTATATGGCCGGCGAGATCTCCAAGGATCTGACCGCCCGTCTGCTGCTGGACCCGGAGATCGTAAAGGCACATCAGGAGGGTCTGATCCACTTCCACGATTCCGACTACTTTGCCCAGCACATGCACAACTGCGATCTGGTGAATCTGGAGGATATGCTGCAGAACGGCACCGTCATCTCCGGCACCTATATCGAGAAGCCGCACAGCTTCTCCACTGCCTGCAACATTGCCACCCAGATCATTGCACAGGTGGCCTCCAACCAGTACGGCGGCCAGAGCATCAGCCTGACCCATCTGGCTCCCTTTGTGGACGTCTCCCGCCGGAAGATCGCCAACGAGGTCGAGGTCGAGATGGAGGGTCTGGATGTCTCCGCTGAGCGGAAGAAGGAGATCGTCGAGCGCCGCCTGCGCAATGAGATCAACCGCGGTGTCCAGACCATCCAGTATCAGGTCGTCACCCTGATGACCACCAACGGACAGGCTCCCTTCATCACCGTGTTCATGTACCTCAACGAAGCCAAGAGCGAGCAGGAGAAGAAGGATCTTGCCATGATCATCGAGGAGACCCTGCGCCAGCGCTACGAGGGCGTGAAGAACGAGAAGGGCGTGTGGATCACCCCCGCCTTCCCCAAGCTCATTTACGTCCTGGAGGAAGACAACGTCCGGGAGGGGACGCCTTACTGGTACCTGACCCGGCTTGCCGCCCAGTGTACTGCCAAGCGGATGGTTCCCGACTATATCAGCGAAAAGAAGATGCGGGAGTACAAGCTCTCCAAGGGGGAGACCCCGGGTCACGGAGACGTCTACACCTGCATGGGCTGCCGCAGCTTCCTGACCCCCGACCGTTCCGGCAATGGCTGGGACAATGTGGCCAGAGCTGGAAACTACGAGCCGGGCAAGCCCAAGTATTACGGCCGGTTCAATCAGGGCGTCGTCACCATCAATCTGGTGGACGTGGCGCTGTCCTCCGGCCGGGATATGACCAAATTCTGGGAGGTCTTTGAGGATCGTCTGGAGCTGTGCCACCGGGCACTGCGGTGCCGTCATGAGCGGCTCAAGGGCACGCTGTCCGACGCCGCGCCCATCCTGTGGCAGTACGGTGCGCTGGCGCGGCTGCCCAAGGGCGAACCCATCGACAAGCTGCTCTACGGCGGATATTCCACCATCTCTCTGGGCTACGCCGGCCTTTATGAGTGCGTCAAATACATGACCGGCAAGTCCCACACCGACGACGAGGCCAAGCCTTTCGCCCTGTCCGTGATGCAGAAGATGAACGACAAGTGCCTTCAGTGGAAGACGGCGGAGAATATCGACTATTCCCTGTACGGAACGCCTCTGGAATCCACCACCTACAAGTTCGCCAAGTGCCTGCAGAAGCGCTTCGGCCTGATCCCCGGCATTACGGACAAGAGCTACATCACCAACTCCTACCACGTCCATGTGACCGAGCCCATCGATGCGTTTACCAAGCTGCGCTTCGAGGCAGAGTTCCAGCAGCTGTCCCCCGGCGGCGCTATCAGTTATGTGGAAGTTCCCAACATGCAGAATAACATCGACGCGGTGCTGGAAGTGATGCAGTTCATTTACGACAACATCATGTACGCCGAGCTGAACACCAAGTCCGACTACTGCCAGGTCTGCGGCTATGACGGCGAGATCGAGATCAAGGAGGACGACGGCAAGCTGATATGGGTCTGCCCCCAGTGCGGCAACACCGACCAGAACAAGATGAACGTGGCCAGACGAACCTGCGGCTACATCGGCACCCAGTTCTGGAACCAGGGACGCACCCAGGAGATCAAGGATCGGGTTCTGCACCTGTAGGAAAACCAAAACGAGACTGCTCAAAAGGGCAGTCTCGTTTTTTCATGGAGGGGGTTTGACGCGGTGTAAAAAGCCCCTTCCCATCGCGGGGGAGATGTGCTATAATTTGCTTACATTTAGGAAAGCAAAGGAGACATAATTATGACCGAATTTCGCTATGACACCCAGCTGCTCATTGAGGGGCATGATCTGGATGAAGACGCCATCAACGACTACTTTGTGGAGCATTTTAGGGGCGACTGTCTGCTGGCAGTGGGCGATGAGGATTTGATCAAAATCCATTTCCATACAAACGAGCCATGGAAGGTGCTGGAATACTGCGCGTCGCTGGGTGAGATCTACGACATCGTGGTAGAGGACATGGACAGACAGTCCAGAGGCCTGAAGGGTTAATTAAGCGGCTTCCGGGCGGCCTTTGATCCTCTGCATCAGACCGATCAGCTGCCCCGACAGAATGACCGTCAGCAGGGAATAGCCGATGCGCCGCACGGGAATGTAGGTCAGGGAAAGCCCCAGCACGATCAGGTCGCTGGTCAGATAAATCCACTGAATGGGGATTTTTGTCAGATGGGAAAGGCTCATGGCAAGGGCGTCGTCACCGGTGGTGGCGCCGCCCGCCCGGACGCAAAGTCCAGCGCCGACGCCGATAAACAATGCGCCCACCACGGAGGCCAGAAGGGGAAGGCTCGCGATACCCGGCCACAGGGGCGGGAACAGCTCGCAGATGGCATAGCTGGCGGAATAGCCGCAGGCGGCGATGGCGGAGTAGGCGATGAAGGACTTGCCCAGGGTTTTCCACCCCAGCGCATAGCAGGCGATGTTCAGCACGAAGCTGCTGACGGCGGGGGAAAGCCCGAACCAGTGGTCAAACAGCAACGTGGCGCCCAGCACGCCGCCCTCGGTCACCCCGGACAGGGCGTGGATATTGTACATGCCAAAGGCTTGCAGCGCGGAACTGAGAAAAGCGACGACACAGTTGGTTGTTTTCAGTTTTGGAAATTTTAACGACATTTTTGCGGATTTTTCTCCTTTTGGGTATTTTCCGGATACAATATCATGAAAAACGGGGAATGTCAACACGGACCGAGGCGTTAGTCCGACGCAAATACAATTCTCCGGCGCTGCTCTGCGCCGGGGGCTTCCGGCTGCCCCAGAGCGAACAGTCCGTACAGGTCGCCCCAGCGCTGTTCCAGCGACTGATAGGGGTGGGGGACGGTTTCTCCGGCGTTTCGGAAAACGCCGCTTTTTTTGACCGCGCTTAAAATGGCGCGGCCTTTTTCGTTGAAGGCCAGCACCCGGACATAGGGGGCGGGGGCGGCGAGTATTTCCGCCGTAATGCCGAGGTATGCGCACATCATCATCCGGTCAAGGCGGGTGCGGGTGTAGCGCTTGGATTTAACACTGGTGAGGATGTCCTCCAATGTGGCTTCCCGGCGGCTGGCGTGCATGAATTTGCGCCACAGACCCTCCCCACTGTAGGGCAGGGCTTCAAATTCCCTGTCGGTCATGGTGCGCAGCCGGGCGAGTACCGCCCGTTCTCCGGCGGCAAGGCTATGCAGGGGCGCGTTTTCAAAAACCGCCCGGGCAGGTTCCGGGACGAAGGAACCCCACGCCCCGCCCTCCAGCATGAGACGTCGTACCGCCGTGGCGGAGGGATTTTCCCGGTCGGGCGTCCGGTCGTGATAGCACCCCTCCCGCCGGATGGGAAAGGGAACCATGGGGGAGCGCCGGGCGAGAATGGCCTTGCAGTATTCCACGGCCAGAATGTCGTTGGGGCGGCGCAGAATCTCCCCGGACAGCCCCATCTGCGCCAGAGCGTCAGCCCGGGCGGCGGGGAAGGATTTGCCGCCGTCCAGTTCCCGGCGGAGCAGGGGAGAAAAGTCCTCCGAAAGCAGCGCCCGGGCGGTCTCCATCAGAAGCTCTGCTTCGCCGGTTTCCGCGCCGAAGCAAAGGGTATCGCATAGCTTGGACAGAATGCCGACGCCTCCCGCGGCGAACCCCTCGGCGGAGGACAGGCTCACGGTGGTTGGCAGCTCCACCACAAGGTCGGCGCCGCAGGCGACGGCGGCCTTTGCCCGGAGGGTTTTATCCATGACGGCGGGCGCGCCCCGCTGGACGAAATTCCCGCTCATGGCGCATACGATGGCGGTTTCCCTTCCAAATTCCGCCCTGATGCGGTCAAACTGCTTGCGGTGGCCTGCATGAAAGGGGTTATATTCGGCAACGATACCAACGGTTTTCAAAATTCTCCCTCCTTTTTTTGAAAAAATTCCCTTGAGGGCTTGAGAATTCAGGATAAATGCACTATAATAGCAACGACTATGGCTATCATATCACAAACTGACCAAAAAGAAAATATTTATTTAGGAGGCTTTCCCCAATGAATGTTCTGATTATCAATGCCGGCTCCTCCAGCCTGAAGTATCAGCTGATGGATCCCGAGACCGGCGCCGTGTCTGCCAAGGGTCTGTGTGAGCGTATCTACATCGACGGCCGTCTGACCCACAACGCCAACGGCAAGAAGATCGTGAAGGATATCCCCATGCCCACCCACTCCGAGGCCATTCAGGCGGTTCTGGCCATTCTGGTCGATCCCGTGGACGGCGTGATCAAGTCCACCGACGAGATCGATGCCGTCGGCCATCGCGTCCTGCACGGCGGCATGGAGTTCTTTGACTCCTGCATCATCAACGACGAGGTCATCGCCGCCATTGAGAAGTGCATTCCTCTCGGCCCTCTGCACAACCCTGCCAACCTGATGGGCATCCGCGCCTGTCAGGCGGTCATGCCCAAGACCCCCCAGGTGGCCGTGTTCGATACCGCTTTCCACATGACCATGCCCCCCAAGGCTTACCGCTACGCCATTCCCACCGAGTATTACGAGAATGACTCCATCCGCCGCTACGGCTTCCATGGCACCTCCCACAAGTATGTCACCAAGCGCGCCATCGAGCTGATGGGCCGCAAGGACATCAAGCTGGTGAACTGCCATCTGGGCAACGGTTCCTCTCTGTCCGCGGTGAAGGACGGTAAGTGCCAGGATACATCCATGGGTCTGACCCCATTGGCCGGTGTTCCCATGGGTACCCGTTCCGGCGATATCGACCCCGCCGTCGTGCAGTTCGTCATGAACAAGTACGGCATGAGCGCTGACGAGTGCCTGAACATGCTGAACAAGAAGTCCGGCGTGCTGGCGCTGTCCGGCGTGTCCTCCGACTTCCGCGACATTGAGAACGGTGCTGAGGAAGGCAATGAGAACTGCGCCCTGGCGCTGGACAAGTTCGCCTACGAAGTCCGCAAGTACATCGGCTCCTACCCCGCCGCTCTGGGCGGACTGGACTGCCTGGTGTTCACCGCCGGCGTGGGCGAGAACTCCGCTTCCATGCGTGCCCGTATCTGTGAGGGTCTGGAATTCCTGGGCGTCAAGATTGACCCCGAGAAGAACAACACCCGGGGCAAGGAAGCCATCATTTCCGCCGATGACTCCAAGGTCACCGTTTGGGTCATCCCCACCAACGAAGAGCTGATGATCGCGCAGGACACTGCCGCGCTGGTCAACGCCGCCAAGTAAGTTTTTTAGCAAGGAGCCGCCGCCACAGTAGGCGGCGGCTCTTTTCCTTTGGGCATACTATTTTTACCTTGATTGGAAGGAGAACCACATGGAATCTGTTGTAGAGCGCTTTTTGCGCTATGTGACCTTTGACACCCAGTCGGACGAGGAATCCGACACCTGCCCCTCCACGGAGAAGCAGAAGGCGCTTGCCGCCGCGCTGGTAGAGGAAATGCGGGGCATGGGCATTGCGGACGCGAGAATGGACGAAAACGGCTATGTTTACGGCACCGTCCCCGGCGACCCAGAGCTTCCCACCATTGGTCTGATCGCCCACATGGACACCGCGCCGGACGCTTCCGGCGCGAATGTCAAGGCGAAGATCGTGGCCTATGACAGCGGGGATATCTGCCTGAACGAGGAAAAGGGCATTTTCCTGCGGGAAGCGGACTATCCGTACCTGAAAAACCACGCAGGCAAGCACCTGATCGTCACGGACGGAACGACGCTTCTGGGCGCGGACGATAAGGCAGGCGTGGCGGAGATCATGACGGCAGCGCAGGAGCTGCTCGCCATGGGCGGCAGGCATGCCACATTGAAGATCGGCTTTACCCCTGATGAGGAGATCGGCCGGGGCGCTGACCGGTTCGACGTGAAGGGCTTCGGCGCGGACTTTGCCTACACCGCCGACGGCGGCCCCGTGGGTGAGATCGAATATGAGAACTTCAACGCCGCGGGGGCAAAGGTCGTTGTCCATGGACTGAATATCCACCCCGGTTCTGCCAAGGGGAAGATGGTGAATTCCCAGCTGATCGCCATGGAATTCCAGAGCCTGCTCCCCGTTGGGCAGCGTCCGGAGCTGACGGAGGGCTATGAGGGCTTCTTCCATCTGCTGGGCATGAAGGGCGAGGTGGAGCGTTCCGAGCTGCACTATATCATCCGCGACCACGACATGGAGAAGTTCGAGGAAAAGAAAGCGGTCATGACCGCTGCCGCGGACTTTATCAACCGCAAGTACGGCGCGGGAACGTTGGAGCTGACCCTCAAGGACAGCTACTATAACATGAAGAAGTGCATTGAGCCGTGTATGTATGTGGTGGAGCGGGCGAAAAAGGCCATGGCCGCGGCGGGTATGAACCCGGTGGAAGTGCCCATTCGCGGCGGCACCGACGGCGCGCGGCTGTCCTACGAAGGGCTGCCCTGTCCCAATCTGTGTACCGGCGGCGAAAACTACCATGGACGCTTTGAGTTCATCCCCACCGAGGATATGGAGAAGTGCGTCCGGATGCTGGTAGAGATTCTGACGGCGTGATGTGAAAAGTCCCCAATCGTTGGGGAAAAGGACTAACGACATGAAAGAAAAACGATTTTTCCCGGAAAAGGGACTGCTGATGCTTTCCGGCGCCGCGTTTCTGCTGATGATCGTCCCGGCGTGGGTGCCGGGCTTTGTGTGGTGCGGCGTGGCGGCGGTGCTGCTGTGCGCCGCGGTGTGGCGGCTGCCCGTCTCCCGGCAGAGGGTGCGGGCGCTGCTTTCCAATCCCGTACACATGGCTCTGAGCCTTGTGTTCAACGGCGCGCTGGCAGTGAACTTCTACCACAACTGGGTCGATTCCCAGAAAATGCAGCGCGTGGCGGGGGTGCTCGGCATGGAGAACGGGCTGTTCGTCCCCCTTTGCGCCGCGTTCTTCGCCATCGCGGCGGCTCCGGCGGCGGGGTGCGTGATCTCCTATTATGTCTCCGCCGGTCAGGAGGACTACCGCAGGACGAAAGCGGAAACCCTTCGTTCCGGGGAAACCGGCATCCCCATGGGAAAGGCGCTGCTGATTCTGTTTGCCGTTTTCGTGGTGGGCGTCAGCGCCATTCTTCGGGCGAATTTCTACTATATGGACGATTCCCCCCGGGCGGCGCTGGGGTACAAGCAGTGGGACTATTTCAGCCGGTATCTCTCGACGGCACTTGCAACGCTGGTGCATGGAGGCGATTATCTGGCGGACGCCGCGCCGCTGCCCCAGATCCTTGCCATGCTCATCATGGCGGTGTCCGGGATACTCATGGGGTATATTGTCTATGAACGGACGACATTTTCCGGCTGGGAACTGGCGGTGCTGTCGATTCTGGGGCTGAATCCCTATTTCCTCGGCTGTGTCAGCTTTCGGTTTGACGCGCCGTATATGGCGCTTTCCGTGCTGGCGGCGGTGGTGCCGCTGCTGTGCCGGAACCGGAATACTGCGGCGTATGTGCTTGCGTCCGGGTTGGGGATTCTGGCGGTATGCACCAGCTATCAGGCGGCGGCGGGGATTTTCCCCATGCTGGTGGTCGCGCTGGCACTGCGGATGTGGAACCGCGGGGAATCCATCCGGGAGGTCGGGCTTTTCTGCCTGAAATCCGCGGCGGGGTATGCACTGGGATTGATCTTCTTCAAGCTGGTTATCATGATTCCTGCCGACACCAGTTACGTAGGCAACGCTCTGCCCCCGGCGGGGGAGCTGATTGCCCACTTTTTGAAAAATCTGCGGAGTTACTATTCTCTGGTTCTGTCGGATTTCAAGCCCTTCTGGCTGATTGCGGCGGTGCTGGCGGTGATCGCTTTCTGCGTTCGCGTGGTTTTGGATTCCCGGCGGAAGACAGTTCCGGCCATCGCCATGACTGCCGCGGCGCTTGTCCTGATGGGGCTGATGTGCTTTGGACTGTATCCCGCACTGGCCGCCACGGTGTTCGCACCCCGGGCAATGTATGGCTTCGGCGTGCTGCTTACCGTGTTCGGCATGACGGCGGCGGAAGGGAAGAAACGCTTCTCCCTTAAGATACCGGCGGTGGTTCTCAGCTGGGTCTTTTTCGTGTTTGCCTTCACCTACGGAAACGCCCTGAGCGTTCAGAAGGATTACACGGATTTCCGCACCCAGCTGGTGATTTCGGATTTGCAGGAAATGGAAGCGTTCCAATCCGGTACGCCGGTGACGGTGCAGCTGTCAGGCTCCATCGGAAACGCGCCGGTTCTGCGGAACATGCCGCAAAATTACCAGATGCTGAACCGTCTCATCCCCGGCACCTTCGGCGGGGGAGACGACCTGACCCAATATGGGTTCTACTGCTACTATGGCATGCGGAACGTTGTGTGGAATCCGGATGTGGATTTGCGGGAAATGGACTTGCCCGTTGTGGAGGACAACATGTACCACACGATCCGCGGCGAGGGAAGCTGCGTTCTGGTGGAGCTGAAATAGTGAAAGAAAAAATCCCGGAAAGCGACAGCTTTCCGGGATTTTTGCGTATAAAATGAAATTACTCGGCGAAGTCGGCCTCTTCGGCAACGGGCTCGTTCGCGGCGACCTCGGCGGCAGGCTCTTCGGCAGGGGCTTCCTCAACAGGGGCCTCCTCTGCGGGAGCTTCGGCGGGAACTTCCTCTGCGGGCTCTTCGGCAGGCGCTTCCTCAGCGGCAGTCTCTTCGACGGCCTTCGGCTCTTCCTTGCAGCAGGGGCACTTGGGCAGGGAAGCGAAAATCTTCTTCGCCCATGCGACAATCTGATCGCCGTAGGTAGCAACAACGTAGACGGCACCGGCAACGGCAGCCAGAGCGGCCAGGACTTTTACGATTACATTGAATGCTTTCATGGAAATGACCTCCAGAATTTTTTGGACAGCGGCGCAGACCTGCGGCGCTGTGATTTTTACACTCCAAGTATAACCAATGTCGTTAAAAAAAGCAATACGTAAATTGGGAATAAATTGAAAACAATGGCAGGGTTTTGTCAGATATACCCATACATTCCCCGGATACTGACCTCCCCGGCGTTGACAGCTTCCACATGGGAATCGGGAAATTCCACCACCAGCGCGCCTTCGTCGTCAACGTCCAGCGCCCGCCCGTGGCGGACTTCTCCCGCGCCCACCACGGAAATTTCTTTGCCGATGGTGACGCAGTTTTCCCGGTAGAACCGGAGCATGTCCTTCTTGCCGGTGAACAGGGAGGCGTCCATTTCCCACAGTGCCTCCATCATGGCGGCGGCGACCCGGCAGCGGTCAATTTCCTGACCTGCCGCCATGGCGAGGGAGCAGGCTCTGTCCCGAATCTCCGGGGGAAAATCCTCCGCTTTCTGGCAGCAGTTGACGCCGATGCCTACGATCGCCCAATCAACGCCTCCGGCGGCGTTCAGCCCCATTTCCGTGAGGATTCCGGCGAATTTCTGCTTTCCCCAGACGAGGTCGTTCGTCCACTTGATGCCGGGGCGAAGCCCAACGGAACGCTCCACCGCCCGGCACATGGCGGCTGCGACGGCGCAGGTCAGGTGCATCAGCTCCTGAGGCGCACACTCTGGGCGCAGAAGGATGCTCATATAAATTCCCACCCCCGGCGGGGACAGAAACGACCGTCCCATCCGTCCCCGGCCGCCGGTCTGGCGGTCGGCGATCAGGACGGTGCCGTGGGGAGCGCCCTGAGAAGCAAGCACTTTCAGTCGATTATTGGTGGAATCCAGCTCGGGAAATACGAAAAGCCGATCTTTCCACGGATATTCCGGGGGAAGGAACGAGAGAATCTGCTCTTTCATGTCAGTCAATGTCGCTCAGCACTTCCTCGGGCGGGTTGTCCAGAATTTCGGGGTGGGCGAGAATGCGGCGGTAATGCTTAAAGAATGCGGCATAGTAGAAGCCGTCCACGATCCGCTCGTCCATGGTGAACTTGATGTCTACATACTTTTTCTCCACCACGGAGCCGTCCTCCTGCACCTCTACCGCCCGACGCTTCATGCCGAAGGCACCGAACACCGGCAGGTTGCCGAAGTCATACAGGTGGTGGTAAATGGGCGGAATGCCCAGACTTCCCATGGAGGTGAAGAACAGGCTGCCGTGGAAGGGGCTGACCTCCAGCAGGAATTTGGGCAGCATCCCGAAATAGTCCAGCGTTTTCAGCAGCCACACCGTGAATTTCAGGAACACACCGGGAATCAGCGTGAGCGCACCCGCCGTGTTGTCAAAGCTGGAATCCAGAGGCGTGTTTTTGACGTTCTCCACGGCGGATTGCAGCTTGCGGTAAACATCGTCGGCGGTGTCATGGGGATTCAAGTGCACCTTGACGATGGTGTCCGGGGAGTCGGCGGTCATTTCCTTTTTGACGGTCATGCAATACTGAATGTCGTCGCCATGCGTATAGACCTTCTGCCCCGCGAGGAACCGGTTCAGGCCGGGATAGCGGCACACGCCCCGGCAGTAGGCCGCCAGCAGAACATGGGTGATGCCGAAGCTGGTCAGACCCTCCCGGCGCTTGCGGCGGATGTAGCGGTCAATGTGAGTGATCTCCAGAGAATCTTCAAAGAGATTGGACGAGGTGTTCCGGGTGACCATGATGTAGGGGGAAACCTGCGCCATGGGAGGCAGGGTGCGCAGGCGGCGTCCGTCGGTGCGGTCGCCCCAGGTGGGGTGGTACTCGTCCACCGGATGCACCCGGATGCCGAAAAGAAGGATCAGCATTCCCAGAACCATGAGAAAGTCCGGCAGACACTTGCCGCCCGCGTAATAATCGTGTTGAAGCAGGAAAGCCCGGTAGCAATACATTAGGAACAGCAGCGGGCAGCACAGAATGGGAAACAACAGCAGCACGGCGTGCTTGCGGCGTCCGGCGGTGATATCTGTGTAGAGGAAGGCGAAGAAGATCACCGCGACCCAGAACAGAAACGCCATCAGGCGGCTGGAAACGCCGGCGGAGAAGGTCAGACCTGCGTACCAGGCCATGAGCCAGACGGGAATGGCAGTCTTATAGAACTGTTCTTTTCCGGACAGGAGGGCGATGAGCGCGTACAGCAAGGCCGCTGCGACTGGCAGAACGATTTGGCTCCACACGAAATGCGCGTCTCCGGACCCTTTCAAACCGGAGAGCGCAATGCGGGCCACTGCCGAGCAGACCATGCACAGCGCCATCAGCCAGGTCAGCGCGTTTTTGCGGCTGACATAGAGATGAATTCTGTTTTTCATAACAATGTAATTATAACAAACCTCACCGGGCTTGGCAATAAGAAAAGCGGGCGAAACGCCCGCTTTTTGGAAAAACTTAAGGATTTCCGGCGAAGGGAAACGAAAACGGAGTACCGAATTTACAGCGATTTCGTAAGAGCTGCGATGAACGCCGGGGTCGTGCCGCAGCAGCCGCCCAGCAATGCGGCACCGTTGTCCCGGCACTGACGCATGATTCCGGTGAATTCTTCCGGTGTTTGGGCGTATACGGCGGTACCCTGATCGTTGATGGTAGGAATGCCTGCATTGGGCTTGCAGATCAGGGGAATCTTCACACTGCGGCGAAGCTTTGACACCAGATGGGGTGTCAGCACGTCCGCCGCCACGCAGTTGAAGCCAACGGCGGCCGCACCAGCCGCTTCCAGATCGCGCAGCACCTTTCCGCCGTCCGCCCCGGAGAACAGCGCCCCGTCCGACTGCATGGTGAAGGTGTACATGGCGGCTCCCGCGCCTTCCAGCTCGGCGGCGGTGAGAATGGCCTCTGCCTCCTGCGCGTAAAGCAGGGTCTCGCCGATGAGCAGATCGGCCCCGCCGTCGATCAGACCGCGGATCTGGCGGCGGTAATTCTCCACCAGCAGGTCGAAGCAGTCCGGATTCCAGCTCTCGCAGTAAACGGCCAGGGTGGTCAGGTCGCCCGCAATGAGGCATCCGGGGGCGGCGGAGCGGGACAGAGCAACCAGCGCTTCGTTGATCTTCTCCGTCTGGGCGTCCATGCCCACGGTTTTCAGGGCGATGGGCTGCGCCTGAAAGGTGGGGGCGTAAATGATCTGGCTGCCCGCGGCGGCGTAGGCGCGCTGGAGCGTGACCAGAGGTTCCGGGTTTTCCAGCACCCACTGCTCGGTGCAGCAGTCCTTGGGCATTCCGGCGGCGCGGAGGTTGGAGCCGGTGGCGCCGTCCAGAATGCGGACACCCTCCTGAATCTTCTGCTGAAATTCTTCTTTTGTAAGCATAAGGATACCTCTCTTGATGACCAGCCCGGGAATGTGCATAATGCGGCGCGTCCCGGCAAAAACTGGAGAATGGATTTGACGTGATTATAAACGATTTTTGAATGGATTGCAACAGGCATTGACCTTTTGAGGAAAATCTGCTACTATAGCGAAAGCCTGGGAAATTTTTGGGAAGCCGTCAAGTTTGGCTTTCCCGGGATTTCAAGGAAAAGGAGACACATTTTATGAAGAAAACGGTTTTAAGAGAATATGCCCGCCTGATCGTCCGCAGCGGCGTCAATGTCCAGAAGGGGCAGGAGGTGCTGATTTACGCCGATCTCGACCAGCCGGAATTCGTCCAGATGGTCGTGGAGGAAGCCTATAAGGCCAAGGCGAAGAAGGTCACCGTGGAGTGGAACTACCAGCCCCTGCAGAAGCTCCATGTGCGCCACCAGTCCGTCAAGACGCTGGGCGAGGTGCCCGAGTGGCAGAAGGCCAGATTGCAGCACTATGTGGACGTGATCCCCTGCCGCATCCACCTGATGTCCGAAGACCCCGACGGCCTGAAGGGCATCAACATGGCGAAGCTGGCCAAGTCCCGTCAGCTGCGCTATCCCATCGTGAAGCCCTACAGCGATCAGCTGGAAAACAAGGATCAGTGGTGCATTGCCGCCGTCCCCGGCGTGGCGTGGGCGAAGAAGGTCTTCCCCGGAATGCGCACCGGCACCGCCATGGAGAAGCTGTGGGAGGCCATTCTGTTCACCTCCCGTGTGACCGACGACCCTGTGAAAGCGTGGGAGGAGCACAACGCCGACCTGCATGACCGCTGCGCTTATCTCAACAGCCTGCACATTCGCAGCCTGCACTACACCGCCGAGAACGGCACCGACCTGACCGTGGGTATGATCCCCGAAGGCGAGTGGAAGGGCGGCGGAGACACCAGCCTGCAGGGCATCTTCTTCAACCCCAACATCCCCACGGAGGAGTGCTTCATCTCTCCCAAGCGGGGCGAAGCCGAGGGCATCGTCTACGCCAGCAAGCCCCTGAGTTATCAGGGTCAGCTCATTGAGAATTTCTCCGTCCGCTTTGAAAAGGGCAAGGCCGTGGAGGTCAAGGCGGAGAAGGGCGAGGAGCTGCTCAAGACCATGATCGCCATGGACGATGGCGCGTCCTATCTGGGCGAGTGCGCGCTGGTGCCCCAGCACAGCCCCATTGCGGAGAGCGGCATCCTGTTCTATAACACCCTGTTCGACGAGAACGCCGCCTGCCATCTGGCGCTGGGCATGGGCTTTGCCGACACCATCAAGGATTTCCAGAATAAGACGCTGGACGAGTGCCGGGCGCTGGGCATCAATGATTCCATGATCCACGAGGACTTCATGATCGGCTGCGACAGCATGAACATCGACGGCATCTGCGAGGACGGCAGGGTCGTACCCATTTTCCGCAGCGGCAACTGGGCATTCTGATCGGAAAAACCGCTGATGCACCACGATTTTTCGATTTTTTGAAAAAATCGAAAAAAATGCTTGCATTCTCCGACACTTTATGATATGATATCCGGGCGATTAAAGATTGCCCGGGGCTACTATGCCCTTTAACTGATAAGAAAGAGGTGAACGAAATGAAGGAAGGTATCCATCCCAAGTACGAACAGACCACCATCCGCTGCGCGTGCGGCAATGTCTTTACCACTGGTTCTACCAAGAAGGACATTCGTGTTGAGATCTGCTCCAAGTGCCACCCTTTCTATACCGGCAAGCAGAAGCTGGTTGACACCGGTGGACGTGTTGATCGGTTCAACAAGCGGTTTGGCCTGAAGTAAGACCCGCAAATCCCGCACTGCGTGATGCAGTGCGGGATTTTTGTATTTTTATGGTTGTTCACGGCGCGGATGTGTGGTATAATAGAAGAAATAGTATGAGGGGGAGTGTTGCCCGGACGGGAGACGCTTCCCATTGGGAGAAAAGCGGAGGTAACATGGAAGAAAGATTTGATAAACAAGCCCAGGAGCGGGCAGTACTGGTTGGATTGAACGCGGACTGCTTTGCTGAGGAAGATACCGCCACCGAAAGCACACTGGACGAGCTGGAAGACCTTCTGGAAACCGCAGGGGGCTTCTGCACGGGCAAGGTGCTGCAAAACCGCCATACCCCCGATTCCCACAGCTTCATCGGCGAGGGAAAAGCGCAGGAGGTGCGGATGCTGGCGGAAGCGACCCAGTCTACCATGGTCATTTTCGACAACGAGCTTTCTCCCGGCAACATCCGGGCGTTGGAGGAAATTATCGGGCTTCCCGTTCTGGACAGAAGCGCCCTGATTCTGGACATTTTCGCCCAGCGGGCAAAGACGAAGGAAGGCCGGCTTCAGGTGGAGCTGGCGCAGTACAAATATCTGCTGCCCCGGCTGTCCGGCATGGGCACGAGCCTTTCCCGGCAGGGCGGCGGCATCGGCACCCGTGGCCCCGGCGAGACCAAGCTGGAATCTGACCGGCGGCATATCCGGGAGCGCATCAACCGTCTGGAAGAAGAGCTGGAGCAGGTGCGCAAGGTACGCTCCGTCCAGCGGGAGCGGAGAATGAAAAATTCCGTTCCGGTGGTGGCCATTGTGGGCTACACCAACGCGGGAAAATCCACCCTGCTCAATCAGCTCACCGGCGCGGGAATCCCCGCCAACAACCGGCTGTTTGACACGCTGGATACCACCTCCCGGCTTCTGACGGTTTCCGACAATCTGGACGTGATCCTTTCCGACACCGTAGGATTTATCGCGAAGCTGCCCCACCATCTGGTGGACGCTTTCCGGGCGACGTTGGAGGAACTGGAATTTGCCGACCTGCTTCTGCACGTCATTGACGCTTCCGACCCCCATCTGGAAGAGCATATCGCCGTGGTGGACAGGCTGATCTCCCAGCTGGCCAAGCCGGAAACCCCGGTGCTGAAATGCTACAACAAGGCCGATCTGGTGTATTCCGACGACATTCCCGTGGGGAAGAATATTGTTGCCATCTCCGCCAAGCGGGGCATCAATATGGACGGGCTGCTGAAAGCCATCGAGAGCGCCCTGAACCATGCCCGGCACCATATCGTGGTGCGTCTGCCCTATGCCATGGGCGGCATGGTGGAGACGCTGCATGACGGCGCCCAGGTCAAAAAAGTGGACTACACCCCGGAGGGCATCGAGATCGAGGCCGTCGTGGACGGAATCCTCTACGGCAGACTCCGGGAATATATCATCGGGGAGTGCTGAGAATTGGACGAGTATCTGGTACCCACCCAATTTGGCGAAGCGGAATTCGTGGAAAAGAAGTCCCGCTTCATCGGCCGCGTCTGGCCTGTGGACACCGAGGAAGAAGCTCTGGCGAAAATTCAGGAGATGAAAAAGAAGCACTACGACGCCACCCACAACTGCTGGGCGTACATCATCAGAGACGGCGCGGTGCGCTTCTCCGATGACGGCGAACCCGGCGGCACTGCGGGAATGCCCATGCTGCAGGTTTTGCAGCGGGAAGGTCTTTTTAACGTGGTGTGCGTGGTGACCCGGTACTTTGGCGGCATTCTTCTGGGCGCCGGGGGACTGGTGCGGGCTTACACAAAAGGCGCGAAAATCGCTGTGGACGCTGCGGGCAAATCCATGAAGCGGGTATGGACGGCGGTGTACGTGCCATGCCCCTATCCCTTCTACGAGCGGGTCAAGCTGGAAGCCGCCGCCTTTGGGGGCATTCTCCGCAGGACGGATTTCGGCGCGGAGGTGGAGCTGGAGCTGCTGTTCCCGGAGGGACAGGTCAGCGCCTTTCTGGAAAAACTCACCGACCTGTCCAGCGGAACCGTGGAGGGCATGGAAACCGGGCAGGAATACCGGGCGTTCCCGGTGGAGACTACATAAACAAAAGCAGAAAAAAGCGGATGCCATTTTCTACAAGGAATGAGGGAATTACCATGACTGTGCGGGAAGAACTGGAATGGCAGGAGCATAAGCGACTGAATCCTCTGGCGGCCTTCGCCGACCAGAGCAGGGGACGTCTGAGGTTTGAAGAACCCCGGGCGGAGGACGTGCGTACCTGTTACCAGAGGGACATTGACCGCATTGTCCATTCCAAGTCCTTCCGCCGCCTGATGCACAAGACGCAGGTGTTTTTGCAGCCTGAGGGCGACCACTACCGCACCCGGATGACCCACACATTGGAGGTCAGCCGCATTGCCGGAACCATCACACGGGCGCTGGGGCTGAACGAAGATCTGGCGGAAGCCATTGCCATGGGGCATGACCTGGGACACACTCCCTTCGGCCACGCCGGGGAGGACGTTCTGAGCCAGTGCCTTGGCAAGCCTTTCCGCCACAATGAGCAGAGTCTGCGAGTGGTGGACATTCTGGAAAAGGACGGTCAGGGGCTGAACCTGACCTATGAAGTCCGCATGGGCATTCTGGGTCACACCGGGGATTACTGGCCGGAGACGCTGGAAGGGCAGGCCGTGCGCCGCTCTGACCAGATCGCCTACGTCAACCACGACATTGACGACGCCATCCGGGCGGGCATCCTCACCGACGACGACATTCCCATCGAAATCACCGATGTGCTGGGCCACAGCCACCGGGACAGGATCAACACACTGGTCTGCGACGCCATCCGCACCTCCCGGGAATTCGGGAAAGTCTGCCTGTCTCCCGACGTGGACAGGGCGCTCAAGGAGCTGCGCTCGTTCATGTTTACCAATGTCTACCGCAATCCGGTGGCCAAGGGCGAGGAGAGCAAGGCAAAGGATATGCTGAAGCGGCTGTTTGAATACTACATCGCCCATCCGGAAGCGCTGCCGGAGGATTTTCAGCCCCAGCTGAGTTTCGACGGCATGGAACGCACGGTGTGCGACTACATAGCGGGAATGACGGACAATTACGCCGTCGAAAAATTCCGGGAAATCTTCATCCCCATGGGATGGCAGGTTCACGGTTAGAGAATAATTGGAGAAATCTGACGAAAGGAGGGGAGACTATGCCATTTCCACCGGCATTTATTGACGAAGTGATCGCGCGGAACCCGATTGAGGACGTGGTGGGGCAGTATGTGACGCTGAAGCGTTCCGGCTCCAACCTGTTTGGCCTGTGTCCCTTCCACGGAGAGAAGACCGCCTCCTTCTCCGTCGCGCCGGACAAGGGCATGTTCTATTGCTTCGGCTGCCACAAGGGCGGCGGCGTCATCAATTTCGAGATGGAAATTGAGGGGCTGAGCTACGGGGACGCCGTGCGGGCGCTGGCAAAGCGGGCGGGGCTGGAAGTCCCTGAGGACGAGCAGTACCAGTCCCGGTATCGCCAGCAGGAGCGGCTCTGGGCGCTGCATAAGGAAGCGGCACGGTTTTTCCACAGCTGCCTGTATGCACCCATGGGCGCATCGGCGCTGGAATACGCCCGGGGGCGGGGGATGTCCCAGACGACCCTGACGAAGTTCGGCATCGGTTACGCCCCGGACAGCTGGAGCGATCTGGTGGACGCCATGCGGAAAAAGGGCTACACCGATCAGGAGCTGCGGGATTCCGGCCTTGTGACGGTGTCCAAAAAGAACGGCAATCTTTTCGACCGGTTCCGGGACAGGCTGATGTTCCCCATCATCGACGTCCGGGGAAATGTCATCGGCTTCGGCGGGCGCATTATGAACGACCGGGACAAAAACGCCGCAAAATACTTAAATTCCCCGGAAACCCTGATTTTCAACAAGCGGAAAAACCTGTTTGCCCTGAATTACGCCAAGAAAAGCAAAATGGGCTACCTGATTCTGGTGGAGGGGTACATGGACGCCATTGCCCTGCATCAGTACGGATTTGACTGCGCGGTGGCATCTTTGGGAACTGCCCTGACGGACGACGGCGCGGCGCTGCTGTCCCGGTATACCGACCAGGTGGTGCTGATCTACGACGGCGACACCGCCGGACAGAACGCCACCCAGCGGGCGATCCCCATGCTGGAAAAGGCGGGATTGCAGGTCAAGGTCCTGAAAATGCGGGACGCCAAGGACCCGGACGAGTACCTGAAAAAATTCGGCGCTGACCGTTTTAAAATTCTGCTGGAGGAATCCTCCAACCGGGTGGAATACCAGCTTGCCGCCATTGCCCGGAAGTACGATCTGCGGGACGACGACCAGAAGGTTCGCTATTTGCAGGAATCCGCCGACCTGATCGGCTCCCTGCCCAGCGCCGTCCAGCGGGACGTCTACGGCGGGCGGGTGGCGGAGGCCGCGAAGATCAGCGCCGACGCCATGCAGATGGAAATTCAGCGGGCGTGGAAACGGCGGGTCTATCAGGAGAAGAAAAAGCAGGAGAAGATCGACCTGTCTCCCGCCCGGAATCTGCAGCCCAAGAGCCGGGACATCCGCTATACCAACATGAAATCCGCCATGGCGGAGGAAATGCTTCTGTCGCTGGTTCTGCGGGAAAGCGCCCTGCTGGACAGCACCGGCGGTCTGAAAGCGGAGATGTTCTCCTCAGAGCTGCTGGGACGGGTTTACGCCCAGTTAAAGCAGCGCCATGAGCAGGGACTGGAAGTCTCCCTTGGGGGACTGACGGACTTGACGCCGGAGGAAATGTCCCACATTGCGGGCATCCTGCACAGACAGCAGGGGCCTGTGAACGAGCAGGCGCTGACGGACTGCATCCGCACCATCCAGAACGAATACCAGGCGTCCAAAGTGACGACGGAGGACGATCTGCTGGCGGTGCGGGAACGAATGAAGGAAAGAAAAGGAATGAAAGCATGACAGAGCTGTTAGAGAATTCTCCGGTGAGTGCCGGCGAGGACGATGTGCGCCAATACCTGAATGAGATCCGGCGGTATCCCCGTCTGACGCCGGAGGAAGAGCGTCAGCTTGCCATGCGCTGCGCCCAGGGAGACGAGAGCGCTATTCGCCAGATGGTCAATTCCAATCTGCGTCTGGTGGTGTCCATCGCGAGAGAGTACGCGGGGCGTGGCGTTGCGCTGATGGACCTGATTCAGGAGGGCAGTATCGGCCTTCTGGTGGCGGCGCGGAAATTTGATTATACCAAGGATTACCGTTTTTCCACTTATGCCACAAAATGGATCAGGCAGGGCGTGACCCGGTGCCTGATGAACCACGGCAGCGCCATCCGGGTACCGCTGCACACGGCGGAGCGGATGCGGAAGATCGAAGCGGTGCGCACCGCCCTGCGTCAGGAACTGGGGGAGGAACCCACCGCCGCGCAGATCGCGGAAAAGTGCGGCCTGCCCGAGGAAAAAGTGGCGGAGCTGACCCAGCTGACGCCGGATATCTGCTCGCTGGACGTTCCCACGGGGGATGACGACGGCACTGCCCTGCAATCTCTGCTGGAAGACGCCCAGGCACCCCAGCCCTATGAGGAAGTGGTGCGCGGGGAGCTGGACAAGACAATGGACCAGCTTCTGAGTACGCTGAACGAGCGCCAGCAGCAGATCCTGCGGCTGCATTTCGGCATGGAGGACGGCAACTGCTATTCTTTGGAGGAGATCGGCAAAAAGCTGAGCATTTCCAAGGAACGGGTGCGCCAGATCGAGCGCCAGGCCATGGACAAGCTGCAAAAAATGGGTACCAGTCTTGGATTGGAGGATTTCTTGAATGAATGATCTGGATTTTTCCTTTGAGGACAGCCCGTGGGAAGCCTTTCTGCGAACCAAACGGGCAGGGGATACGGTTTCGGCCGCGAACCTTCTGACCATGCTGGAGGAAGAAAACGAGCAGGTCGTGGAGGATGCCCTTCAGGCACTGGAGGACGGCGGACTGAATCTGAATGTTTTTGACCTCCCCAAAACGTCGGGCAGCGGAGAGGCGGCTCTGCGTCTGCGTCAGGAAGCGCAGCTGGTGGAAAAGGGCTTGAACCCCAAGGAACTGGAACCCAACGATCCACTGCGGCTGTACTTGGAAGAGGTAGCGCAGCTTTCCTCCACCGGCGACGAGCAGGCGCTGGCCGCAAAATGCGCGGCAGCGGATGAGTGCGCTATGGAGACATTGACCAATCTGGGGCTGCACCGGGTTCTGGAAATCGCCAAAGATCACGTCGGCTGCGGGGTGCTCCTGCTGGATTTGATTCAGGAGGGGAGTCTCGGACTGTGGCAGGCCATTCAGGGCTACCGGGAGGGGGATTATGACGCCTACCGGGACTACTGGATTCGGTTCTACATGGCGAAAGCGGTCTTTTTGCAGGCGAGAGCCAACGGTGTTGGGCAGAAGCTCCGTGGGGCGCTGGAGGACTACCGCGCCGTGGACGAGCGGCTGCTGTCCGAGCTGGGGAGAAATCCCACTTTGGAGGAGATCGCCGAGGCCATGCACATAAGCCCGGAGGAAACATCCGTGGTGAAAAAGATGCTGGACGACGCCCGTCTTCTGGCGCAGGCGAAGAAGCAGCCGGAGCCGGAGGAAGAAAAGGAAGCCGAAGAGCAGGCCGTGGAGGACACCGCCTATTTCCAGATGCGCCAGCGCATCATGGAGCTGATGTCGGTGCTGGACGAGACCGACGCAAAGCTGATCTCCCTGCGGTTTGGTCTGGAGGGCGGAATGCCCCTAAGCCCCGAGGAAACGGGAAAGCGCCTGAACCTGACCCCCGACGAGGTGGTCGCAAGAGAAGCAAACGCCCTGAGCAAGCTGCGCTCAGAGAGATAGAAAGAAGGAAATCTATATGGCAAAACCAATTTCCATCGCCATTGACGGCCCCGCCGGGGCAGGAAAGTCCACCATCGCCCGAAGACTTGCAAAAGAGCTGGGCTTTTACTACGTGGACACCGGGGCGATTTACCGCACCGTGGCCTATTTCTTTGACCTGTGGGGCGTCAGTCCCAAGGACATCGACGGCATCACCCGCTACATCGACGAGCTGACCATCGGCATCGAGTACGACGACGAGGGCGTCCAGCACATGATCATGAACGGCATGGACGTGACCGGCGATATCCGCACCCCCGACCTTTCCCAGAAGGCCAGTCTCGTTTCTGCCCACGCCATCGTCCGGGACCTGCTGCTGGACATGCAGCGGGAAATGGCCGAGAAGCACAACGTCATCATGGACGGCCGGGACATCGGCACCGTGGTACTGCCCAAGGCCACGGTAAAGATTTTCCTCACCGCGACCCCGGAGGTGCGGGCAAAGCGCCGCACGGACGAGCTGATTGCGAAGGGACAGAAGGCGGACTACAATAAAATCCTCAAGGACATTCAGCAGCGGGACTATCAGGACACCCACCGGGAGATCGCTCCCCTGAAAATGGCGCGGGACAGCATCAAGCTGGACACTTCTGAGCTGGACATCGACGGCGTTATCGCCGCGATGAAGGAGATCATTGCCCGGAAGGTGACGCTATGAGCGTCCGGGTCGCGAAAAGCGCCGGGTTCTGCTTCGGCGTCAGTCGGGCGGTGGAGCTGGTGGAGCAGGCGGCAAAAGCGGGGAAAAAGGTGGTCACGCTGGGGCCGATCATTCACAATCACCACGTCGTGGACAAATTCCGCGCCTTGGGTGTGGAGGTGATCGACACCCCTGAGCAGGCTTGCCCCGGCCAGACGGTGATCATCCGTTCCCACGGCGTCAGCCGGGCGGTGTATGAGGAATTGCAGCGCAGGGGCGTGGAGATCATCGACGCCACCTGTCCCTTCGTCAAACGCATCCACGGAATCGTCAGCCGCGCCGAGGAAGAAGGGCAGCTGCCTGTCATCATCGGGACGCCCACCCACCCGGAGGTGGAGGGCATTGCCGGATGGTGCCGCGACTGCCGGGTTTTTGAGACCCTTGACGACCTGAAAAACTGGGCATATTCCAAAGAAAATCTTAAGAATTCATCAATTTGCATGGTTTCACAAACGACTTTGACTGAATCTTTGTGGAAAATATGCGGTAAATTTGCAAAAAAACAGTTTACTAACCTGAAAATTTTTGATACAATATGTAGAGCAACTGAGTATAGGCAAAGCGAAGCAGCTGAATTGAGTGAAATCTGTCAGGCTATGGTCGTTGTGGGAGACCCCAAAAGTTCCAACACAGGCCGTCTCGCTATGATTTGCCGGGAACACTGCGGCCGGGTCTTTCTGGTGGACAACGCTTCCGAGCTGCGTCCCGAGGACTTTCGCGGTGTCAGCGATGTTGGAATCACTGCCGGTGCGTCGACGCCGGCGTGGATTATAAAGGAGGTCAACAAGACTATGAGCGAAATCACGAATGTTGAGACTGTACAGGAGGAGAACTTCGCGGAGCTTCTCGAGCAGTCCATCAAGACTTTAAATACAGGAGATAAGGTTATCGGCACCGTGACCGGAATCGGCAACACCGAAGTCCAGGTCGACCTCGGCACCAAGCATGCCGGCTACATCCCTTATGACGAAGTCAGCACCGATCCTTCCGTGAAGCCCGAAGACATCCTGAAAGTTGGCGACGAGATCGAGGTCTTCGTCGTTCGCGTCAACGATCAGGAAGGCACCGTGCAGCTGTCCAAGAAGAAGCTGGACGGCCTGAAGGTCTGGGACGACATGACCGCATGGGCAGAGAACAAGACCACTGTTGAAGGCACCATCACCGAGGAAAACAAGGGCGGTTTGGTCGCCAATGTCAAGGGCATCCGGGTGTTCATCCCCGCTTCCCAGTCCGGCATCGCCAAGGGCGGTGACATGGCCGGTATGGTCGGCAAGACCGTGCAGCTGAAGATCACTGAGGTCAACCGTGCCCGCCGCCGTGTTATCGGCTCCATCCGCGCCGTCAACTCCGAGGCTCGCAAGGCCGCGCAGGAGAAGATCTGGTCCGAGATCGAAGTGGGCAAGAAGTACCATGGCACCGTCAAGTCCCTGACTTCCTACGGTGCGTTCGTGGACATCGGCGGTGTGGACGGCATGGTTCACGTTTCCGAGCTGAGCTGGAACCATATCAAGACTCCCGCTGACGTTGTGAAGGTCGGCGACGAGATCGATGTTTACGTCATTTCCTTCGACCCCGAGAAGCACAAGATTTCTCTGGGCTACAAGACCGCCGAGATGAACCCCTGGAATCAGTTCATGACTAAGTATTCCGTGGGCGACGTTGTGGACGCCAAGATCGTCAAGCTGATGACCTTCGGTGCCTTCGCTGAGATCCTGCCCGGCGTGGACGGCCTGATTCACATTTCCCAGATCGCTGACCGCCGCATCGGCAAGCCCGAGGATGTTCTGTCCGAGGGTCAGGATGTGAAGGTCAAGATCACCGATGTGGACGCCGAGAACAAGCGTATCTCCCTGTCTATCCGCGCTCTGCTGGAACAGCCTGAAGAGGACGCCGAGTAATTTGTGATGCAACACCGGGGCTGCGCATGTAGCCCCGGTTTTTTGTTAAATCAGAAAATACGCCGCGTTTGCGGATTTCCGCAGCGGGCGGTAAGCCGATAATACGATTTCTTCATAAAATGATTTCATCATTTTATGAAAGCCGTTTCACGGCAGACCGCCTGGGCGGCGGTAAGAAATGTATTGATACTATTTCCTGATTAAAATCTTAATTTTAATCAGGAAGGCATCGCCTGAC